>Ga0210407_10004325_pt1 | contig 11229 bp, 10 predicted proteins | sample IncBWC27MmetaG_FD_150860 | JGI IMG/M metagenome (GOLD analysis project Ga0210407, IMG submission 150860) | Forest soil microbial communities from Barre Woods Harvard Forest LTER site, Petersham, Massachusetts, United States - Inc-BW-C-27-M | ecosystem: Environmental > Terrestrial > Soil >... | reverse complement strand
CTTTGATAAACCAAGCTGTTGAGCAAACGTGAGCGAAGCCAGTGCGTAAACGCGCACGAATCCGTCCCAAAACCGCCCCAAAACGGGAATTTAGGCCCAAAATCGGGCCTAAGTCCTTATCCATGTAGTTGTTAGGAGTAACTCCTTTAAAGTCATGGCGGTGGGGGAAATTGGGGGGGAGGGGGGGAGGGGTCTTAAAGTAATGTACTGTGTAATACCCATTCAGTAAACATCCAAAAATGGAGTCAAAGCAGCTAAAATTCGGAGTCCCTCCGAAGCATTCGCGGCACGCGGCTTTTACCGCTGGCTCAAAGCTTTCGCAAGACGGCGGCGAGCGTATCCATCGCCAGGTGGCTGGCGTGGGCCGAGGCTTGCGGCAGGCCCCCGACTTTTCGAACCAACTCTTCCCTGCTCACGCGCCGTGCTTCGTCCAGATTTTTGCCTTTGAGTAACTCCGTGAGGGCCGACCCGCAGGCCATCGCCGGAACGCAGCCCTTGGCACGAAAGCGAATGTCAGCGATGCGCTTGCCTTCCAATTTAAGTGTGAGTTCGAGAATGTCTCCGCAGGCGGGATTTTCCAATTGCGCCGCGGCGTCGGGAGCTTCGACTTCACCCGCGTTTCTTGGGTTCTGAAAATGGTCGAGAAGGTCGGCGGAATACACAGGGAAATTGTAAATGCGGCGGACGCACATTTATTGCGAAACTGACCTGCCACGGATTCGCATTCCTGCGAATGCTCCCTACAATAGGGACATGCCCGACTCGCTTTATCCTCGACGTATTGCGTGCCTGCAGCCAAGCGCCACCGTCATTCTGGCTGGCGTCGGCGAATTGGATCGCGTTGTGGCTTGCACGAAGTACTGCGCCGACGTGGTTCCGGAAGCGAGAGATGGCAATCGGCTGATCATTGCCGACTCGTGGACATCGAAAGCCAGCGAGATACTGGCCGCACGGCCTGACCTCGTCATCGCTGCCGTTCCCTACCAGGAAGCCGCCGTCGTCGAAATCCTCAAGGCAGGCATTCGTTTTCTTGGTCTAGCTCCGCGGACGCTCGACGACATCTACACCGACATCGCGTTGATCTCCGCATCGGTCGGCGCCGGCGAGCGCGGAGCGAGAGTGATTTCCGACATGCAAGAGGCTATCGAAGACATTCGACGCCAGGCCGCAACCCTGCCCAGAAAGCGCGTGTTCGCGGAGGAATGGGGTAAACCCATCATCGCATCGCAGCCATGGGTTGCTGAACTGGTGCATGCGGCTGGTGGTGAATTCCTGGGTAAAGCGGGAGCACAGTTTGCCGCCGAGGAAATCGCGCGACTGGATCCCGAAGTCATTATCGCCGCCTGGTGCGGCGCTGGAGATCGTGTGCCACTCGCGAAGATCGCGAATCAAAGAGGCTGGACGAACATCAGCGCAGTGCGGAATTCGCAGGTGTATTGCATCTCCGACGAACTCTTGAACACGCCCGCGCCCACGCTGGTTTCGGGATTGCGCGCGCTGGCGGGTGCGATTCATCCCGAGACATTCGGCCCCCAGCCCGGCCTTCGATCTATTGAGCAAGCCCGTGTAGAGACGAGGCTCGCCTCGTCTTAGACGCGCCAGGGACGCGGCAAGCCGCGTCTCTATAATTGAACATCATGAAACGAGTCGTAGCCGCGCTGATTGTGAAAGATGACCTCATCCTCGCCTGCCAGAGGACGCGGCACCAGCCCATGCCGCTCAAATGGGAATTTCCCGGAGGCAAGATCGAAGAAGGCGAACAGCCCCGCGATGCGATGCGTCGGGAACTGGAAGAGGAGTTGGGGATCGTGGCCGAGGTCGGTACGGAGGTCGCCCGCATTGTCCATGAATACCCGGGTGGAGGGTCGGTGGAACTGCGATTCTTCGAAGTGCGCAAGTATCAGGGCGAGATTGAAAACCGGATTTTTCGCGAAATTCGGTGGGTGACGCGACAGGAATTGCTGGGGCTCGATTTCCTGGAAGCCGACCTGGGACTGGTGAAGCAGTTGGCGGCAGGAAAAATCATTTGAGAAGTCGAGAGCTCAGGCGCTATCCTGTCCCGCCGCGCATGGTTCCGTACACCAGCAGCGCTGTCAATCCGATCATGATGACGGTGGTGGCCCAGGCGATGATGTTGAACGTTGGTTTGTTCACGAATTCGCCCATCAGCTCCTTCTTGTTGATCAACAGCAACATGAAAATCAGCACGAAGGGCAACACTGCGCCGTTGACTACTTGCGAAAAGACGGTGATCTTCACCAGCGGAATCCCTGGCATCAGGATCACGGCTGCCCCAGCGACGATGAGCGCGGTATATAGCCAGTAAAAGCTTGGGGCTTCCGAAAACTTTCGGCCCACACCCGATTCGAAACCCAGGCCTTCACAGACCGTATAGGCCGTCGAAAGCGGCAGAATCGAAGCCGCAAACAGCGAGGCGTTGAAGAGTCCCAGCGAAAACAGAATGTACGCGTAGTCGCCCGCCAGCGGACGCAACGCCTGAGCGCCGTCGGCAGCATCACGAATACCATGATGACCGTGCAGGTAAAGTGTGGCGGCGCAAGCCACAATGATGAACCAGGCGACCACGTCGGTGAAGATGCATCCGACAATCACGTCGAGCTTCGAGGTGTTATATTGACGCCGAGTAACTCCTTTTTCCACAACCGACGACTGCAGATAGAACTGCATCCACGGCGCAATTGTCGTTCCAACGACACCGATCACCATATAAAGGTAGGAGTCCTGCTTGAACGCGGCTAACTGCGGAGGCTTCACCGTGGCCGTCACGGCCTCAATCCATGCCGGTTTCGCGAGCACTCCGGCAACTATGTAAGTGATGTAGAAGAATGAGGCCGCCAGGAACACCTTCTCGACACTCTTGTACTGCCCCTTGACCACTATCAGCCAGACGATCACGGCGCAGATTGGCACCGAGTAGTACTTCTTCACTCCGAAGAGCTCCATGCTTCCGGCAATGCCGGCAAACTCGGCGATGACGTTTCCGAAATTTGTGATCAGAATGCCGAGCATCATGAGGAACGTGATCCGCAGGCCGAACTCTTCGCGGATCAGATCGCTCAGGCCCTTGCCCGTAACCGCGCCCATGCGGGCGCACATTTCCTGGACCACGATGAGCGCCACCGTAATCGGGATCATCGTCCACAAGAGCGTGTAGCCGAATTGCGCGCCAGCGAGCGAATAGGTAAAGATGCCGCCAGCATCGTTGTCCACATTCGCGGTGATGAAGCCCGGCCCTACGACGGCAAAAAGCAGCAGGATCCGGACCTTCCAATTTCTCAGAAATTTCATGCGCACTGGCCACGGGGACGGTCAAATTGGCAAAACAGAACGATCAGCATAAATGCATAAAGCGCCGTCTGGATAGGTGAATCTGCAAAACGGGGAAACTTTTGTACGAGGTTGCTAATGCGGCTGAGCGGATGTCGACAAAATTTGTGATGCTCGGCAAGAGCCGTGTCGGCGGCCGATGTAAATCCAGAGTTGTTGTGGCCGGAGGCAGCTGCCGAGCTTCGCTCGGCTTGGACGGGCGACGGCGCCCGTCCCACACGAGAGCGGTTCCACACGAGCAGACTACAGCTTTGAGCGCAGCATCGCGATCACGTCATCCGGTGTGATCACGCCGGTTAGGCGATTGTGTTCGTCGATCACCGGCAAAGTCAGCAGGTTGTACTTGTCAAAGAGTTCAGCGAATTCCTTCTCTTTCGCGTTCTCGCGGCAGGAAATCAGAGGCTCCTGAGCCAAGGCCAGGAGCGGAGTCGAAGGGGGCGCCAGAACGATCTTCACCAGCGGCACTGCGCCGGCGAGGGTTCCGTGAGAATCGGTCAGGTAAATGGTGCTCATATTTTCCATGCGGCCTTCAAATTTGCGCATGGCCTCGATCGCGTCGTGGGCCGTGGCCGTCACCGGTAATGCAATGAGTTCCGTGGTCATGCGGCCTGCGGCGGTATTTTCTTTGAACTCGAGCAGGTCAGTGACTTCCTGGCGCTCCTGGGGCTGCATCTGCACCAGAATTTCTTCCGTCCGCTCATCGGAGAGGTCGCCCAAAAGGTCGGCAGCAGCGTCCGGTTCCATCTCCTCGACAATGTCGGCGGCGCGGTCGGAATCGAGCGACTCCACGACTGATTTCTGGACTTTGGGTTCGAGTTCTTCCAACGCGCCGGCGGCGACGTCTTCGTCCAGCGTTTCGAACACTGCTTCGCGCTCATCGGGAGCAAGACTCTCCACGATGTCGGCGATGTCGGCCGGATGGAGTTTGGCCAGCCGCTCATGCGAAATCTTCAGCTTGACGCGCCGGGCGGGATCGGTTTCGATGATATCCACGAAGTCCCAGGGAATATCGCGGGGAGGGATGCGCAGGAGCAAGGCGCGAAGGACAACGGCTGGGATCATCCCTTTGAGGAGGCGGCGCACCGCGCCTCGGGCGCCCACATCCACTCCCTCAACCTTCAAAACAGCGTGCTTCTGCGCGATATCGCGATAAAAATCCACGTCGTTCACGCGCACAACTTTGCGGCCGTGAACGTCAATCACTTGCTGATCGAGCAGATCGCGACTCAGCAGCAACAGTCCTTCGGAGCCATCGGCCGAGGCCCATTCGGCTGCCGCAGTGGAGGCTCGAATGCCGCCATTGATCGCGGAAACGGCAGTCAAGGGCAACACGCGGTTTCCCGCAGACGTCTTGACGATCAGCGAGGCGACGCGGGAACGGTCCTCCTGCGGAGCGATGGCCACCTCGCGCACACGGCCGCTGGCGGCGCCGGAGGCGTCATATACGGTCGAGCCCAACAGTTCGCACAAGGACACGGTGGCCATGTTGAAGAGAATACTTAAGAGCGCGGGCGGATGCCAGATGAATGAGACTGCGCCATCAAAAAAGACAACCACAGAGGGCACAGGGGTTCACTGGGAAACACAGAGAGGGTCTCGCAGTTGACACGCCACGATTCGACTGACTACACTCTGCCTTCCTCACTTCAAAACTGAAAATTATGGCAAAGCGTCCTCGCATCGCGGTTGTGGGTAGTGCCAATGTTGATTTGACCACGTTCTCGGACCAGTTTCCGAAGCCCGGGGAAACCATCTTCGGCCAGAGGTTTGATCTGGGGTTCGGCGGGAAAGGCGCGAATCAGGCCGTTGCCGCCCGGCTCTGCGGAGCCGACGTCTTCATGGTGGCGCGAGTCGGGGACGATCTGTTTGGTCCGTCAACCATCAAGAATTTCGAAAAACTTGGGATCGATGCCACGCATGTGCGCCAGGTAACGGGCGTTTCCAGCGGAGTGGCACCGATCTTCGTCGATCCTTCCGGGCAGAATCGGATCATCGTTGTCAAAGGCGCGAATGACGAATTGAAACCGCGCGACGTGGATGCCGCGGCGGATACGCTGAAGAGTGCCGACTGCATCGTTCTCCAGTTCGAAATCCCTCTGGAGACCGTGTATTACACCATCAAGTTTGCGCGAAAAAACGGCATGCGGTGCATCTTGAACCCGGCTCCGGCGCAGCCCATCGACATCGCGGCGGTGGCGGATCTCGACTATTTTGTTCCCAACGAGAGCGAGGCGGAGGCGATTTCCGGCATGCCGGTGCGCAATCTCGACGACGCCAAACGCTGTGCGGCCAAGCTTCTTGCCAGCGGTATCCGGCGAGTAATTATCACTCTGGGTGCGAATGGCTCGCTGCTCGCTGGAAGCGAAGGCATGGAGCACGTGCCGGCCTTTAACGTGAAGAGCGTGGATAGCACGGGAGCCGGTGACGCTTTTATTGGCAGCTTCGCGACCTTCCTTGGGGAAGGTCTGCCCGAGCGGGAAGCGGTCAAGCGCGCCAATCTTTTCGCTGGCCTTTCGACTACTGGGGTGGGGACGCAGAAATCTTTTTATGATCGGCCGCGGTTTGATGCGGAGTGGGGTGAGAGAGGCAATGGCTAGCAGGCCGGTCCAAGCGCCCCGGGATTTTCACCTCTCCCAGATTTTGTCATCCCGAGCGGAGCGAGGGATCTGCATTTTGCGGCGGAGTGCAGATCCCTCGCTTCGCTCGGGATAACAATTTTATTTAGAGTATCGATCTCGTACCGCCGACTACCGCTCCATCAGCAGAACCTTCTCCGCAGCGTCGATCTCCGTTAACTTGACCTCGATCACTTCACTGTCGGTCGTCTGCACGGTTCGACCAACGAATGTGGCCTCGACCGGCAATTCGCGATGGCCGCGATCAATCAGCACCAGCAATTGCACCAGGCTCGGGCGGCCGTGCGAAAATAACGCGTCCAGGGCGGCGCGCGTGGTGCGGCCGGTGTAAAGCACGTCGTCCACCAGCACGATCTTCTTACCCTCTATGGAAAAGCCTATTTCCGTTTCCTGCACCACTGGCTTCGGCCCTAAGGTAGAAAGGTCATCACGATAGAACGTGATGTCGAGCGTGCCCACTGGAACTTTTTTCTTTTCGACCTGCTGAATCATTTTGCCCAGCCGCTCCGCGATGGGCACTCCGCGACGGCGGATTCCGACTAGTCCTAAGCCATCGACACCACCGTTTTTTTCGAGGATTTCGTGAGCCAGTCGAACCAGCGTGCGTTCGATCTCCGAACCCGACATCAACTGGGCTTTTTGCCTGAGCGTCGTCTTGGCGACCACGTTCTTCTTAATAGTCATGCTGTGAATACCTCATCAAAATTGGTTTGCCTTCGGGAAAATATCTTGCCGACCGGCGCTGTGCCTATCGAGCTAATTGGCATCCTTTTCGGGCTCTTTTCCCGCAGGAGGGCGCTCCGTCTTGTCGGACTCTGGGGCAGCTTCGATGCGAATCTTAGTATTATCAGGCAGCCCGTAGGCGCCGGATGTGATCACGCGATCGCCTTCAGCTATGCCTTCGAGAATCTGCACCTCATCGCCTTGCCGGATTCCCGTCTTCACTGGCTTCTGGTGAGCCTTATTGTCGGAGCCCGTCACCATCACATAGTTACTTCCGTCTGGAGCTGTCAGTACAGCTGCCGCCGGAATGACAAGGGAATTCGGCACCGAACGCGCCAGCATGGAAATCTGCACGCTCGTTCCCGGTCGCAAACGTCCCTTCGGATTTTTTGCCTGAACCCAGACTTCGACGGTCGTGCTGTTGGGATCAAGAGCCGGGCTGACGACCGTCACTTTCCCTTCGATCGGCTCGGCTTCGTCAGAACCAGCGCCCGGGACAGTGATCGTCGATTTGTCGCCGAGCTTCAGCAATGCCGCCTGATCCTGTGGAATATGGGCACGCGCGATCACCGAGCTTGTGTCCATTACGGTGAGCAGCGGCGTTCCGGCAGAGGCCATTTCTCCCGGATACAACGAACGGTCCGTGACTACACCGTTAATCGGACTGCGGATTTCCGAGTAACTCAACTGCGCAGCCGCTCCAAGATACTTGCCTTTTGCCGATTGCAACTGACCGGCAGCAGATTTAAGTTCCTGCTGCTTGCTCACGGCCATCAGAGCATCGAGGTGGCTCTGCGCAAGTTCGTATTGATTTCTCGCCTGAGTAAGTGCGACAGCAGCCTGATCGAGGTCCTTGCGAGGGAGCGCACCTTGCTGGTAGAGATCCTGACGGCTGTCGTAAAGCTTTTGCTCAGCTTCCAGCGCTACCTTCGCTGCCTGCGTATCGCCTTGCGCCTTCTGGATCTCTTCCGGCAAAGTGGAGGCGGTCGCGATCGCATATGCGGCTTGTGCCTGATCGTAAGACCCCTGATTGTCTTGAGCAGCGGCAGCCAAGTCGCGATTCTCCAATGTGGCGAGCAATTGCCCTGCGTGAACCTTGCTAGCGCGATTTACGTAGAACGCTTTGATCGGCGCGCTGATCTTCGGAACAATTGCCGACTGCGCGAGCGGGTACAGGACGGCCTCGGAAGTCACCGTCTGCTCGATGGTCGCCTTCTTGACCGGAACCACCTGAACGCCGACCGTCGGTTCCGCCGGCTTCTCGGAGGAGCACCCCAGCCCAGATGCAATAATAGTAATGACTGCGGCTAGCGAAAGGATAAAGATGAGTCGAAGCCGCGCGGGTAGCAGGCGAACGCCGGTGCGGGATTGACTCCGAATCCGGCGCGGATTCGGCGAGATGCTAGGGGCGTGGCGCAAGAGTTCGTTCCCGGCCTGGATCATTATCTTTCTAGAATCTCCCCGTCAGCGTTTGCAGGTTTGCGAGGGCGACCTGGAAACGAACCTGTCCATCATCATACGCATTGCGCGCTTGCGTCAGGGTATTTTGAGCATCCACCACCTCAAGAACCGTAGCTTCTCCGGCCTGGTAACGCAAAGTAGTGAGACGCAAACTGTCAGAGGCGAGTTCTGCGGTTTGACTCAGCAATTCGAGCTGCGCGCGCAACGTCCCGGTTTCCTCATAGAACGACCGCAGATCGGCCAGCAGCCGACGCTGTGCGAAGCTCAATTCGACATTAGCCTGCTGCCGCTTTAAATCCGCCTGTTTTATCTTGCTGGCACCAGCTCCCCAACTCCATATAGGCAGTTGCAGGGTCGCCGTCGCCCCGTACCCGAGGTTGCGGAATCCATTTCGATCGCGAACCGCTAACTGATTGGCGTCAATGCCATAAAAATAATCGAAGGTTATGGAGGGCAACATAGCTGTCCACGCGACGCTCACTTCCTGGTTGCTTTGCCGCAAGGTGGCCAAGGCGGCACGAAGCGTCGGATTGTTCTTGGTGGCGGCGGCCTGTACTTCGACAAAACTGGGTAACGGATCGGGCAGACGCAAGTCATCCACAACTGAGAAATTTTCGTCGAAATTCGGAAAGAGCAGCACGGCAAGATCGAGGTGGGTCTTGTTCATCGCCAGAAGCGCATCCTGCAGATCGCGCTGTGTCTGGTTATTCTGAATCTGGGCTTTGATCACGTCGGAACGCGCGACCTCGCCGCCGTTCTGCAGCTTTTGGCTGATACCGAGAAAGTGGTCCGCTTCCGAAGCCGCCTTTTGCGAGGTTGCATACTTGCGCTGCGCCACGACGTATCCGTAGTAAGCCTGCACGACGGTGACGACCAGACCGCGTGTAGCAATTTCCGATTTGGCGCGCGCCAGCGCCTCGGCCGCCGCGGCCTTTCGATATTCCGCAAACATTCCCGGCGAAAGCGCCTGATGAACGTTGCCCTGCGCGATGTATTCATGGACGCCATTGTTGGCCAGGAAACGTCCGGTTGGGGTGCCGTTTCCCTGCGTGTAGATGTACTGCATGTTGTAGTTGACGTTCGGCAGCAGTTGCGCGCGGCTTTGCACTGTGTCCTGATGAGCGACACCCAGGTCGGTGAGAGCGGCGCGAAACTGCGGGTCGTTGGCTTTAGCGCGAGCGAGGGCGTCTTGCAGGGTTAGGACAAGCGGCGCTCGCGTGGAATCAGTTTCCGTGGTTGCGGCGGGCGTCAGCACTTGTCCGCTGACTTTGGACGGTGGATCCTGACCGAATACGGAAACGGCCAGAAAGATAGCCAGAAAAATCCCCAGGAAGACAATTTTCGTCCGCCCCACAAAGTCTTGACACGCGGTAGTAAACATTTGGGACCCCCACGCAGGAATGCCAGCGGGTGATTTTAACTCAGATCAGGCAGCGTGGTCAGCTTAGCCATCGCTGTGGGTTGGCGATTGCCTCGACCAGGTCCCGCAGAAACTCCGCTGCCCGCGCGCCATCCACGACGCGATGATCGCTTGAAAGGGTCAAGGTCATCATGGGACGGACACCGGGGCGAGCGTCAGGGCCGACACCGACCGGCACGACTCGGTCCGTGATATGTCCGACGGCAAGGATCGCGGCCTGGGGTGGAATGATAATCGCGGTGAATGCGTCCACAGCGAACATGCCGAGATTGCTGATCGTAAAGGTGCCACCAGCGATGTCGGCCGGACGCAACTTACCGCCGCGCGCTCGCTCCGCAAGGTCGCGTCGCTGCACCGCAATCTCGCCCAGTTTCGCTTTGTAGGCATTGTGGATCACCGGAGCCACCACCCCGTCATCCACCGCCATCGCTATCCCTATATTGATCTCGGGATTTGTGCGGACGCCCGCAACAGTCCAGCTTGCGTTCACCCGAGGATGCTTGAGCAGGACGCGAGCAACCAGCGCCACCAGGAGATCGGTGTGTGTTAGTTTCAGTCCGCGCGACTTTTCAATTTCTGATCCGAGCCTCTGCCGGGCCTCGTTCAGAGCGCCTGCGTCCACCTCGCGGGTAACAAAGAAATGGGGGACGGTCGTCCAACTTTGCGTTGTGCGCTCGGCCATCAGGCGCGAGATGGGGCTGACGGTATCAACTGCGGCGGGCACCGGCGTGGCTTTTGAGTCCGCGGCGGCGAGAATGTCGGAAGCAAGGATTTCTCCTCCGGCGCCAGAGCCGCGGACGTCGGCGAGATTGACGCCTCGCTCACCGGCAAGACGTCGCGCTTTGGGGGAAATCTTGACGGGTTGGGTTGCTACCGGCACCGCGGATTGCGCTGAAGTCGCCGGTTGATTTGGCGATGATGCCGTTGAGGTCGCAGAAGCCGCGGGAACGAGCGCCGCAGTGGTTTTTCTTCCTGACTCGACGGCGAGTTCATCCGCTGGAGGAATTTCTCCGGGACGGACGATCCAAGCGATGGTTTGGCCTACCGGCACTTCGGCTCCAGCCTCGATTTTGACGCCAGCAAGGACGCCGTCGCCGGGTGATTCGATCTCCATCACTGCTTTGTCGGTTTCGATCTCGAGCAGTGGCTCGCCTTTAGCAACGGACTCACCCTCTTTTTTCAGCCACGAAATGAGCTTGCCAGTTTCCTGGGCCATTTCGAGAGCGGGCATAACGACACTGATCGCCATAATTAGATAACTCTGCTCTCGGTCAAGATTTGGCGGTGGAGTACCGGGCGTCCTCGCCCGGCTTAGACGCGGCAAGCCGCATCTCTACAGGAATGTTTCTCAGTCGCCTACGCTAACGCGTTCTTGCCTGGAGCTAGCTTCGATCATCTCGCGCACGCGCGTACTTGGTTTGGACTCCGTCTCCCGAACCGCGGGCAGCGGACCATCTACCGTGAAATAGTGTCTGCCTGCGACTAGCAACTCCTCGGCCGGAAAGCGCGTGATGACCTCGTGGCCAGTTTCGGTGACTACGATTTCTTCCTCGATGCGAGCGGCACTCCAGCCATCCGTCGAGGGCCAGAACGTTTCGAGCGCAAACACCATGCCCGGCTTGATTTCGCAGCAATGTTCGA
>Ga0210407_10004321_pt1 | contig 11233 bp, 7 predicted proteins | sample IncBWC27MmetaG_FD_150860 | JGI IMG/M metagenome (GOLD analysis project Ga0210407, IMG submission 150860) | Forest soil microbial communities from Barre Woods Harvard Forest LTER site, Petersham, Massachusetts, United States - Inc-BW-C-27-M | ecosystem: Environmental > Terrestrial > Soil >... | reverse complement strand
CCCTCCAGCTTCGCCACGTCGGCGTTCACCGGCGCAACCCGCCGCGCTCGTTCCAGATATTCCAGCGACTGCTTGTACTCGCTCCGCCGCAAATGAATGTAGGCCGCGTTCATCAGCAGCGTCGGCTCTTGCGGGCCGTAGGTCAGCGCGGTGCGGTCGTCGGCCAGTGCGCGCTCCATCTCGCCGCGTGATAGTTCAAACTGTGCCGCGGCATAATGCGCGAGGGCCGCGCTGGCACTCGCGCGTTGTCCGCCGCCTCGCGCCGCTTCTTCGAGGCTCGCGATGTACTCCCGGTCAACGGCGCCGTCGTGCACCGCCCCGCTCTCAATTTCCGTACCCCCGCTTGTCGCTCCCATGGTAGGCGGGGTGATGGCCAGATTCGCCGCTGCCTCCGCCGGAGAATTCCCCGTCGGCACAGCGCCATTCTTTTCGATGTGGTCGACGATAGACTTCGGCAGACTCAGCTCCCCGGCGGATGTTTCATACTTTACCTTTTCGCCCTCTTCTCTCACGTTGAATGCGACAATGCGCCGCCCATTCTTCAGTACGATGGTGTCCGCGTGCGCCGCTGCCGCAAAAAAAAACGCCACGGCAAACAAAGCACAACCCGCTGGTGAGATTTGCCGCATCTTCTGATTCTAATGTGCTTCTCCGAAGCTCCCGGCGCGGCCTTGTTCCGCCATGCCGAATGTGACTACACTTCTTGCATGCGGCCAGGTGTGGCACTTTTCGTCTTGTGGTGTCTCCTTGCGCCGCCCGTCTCTTCCACCGCCCATCCGTCGCCGCACGAGCTCTACGACGCGCTCAACGCCTTGCGCCTCGATCCCGCTTCCACCTACCAACTGGTGACCGCCAACCGTATCGAGCTCCGACGCGGCGACGTGGAAATCTACTTCGAAGAAGGCAAACTCGCTTTCTTGGCCCCCATCGACGGCCGCATCACCGGCTTGCTCTTCTCCGGCCGCGGCCACGCCCTGGCCTTGCCGCGCGATGTCGTGGAAAAGCAACAGATGGCGCATTTTCTGGGAGCTCCGGTTCTTGACCAGGTATTCCTCAGCGCCTACGTGCGCTTCACCGATGACGCCGCTGACGATCTCCTCCGCCAGTTCCATTCCGCCCATCTCTCCCCGCAGTTGGACACCGGCTTTGCTTCTCTCTCGGACCCCTTGGTCGCGCAGTTAAATGCTTCTCAATCCTTGCGCGTCCTGGAAGATTGCCTTTCGCAAAACCCAAAGCCCTATTTTTATGCCGCGCTCGAAGGCGTCGAAACCGGCGTCTTCGATCTGCTCTTCGATCTTCAACGTAGGGAGCAGGTCCTTCTTGGCCAGCGCAGGAAATCCGGCAACTCTGTCTATTACGATGTTTGGGCTTCCTACAGCGTCCCCGGCTCCGTTCCTCCACCAGCCGTATTCCACGCGCTGGATTACACCATGGACACCACCGTCCTGCCGGACAACTCCCTCGAGGCTACCGCCGCCGTCCACTTGCGCGCTGAAAATTCCGGCGAGCGGGTACTTACATTTCAACTCTCCCGCGCTCTCCACGCAGAAACCGTTACGGACGAACGGGGCAACCCGCTCGCTTATTTCCAAAACGAAGGGATGAACCTCCAGGAGCGCAGCGTCCGAGGCAATGACTATCTCCATGTCGTGCTTCCCGAGCCCGCGCAGAAAGCCCAGGAGTTCACGATTCATTTTCGTTACCGCGGCAATGTCATCGAGGACGCCGGCAATGGCGTTATCTTCGTCGGCGCGCGCGAAAGCTGGTATCCGCACTTCGGAGATCAAGCGGATTTCGCTTCCTATGACCTAACGATGCGCTGGCCGCGCCGTCTGAAACTGGTCGCCACCGGCGCCAAGATCGATGAACAAATCGCCGGAGACTTTCGCGTAGGCCATTGGCGAAGCGATAAGCCGCTGTCCATCGCTGGTTTCAATCTCGGAGAATACGCCTCCAGCTCCATCACCACGGAATCGCGCCTCATTGACGTCTACGCCAATCGCCAGCTCGAACAAGCCCTGAGCAATCGTCTCGATTCGGCGAGCCCGGACGCGCTGCCGCCAATCGATATTCCGTTCAGCATTTCCGGCGGCCGGAGCCGCGAGGCGATGCGTCCTCCGCCGCCGAGCCCGGCCGATGCGCTCAAACAACTTGGCAAGGACATCGATTCTTCCATCCGCTTCTATGAACACTTTAGCGGCCCTTTTCCCTTTCACACGTTGAGCGTTTCGCAAATCCCCGGCACTTTCGGCCAAGGCTGGCCGGGCCTGCTTTACATCTCGACGTATTCCTTTCTGTCTTCGGAAGCGCAAAACCGCGCGGGACTTTCTGCCACCCGGCAGGAAGCGTTCACCGACATCGTCCCCTATCACGAAGTCGCGCATCAGTGGTGGGGCAACGTAGTCGGCTGGTCCAACTACCGGGACCAGTGGATCGATGAAGCCATCGCCAACTATCTCGCGCTGCTTTTCGCGGACAGCAGGAAGCCCTCCGCACACGAACTTCGCGTCTGGCTGGAGCGCTACCGCAAGCAGCTGGCGGAAAAAGTCCCGGGCTCGGACCGGCCCGCGAGCGAAATTGGAGCTCTGCCTCTCGGCAACCGCTTAAATTCCTCAAAGTCGCCATTCGGTTTCGAAGAAGTGATTTACAGTAAAGGTTCTTGGGTGATTCACATGCTGCGCGAGATGCTGCGCCAGCCCGCCGCAAAAGATCCAGAAGCGCGTTTTGTAGCTCTACTTCGCAGTATTTCCACAAAATACGCCTATCGCGCGCTCTCCACGGACGATCTGCAGCACGAAGTCGAGGCCGCCATGACGCCAGCCATGGACCTTGAAGGGGGCCGCTCCATGGAATGGTTTTTCGAACAATGGGTGCGCGGGACAGGAATCCCCCACTACCGCGTGGAATTCTCCACGCGCCACACCGACAAGGGTGAAGTCGTTCACGGTAAACTCTTCGAGACCGGAGTGCCGCGCTCATTCATCACCAGCGTTCCCCTCTACGCCAACAACGGCTCCGGACACAATGTGTTTCTAGGCGCGGTGGTCGCCGCCAGCCCGGAAACTTCCTTCCAGTTCGTCACACAACTCCCACCGCACAAACTGGTCATCGACCCCCAAATGACACTCCTCTGCACCACGGAATAGTGGCCTGCGAGTGCTTCCAGACGTCCATCAAGACTCTTATGCGAGGGTGGCAACCAGGGCCGTCAGGGCTTCGTCGACTGGCGGCCATGGCGGGTTCCCGAGCGGCGCTTGGATATGCTTAGCACGGGACTTTAGCAAAGCCTATTTCGACTTTTGCTGCAGCAGTTGCTGCTCGAGCAGCGGGCTGTCGATATTCACGACCGCTTTGCCGTCCGGACCGAAAACGTAGGGAAAGCCCAGCGGATCCACCGTGAGTCGCGGCAGCAGTTTCGCCTCGACTAGTTCGTCCACGCGCGCCGGACGCCGGCCAGTACGTTTTTGAAATTCATCCGCCAGTGCATCAAGTTGTTTGCAATCCTGCTCGGCGCGCAGCAATTGCAGATGCGACATCGCGTTTTCCTTCACTTCCGGATCTTTCGTGGTTTGGTAAACCTCGTTCCACAAAAAGAGGGACGTCGAAAGCGACTCCCCTTCCGCCGCGATTTTCGCGGCCATGACCTTCATCCAAATCTGCGAGTCCGGATGCTTGCTTCCTTCCGCAAACGCCGCCGACGCTTTCGCGTAATCCTTCAACTCGAAATAGTAGATAAACCCCAAGTCTTCATAAAATCGCCAGTAGTCGGGATTCGCCTGAATTCCACGCATCAAGAGCGCGATGCCTAGTTCCGGGTGTCCCGCCCCGCGCGGCGAAGGCTCGCTCAAAAACGTCGAGCCGAAACGGTAAGCCACCAGCAAGTTGGGATCAAGCGTCGTGGTGAGATCCAGAAGCGGCCACAGCAGGTCGAAATTCGGATCATGTCTGGCGTGCTTGTCGCCGTAGTATTGCACCACGCGCGTCCAGTAGATGTCCGCCATCAACGGCGCATATTCGAGGCTCATGGCCTTGATCAGCTGGCCCGAGCGCAGCACCATCTCGTCGCGCTCTTGGTGCAGGGCGCCTCGCTGGATGTCGATGCGCTGCTGCAGTCCCCAGACTCCGGCAAAACCCAGAGGGAGCAAGACTAGCAGCAGCCATTTTTTCGAGTTCGCTGGTTTCATTTCAAGTTCCGCCGCGAAAAAACGGCGGCCGCGACGAGCAGCACGATGACACTGTACAACGCGGCGTAAGCGGTATTCTGCAAAACTAGAGCGCCAGGAATTTCCCGTCCGTGCGCCGCCGCGGCCATCACATTGAAATTCTCGAAATTGGGGAGCAGGTAGGAAAGTCCTCGAAGCAGAGCCTCCATCGCGGGGTTGGCGGTGTTAAATTGAAAAGTTCGCATCTCCTCCACGAATAATCCGGCGATGTAGAGCGCCGAAGTGAACAAAATGGCCAACAAGGGCGTGCTATAGCACGAGAAAAGAATGGCCAGCGCCACCACCAGGGTGAGTTTCAGCAGAATAAAATAAATGGCGATCAGCAGCACGGCGTCCGTGCGTTCGAGATTGTGCTTCACGTAGAACAGCGCGGCGAACAACCCCGCCGCCATCGCCAGCGTGTTTACGGCCAGCGTCAGCACCAGCCCGCCGAATTTTCCCAAAAGAAATTCCCATCGCCGCACGGGCTTCGCCAGCAGCGCATACAACGTCCGCTTGTCGATCTCCTTGTAGACCAGGCCTACGCCGATGAACACCGCGATCAACAGCCCGATCACCGAGATGGCGCTCAAGCCCAGGCTCTTGATCACCAGCTCCTCGATCCCGATCGAGATGCCCCCGATGAAGACCGCCGCCAGCATCATCAGCAACGCGAAAAAAACGAGGTTGTACAACACCCGGTCGCGCACCGCTTCGCGAAATGTATTCAAGGCCACTGCACCCGCGCGCCTCATTTCCCGCTCACCTCGACCGCCGTCGCCTGGGCGCGGTCCGCCTCAATCAGGTTCATGAAGTACTCTTCAAGGGAAGCCTTGATTTGCGCTACGGAAAGTATCGTCGCTCCCACCCCTCGAAGCAGCTCCAGCGCTCCGTACAGCTCCTGTTCGGAAACTTGCAAGCGGTAACGGTCGCCCGTCTTGGTAGCCTTCGCCAGAACCGCTGCTGCGCTCGAGCCGTTTCTCGGCAGCTCGAACAGAATTTCCATCCCCTGCGCCGTCATCCTGACCATCTCACCGGGCGCACCGACGCCGCGCAACTTCCCGCCGACGATCACGCCCACGCGATCGCACAGCATCTCCGCGTCGGAAAGAATGTGCGTCGAGAACAGCACCGTTCTCCCCTCGCGCTTCAATTCCAAAATAATGTCACGCACCTCCCGTCGCCCGATCGGATCGAGCCCGGACATCGGCTCGTCCAGAATCACCACTTGCGGATGGTGCAAAATCGCCTGCGCCAACCCCACGCGCTGCAGCATCCCCTTCGAATACTTCCGCAACTGAATCTTGCGCGCGGTTTCCAGCCCCACTTTCTCGAGCATGCGCGCCACGCGCTCGTGGCGATCCGAGGCCGTCAGATCATGAAACCTCGCAAAGTAATCGAGCATCTCTGCGGCCGTCAGGTAATCGTAAAAATACGGCTGTTCGGGCAGATATCCGATGTCGCGATGCATCTCAATATCCGTGATCGGCTTTCCCAGGATGCGCGCCGTTCCCAGGTCGGGAAAAATCAGTCCGACGAGCAGTTTGATGGTCGTCGATTTCCCCGCCCCATTCGGCCCGAGAAAACCAAACACTTCTCCGCTCTCCACCTGCATGGTCAACCCTTCCAGCGACCTTTTCTTCTTAAGGTGCAGGAATCCGAAGGGGTAGTCCTTGGTCAGATTTTCAATCTCAATCGCTCGGCTTGGCATGCTCTCATTTTTGGCAAGCCCAGGCCAATCGTCAATCGGACACCGCAGCCGATGTGCACGGAAAGAAAATAGGGAGTCCGTGGCAGGTAGGAAATTAGCTCGCGATTAACGGTCGCTTCGTGTACTGCCGATTTGCACCAGCTCAGGCTGCGCCGCCGGGGGCGCCATGGGCTTTGGCATCAAGGTCTGCGCTCCGCGCCAATTGTCGATCATCCCCACTTGCTGCACGCACGATACCGTGCACATCGGCGCGCAAGGCTTCGCCGTGTAGTATTCGCGATGGCGCATCTCATCCGTATACTGGGCCAGCGGGATCCCCGGATACCCGCGCTGTTGCGAGCACCAGTGCACCAACCCCTCCTCGCAAATATACAAATACCGCGCTCCGGAACGGCAACGCCAGTCGTGCTCCTTGCCGCCCGCCACGCTGTGCTGAAAGTTGTTGAACCGCGAAAACGACTTCTTCCCCAAAGTCATGATCTCTTCAAAAATCTCGTGCTCCCGCGATCCCAGCGGCTTGAGCTGCCCGTTATGGTCGTGAATGATCCCCACCGTGCTCGTAAAGCCCAGCTCCACGGCCCGGTGCGCAATCTTCAACGCATCTTCCGGATCCTTCACTCCGCTCCCCAGTACGGAATTGATGTTCACCTGGAACACGGAATACTCTGCCAGCCATTCGAGCCGGACATCCAGCGTCTTCAAACTCTTCTTTGACACTTCGTCAGGCACCAGATTATCGATGCTGATCTGCAAGTGCTCCAACCCCGCCTCGTTCAGCTTGCCAATACGCTCCTTGCTTAGCAAAAACCCGTTGGTAATCATTCCCGCGATCATCCCGCGCTTGCGGATGTGCCGGATAATCTCCTCTAGCTCCGGATGCATCAGCGGCTCGCCCCCGCTGATGGTGATGATCGACGTGCCCATGTCCGCCAAAATATCCAGCCGCTTGTTCATCTCCTCAAGCGGCACCGGCTTCGACACATTGTCGTACTCGTTGCAATACCCGCAATCCAGATTGCAGCGCCGCATCGGAATGATGTGCACCAAAACGGGATGCTTGGTCGAGGCCAGCGCCTTGGCGATCATCTTCAGCTCGCGCACACGCGTCCGCCGGAACCTCCGCCGCCGCTCTAGCGACACTTCCGCGCTAGCCCTTACCGCTTTTGTCTCTTCTGGCATGAATTCCGCTAGTTCCCCAAGGCTTCAATTATACACGACACGTCGGTTCCCACTTCCACTCCGTCTTCGCCTGCGCCGGCCATGTTTCCAACCATCCAACTCCAGTAATCTCCGACCATCTCCGAGACCCGAGACTTCGCCTAGGCCCTTCACAAAAAAAGTACCACCTGGTCGGAGTGCCGGATAGGATGGGCCCCCAGCTTTCCCTTCACCTGAACCGCCAGTAGGCCATTCCATGTCGAAAAAAATTCTTTTTCCCCCGATGCTGATAGCCTTTCGGTCCTTTCTCGCTTGGAGCAATCCAAACCAAGCCGCACCGCAAGACTCCGCCACGTTCGATCCCGACGGCACCGCCTCCATCACGCGCACTATCCCCAGGCCCGCCACCATCAGCCCCGAAGCCCAAGAATGGCTAGCCTCGCTGGCGCAATCCGCTCCCCTTCCAGAGGCTCTGGCCGAACGCCGCAAACGCACCGACGAATGGCGCGTCAAACAATCCGCCGAAGCCCGCCGCCTCTTTCCCGTGAGCGTAGAAGAAACCACCACAGCCGGCGTGCGCACCGACATCATTACTCCTCCCTCCACGCCGCCAGCCAACAGCAATCGCCGACCTGAAAGCCATGGCCCCCAGTCTCCTGGTCACCAGTACGCGCGACCTCCTTCTAAGCGACACCGCCCTTTTCCACCGCGCCCTACTCCGTGCCGGCGACAACTCCCAACTAGTCGTCTACGACGCTCTCCCCCACGCCTTCTGGTACCGCAGCTCCCGGAAACCCAAGAAGTCCTGCAACTTATGGCCAAATTCTGTAACGAAAAAGTGGGCCGCTAGCAGGCAAGTTCGAAGGGGGCCCAGCCTCCGAGGTTGGCCCCTGGCTACCCCTACCATGGCTACCGTGGCTCACGGCGCCGAGCTAGGGGCAGCAACACGTCGCCCCCCTCACCATCTCGCATGCCTCACGGAACAAATCTCTACAACTCTCGTCTACTAACTGGCCATCACAGGCTTGCTAGAATGGTGTGAGGTGCTCATGCACTCCTTCCTCTTCGATTTGCGCTACACTTCCCGCGAGCTCCGTAAGCGCCCCACCTTCGCGCTGACCGCCATCCTTTCCCTCGCCCTCGGTATCGCCGCCACCAGCGCCGTTTTCAGCGTCGTCTACGCCGTCCTCATCGACCCCTTTCCCTATCCCGGCGCCGATCGCCTCATGGAGCTTCGCCTCGTGGACAAAGCGGGCCATGACCACTTCATGGGTTTGAACGGCCCGCAAATCGAACAAGTACGGCAACTTAAATCCTTCGAAAGTGTCGTTTGCATGGACTGGTGGAATCTGACCACTACGGATGGCGACCTTCCCGAGGACGTGCAATCCATGTACATTTCCCCAGGCTCTCCCAATCACTGGGCTACCCCCGCGCTAAAGGGCCGTTGGCTCATCCCTTCCGACGCCCCGCCCGGTGAAGATGCGCAACGCGTGGTGGTTCTCGGCTATCAGTTCTGGCAAAGATATTTTCTGGGCGATCCCGGGGTGGTCGGGCGGAAAATCCAGCTTGTTCACAAGTCCTATGAAATCGTTGGAGTTATGCCACCTCGCTTCAAGTGGGGCCAGGCAGAAATCTACCTCCCGTTGAAAGTCACCCAGGACCCGAATATCGGCTTTGGAGTTTCCTACAAGCTCCGGCCAGGGGTTACCGTCGCCCAAGCCAGCGCCGAGCTCCAACCCAACATGGAACAGTTCGACAAACAGCGGCCATCACAATATCCCGAACAGTTCCGCGTCGAGATGCGCAGCATCACCGAATTGTATGCGCGACCCTTGGGCCCCACGCTTTATCTCCTGCTCGGTGCCGTGGCCTCTCTGCTCCTCATTGGCTGCGCCAATGTCTCCATCCTCCTTCTCGCGCGTGGTACCGAGCGCCAGCAGGAACTCGCCGTCCGCGCCGCCCTTGGCGCAGACCGCCTTCGCATAATCCGCCAGCTGCTCAGCGAGTCGCTCGCCATCGCTGCTGCAGGAGCCATTCTCGGCGTAATCCTGGCTTGGCGGAGCCTGGCGCTAATCACTGCATGGCTGCCCGAAAATTCTTTCCCCGCCGAATCCGTTATCAAGATGAATCTTCCCGTTCTCTTCTTCAGCGTCGGCTTGGCCTTGGCCACTGCAATTCTCTTCGGCCTCTCGCCGGCCGTCCAACTCTCGCGCCCCAATGTCGCCCGTCTCATGCAGGGCAGCGGCCGCCGCGTCGCCGGAAGCTCGCACGCGAAACGCGCCCATCGAGCGATGGTCGCCGCTCAAGTTGCTCTCACGCTCCTGCTGCTCTCCGCAGCAAGCGCTGCTGGCAAAGGCTTTCTCCGACTCCTTAAAACGGACCTCGGCTACGATCCTCACCTCACCATGTCCGTTCCGATTCCGGTTCACGACAACACCCACATCTCCTGGCAAGACCGTTCCCAGTACTTTGAACAAATCCGCTCCAAGATCGCGGCCATGCCGCAAGTCGTTGCTGCGGGCATCTCGACCAACGCCACTCCGCCTTCGAACGGCTTCGATCAGACCATGGAAATCATGGGGCGCGCCGAAGTAGGAAAGCCAAATGTACGCTTGAACTTGATTAGCCCTGAATACTTTCCGCTCCTCCGCATTCCCCTCGCCGAGGGACGCTTCTGGGATCACGCTGAGACCATGCGCGGCGCTCCCGTCGCGGTGATCAATCAGACCTTGGCTAAGCTCTACTGGCCGAACGCAGACGCCATCGGCCACCAAATCCACATCTTCGACTTGAAGAGCGAGCCGCCTTATCAACCCGGCTCTCCGGAAGGCGAAGGCTGGCTCGAAATCGTTGGCATCGTCACGGACGCCCTCGATGACGGCCTTCGGAGCCCAGTCAAGCCCGCCGTCTACGTGCCCTATACCCTTCACATGGCGATGTTTACTCAAATCCTGGTGCGCACCCACATCCCGCCCATGTCTCTTTTGCGCGACGTTCGCGCTCAAATCGTTCAGATTGACCCAGACCAGCAGGTCATGCACGTGCGCGACCTGGAAAGCTGGATCACTGGGCTTCAGGAGTATTCCCGGCAGCGCCTGGTAGCTGCCCTGTTCGGAATCTTTTCTGTCCTTGCTCTCGCCCTCGCCGTTGTCGGTCTCTCGAGCGTCGTTTCCTATTCTGTCGCCACGCGCACCAACGAATTTGGCATTCGCATGGCTCTCGGCGCCAGGGGCTCTGACGTATTCCGCATCGTGCTCTCCTCCACCGCCTTCAGCTTGGGCGCCGGCCTTGCCGCCGGCCTGCTCTTATGCATGGCCTTCAACAGACTCTCCACGCGCTGGGTGATGGAGAGTTCGCGCAACCCTTGGATTCTCGTCGGCGTAAGCCTCATCCTTATCGCCGCCGCAGCGCTCGCCTGTTTCCTACCAGCGCGTCGCGCCTCTTCCATTGATCCCATGGAGGCCCTCCGCTACGAATAAATCACGGTTCTTCGCGCCACAACGAACCATGAAAGAAGCGAGAAACGGATGCTGAAAATGAAGGGGTTACCGCTTCTTCCCAAGGAATAGTGCGCCCAGTGACCGCAGCCTGTATTCGGCGGCTATCCCTCGGAGCGTACTCTTCGATGACTTTCTCAACCTCGCTTTCAGCGCCATCAGGGCGCTCGCAGCGAGCGGCCTGTCGAGAACGTTCGGGGGGGCTTAATCATTCCTCTTCTCCACCTTTGCTCGCTACCCACGACTCACTCTTTCTACCCCGTTTCACGGTAAGATTTATCCGTCCAAATCGAGGAGCCACAAATGTCTGAAGCCACCCAACTCGCCGCCAACGTACCGACGCGCACCGAGTCCGACAGCATGGGCAAAATCGCTGTCCCCACCGACCGCTACTACGGCGCGCAAACGGCCCGCTCCCTCATCCACTTCGTCATCGGCAAGGACACCATGCCCGCAGGGATGATCTGCGCTTTCGGCATCCTCAAAAAAGCCGCCGCGCTCGTCAACAAAGACCTCGGCAAGCTCCCCGCTGACAAAACCGCGCTCATCACGCAGGCCGCCGACGAAGTCATCGCTGGAAAGCTCAACGATCATTTCCCCCTGCGCATCTGGCAAACCGGCAGCGGCACGCAGACCACCATGAACGTCAATGAAGTCATCTC
>Ga0210407_10004320_pt1 | contig 11235 bp, 5 predicted proteins | sample IncBWC27MmetaG_FD_150860 | JGI IMG/M metagenome (GOLD analysis project Ga0210407, IMG submission 150860) | Forest soil microbial communities from Barre Woods Harvard Forest LTER site, Petersham, Massachusetts, United States - Inc-BW-C-27-M | ecosystem: Environmental > Terrestrial > Soil >... | reverse complement strand
CGGTAGTGGTGATCGTAGCTGTTTACCAATCGAAAGTAAGGCCGAGCTGCATACGGCGGGGATTGTTGGCCTGAACGTTTCCGGTGCCGCAGGCTCCTAGCACGCCCCATGTGGTTGTGTCGGCGCCGTTGAAGCAAGGATCGGCTGGTTGCATGTGATTGAGCGCGTTAGCAAAATCAAAATGCAAGGTACTGCTGAAACGCTCCGTAAATGCGATTCGCTTGCTGAGGCCGACATCCAGGTTCCACAATGGCAGACCTCGGACCGGAAAGCCCCCAATTTGTCCGTCCAAACCGAGGATCGGGGCGCGGACGGGATCGCCGAAGATGCCGCCATTAGCTGGGCAGCTTAAGGCGGGGTTGGCCAATACGTTTTGACCTGGCCCGGCGGTGCCACAGCCATTGGAGCCGGCCACGTTCTGATGTCGGCTGGCGCTGTAGCTCAGGTTGTTTCCGACAATCATGTTCTCATACGCTCCAACATAAGCCGTGTTGCACTCGCCTAGAGTCCCGCAGTTGCCGTTCGGCGTCTGCACCTGCACCGGGAAGCCGCTGCCGTAAACGAATAGCGGCGAGATATTCCAGCCACCCAGTACGCGGCCGAGCACGCCCTTTTGGTTAGCAAAGAATGGCGGGGAGTAATTAAGGAAGATGTTGAGGTTGAATTTTTCGTCGTAGGACTGGAGACCGTAGTCGTTGTGTATGTTAAAGGGATCGACGGTGGAGAATGAACTGCTGGCCTGGACGACGTTTCCGGTTCCGAGGGCCTTGGAAAAAGTGAAGTTGCTCTTCATAGTCAGGCCATGCCAGTTCGAAACGGTCAACTGCAGGAACGCGGCATTGTAGTTTCCGTAGCCGTTGCTAACGGTTGTGGCTAGGGACGGCGATTGACCATTGGCACCGAAGGGGCTGTTGAGGGGATCGCTGGTAAAGGACCGGCCGAAGGTGAAGAAGCCGGCATTGGAGATTCCAGCCCAGGCATCGAACGGGTCAGAGACGCCCATGGTGCCGTTCGCTGTGTTGTTCCCGACGAAGGCGGCTGTACAACTTGTAGCGCCGACCACTAGTCCCTTGGCGCCACTCCCGTTGCAATACTTCGACCCTGGTCCTCCCAAAGCGGCCTCAAGGAAGGGCTGAACAGGTAAGGCGTTGAGATAGGCCAAATATGCCGGATTCGCTACGCCGCTCTTAAGCTTGGGCGCTGGGACGTTAGTGCCGTAGTTGCTGGTCACCATCACGTTTTTCCAGGCGTTGGCGAAGCTCTGCCCGCCCAGGGTCATCATGTAAGGTACGGACGTAAAGCTGTAATACTCAACTTCATTGGTGATCCTGCGGCCGATATAGCCAGCTTCAGCGAGGATCTTCGGACCGAACTGGTGCTGGATGGTGACGCTGAATTCGTCCGATTGGTTCGGTTTGAAATTCGAGTCGAAGGTTTCGCCCGCTCCGGTGGCCACGCCGTTCAAGCCCGGAAACCACGGCTGTGGCAGGTTCTGAACCGGCGGCGGCAAGGGCGCGACACAGCTTCCCGACGGGCAGTCCACGCCGACTCGGAAGACATTGGCGGGTGTGCCGCCACAAGTTGTGTTGTTCCCAACAATGGAGGGCGCGCCAGGACCACCGCACGTGGTCGGTTGCAGTAATCCGGGCGTGAGGAGCGGAACCAGGAGGGGATTGACGCCGTTAATGCGGCCAAAGATGCGCGCGTAGCCAGCGCGGAGAACAGTATCCTTGGTGAAGCTCCAGGCGGCTCCGATGCGCGGGCTGACTCCTCCGTAGAATGGGTTATAGGGGTACTTGTTGGCGCCCTGGACGTTGCGAATGGTCGCGAAGCCGAGGGCTGGAGCATAAGCCTGACCCTGGAGGGCGGCCTGTTTGACATTATTGAAGTATTGTTCCGCGGATGCGATGTGGTCGTTCTGGTCCACGAGGACGGTCTGGAAACCACCCTGGGTCTCGTAAGGGGGCATTTCGACCGTGTAGCCAATGCCGTAGTTCAAAGTGAACTTCGGCTTCATGCGCCAGCTGTCGGTCCAGTACACGCTGTAGGTAGGTAGGATGCTGTCGGCCGACACCGCTGGCGAAGAGGTGCAGCCAGCCGTGGCAGCAACCCCGGAGATAGCACACGACTTGCTGGGATTTAGGGGCAGGCCATTGGCAAGCGAGCCCAAGCCGCGGGTGAAAAGGCCCTGGGTCGAATCAACCATGCCCAATACCATCGAATAAAGGTTTCCGTACTTGTTTGCAGAGACGCCCGCGGGGACGTAGCCCGCCATGTTAATGCCGAGTGAGCCAAGGGATACGCTATTGCCCTCGCCGATCAGATACTGCTCGTAGGTATTGATGCTTCCGCCGTTATCGTTCCGCTTGTGGGTATCGTTATTACGCAGGTACATGCCACCGATTTGAATCAGGTGGCTGCCTTTTATCCAAGTGAGGTCGTCACGATACATGGTGTCGTGGCCGTTCCAGAAGCGGGTGCGCACGTTCTGGTTGTTGGTGTTGTAGGGAATAAACACGGGACTACTACCACCGCCGCTGTTTTCACCCCCGATTTCCAGAGCTGCCGGGTAACCGGCAACGTTCGGTACACCGCTGGGATCTGCGTAGGCCCACCAGTTACGGGTAAAGCTGAAGTGGAAATCATTTGTGAGGCCCGGCCTAATGTCCTTGGTGAGCCCGGCAGTGTATATCCAGGAATTCTGCGGTTTCGACCGGATGGCGGCATACTGCCCCTTGCTGTCCCCCGGGAAAAATCCACCAACATCCCATTGGTCTGAAACCGTGTTGGTCAACTTGTAGTAGTGGTACGTACCGTTAAAGTGCCAGCCCTTGGCGAAGTCGTGATCGATACGCGCGACGCCGAAGTTGCTCGACTGCGGCGTGGCGATAACACCCTTATATCCACAATAGTTCAGCCCGTCGCCGTGGCTGCAGTCGTTCGGCATAGGCAAATAGGTGTTCCAGAGAGTGCTGATCACCGGGTTAAGACCCAGGCCACGCGGGTCACAACCTCCTGTTCCTGTGCATGGAATGACGGTGCCTGCGGGAATCGCCCCCTTGTTACAGCCGTTTGTGGCATCCACACACGTCGCGGAATTGGCAGCAAAGCTGGTGCTTGTTCCCGGCATGACCGTGGCAACAGGATTCAAGTTAATTACTTCGCCATTGAGTTGAATGAGGCCCGCGCGCAGCGCCGCAGTCGGGAAGTTTCTCTCGAAAGTTGCGCTCAGGGGATTGCGAAAACCTTCGTAGTTGCCGAAAATGTACCAGCTTCCGCCCAGAAAGTCCGAGTGCGGGATTTTTCCGCCAGCGTCAGCCCCAAAGCGGTGGAAATGCGCACTGGGCTGCGCCGTCCCCGTACTGTTGTTGTCCCAAGTGTTGGCACCGCCAAAATTGGTATCGAGATAATATTCGTAGACGCCGCCGTGGAAAGCGTTCGTGCCGCGCTTGGTCACGATTTGGACCTGGCTCCCCGCACCGCCGCTGAAATCCGCGGTCTGGTTTGCCGTGGAGACCTTAAACTCTTCAACACTGGTGACAGGGATGGGAACAACGGCCGACGGCGTCTGGCCGTTACCGGCACTGTGATAGGCGCCTACTCCTCCGGCGGTGTCCGAACCAAAGCCTTTGATATAAGTGTTGTTGTCGCCGCTCATGTCATCCGTGGCAAAGCCGCCGTCGAGCTGGAAGGAGTTTTGGTCGCTAGCATTCCCGCCGACGTTGCCATTGATGTTTTGACCAGGCTGAAGAACGGCCAGGGTCGAGGCGTCACGGCTCTGGTTCGGTAGGTTGACGAGCGTCTCGCCGCTGAGGGTGGCGCCGACGGTGGCGTCCATGGTTTGCAACTCCGCACCGGCCGTGTACGTCACCTCGACGGTGCTAGAAACGGATCCGATTTCAAGAGTGCCATTTACGGTCAATTGCAGGCCAACGTCTACGGCCTGACCCGAGATTACGCTCTTCCTGAAACCTTCTTTGGTGATTGAGACGCTGTACGTGCCCGGGTTGACGTAGGCGAACACGTAGAACCCTTTGTCGCTCGTGGTCGTGGATCGAACGCTGCCACTTGCCATATCCGTCAGATCCACCTTGGCAGCAGCTACGACCGCGCCAGAGCTGTCAGTTACTGTGCCTGAAATCGTGCCGCTAGATTGTGCCAGCAACGCCGGTGTCGGACAAAGCAGACAAAACAACATGCCTAAAACAAGAGCCACTCGCTTACTTGACATTCAACTACCTCCTGGGCCTTGTCAGCCCTGAACGTATAGAGCAGGTATAGCCATAACGACCCGAGCCAACTACTTCGATTTTCTTGAATAGGGGCAACCACCACAAAACAAACCGTATGGCAAGGATGATTGCAAGCCAGTTACCAAGTGCGACTCGAAAAGCTAAACCAAGTGCTCTCTATAAATTGTCTAGAGTTAATATCAATTTACTCCGCGACAATATACGCCACGCCATATTTCGTTCCGAACTTTCATAGAGCCCCCAGCAAAACTCTCTATGCGAAAAAAACACGACGTGGAAAGGCAGCTCCGCTAAACCGATTCAGCTGGCTCGCCGCACTTCTGTCCGATCTAACTTGGTAAAAGCAACCCCACCACAGGGTCGTATGGAGTTTTTATATTGCTGCAGCGGACGCTTGTCAACCGGAATCTGTTCTCCAGCGATGTAAAGTTTAGATTTATTGGATGAGCGAATGAGAAATGGGACTAGACGTCCCGGTACTGACTGAGCGTGGCCAGGCTTTTCGGAGCGCGCCCGGCAGGGCCGTACTCTTCAAGCGGCTTTGTGCGACGCGAGTCAGCAGCGGAAAGCCCAGCCGACGTTTCGTTGATCAAGGCGAACTGCATCCGGCTTCCGACGTAACCCCGCGCATCTTGCCGCTCGCGATTCGCTTCCGCTGGTAAGCATCGCGGGGAGACGAAATACAGGAAACCGGCATTCCGATGAACCGAGGGGGCCGAAAAGTCCCCTCGACTATTTGCGCGACTAGAAATCGGCGTAAGCTTTTCTGCGTGGCTGGGACGTTCTAGTGAAGGGAACTTCCATCCTGCGAGTAGACCGTACGGCCACCTACGACGGTAAGAAGAACGGTGGTCTTAGTGAACTGCTGCGGTGGAATCTTGGTGAGATCGTCGGAAAGAATAATGAAGTCGGCGTATTCGCCGGCTTTGAGCTCGCCCTTCTTCCCTTCTTCGAATTGCGCGTAAGCGGAGCCGGACGTGTAGGCGCGAATGCAGTCGTCCAGCGAAATCTTTTCCTGTGGCTGCCAACCGCCGGCGGGACCGCCATTCGGTAGCTCGCGGGTCACGCACGCATAAAGTCCCCGCAGAGGGTTGATGGGCTCCACGGGGTAATCCGTGCCGAAGGCCAGATGGGCTCCGCTCTTCTCAAGCGACGCCCAGGCATACGCGCCCTTGGCGCGGTCGGGCCCGATGCGCGCACCGGCCCAGCGCATGTCGGTGGTTTCGTGCGAAGGCTGCATTGAGGCGATGACCTTGAGCCGGGCAAAACGCGGCAAATCTTCCGGCGCCACGACTTGCGCGTGTTCGACACGGTCGCGACGGTCGCGCGGGCCGTTGGCTTTGGCGACGGCTTCGAAGACATCGAGCGCCACGCGGTTGGCGCGGTCACCAATGGCGTGAAAGTTCAACTGGAAACCGGCTTTGTCGCGTTCAATCGCCATGGCGCGCAGCTTATCAGGATCATTCGTTAAGATTCCGCTGGTAGACGGGTCATCCGAGTATGGCGCGAGCAGGGCAGCGGTGCGCGACCCTAGCGCACCGTCCGTGAAGGCTTTCAGAGCCCCGGTGCGAAGCCAAGGATCCGTAGTACCGCCCTGCGCTCGCATGTTCAACAAGTCATTAGTCGGAAGAAGAAAGGGCAGCCATTCCGTGATGCGCAGCGTGAGCTTCCCTTCTTCTTTCAATTGCACATAAACCAGGAAGTCGGACCAATCGGAAAAATCCTGCGCCGAGGTCACACCATTTTTGGCGGCATCGGCAAGGACCATCTGGATGCCATGGCGGCGCTGGTCGGATTTAAGGTCGGGAATCCTGGCGGAAACCAGGCTCATGGCGGACTCTTCTTCAAGCATGCCGGTGGCTGCACCGGCGGCGTCGCGCTCGATCATGCCGCCCGGAGGGTTCGGCGTGTCGCGCTTGATTTCGCCGTGCACCAGGGCGAGCGTATTGGCCACGGCCACGTGACCCGAAACGTGCGTGAGAAAAACAGGATTCTTTGGCGCGACGGCATCGAGCTCTTGTTTCGTGGGAAATTTTTTATCAGCCCAGAGCGTGTGGTCCCAGCCGCTGCCGGTGATCCACTCTCCCTCCTGGTGCTGCGCCACGGCGTCGGCCACGCGTTTCTGCAGCTCCTCGATACTGGCCACGCCATTTAGCCGCACGGAGAGCATATCCGCACCCGCGCCGCCGATGTGGACGTGGGCGTCGTTGAAACCGGGCATGACGAATTTGCCCTTGAGGTGGATGGTTTCGGCGCTGGGGTCATTTCCTCCGCATTCCAGGAGCACGTAATCGATTTTGCCGACGCAGCGAATCTTGCCGTCGCGAATGGCCATGGCCTCAGCCCAAGGATGAGCCGGATCATTCGTGTACATGCGGCCGTGGAGATAGACGACCGTGTGCGAGTCGGTCTGGGACGATTGGGCTTTTGCCCGCAGAACAAATACGCCGGCACAGAAACTGAAAAGAACAATCAGCCCCAGATACAGCAAACCGATCCCGCGAATCTTCATCTAGTTCTCTCCGGCGCCATGTCTGCCACCCCAAGCAGCGTGAGCAGGGCGCGTTTCAGTCCCATTTCGCGGCCTGCTGGCTCGTACCATTCCTGGAGCGAGTGCGCGCCGCCGCCGTTGCCTCCGGCGCCAATAGAAATCGCATCGATTCCCAGAGAAAGAGGAATGTTTGCATCGGTGGAAGAACGCTCGATCCGTGATGCGTTCTCCACGATGGCATCCGCCGCGCGCAAGGCCGCCAGAAGCGGCGACGCTGCCGGCAATTCGCCACCGGGCCGGCTGCCGAGGAGTTCCACCTTCCACTCGAGCTTGCCTCGCGAACGATCGCGGGGGGACTCCATTTCGTCGCGAACGCCGGCCGCCATCGACTCGCGCAGAGCGGATTCGAGGCGCGCTAGCTCACTCTCGCTTTCCGAGCGCACGTCGACCTTGAGGCGGGCTTGGTAAGGAATCGAGTTTATAGAAGTGCCGCCGTCAATTTGTCCGAGATTGAACGTGGTGCGCGGCGATGCCGGAACCTTGGTATTGATGAAACGCACGGAGCCGCGAACCAGGGCGTTGATCGGATTGGGCATGCCGAAATCCGACCAACTGTGGCCGCCGGGGCCGCTGATGACCACTTCGAGGCGGCGCGAGGCGAGTGCGATCGTCGTCACGTGATCGGTGCCGGCTCCGTCTAGAACGATTACGGCTTTGAGGCGGCTACGGTAGGCATCGACGACGGCGCGCATACCGCGGAGATTACCCTCGCCTTCCTCGCCGACATCGGCAACGAAGAGAATGGTGCGCTGCGGTTTGATTTGCGCTTCGTGAAGGGCCCGCGCGACGGCGGCCAGCGCCGCGAGGCCTGTGCCGTTGTCGGAAATGCCCGGCGCCAGCATGCGGCTGCCTTCGTGGCGGACTCTGACGTCCGTTCCCGCTGGAAAGACGGTATCCAAATGTGCGGAGAGCACCACGACTTCTTTTTCGTTTACGCCGGGGAGTTCGCCGATCACGTTGCCGGTGGCATCGACCTCGACGGCGAGGCCGGCGGCGGACAAAAGGGACTTGAGCACCGCCGCACGCTGGCCTTCCTGAAAGGCGGGCGCGGGAATCTCCGTCAGGCGGGCTTGCTGGTCATTGATCCAAATGAGATTGGGCGCAAACCATGCCAGGGCCGCGCGTACTTGCGCGTTTTCGCCAAGCTGGCCGGCAGGGGCGTAACGAGTCGATTGTCGGGCGAGCGAAGAGCGAACCGGCATAGCGAAAAGAATAACCCAAACGAGGGCGCGTTTCACTGCCCTGCTGCGCGCTCTCGTTCCGTTCAATGGCGTGTAGCCTCGGCGCACAGCGCGGAAATTTCCTCATCGGTCAACACTCGCGCCGATTGTTTGGCAGCGTCGAAGATGCGATTGACGAGGGTGTCGTCGGCTGGAATCTTGCGGCGCTCGAGCCAAAAAAGGACGTTGGACTTGCCGCTCATGGGACCGATTTCGATGACTTGATCGAGGCCGAACAGATGCGCGGGCACGCCGCTATAGACGGAGTCGGCGAGCGACAGGTCACCTTTGTGAAAGGCCTTAATGATTGCGGCGGCGTGGACGCCGGTTGCCGTGCGGAAAGCATCGCGGCCAATGACGGGATAATTCGGCGGGATGACCGTGTGCGTGGCGCTGGCGACCTTTTCGCAGTACTCCCTTAGCCGCGACAAGTCCTGGTGGATGACGCCCATCAGGCGCAAATTCACCAGCATCAGCTCCATGGGCGTGTTACCGACCCGTTCTCCGAGCGAATTGGCCGCGGCGTGCACCTGATCGGCACCCGCGGCGATCGCTGCAAGCGAATTTGCGATGGCCAGGCCGCGATCGTTGTGGCCATGCCAGTCCACGCGAATTTTTTCACCGCTGGGCTCGACGACTTCCTCGATCACGAATCTCACCAGGTTGTAAGCGCCATTGGGAATGGCATGGCCGACGGTGTCACAAAGCACGATGGCGCGCGCGCCACTGCGGATGGCCGCCGTATAGAGACGCTTCACAGTGTCCGGGTCGGTGCGAATGGTGTCCTCGGTGACGTACATGGACGGAAGGCCGTGATCGACCGCGAACTTCACCGCTTTTTCCGTGGTTCGCTCCAGATGATCGACCGTCCAGTCTTCGACCAGCCTCCGGATGGGACTGGACCCCAAAAAAGTCGCGGCTTCAATAGCCATTCCCACGCGCTGGGAAATTTCGGCGATAGGGCGAATGTCGGCTTCGATCGTTCGCGCGGCGCAATTCGGCTTGATCTTCATGCGCTTGGTGGCGATTTCGCGGGCCACTGCCTCGGTGTGTTCCCTGGCGCGCGCGCCGGCTCCCGGCAAACCAATGTTCAGCGAGTCGATGCCAAGCGCTTCCATGAGGTGCAGGATTTCAATTTTTTCTTCTATGCTGGGATCGTGGACAGAAGGATTTTGCAGGCCGTCGCGCAGCGTTTCGTCATTCAGCAGGACGCGGGTGCCCGGCGCAAAGAGCGGCGCTCGGGCCGCATTCCAGTCGTAGATCCATTCGTTTTGCTGCATCGGGCTGGCCTTCCTTGCTAGCTTCTCTTGCGCTTGCTGTCCGCACGGGGACTCGCTCGGCGCCGACACTAAAAACCGTGATCGCGGAACATGGTCTCGAGCGCCCCGCGGGCATTGCGCAATCTCGCGACCAGGCCTCCGCCAAATTCAAACCGCAGAAAGGCGTCGGCGGCGCGCTCCAAATCCGCGCCATAACGATACCACCACGGCTTTTCGCGCCCCGGCAGGCGGTCCACGTCGATGTATTTCTGCCGGACCATCTCGAGTACGCCGGCTTTGCCGTGAGTGCGTCCCCATCCGCTGGCGCCGCAGCCCCCGTGCGGCGCTTCCGCAATTCCGAAATAGCTGATCGCATCGTTCACCATGACCGCGCCAGCTCGCAGCCGCGCGGCAATGGCTTGCCCGCGTTTCGCATCGCTCGTCCAAACGCTCGCCGCCAAAGCAAATGTGGAATCGTTCGCGCGAACGACCGCTTCTTCGGCGTCTTTGACGGACTGAACGGCGAGTATGGGGCCGAACGTTTCTTCCTCGAAGAGCTTCATCGAGCGATTCACGCCGGCAATGACGGTTGGCGCAAAGAAGCTTGCGCCCAGATCAGGGCGAGGCTTCCCGCCGCAAAGTACACGAGCCCCGCGCGCCACGGCGTCATTGATCAGATCGCTCATGCGTTCTACATGCTGAGGTCGAATAAGCGGGCCAACGTCGGTCGCCGGATCCCGTCCTGGGCCAAGCCGCAGCTTCTTGGTTTTCTCGACGCAAAGCGCGAGAAACTTTTCCTCCATGGGCTGTTCCACGAAAAGCCGCTCGACAGAAAGACATACCTGCCCGCAATTCGTATAGCTGCCCCAAACGGCGGCGCTCGCCGCGACGTCTACATTCGCGTCCGCGAGAACAATCATGGCGTCCTTGCCGCCCAGTTCCAGCACGCTGGGAATCAGTTTGCTCGCACAAGCTTCCGCGACGCGGCGGCCGGTAGCCACGCTCCCCGTGAACATGATTTTGTCCGGAGCCGCGTCGATCAGCGCCTGGCCGACTTCCCCGCCACCTTGAATCACGGTGACCAGGTTTTTGGGGAAACCAGCGTCGGCGAAAAGCTTTTCGATCAGCGCGCCGCATTGCGGAGTGAAATCGCTGGTCTTCGAGACGACGGCGTTGCCCGCGGCCACCGCTGGAACAATCTGGCCGAGCGGAATGGCCAGCGGATAATTCCAGGAACTGATGATGCCGATGACTCCGACGGGATCGTAGAACAAGCGGCCGGACTTCGCTTTCCCCGCGGTGCTATGGTGCGGCACGCGTTCCGGCCGCAAAAGCTGGGCGCCATGTTTTGAAAAATACTCGGCCGTGTCGAGCGCGACAAAAAGATCCGCAAACACCGCTTCGACGCGCGGCTTCCCTGATTCCCCCACCACCGCGTCCGCCAGAGCATCCCGCGAAGCCATCGTGCAGTCGCGCAATACGCGCAGTTGCGAACAGCGCTTTTCGATAGGCACTCGGCACCACGCCGATTGTGCGGCACGCGCCCGCGACAATATTTCCGGCAACGCCGCCAGCTGCGTCTTCTCGAACTGCGCCAGAATATTGCCGGTGGCAGGGTCTATCGACAGAATCGGTTCGACGGGGATGGCCGTGGCCGCCATAACCTGAATTCTAGCCGACTTTCAGGAACAGCAGTACCGCCTCTTGCTGGACATCCCTCCCGGGGCTCGTCGGGCTAGATGCGCCAGCCTTCCTCGTGCAGCACTTCGACCATGCACAGTCCCTGCGGAGGCACCGTGGGCCCGGACTTGGCGCGATCCCGCAGCTGATAGAGGCGCAGGATATCGTCGGGCACGAGCTTTCCGCGGCCGACATCTAGAAGCGTGCCGACCATTTTTCGAACCATATAGCGCAGGAACGAACGGCCGCGCACGGTATAAACAAGCTCTTCG
>Ga0210407_10004318_pt1 | contig 11238 bp, 11 predicted proteins | sample IncBWC27MmetaG_FD_150860 | JGI IMG/M metagenome (GOLD analysis project Ga0210407, IMG submission 150860) | Forest soil microbial communities from Barre Woods Harvard Forest LTER site, Petersham, Massachusetts, United States - Inc-BW-C-27-M | ecosystem: Environmental > Terrestrial > Soil >... | reverse complement strand
TGCGCAAGCAGAACGGGCTGGCCAGTCTTGAAGATCTGGAGAAGGCCGTGGAAGGCTCGGGCCTGGCCTGGGAAGATTACAAGACGACGATCCGCAACGGCCTGCTCACGCAGGAAGTGGTACGGCGCGAAGTTGGCTCGCACATCAACATTGGCAACGATGAAGTGAAAAAGTATTACGACGCGCACCCGCAGGAATTCACGCGACCCGAGCAGGTGATGCTGTCCGAGATTTTCCTGAGCACCGAAGGCAAAAGCCCGGAAGAGATCGAATCCGTGCAGAAGAAGGCGGAGGATTTGCGCAATCGAGTCATGAAGGGCGACGACTTCAACGAAATCGCCAAGCGCTATTCGGAAGGCAGCACCGCGAAGGACGGCGGCGATCTGGGCACATTCAAGCAGAGCGAACTCGCACCGCAGCTGGAAGAAGTTGTCTTCAAAATGGAGAAGGGCCAAATCACCGACGTGATCCAGACCAAGACCGGATTCGAAGTGCTGAAGGTCGAAAATCACTTTCAGGCCGGTTTGCAGCCGCAAGCCAAAGTGGAAAACGAAATCATGAACCGCCTGTACATGCAGAAAATGCAGCCGCAGATGCGCGATTACCTGGGGACACTGCGCACGGAAAGTTACGTGATGGTGAAGCCGGGCTACACGGACACCGCCGCGGTGGCGGGAGTCAGCGTGATTACGGAAGTGCAGCCGACGCCCGACGTGGCGGCCAAGAAGAAAGAAAAGAAAAAGCTGCCGCTGCCTAAAGTCAACGGTCAATGAAATCGCATTACGTTTCCGACCTGCAGGACGGACAAGCCATCACATCGTTGTTTCTCGTCGGCGTGAAAGAAATCCGCACATCGCAGCGCACGGGGAAATCCTGGCTGGAGCTGGCGTTGCGCGACCGTACCGGCTCGATTCCCGCGAAAATGTGGGACAACTTCGAGGCGCTGGCGAAAACTTTCGAAGCGGACGACGTGGTGCAGATTCGCGGCCGCGTCAAGCTGTACAACGGCCAGAAGGAAATGACGCTGGAGCAGATCGCTCCGGCGGCCGTGCGCGATTACGATCTTTCTGACTTTCTCGCGCACACGCAGTATGACGTCGAGAAACTGTATGCCGACCTAGGCGCGGCCGTTACTGCCGTCAAGAATCCCTGGATCAAAAAGCTTCTCGAAGGCGTCGTCAACGATCCGGCGATCGTCCCGAAGTTGAAGCGCGCGCCCGCGGCGATGAGCATGCATCACGCCTTTGTCGGCGGATTGCTGGAACACACCGTCAGCCTGATCGGCCTGGGGCGCACCGTCACGGCGCACTATCCCGAGTTGGACGCCGATCTGCTGCTCGCGGGCATCGTGCTGCACGACATCGGCAAAATTGACGAACTCAGCTACGAGCGCGCAACGAGTTACACCACCGCGGGCCGTCTGCTAGGCCACATTACGATTGGAACGCTATTGGTGCGCGAAAAGATCAAGGCGATCCCCGGTTTTCCGGCGCCGCTCGCGATCCTGATCGAGCATTTGATCCTGAGCCATCACGGCACGTACGAATTTGGCTCGCCATCCTTGCCGCAAACGCGTGAAGCGATCGCGCTGCATTTTCTGGACGACATGGATTCGAAAATGGCGGCGATGCGTGCGACGCTGGAAGGCGCATCCGGCGGCGATGAATGGACCGAGCGAAATCCGGCGCTGCATCGCGCGCTTTTACGCACCGATAAATTTTTGGCCGGCGAGGATGCCGGACGCCCGGCGGAGGCTGCTGCAGGAATCACTTCGCAGCGAACTGCGCCTGGCGCGCCGCGTAACACCGGCGGCACGCGGTGAACTTGAGCGCGGGTGCGAACATTTATGGCTGAGCTCAACACACGAATTCCGCCGCCTCGCCGCGCGCTGCTGGACCTGGCGCCGCTGGAGCTGGATTGCATGAACACCCTCTGGCCCATGGGCCAGGGCACGGTGCGCGAAATTCGCGACAGTCTGGCTGTGCGACGCCCACGCGCTTACACCACGATCATGACCATCATGGATCGCCTTGCGCGTAAAGGTGTCGTCGAGCGCCGCAAGGTGGGGCGCGCTTATATCTACTGCCCGCACTTGAGTGCCGAAGAAGCGCGCACGCACGCGCTGGGCCAGGTGATCGAGAATTTTTTCGGCGGCTCGAAGGAAGCGCTGCTCGCGCAACTGAACTGCGACACGCCACGCGCGCGAGCGGCGGCAGCAACTGTCACAGCTAGTAAATCGCCGGCGCGGATTTTAGGTGATGACTCGTCCGAGGAGTTAACGACGGCGAAGAGGCGCGATGGTTCCCGCTGAACTGAAGATTCGCAACAACGTGATCCGTCCGGCGACGATCCTCGCGCCGATGGCCGGAGTTACGGATACGGTGTTTCGTCGCGTCATTCGCTCGCTGGGTTCGTGCGGCCTGATCATGACGGAATTCACAAGCGCCGAAGGGCTGACGCGCAACTCCGCGCGCACGCTACATTATTTATATTTCGATGCGGACGAACATCCAATTGCCGCGCAGATTTTCGGCTCCGATCCGCAGGTGATGGCTTCCGCGGCGGCACTCACCGAAGATCTGGGCTTCGATCAGGTGGACATCAACCTGGGCTGCCCGGTGAAAAAAGTGGTGAAGTGCGGCGGCTCCGGTTTGCTGCGCGATCTGGTGCATCTGGAAAAATTGTTGCGCGCGGTCCGCGCCGCCGTGGCCATTCCGCTGACAATCAAGATCCGCTCCGGCTGGGACGAAAATAATATCGTTGCGGTGGATGTGGCGCGCATGGCGGAGCAGGCCGGCATTGAAGCGATCGCCGTGCATCCGCGCACGCGCATGCAGGGTTACAGCGGCTCGGCGGATTGGAGTGTGATTCGCGCGGTGAAGCAGGCCGTGCGCATTCCGGTGATCGGCAACGGCGACATCCGCACGCCGCAGGACGCCGTGCGCATGGTGGCGGAGACTGGTTGCGACGCGGTGATGATTGGGCGCACCGCTTCGTCAAATCCATGGATTTTTCGGCAGATCGCGGACTTCCTCGCTACGGGACGCTACGACGAACCCACCGACGTGGATCGCTGCCATTTGCTCTCAGGATATTTCCGCAGCCTGATCGCCGCCGAAATGCCGGACGCGATTGGCAAGATGAAGCAGTTCGCCAGCCTGTTCACGCACGGCGTGCGCAACGGCGGCGAATTACGTTACGCCGTGCATCACGCGCACGCGGCCGCGGAAATCCTCGATGTGGTGGACGCATTTTTCGCGAACAGCACCGCATCTGCGGGCGATTGAATCTTCGCGCGACCGCGCATCACTCATCGCGCGTGATCAGTAGCTGTTTGTAAGCCTCGCGGCGTGTTAGGCCGCGTTCGCGCGCCACTTGTTTCAGCGCGGCCTTATTATCCACGCCGCGTTGCTTCATGATCTCCGCCACGCGCCGCGCGAGCGGAACCTTCGCCTGTGCGTCGGCCGCGGCGGTGTGCTGCGCCTCTCCGTCCGCCGGACCAATCAATAGCGTGATTTCTCCGCGCGGCGGTTTCGCGCGCATGGCGGCCAGCAAATCTTCCAGATGACCGCGCACAAACTCCTCGTACATCTTGGTTAATTCGCGCGCTACCACGGCGGGGCGGTTACCGAGCATTTCCAGCGCATCTTCCAGCGTATCGAGCAGCCGGTGTGGGGCTTCGTACAGAGCGAGCGTCCGCGGTTCTCCGGCGAGCGCGCGCAAGCGTTTACGGCGCTCCGTGGGCCGCGACGGCAAAAATCCGATGAACGTAAATTCCTCGATGGGCATTCCCGAGGCGGCCAGCGCCGCCACAAACGCACACGCGCCCGGCAGCGGCACTACCTGAATTCCGTGACGCAGGGCGAGACTCACCAGCCTGCCGCCGGGATCGGAAATTCCCGGCGTGCCGGCGTCGGTGACCAGCGCAATCTGTGCGCCTTGCTCCAGCTCGATAACGATTTCCGCAGCGCGCGTAATTTCGTTGTGCTGGTGATAGCTCACCAGGCGTTTCTGAATGTCAAAATGCGAGAGCAGCTTCAGCGTCTGGCGCGTGTCCTCGCAGGCGATCGCGTCCGCATCTTTCAGCACGCGCAGGGCGCGCAGCGAAATATCTTCCAGGTTGCCGATGGGCGTCGCGACGACGTACAGGCATCCCGCTGTTGGCTCGTTTTGCTTGGTTTTGGTCATTATGAATTCAAAAAACCAGCGAACGAAGCGAGTCTAACACATCGTATGTCCGTGTATTTTCCAGGGCTGATTTCGTTTTGGGGGTCTTCAGATCCCGCCGATGGGAAGCACAGCGCCGATGGTCCCGCAGGCGCGGGACCGCTTCAAAGGCTTTTCGCAGCAAGCGCGCAACTGTTCACCGATGCGCGCCGCCACTGCGCCCGCAGCCGCAAGCGTGTTACTATTTTCTTTACACTCAACGCAGGGAGGAGTTCCGCATTGCCGCTATACGAATACAAGTGCGATAAGTGCGCGCATCAATTCGAGAAAATCGAAAAGCATAATGCGCCGACGACGCAGAAGTGCCCCAAGTGCGGCGGAAAAGCCGAGCGGATGATTTCCGCGGCCGGTATTCAGTTCAAAGGCTCGGGCTGGTACGTAACGGATTACAAAGGCAAGAATTCCGGCGCCTCGTCCGCGGAAGGCTCGGGCGACGGCGCATCGGGAAAATCGGGCGATTCGCCCTCGGATTCCAAATCCTCGGACGCAAAATCGCAGGACTCGAAGTCCAGCGACGCGAAAACCGGTGAATCGAAATCCGGCGGCGCAAAATCCGGGGAGTCGAAATCCTCCGGCGAAAAAGGCCCATCGAAGAAAAAGAAGTGAAGCGCTAAGGTTCCAGCGTCTTCAGGTATCTGCGGAATTCGTTGCCGAATTTCGGATTTTTCAGCGCTAGTTCCACGGTGGCTTTCAGGAAGCCCAGCTTGTTCCCTGCGTCGTGCGTTTTTCCCTGGTGCACGTGCGCCCACAGACCTTCTTTCGCAGCCAGCGCGCGCAGCCCGTCGGTGAGTTGTATTTCGCCGCCCGCACCGGGCTTGGTTTGCTCCAGATAATCGAAAATTTCCGGCGGCAACACGTAGCGGCCGGAAACCCCCAAGTTCGAAGGCGCCTGGTCCGGCTTCGGCTTCTCGATCATGTCGTTCAGGCGCAGCACGCTATCGCCCCAGCGCGGAATCTTTCCAGGGCTCGCCGAAATCACGCCGTAGAATTGCAATTCTTCACGCGGGACTTCCTGCACGGTGATCGCGCCCTGTCCGGTGGCTTCGTAGATTTCAATCAGCGCGCGCGTGGCGGGCACAGGGCTTTCCATGATCACGTCGCCCAGCAGCACGGCAAACGGCTCATCTCCCACCAGTTCGCGCGCGGTCAATACCGCGTGGCCGAGGCCCAGCGCTTCGTTCTGTCGCGTGTAGCTGAAATGAATTCCGCCGCTGATGTCGCGCACCATCTGGGCTAATTCCGGCTTGCCGTGGTCTTCCAGGAAATGTTCCAGCTCCGGCGCGAAATCGAAATGGTCTTCGATGGCGCTCTTGCGGCGGCCGGTGACGAAAATCACGTTCTCAATGCCCGAGGCGATGCATTCTTCGACCGCGTATTGAATCAGCGGCTTATCCACCACCGGCAGCATTTCCTTCGGCATCGCTTTGGTGGCGGGCAGAAAACGCGTTCCCAGGCCGGCCACAGGCAGCACAGCTTTGCGCACGCGTTTTCGTTCGGAGCTCATAGTCCTCTTAGCGGATTGCGGCCGGTCGCCCAAACAGCCCAGGCGTGGCGGATCGAATTAATTTTATCCTCTGGACTCGGCTTGACGGGGAAGCGCGATCGCAGAAGTTCGTAAACGCAACGGCTTCTTAAAAAAATAAACGCGGCAGACTCGCACGCAGCACGCTTTCGCGCAAGCGTCGCACGCGAAAAAACCGCTCGCACGGCTATGCTACCATATTCATTGCGAACCCTGACGCATCGAGATTTGGGGCACATATTTGAACACGCAACGCAAAATCATTCTGGGCATTGAATCTTCCTGCGACGAGACCGCCGCGGCCGTGGTCTCTGGTGGCGATACGATCCTTTCGAGCATCGTCGCGTCGCAAATCGCCATCCATCGGAAATATGGCGGCGTGGTGCCGGAGCTGGCCTCGCGCGAACACTTGCGCCAGATCGTCCCAGTGGTGCGCGAAGCTCTGGAGCAGGCCGGAATCACGCTGCAAGATTTGGACGCGGTCGCGGTCACGCGCGGTCCGGGGCTGGTGGGCGCGCTGCTGGTGGGCATCACATACGGCAAAGTGCTTGCGCAGGCCCTCGGCAAGCCGCTGATCGGCGTAAATCACCTCGAAGGCCATGTGCACGCTGTTTTTCTGGAAGCGCATGCCGCCGGCCTGCGCCCGCCCGAATTGCCAGCTGCCTGCTTGATTGTTTCCGGCGGGCACACGGTGATTTATTCGGTGAAAGCAGAATCGCATAATGGCGCAGCGTATTTTTCCTATGAACGCTTGGGCGGCACGCGCGACGACGCGGCCGGCGAAGCTTACGACAAAGTCGCGCGTCTGCTCGCGCTGGGATATCCAGGCGGCCCTGTGATGGATCAGTTGTCGCAGTACGGTAACCCGCGCGCGATTCGCTTCGGCGAACCGAAGATGAAAGGCAATCCCTATGATTTCAGTTTCAGCGGGATTAAGACGGCGGTGCTGTACCACTTGAAGCTTCATCCCGAACTGCAGCCCGAAATTGACGCGCGCAAGGAAGCGCTGGCGCGCGGCGAACGCAGCGCGGATGCTTTGCGTAAGCTAGCGAGCGCGGCAACGCTGGATTTGATCGCCAGTTTTCAGCGCGCCGTGGTGGATGATTTGGTGACGCGCACCATCGCTGCCGCTGAGCAAAATTCCGTGCGCTCGATCCTCGTGTCCGGCGGAGTCGCCGCCAATCGCGAATTGCGCACTTCCTTCGAAGCCGAAGCCAAGCGCCACAACCTCGCCGTATTTTTCCCCAGCCGCGCGCTATCGACGGATAACGCCGCCATGATCGCCGCCGCAGGCTACCCGCGTTTCGTCGCCGGCCAGCACGAAGACGCCACCCTCAACGCCGAGCCGAATCTGTCCCTCGCTTGATAACATGAACAGGTCGATTCCAATCTCCTTCAGCGGATCGATCACCTACAGCGTGGCCTAGAAGTATTTACAAATCGAATTCGTTACTGTTGCGTTCCGGTGACATTCAAAGGTGTGAGACTTTTCGTGCTCAGGTTAAGCAAATACATTTTGCTGAGATTCGGTAGCGAGCCCCATCGCGAAGCCCATCGCAAGTAAACTGCACTCCGGTCATCACCTGAAACGCGCAAGTCAGTGGCATAGCCGTTGGAGGTCGTAAGCTTCTCGATCGAATTGTTGGCAAGCTCGAGCCGATACACGTCGTAGTCGAACTCCTTGTCACTCCCAGTGGTGGGGGCGAGGAAGTAGACGTCACGACCATCGGCGCTAAGGCCGGGACTGGCGTACGTCGGCGAACTGCTTTCATGAGGAACATGCGGTTGAAATGTTTTTTCCGGCTCGGACGGCTTATCGAGCAAGTAGATGTGCAACAAGCCACCGTTTTCGCTCTCAGTGGAATAGAGGATTTTCTTGCCGTCGTTCGAAAATGACAGTGTTGAGAATCCCGGAAAATGCTGGTGGGTTAAAGCTCCAACATTTTCTCCACGGAGGTCGGCCGAGTAAATGTCCCATCTCTGTGAAACGGGTGGAAGCGAGTCCGAACCGCGAGAGGAAGTTTCGATCCGTGCGAAATAAATCTTCGTTCCGTCCGCCGAGAATCTCGGCGAAAGGTCCTCGGTATTCACGCCAGCCGCAAAAAGCGTGTGAGCGCCCCCGCCGTTCGTATCTGCAATGAAGATGCGTGGGCGCTGGGTCTGCTGGGATGCATACAGAAAGACGACCTGCTTGCCGTCGGGAGAAAATGCAGGCGAACTCTCCGTGCCGTAGGCAGCCTCGCTGAGCCGGGCAGATTCGCCGGTGTCCAATGTCACTTTGTATAGAAACGAGGATTCGCCGTGTGAGCGGGAAAGTAAAACGGAGCGACCGTTAGGTGCGAAAGTGATGTCTGCAATTCGTCCGGATCGGAAAGTTCCTTTCGGGCCGTTCCAGTTCGACGCGAGGCTAATCACCACCAATAAGAATACGCCGGCCGCGGCGATGAGCCATTCCATCCGATGCTCCGGACGGGTGGCGGTGTCAGATGATTCCGGTGTTAGGCCATCTACAGAATCGCCTGTGCGTGCGCTCGGTTTGATGATTCTGTAGTCAGTCTTGCGAAAGTTGCGAATCCTTGCATCAATCGAACGGCCAATCACGTACCACCAGAGTGTTCCGAACACACCCCACGCTATAGCGGCGACCAGTCCGTACTTGACGCTGGTGAACATGACTCCGAACGCGATAAAGGAAATTGGAAGGTCGGCGATGAACAGGACGAAGAACGGTAAGGCCGACGGGCCGTTAGCCATGGGCAGAGCAAATACCCAATACAGCCCCCACATGACCAGATACAGCAGTGCGTGTATGAGCGGCGCGAGATATTTAGCTTGCATCGGTTTGCGCATGGCTGCAGCACAATCTCGTTCACTGGGAATTAAGCGCCGACGATAATCCGAACGCCACAGCTCGGAGCGAACTGCATGATTTACGGGTTAGTCGAAGACGCCTTTCGGCGATTCCTAAATCTATAGAACAGGTTTTCCGCTGCGCGGCTCATCAGGTACCACCATAGCGTACCGGCTACGACGATCCAGATCGCGGCGAGTGCGCCGGAATGCGGCTCCAACGCATACGCCACTAGCGAAACGGGGAAGTCGGCATGCAGCACGAACTCCCAGATGACTACCAAGTACTGCAGGCCTGGCACGAAGTAGCGTAGCGTGCTCATCAGGCAAGCGCAGAAATGCAAGATGGGCACGAAATAGATCCAGTCGGGATGCGCTTGACGAGTCAAGCTTCGCGCTCCTTGAAATGCCAGTAGTTGCTGGTTACACGGCCGGCAAAAACCTTCACACAGGCTATTGGTCATAGCGGGACCCATTTTCCACATCGAACTGTCGAGACTTAAATCAGCGGCGGCTCGTAAATGTAGGCCATGCCGTCGCGCGTCATGGCGTAGGCTTTCGATCCGTCCACACTCCAGCGCAGGTCCACGATCCCTTCGGCGGCGTACTCGTCGAACATGGTTTGGCGGCCCAGGTCCACGAGAAATAGCCGGCCCTTCGCTGAGTTTTTCAGCCACGAACTGTAACAGATGCATAGCGGCAGGTGCGGATGACACACGCACAATTCCGCCCCGAAGGGCAGCGCCTCGAACGCCAGGCTTTCCACATCAAGTTTGTACGCCTGTCCCGCGGCGCAATAAATAATCTGCCGGCTATCGGGAGTCCATGTGAGGTCGGTAATGTGCCCCTGAGCTTGAAACACATTCTGCGTGCGCAGCGCGGGGACGTCGGCCAGCACGATGGAATCATCGGCCCAATCGCCGCGAATTTCGATCACGCTTGCGAGAATTTTTTCATCCGGACTGAAAGCGGTGCGCCCGTAGCCACCGAACGCGCCTTCTTCGCCGAATTCAGCTTCGTAGGTTTGCCGCTCGAAGCCATCCGGCACGCCTATTTCTTTCGTAGGCGAGTGCGCGAAAGGCAGGGCGTCTGGTCTCGCCGCCCACAGTCGCAAGCTCGCGCCTTTGCCTCCCGATGAAGCCGCGGCGAAAAAATTGTCCGCGCCGGACCACGCCAAGCACGCCGGAAAATTCTTGAAATCACCAAATGTGCCGAGCAGCATTTTCGCCTGCAGATCGAATATGTGCAGCGCCGGCTGCCATGCGCCCCAAGCCGTCACCAAGTGACGAGCCGAAGGCGACCACGCAAATGCCGCCGACAAATCTTTCGCCGCGATCCCGTCCTCGGGACCACCCGATTCCTGTGGAACGGCCAGCGCCAAGGCCGACCCCGTGCGTTCAATGTCATAGAGCACCACACGCTGCGAGCCGTTGTGGTCGGGAGGGGACATCAGGCTCACGGCACCCGTCGCCGAAATCGCCAGGTGCGGCGTGGAGCCGGGGAACACTTTCTTGATCAGCCAGTTCGAATCGCGCGCCATGTCGCGCAGGCCGCGTACCACCAAAGCTGCGGAACGCACCGCCAGGCCGCGCGAAGCAGCAGGCACGATTTGCTGGCCGCTTTGTTGCGCGGTTTGCCGTTCCGGCGATCTTTCGCGCGTTTCCATGTTTAGCGACCCAGCCCCTGCGGATTTTCCAGGCGCCGCTTGGCCTGCGTGATCTGGTCTTCCACTTTTTGCACCATTTCTTTCAGCACGTCGCGGCCGTGGGTTTGCGCTTCGTCCAGACGCACTTTCAATTGATACAAATCCGAACGCAGCAGCTCCTGCAATTCCGCTTCGATTTCCGCCAGACGTCCGCGCGCCTGGCTGATGCGACGAATCACGCGAATCAATTCCGCGCCGGGGCCTTCGCCCTGCACGGCCTCTGCACTCCATTCGTATTCCGTGAAAATTTTGCGCAGCCTGGTTTCGTCGCCGCGCTCGTAGGCTGCGTTGGCCTCGGCCATCAATTGCTGGCGCTTGGCGCGGTCCGCGCGGTCGGAAGTGAGATCCGGATGAACGCGCTTGGCGACTTCGCGGTAAAGCCTCTTCATCTCCGGGGAGGATTCGAAAGCGCGCGGTGTCGCTTCGGATTTTTCTCCGGCGGTGGATTGCGTTTCCGCGGCTTGTGTGCGTGCTTCCCGCGCGGCTTGCTGCGCGCGTGCGTTCGCGGGCTGCTCCCGCGCCACTCGCTCGGCGACTGCAGCTTTCAACTCATCCAGTTCCGCGTAACGCGAGCCGACGTGATGCAGATATTGCCGCTCAAACGCGCCCAGCTCCGCGCGCAGATTTGCGGAGCGCAGCTCGCGTTCGGCCAGCTCGCTTTCGATCGCGGACTGCTCTTCGCGTTTGCGCGCAAGTTCCTGCTCTTCTGGATTCAGGGTGGGAGTTAATGCGATATTCGGCGTGGAATTCGGCGCCGCATGGGCGGACGAAGGGGGGATGGGCCGTCCAGCCGCGTCAACTTGCGGGCTCGCGGCAGAGATGTCCGTCGCCTTCAGCGCCATACGCTTCGCCTCTGAGAGCTCCGCGATCCGCTACACGGCCAAGCATCTACGAAGTGTCCCAAGTTCCCAAGGGCCGGAGGGGATCGCTCTTT
>Ga0210407_10004317_pt1 | contig 11238 bp, 9 predicted proteins | sample IncBWC27MmetaG_FD_150860 | JGI IMG/M metagenome (GOLD analysis project Ga0210407, IMG submission 150860) | Forest soil microbial communities from Barre Woods Harvard Forest LTER site, Petersham, Massachusetts, United States - Inc-BW-C-27-M | ecosystem: Environmental > Terrestrial > Soil >... | reverse complement strand
GCACCCTCCGCAGTTCCGGCAGAATATCCTCCTGAACGGCTCCCTCGACTGCGATCACGTCCACCGCAATGAGGGTCACCGAACCGCCCTCCAGGTTTGGCGCGGTGAAGACATGGGCGCACAGTTTGGCCAGTGAAAACACAGGCAGGGTGAAGTAAAAAGTGCTGCCGTGTCCCAGTTGGCTTTCCACCCAGATTCGACCGCCGTGCCGTGACACCAGCTCTTTAGAAATAAACAGTCCCAGACCCAGACCGCTACGGCTGACTTCGGCGCCGCTCTTTACCTGCGCCAGACGGTCAAAGACGATTTCGCGGTTTTCCGGGCTGATGCCGCATCCCGCATCGGACACCGATAGACACAGAAAACCGTCTTCCGCCATAAGCCGGCCTTCGACGGTAATGGTTCCACTTTCGGGCGTAAACTTGATGGCGTTATCGATCAGGTTGGTAAGAATTTGCCGCACACGGGCGGGATCGGCCCAAACAAAAGGAAGACCCGGTGCAACGTCGGAACGCAAGCTGATATTCTTCGCTGTCGCGTTCGTGCGGCAGGTGCTGAACGCGTCGGCAACCAGCTTGACCGGACTTGCATGCTGAGGTTCTACAGTGATCTTATGCGTTTCGACACGGGTGATATCGAGCAGATCGCTGACCATGTCCTTCAGTTGTTTGACATTGTCCAGTGCGGATGCCAGGTGCTCGCGCTGTTCGGGAGTCAGATCGCCAAGTAATCCATCCAATACATTGGTGGTGAAAAAATAGATTGCCGTCAGCGGAGTGCGGAGTTCGTGTGAGACGTGAGAAAGAAAATTTTCTTGCAGGCGCGCGCGCTCCTGCCGGGCCTCTTCCAGCACAATCGCGATCTTCCTTCGCTCCGTCACGTCCTGCATGATGATGGCGAAGCCGCGAAACGGGCCCGTACCTTCCATCAATGTTGTGATGTTGACATGGGCCCAGAACTGCCTCCGATTCTGCCGGACGCGCCATCCCTCATCTTCCAACCGCCCGGCTTGCAAAGCCTTGTGTAATTGTTTCTCGGGCACGCGATTCTGAATATCTTCGGGGGTGAAAATGCAGGAGAAATTCCGCCCCACGATCTCGGCCTCAACGTATCCCAACATGCGCTCCGCGCCGGAATTCCAGCTGGTCACGCACCCGGTGGGATCCACGATGAAAAGGGCGTAGTCCCTAACCCCTTCGACAAGCAATCGAAAACGTCCGTTTGTCTCCGCCAGCCTCGACTCGAGGATCAAGCCATAGCGTTGCTGGAGAAATGCCTGGCCCAGCGCGCAAAGCAAATCGCCAGACGTCTGAAGGACAGCTCTGCTTACAGGACGCTGCTTCCTCGCTACATCCCAAAGTTGCTGCGCCGAGACTCCAACCTCGTTGGCCACGCGCCGCAACGGTAGTGGTTCGGGATATCGATCGAACACCTGCCCCGCAATAATGGCCCCCAAATGCAGCTTACCCAAGAAGAGCGGAACGGCTACATGAATGAGGCCAGCCAGATCACGCACCATGACCACCCCGCCCGCTTGAAAAGCTTCCAGAACCGCGGTGCAAGGCACATGCGTGGTTATGCAGAAGGGACATCCGGTGCCCCGGCCAGGTGCGGCGTCGTGCAACAGGTTCCAGACCGGTTGCGCATTGTGACATTTTCCCAATAGGCGGCCTTCCACGTCTGTTAAGGCGACCGCCACTCGCATGGTGCGGCCATAGGTCGCCAGAATTTCGCCCCAGGCGTCGAAATCAAGTAAGTCCGCCAGCGATTCGGGCGGCAGCTCAATACTGCCGCTTTCGTCTATCACGCCGCCACCGCGGGGGGAGGGTATTGAACCGACATGGCCAAATGCCCGCTCGCGTCAACTCGTCCAGACGCTTCTGAGATCATTCCTTTGCCTGTATCGCGGCAGCGCCGTTAGTTCGCTTGGGAACAGAGAACCTTGTGGGGGCCCGGCTCAAGAGACTGGAGTAACTCTGCAGCGGCACTCCCGGAACCGGATTCTCTTCCAGGGGTACCAGCGAGATTCCCCCTTGGCCGATCACAAACTCACGTGTATCGAATGAATGTTTACTCCCCCGCGACTTGACTACCGAAATGCAGCGGTGCAGCGAGTTGTTGATTTCCACCAGGCTCATCAGAATGAGGTTGTCCACGATGGAACTGAGCGGAAAATCCGGCATATAGGATGAGATGCCGAGGAACTCAGGGTTCTCATAATTGAAGAAAGTCGTCATCAAACGCTGCTTGCTATAGGCCACTATGGCGTGGAAGAAATCGCGGTACACGCCGACCTCTCCAATGGCAGTGCTATAACTTGTCATCCCATCAATCACCATCCGTTGGACGTTATGCTCCTCGATCAGCCGGATGATGCGCGCATAATGTGCATCAATATCCAACTCTTGAGGACTCTCGAACAGGATCCGAATGGTTCCGTCGGCGACCTGCTCTTCCAGGTTCAGCCCCAAAGTCTGAGCATTACGGATGATTTGCGCCGGGTGCTCATCGAGCGAGATGAGCAGACCCCTCGTTTTTTGCCGCAGCGATCCTTCCCGCAGAATCTGTGTGCCCAGCACGGTCTTTCCCACTCCGGAAACCCCGACGACCATCGTGGTGGACCCGTCAAAAATGCCGCCGCCAATGAGAGTGTCGATAGCGTCCACTCCGATGACTGACCGCATGGTGCTGGATGTGGGCTGCTTTGTATCAGAGCGGAGAGGCGCCTGAACGCGACGGAAGACCTGCAAGCCTTCGCCCCCGGTGATGTGCATAGTGTGCTCGCCGGGTTCATAATCCTGGCCCCGGCTCTTCACGACCTCCAAGCTGCGCCGTAGGCGCCGGCCATTCCGTTCGCTGCCCAACCGGATCACCGTATCCGCGAGAAAATCGGTCATTTCCGCAATCGCAATCGAATCGGCTGAGCTCCCCACCTCGAGCGAAAACATGGCCGTCAGATTCTCCCGGTTCAACGACTCGATCAATTGCTGTAATAATTCGCGGTACCCACCGCGGGCGGAGTTCCTGCCGCCCAGGTCCGTGCTTAACAACCCAATGTTGTCTACGAAAATCCGCCGGGCGCCCATCTCGCTTGCGAATTCCAGCAGCAGACTGTCCCGCGAACGCAATTCCTGATCGAATACTTCCGGACTGGTAAAGATGATTTGGAGCTTCTTCTGCCGCTGCAGTTCGTCCAGATTCCAGCCGAATCCGGCCGCATCCCGGGTGAGTTTGTCCGGGGTTGTCTCAAACACGATAATCAGCCCAGGCTCGTTATATTCCGTGACCCCCCGATAGATGAACTCCGTGCCCATCAAAGTCTTGCCGCTACCGGTCACGCCCTCTACCAGGATCACATTAGTCCTCGGAATCCCTCCCAATAGGATGGAATCGAGGCCCTTAACACCAGTCTTAGTCAAACCGCGTTCGGACATCATCACTTCCCTTTACTCCCGGCCGCACTCGGCCGCACAGGCTTCAGTCGTTTTTCCAGCAATAGCCGCCCGGCACGGCTTTCCAAAAGGTCGAGGAGTTGCTGAATACAGTGCCGATGCTCAGCATCCTCCGAACCTGAGGTTCGGTAAAATCGCACTTCGTGAACTCCGCGAGAGGGCCGTGAGCATTCGATGAGCTTCTGACCCTCCAACCGGTCAAGAGCGTCACCCACTACCGTGGGTTCATAGCCGATAAGGCGGGCAATCTGGCCGGCACCGTTGAGAGTTACTCCATGGCGGTATACGAAAGCCAGAACATCCCATTCAATTAACAGAGTAATGCCCACGACCAATAAGCAACTTTGGACGGCGAGTTCCAAGGTTTGTTCGGACTCGATAATAGAGCGTGTCTCGGCCAGACCAAGTGTCCTGTATCAGTCATAACATGCGACACCTGCGCTATCTGAGCAAAAAGGAACATTGTAACCGGTTTCTCGTAGCTTCGCGCGACCTGTCCCCTACGACTCACAACACATTCGAGAATGTAGGGCACTAATGCGCACTACCGTACAGCCAACCATTGGTCGACTATTGTAGGCGAGTCGTAGGCTCTGTCAGATCCGCCGGCTCGCACCCGATCCGCGGTGCTGCTGCTAAGCGAAGGTGCAGGGACCTTGAGTAACTGTGAGCTTCTCTGAGCAGACGACTCCAATGCTGACCTGACATGATCGTACCGGGGGGACCTGAGTCTAGGTTTTCAACAAGGATTACGCGCCAAGAGCCCTCCTCCCAGAGATCGAAGCACCGCCTCGGTCATACCGCCAGTGCGGTTATTCCGCGCGGGTTCTAGGGTGTAGAAGCCGCAGCGACTTTATCGCGGATGTGACGGGAGGAAACTTCGTTACCGAGGAGAGCGTCATGAAAGCAAGCACTAACAACGATGAGTTAAAGGGTAAGTTTCACAAAGTGAAGCATGAGACTAACGGAAGGGTACGGAAGCTGATGGAAGATCCTACGTTGGAAGGCAAAGACGAAAACCAAGTCGGGAGAGTCCAAAGGAAAATCGGCAGCGCGGAGAAAGCCATCGAGAAATGAAAAAGTGCCTCCGAAGTCTACGCGTTTACCAGTCTTAGCTCTGGATTTAAGCTTAAAACGGAAAGGCCATTCTTTAGCTGAGCTGATTTGCTCAGTCCGCACAATGAAAAAGCCCGCGAGGTGTACGTGAGCAATATTGGACAGAAACTCTACAACGGGTTTGCTACATGTTACTCATCAAAAGGAGACTGTGCGAGGTACCCAGGGGAAGGTGCCGCCCATGGAACCGAACAGGCAAATCAAAACGCTTTCATCATTCCCAAAAAGTTTCTCTACGATCCGGCAAATAGCGCCCAGTTCAGCGCCGGTGTTTAAACGGGCATTACTCGCAGTTCGCTTGAACCACGATTGTTTAAAATAGGCGAATTCCGCTGGGACACACATTCAGATAAAACCTAGCTCACGAGTGCAAAACCTGCACTGGCAATACAGAATTTGCCGTCCAAATCGAGATCACGTTCGTGGGTTCGGAAACACGGAACCTACGATTGCAACAATGAGCAATTGTGAACAGACCACAAAGATGAGGTTTGCTAATGTTAACGACGTGGCTAACCGGAGTATTGCTTTCGATGAGGCATAGTAGGGTTCGCGTGGGACGAACGATGCATTTGGAATCGGTACTAGCAACGCTCTGTATTTTCACCAGTATGACTCTCATTGCCAAGGCGGCCGACATCCGTCAGCTAGCGCACGCGGCCAATCCGGCAATACCCGAATACCGCCTAGGTTCCGAAGATGTGATTGAAGTCTTCGTTTGGAAACAGCCGGACCTGACGGCCACTGTTGTCATACGCCCGGATGGAAGGATCTCACTTCCGCTGACGAATGAACTGGAGGCGAGCGGCAAGACGGCAATACAACTTCAGAAAGACATTACTGAAAGACTACGTGAATATGTCACCCAACCCATAGTCAATGTGATCGTCAAGCAGGTCAACAGTCTCAAGATCTCCGTCTTGGGCGAGGTCCGCAAGCCGGATGTATACAGAATCAAGAATCGGGTAACCGTGCTGGATGCCATTGCCATGGCCGGAGGCTTCACCGATTTCGCAAGACCAAACAGGGTAATTGTTATAAGAAATGCGCCCTTCGGCACGCAAAGAATCAAGGTTAATGTCAAACAAGTGGTCGCCGATGGCAGTAAGGCACAATTTTACCTTCAGCCGCAAGACACCGTCTACGTGGAGTAGAAGAGCGTCGAAATACGAGACAACATGGCAAGAACACGCAGGAAAATCAGGGTCCTCATTTGCAATAAATACGTCTTGTTCCGGGAGGGTATCAAAAGGCTGCTTGGAGACGGAACTTTCATTGAGATTGTTGGCGAGGCCGACACGGCCAGACAGGCAATCGACCAAGCGGCACGTCTGAGGCCAGATGTTGTGTTGATGGATCTGATTACACCGGATTTGAGCGGTTCTGAGGCCACCCGGCGCATCAAGGCTGTCCATCCGGATGTCAGAATTCTGATTCTGAGCCTGCGCGACGACGAAACGCTGCTATCCAGTTGCTTCGAGGCGGGAGCGTCCGGCTACATTCCCAACGAGGATCATGCAACGCAATTGCAGAGCGCCATCGACGCAGTTTGCAGGTTCGGCGGGTACCGAGGCCGGAAAGCTGGAACGGCTTAGCCAAGACCTGCTTCGGCAGAGGGCTTGGAAAGCGAGACATGCGGAAGGCGCGATTGATCTTGCCGGGCATCGTCCTGGCGCTTAATTCGATGGTCACCGCATGGGCGCAACGGCTTGATGGTTTTCAACTTACCTCGCCGCTGAGCTTAAGCGCCGGCTATGACGAGAATTTTCCTGTTGGTTCTCAGGCGTTGGACGACACCATTACGGTTCTGACCTTACCAACTCTTTCCTGGAGGAGGACCACCACGCGAACGAACTTTTCCGTAGACTATCAGCCGGAGTTCGAACTCTTCTCCCAGCATCAGGATTTGAATGCCTGGAACCATTCAGCAACTCTGCATCTCAGTCATCGGATCAATGGGCGTCTGACCCTGGAGGTAGGGGATTCGTTTCTCTCCACAATGGACCCGACCCGCCGTTTGGTTGACAGTCTGCCGCTCCTACCGCGCGGCCGCTTTCAGCAGAACCTTCTCTATACGGGGTTGGGTTACCGCCGAGACCGGCGCACAAAATTGAGTTTTCGTTTCGACACGACGATCGTGACAATGGGTCTGCAAGGAGCTTTCGCCGGCAAGTTGGATCAGATGAGCGGCGCCGGAACGGCGCTGCTGGAGCGTACAATGAACCGTCACCATGCACTCTCAGGAAGCTACTCCTATCTGCTTGTGCGTCCGCTCAATACAGGGACCTCAGGGATCGCCACCGGCGTACACAATCTCAATTTAGGCTACATCTACACCGTCAATCCCGGTTTGATCTTTCGCTTTTCCGCCGGCTTGATTCGCGGCCAACAATCTGACTTCACTGGCGCCAGTGCCGTGGAAAAGCGTTTGGGCCGACTTTGGCTGGCAGCAGGATACGAGCGGTACTTAGGTTTTTTCGGAAGTTTAGCACCAACCGGCGCCGCGGTGGCTGGTACCATCCCGTTCGCCAACGGCTTGGCGCCGAACGACCTCTACCAAGTCGCTTCGATACGTGCATGGGGAAAGCTGACCAAGCATCTGGGACTGGAAGGCAGTGCGCTGAGGGCGCTCAACGGAGTGAACCCTCAAAGTCGAGCCATCAAAAGCATAATCGGTCAGTTTCGTTTGGATTACAGGCTGAGTGAGCGGTTCACTCTGTTCACAAATGTGGCCTTCTACGGTCAGAACGTAAACGACTTTTCGCAATTGCCATTATCGCGCCGGCGCTATTTCGGGGGCCTGGAAATCGCACTTTCGCGGCCGCGGGAGTCGGCGAACGGCCCACAAGAGGCAACAGGGGGCACCGCCGATTCCGTGGATTCCACAGATTCCGTCGAGCCGCAGGAAGGCGGATCCCGCCGCCAGGTAGGGAGATAGCAGGATGGAAACCAATCAAGCGGCCCAGGGACTTTCTGTGTTTACAGTGTTGAAGGCTATCAAACGCCGCAAACTGTACCTTTTGACGCCCGTATTACTGCTGACGGCTGGCACCGGCTTTTATGCGCTGCGGCTGCCCGACACCTATCGCACGCGAGCGCTCATCGCAGCGGAGCCCGTGATATCTGAACATTACTTAACGGACAGGATCGACGGCGCCGCGACCGCCAACGTCCAGGAGCAGCTGCGCTCCATCCGAGAGACGCTATTCAGCCCTCCGGTGCTCGAGACGGTTACCCGCGAATTCAAGCTGTACGATCTCACGCGGAAGCGCGGGCCCGGGCGAGCGTCGGAGGAGATGAAGTCAAGAATCTCTGTGCAGGTTGAAGGGCCGGACACGTTTTCTGTCGGCTTCGAAGGCGAAAATAGGCAGCAGGTGACGCAGGTGGCGAACCGCCTGGCCGAGCTATTCATCGAGCGCACGGCAGACCTTGGCAGCCAACGGGACGCGCAGGTGACTGGGTTCATGGACGCAGAGGTAGAACGCCTGCGAAAGCAGCTCAATGGCCAGGAAGAGAGCCTGAAAACGTACAAAGAGGGCACGGCCGAGGTGCTCCCCGAGCGCCTGGCAACCAACTTCAAGCTGTTCGAAAACTTGCACCAGCAGGTCCAAGGCAAGACTGACCAGATCACGGAAGGCCAGGCGCGACGCTCCGCCGCGGTAGAAGAGATCCAGGCGCTAGAAAAACAAGGGGCGCTCGACAGCCCGGAGCCGTCGAGCGGGAGATCCACCACTCTCGAGGACCTTCGCTTCAAGTTAAGAGAGCTGAAGGCCCAGTACACGGCAAAGTATCCGGAGGTAGAGCAAACCGAAAGAGAAGTCCGGGACTTAGAGGCGATCGGAACCCGGGCCGGACACGTCCGCGGCGATCCGTCGGCGGTCCAGATGCGATATTTCGCTCTACAGGCCGAGCTCAAATCGATCGATATACTTCTGAAGAGCAACCAGCAAGAACGAAACACCCTGGCATCTGAGATGAAGAATTATGAGCAGAGGATCAACTCTTCGCCTGGCTTCGAGACGGTACTGGCCCAACGCATGAGAGATGCAGCCTTTACCCGCACGCGCTACGAAGCGCTATTCGCGAAACAGCAAGAGGCGAAATTGGACCAGCGGGCGAAGCAGAGTAACAAGGCCGTAGCGTTCAGGATCATCGAGGAGGCCCAACTGCCTTCAGCTCCTTACAGCCCGCACCGGCGCCGGATTCTTCTCATGGGTTTCCTTGCGAGCTTGGGGCTTGGCCTGATCGCGGTTCTTTCCGTAGAACAGATGGATACGTCGTTTGACACCATCGAAGAGTTCCAGAAGTTCACCACTCTGCCCGTTCTGTCGGTCGTCCCGACCATACCTGGAGCACCCGACATACGCCCGGTCAACAAGGGCAACGGTGCTTTAAGTCCATGGACGGCCCCGGAACTGGAGAGCCAAGGCTTCACTCCAGAACAGAGGCAAGGTTTTCAAAAGCGCCGTCTCGCGGTGATAGGCGATCCTCAATCCTCGCCTTCGGAACAATACGCCATTTTGAGCTTAAAAATCCAGCAATGGATGAACCAAAGTGGTGGCCGGGTGCTGCTGGTGACCAGCGCGGCGGGAGGAGAAGGAAAATCAGTAACGGCCGTAAATCTTAGCCTCGCGCTCTCTTCGTCGACGGAGGGCCGCGTTCTGTTGGTGGACGGCGATCTCCGGCGTCCGGAGGTTCACAACCATCTGGGACTGAGCCCGGCGAAAGGTTTCAGCGACTTATTGCTCCGGCCCGACGGTGATGTCAATTCCTATACTACGAAGTTCCAGAACCTGTATGTGATTGGGGGCGGCCCTGAACCGGTGAACCCGGTCGGGCTCTTAGCCTCGCGGAGGGCCGCCGAGATTTTCGCGCACCTTCGAAAGGAATTCCAGTTTATCGTGCTGGACAGTCCTCCGATCGTACCGATTGCCGACAGCCATATCCTAGCTGGCCTGGCTGACGGGGTTGTGATTGTCGTACGGGCCCGGAGCACTCCGCGCGAGTTGTTTCGGCGCGCTATAGAGAGTCTCGGCTCTTCCAACGTGCTGGGCGTTGTGCTGAACGATGTTGAATACGGTGATACTCGCTACGGTTATGCCTATGAGTACTATCAGCGACACAGTGTGGGCCGGAGTTAGCGCACAGCTGGAAAGCCGCCAGCTGAAGGCACGGCTGTGCTGCCTGCCGCGGACCCGGGGAGTCTTTCTCGCTGCGGAATTGATGGTGCTGGCCGCCGCCGTGCTCTACGCGGCGCGTGGCGGAAATAGTCTTGGGGTCCCCATCCTGATAGTGTCCTGCGCACTCCTCTTTCATATCAACAATCTCGATCGATTCATCGTCACCGCAAAGTTACTTCACTTTTCGATCAGCGTCCTAGAATCCGTGTCATTAGGGTGCATGACATCCGCGTTGCTGTTCTACATTTTTCCAGCCCTGGCTACCAGTACCGCACCTGCCCTTGCGGGCGTGTTGCTTGTTGTTCTCGTGCCGGTGACACTGCGGCCACTTCTGCGATATCTGGTCACTCAGAAGAAGTTCGCGGAGGGAATACTGATTGTTGGCACAGGAGAGTTGGCTGGGAAGCTATATCGAGCTTTGGCCGATGGCAGAAACCATTGGAAAGAAGACGAACGCCGAGCCGCTGAACTGCTCGAGTTTCCCGATAGTCTTACCGGCTTGGGACCGACGGTCGATTTCGCACAGCTCAACGATATTGTAATGCGAGATCGGATCTCGCGAGTCGTCGTGGCCGAGCAGGATGCGCAAAGCAGGGAGAAGCTGGCCGGCGCCCTGCTGGACTGCCGGCTTCGCGGTTTACAGATCAGCGATGCTGTTGATTTCTATGAAAAGTTTAGCGGCAAGATCTGGGTTGAAGGCTTAAGTACCCAATGGTTTGTTTTTACAGATGGTTTCAAGCAGTCTAATACCAGCACGTACTTAAAGCGCTCCTTCGATGTGATTTTCGCTCTCCTTCTGATTCTTTTGACAGCCCCGCTGCTTGCAGCGATCGCCGTCGCCATCAAGATCGATTCCGCAGGGCACATACTTTTCCGGCAGGTGCGTGTGGGATTGCACGGGAAGACCTTCGTGATATACAAATTCCGTTCGATGCGCCAGGACGCCGAGCGGGAGACCGGGCCAGTGTGGACGAGAGAGCGGGACGAGAGAGTGACAACAGTCGGCCGATTGCTGCGCAAGTTTCGGCTCGATGAAATTTTGCAGGCGTTCAATGTGTTACGCGGGGAGATGAGCCTGGTGGGACCCCGCCCCGAAAGACCTTACTTCGTGGATCTGTTGGAGCAAGAGATTCCCTTCTACAATCTTCGTCATTACGTGAAACCAGGCATTACAGGGTGGGCGCAGGTCATGCATCCGTACGGAGATTCTATCGAGGCCGCTTACGAGAAATTGCAGTACGACCTCTATTACGCCAAACACAAGTCTCTCGGCTGTGACACTGGGATAGTGTTGAAGACATTGAAGATCGTCTTGCTGGGTCGAGGACGATGATGCAAATCGAGGCGCCTGAAGTATCTACTTTTGCTTGCGTTGCCGGTAAGGGCGGATCGAGCGGCGCTGGAAATCAAGAGATGGTAGAAGCAATTTTCTGGACCAGTTTTTTGTGTATTACGTACGTGTACGCTGGCTATCCGCTTCTGTTAATGGT
>Ga0210407_10004316_pt1 | contig 11242 bp, 6 predicted proteins | sample IncBWC27MmetaG_FD_150860 | JGI IMG/M metagenome (GOLD analysis project Ga0210407, IMG submission 150860) | Forest soil microbial communities from Barre Woods Harvard Forest LTER site, Petersham, Massachusetts, United States - Inc-BW-C-27-M | ecosystem: Environmental > Terrestrial > Soil >... | reverse complement strand
AATTCGGGTGATTCAGGACGTTAAACGCTTCCCAGCGTAACTGGAAGTACTTGCTTTCGGTAAACCTGAATTGTTTGCTGAAAGCGACATCCAAGTCAGTAAATCCGGCCAAGCGCAACTGATTGCGCCCGCTCGTTCCGTCGTGTTCCAGCAGGGGCTCAGAGACTGGAAAGCTAGTCGGTTCAGTAAATGAGTTGGAAAAAGGCACAGGGTGAAGTAGCGCTGCGTTCCCGTTCACCACAGTATTGGTAGTTGCGCCTCCTGTGTTCGTTCCGTTAAGTAGCAGGTCATTGATCGGAACCTGATTCGCCGCCGGGCAAAGTGGGACGGATTGTCCCGAAGAGCACAGCGTAACAGGGGCGGCCAGAATGGTAGCTGGAAGCCCCGATTGGGCCGAGAAAATACCGCTCTGGCTCCAGCCATCGAGCGCATACTTCTTCCAGCCGTGGAAACTCTTCGCAAACGGAATCTCGTAGGTGTAGCTCAACACTACGCGATTGCGGATATCGAATTCAGAATTGGCGCGTTGGAAGGATATGGGCTTCGAGGCGTCCAGGGGGACTGCGCTGTCATTGATCAACACGTTCAGAGGATCGGAAATGTCATCGATACTGTGCGCCCAAGTGTAGTTGGCGTCGAAGGTAAGGCCATTCTTGAACCGGCGAATGCCCTCCACTTGCAGCGAATTGTAGCTTGAAGTCCCGGTGCTTTGTACTTGATTCACATTATCGAATCGCTGGTCGATGAGCGTGTTCAACCCTGCAGGAGTAACCGCATTGCCGCCGATTTCGCCCAGGGACGCGTTGATGAATTGCTGCTGTCGCGCGGTCTGATCGGCAAGACTGGTCGGAGCGGCAGGGATGTTGGCGGGATTCACAAGGTTAATCGGCTCGCTAACCTGGAGGCGATCACTGTGGCTTCCCACGTAGGTGACTTTCAGAACCAGATCGTGCGGAGCCTGGTACTCCACTCCCAAGTCCCATTGCTGATTGCGGGGGTTTTGAAGGTTTTGAGCCACTGGAGCAAAATTTCCGAAGTCGGGCACGGCCGGAGAAAATGTCCCTAAACCGGCCAGGGCCGCCATCTGCGCCGGTGCCGTGCCGGCAAGCAAATTCGCAACCGTATTGCCGCCGGTGAACGAGGATGCACCGAGGGTAATTGTACTCGTAAACGGCGGCGCGAATCGCAGATTGGTAATCGGATTTTGATAGATGAAATCGTAGGCGATACCATAACCGCCGCGGAAAACGAACTTACCGCTGCCAGGGTTCCAGGCAAAGCCCAAGCGCGGCGCCGGATTATAGTTACGTTGGAACGCCGTGCCTCCCAGGTCGACCCCGCCAAGGGCGCCAACGCCCAGCGAGCCAATCGGCGTGTGATTGTTCGGATCAAGGTTGGAGATCAGATTACTGCCTTCTGATACGCCTCCAGAACTCTCCCAACGAAATCCGAGATTGAGCGTCAGCGTCTTCGTCACGCGGAAGTCATCCTGGACGAATCCAAAGGCATCGAGCGCGAAGTTGTGCCGGTCGGTGGGGCCCAGTAGCTGCTGCCACTCCGTAGGCGTTCCAGCCTGGAAGGCCGCGATGTTCGCATAGGCAAGGATTCCCAATCCCTCCGCCGGAAAGGTGCTGGGCGCCTGGTAGCGGTTAAGGTCGGCGCCGAACTTAAGCGTGTGTCGTCCTCTCGTCCAGGAGACGGTGTCCGCGTATTGAAACGTATTTTGTGTTCGCCCTTGCGGAATAATATCGGACTCTCCAAAGGAAGAGGTTCCATCGCCGAAGAAAACCTGAGGCCCGGGATTGAACGGAGAATTCACTGGGAATTGTGGATTGGCCCGCCCGAACCCAAAATGAAAGGAATTAACGAGGTTGGCGGTCAGTACCGAGGTATAGCCGATCGTGACATCACGAGGTTCGGTGGTATTCGATGCGCCAAAGCCCGGAAGATTTGTGCCTACGAAAGTAAGACCGGGACTGACGACCACCGAAGGACTCTGGCCATACTTAACAAAAAGAGTGTCTTTCCCGCCGCGCAGGACTTGATCGACGCGCAGCGTCCAGGTGTCTCCATGCAACGTGTTGGCAGACGCCTCGGTCAAACTTCCCGTCGGGGAAGTGAAAGCGCCATCGGCCTTGAATATCGCCAATGAAGTAGGATTCGTGATGCCTCGAGCCTGCGCCGGCGTCAAAACGTTCGCGACAACAGACTGTCCCGAACCGGCCGTTCGATCGACCTCCCAGGAACCGTAGAAGAACGTGTGGTCCTTGACAATTGGCGCACCGAAAGTCACTCCACCCTGGTTTTGCACGATCTTCGGGACTGGCCCGCCAGCGGGCGTAAAGTAACCACGGGCGTCTCCCAAACCGCTGTTCTGGAAGTACTCATACGCTGAACCGTGATAGGAATTGCTTCCGCTTTTGGTTAAGAGCTGTACCTGTGATCCGGAATTGCGCCCGAACTCCGCATCAAAATTGTTGGTGATGATTTTTACTTCCGCAACGCTGTCCTGTACAAAGGCCGCGCCAGACTCACCGGTTACGTTGACATCGGTGGCTGTGACGCCGTCCAAAGTAATGTTGTTTGATCGGCCGCGCGAACCGTTGGAGTTAAAGCTTCCGATCCCGAGAAAGGGATTGTTGACGGAGACAGGAACGGTTCCCGGGGACAGCGTCGCATAAACGACTGGGTCGCGAGCCTGATTAGGGAGGGCAAGAACTTCTTCGGCATTGAGCGAATCGCTCACTTGGGCAGTGGCCAGGTCAAGTGTCGGAAGCGCGCTCGCTCCCACCTCCACCGTCTCGGTCACTTTTCCGATCTGCATCTGTGCCTCGATGCGGGTCCGTTCACCGCTTCGCACAATGACCGTTTGCGAGAAGGACCTAAACCCATCCTTTTCGACAGTTACTTGATAGCTTCCAATGTCCATTTGCGGGGACGAGAATTCACCGGCTTGGCTGGCAACCAGAGTCCGAATTGCGCCGGTGCTTAGATTCCTAATGGTGATTTTAGCTTCGGCTACGTTGGCCCCAGTGGCATCCAGGACTGTGCCTTGAATGTCACCCGTAATACGTCAGCCAGACGGGGTCGCAAGCAAGCAAACAATACTAACCGTGACTAAAAGCCTTACAGCTGACTTCCGCATCGAGATCCTCCTGTTTTGTCCAAACACTTCCTGGTGGCAGCAAATACGCAATGGCCGCAGCGACCCCGTCTGGCTGACGGCCTTCCTCGAACGTAAGGGCCGTCGAGCACCTAGCCTTCAGGGCGAGCGATGAAGGCACGCGCAATGGAAGCCGATATCTTTCTTGGTGATTAGAGGACGGTTGGTCGAAGCTGGTTGCGGAATTGAAAAGTAACAAACCTTACAAAAGTTCGAGGGGTGCGAACGGTACTCTATTCCTGGGCGGCGCGTTCGAGTCGCTCGCGCTGAAGAATACGTATCGTCTTCCGTTGTATCGTGATAATGCCCGCTCTTCGCAGTTCACCCAGTGTGGCAGTTATGGATTCCCTATGAAGGCCGAGCTGTTCGGCCAACTCTTTATGAGTCATGCCAGCCACTACGCCGTTCTCCGCTTTCTCTAACAACAGGGTTGCGAGACGAGGAATCAGACCCTTGCGAGCAAGCATTTCCATCTTGAGGAGAAAGAGCTTCGCTCTCTCGCTCATGAGGTCGACCAGCTCGTGTGCCATCCGCGGAGCGCATTCTAGAAGAGCTTGGATACTGTCGCGCGAGATCATTCGAACGCGCGAATCCTCGAGAGCTTCTGCCGAGACGTAGTACTTTCCCTGGCCAAAGCAGCCTATCACGCCGAAAATGGCGGGAGGTTGAAGCACTGTGATGGTTAGCGTTCTATCGCCATACCTTCTGAAAGTGCGAACGGAGCCCTTCTCCAGGATAAAGAGCACTCTGCCAGTCTGCTCGGGCTGAAAAAACAGATGCCCAGCGCTGTAATTCAATACATTGCTGTCTTTCTCAAGCGCCTCGAGGCAGGAATCAGGGAGTTGTTTGAAAAGGTCGATCTCCGAAAGGAAACTTACCTCGAGCATATCTGTCGTCCTTGGCCCTGATGGAGCACTACACGAGCAAAGCTTCGCCGGTTCGGGAACGCATCTTGGCCGCTGTGATGCGCTCACCACGGGTCTTTTCACGCTGAACTTCGTGGAGCAGTTCACGCAGACGCGTGCGGGCTTTGTGCAGCTGCGACTTTGAAACACCTATCGAGCGCCCCAGTATCCCGGCAATTTCGTGGTGCTCATATCCCTGGATGTCATGCAAGACAAATATCGTGCGGTAGCCCACGGGCAACTGCGCGATGCAGCGTTCGAGATTTATCCGGTCAATCGATCCTTCCAGCAGCAAGTCAGGCCCACCAATCATTGACGCGGGGAGAGGCGAAGCGGTTTCATCGTCCGGGTCGAGCGCCGCTTCTATCGAGACGATTGGTGGCGACTTCTTGCGCAAACGCATCAGCACGAGGTTGACCGCCAGTCTGTGCAACCAGGTAGAGAAGGCCGATTCGCCGCGGAAGGTGTGAATTTTGCGGAGCAAAAGCAAAAAGGCTTCTTGCGTCAGATCTTCCGCCTCGGCCGAATTTCCGACCATGCGCAGGCATACGGCATACACACGCCCGCTATGCAACCGGTAGAGGTATTCAAACACGGTGCGATCACCGTCCGAGGCTCGCCGGATAGCCTCCGCTTCACTCAGCTCGCCGCCGGCGTCAGGAGAGACCGGCTGCGCAGCCTTCTTCGAGATGCGTTCCGTGCGGGAACGCGCATCCCAATTCAGGCTACGCCGCTTCACTACCGTGGGCCTTGCCGGGGATCCAACCACCAGCCTTCCGCTCCCGGTGTTTGCAGTGACTTGCATGACTTGTTTCCTTAGCGTCCCGCAGTGTAGACTGCGATGGAAGTTCTGTTGTCACTCACTTTCGTCGCAGGCGGGGTCTGTGCAGCTGTCTTTTGACGGGCTTCTTTGTGTCCCACGTGCTTTTGTGTGGGCGTAACGTAGAAAAATGTCCGTCCCAGTTCCGGGGCATCGAAGGTCTGGACGGTCTGCACATCGGCGATGTCCACCAGGTTCAATTGCGCGTGGTCTGCAACAGCTCGGTCGGTTGTAGTGGCCATGATGATGGCGTCGACTCGCGCTCCCCGGATGTAAAGTCTGTATTGAGAGCTTGCGGATGTCATGACAAAGGTGTAATCGCCAGCCGGCAGCGTGGCGCTTCCCCAGCGAGTCTCCGTTGGCAGCGTGAACTTGCCTTGGTATGCATTCTCCGCGTTCCCGCTCGTCGCCAAAGCGCCCAGTCCAAGAGCAGCCACGCCTAGCTTCGTAAACAACTTCCAATGTCGAGCCCAGATCATTTCAAATCTCCTTGTTCGTTGCGGTATTGAATTGCGAGACATTTCATTGTCTTCAGTGTGTAAGACACCGCATGGGTTTGAATAATTCCCCGATCGAGGGATGTTTAGGAGGCGGGAATAAAATTGTTCGTATTTCGGTCGCCAATTCATGGACGTTTCGCTCCATGCTCCCGCGAAGAGAAAAGAATCATGGGAACGCCTCTGTCAGTCCTTCCCGTTCATCAAGCGTTTTTGAATTCTCAACTCTCGAACGGGAACCGAGGGCCCCGCTACGCAGGAGAACGCTGACCGGTCCTCCGCACGGAATGACGTGCGTGTTGGGAATCGTCTTCGGCGCGATCGGAGAGTTTGTCTCTTGCCCGCAGGCCTGTAGCGGCCGCAACCAAAGATCCCCGGAACAACAACCGTGTTGCTGAACGCGGGCAGATGAACTTGCTCCTATCTCCGTATATGCCAAGCGGCGCCATAAACTGGAATTTGCAGAAGACGGATGACCCACGCTCAGGCCATCAAATGTTCATCAACGGCTATTCGGCTTGAACTTGGCGCCGGATCTTCGCTCATCAGACTTGCCAGAATTTGACGTAGGCGGCCCCGCGCACGCGATAAGCTCGACATCACGGTGCCTGCGGGCATGCCGGTGATCTCCCCGATCTCTCTATACGACATCCCCTCGAGTTCGCGAAGAATGAGCACTTCCCGAAAATTCGACGGGAGCTTCTCCAACGCCTTTCGCACCAAGGCGTCGCTGTCGTTTTGGAGCACAGATTCTTCTGGATTGGGAGCACAAGAATCAGGACGGAAAAGGTCTTCGTCAAATTCCGCGGCGTCTTGCAATATCCGGTTTGCCTCGAACCAGGTGTAGCAAGTATTCCGGACAATTTTCATGAGCCATGCACGCGCATCGCCGCCGCGGAAGCCGGGAAAGAATCGGAAAGCGCGTAAGTATGCTTCCTGGGCGACGTCCTGGGCGTCTTGGTCGTTGCGCAGCAACCAGCGTGCGAGATTATAGGCGGCGTCAAGATGCGGCAAAACCGCCTGCTCGAAACCCCTATGCTGATCGTCCTCGAACATGGGAACCTCCCTCGGGATGGCACGGCGTCCTATCCTTCGCTGGACGGGCTGACTATGGTTCGCGGCCCAGATCGATTCAATGGACGGGCAGTTCCTTTCCGCTGGAATGAAGGTCCCCTGGTAACTGTAGGTCTGTAAAAGACTTACAGGAAGATGTCCTCATCTTTGGTTCCGTGCACTCTGCCCGGTGTAGTACACTCACCTTCGCTGGGCGTTCACCTCCTAATGCAAGACGACCCTCACCGCAGCGCGCGGCTCCGCTTTGGGGTATTCGAGTTGGATCTTCGTGCAGGCGAATTGCGCAAGCACGGCCTGCGAGTTCGCCTTCAGGAACAGCCTTTCCAGATACTGGCCTTGCTGCTGGAGCACCCCGGCGAGGTCGTAACCCGCGAAGAACTCCAGAAAAAACTCTGGCCCGAGGACACTTTCGTCGATTTCGACCACGGACTCAACAAAGCGATCAGCAAAATCCGTGAGGCCCTCGGCGACTCCGCAGAAAGTCCACGCTTTGTAGAAACGGTTGCGCGTCGCGGCTACCGCTTCCTCGCGGAAGTAAAACCTGCCGAAGTGGCGGCTGTTCGCAGCCCTGAACTCGCAACCGAGCCTCGTCTCGAGCCAGGATCTGGTGATCGCGCGAATCTCGTGGGCAAATCCGGAAAACCCAAGGAACTTCGCCCGTCGCTCGCGTGGAGAGTCTCTGCATTCGTGCTGCTTCTTCTTGCGGTGCCACTGGCCGCCTGGAAACTGCACTCCTGGAACCGTCCGTCCCCTGTCATTCGCTCCTTGGCTGTCCTTCCCTTCGAAAGCCTCTCGAACGATGCGTCTCAGGACTACTTCGCTGATGGAATGACCGACGAGCTGATTTCGAATCTCGGGCAGATCAGCGCTTTGCGGGTGATCTCGCGCACCTCCGTGATGGCTTACAAACATGCACGCAAACCTCTCCCGCAGATCGCCCGAGAGCTAAATGTGGACGCCGTCGTGGAAGGAACTGTCCTCCGTTCCGGCGACCAGGTCCGCATCACCGCACAATTGATCGAAGCCTCCTCGGACAAGCACTTATGGTCCGAGAGCTATGAGGGTGAATTGCGGGACACCTTGGCGCTGCAAAACCAGGTGGCCAGAGCCATTGCAGATCAAATTCGAATCAATTTAAATCCGCAGGAACAAGCTGCCCTGAAAACTGTAAAGGTTGTTAATCCGGAGGCTTACGAGTCCTATCTCAAGGGTCGCTACTTCTGGAATAAGCGAACGGCGGATGGTTTAAAGGTGGCCCTGGCTTATTTCAATCAGGCCCTCGAGGAGGACCCGAAATATGCCCAGGCTTATTCTGGCTTAGCCGACACGTATGCTTTGTTGGGAGACTGGCAGTATGCTGTGATGACCCCCAAAGAGGCACTCCCCAAAGCGAAAGCCGCGGCGATCAAAGCTCTGGAATTGGACAGCGCGCTCGGCGAAGCCCACAACTCGCTGGCGTTCTGCCTGGATGGCTTCGACTGGGATTTCGACGCTGCCGGAGGAGAATTCCGCCGGGCCATTGAACTGAACCCAGGCTATGCAACCGCCCACCATTGGTACTCGTGGCATCTAGCCCTGGTGGGGAACTACGACGAAGCTGTGGTGGAAATGAGAAAAGCAGAAAACCTGGATCCGCTGTCCCTCATCATTAACGCCGATTTGGCAGAGCTGCTTGTCATTGCGCATGCTTATGACGAATCGATACGACAGAGCCGCAAGACCATAGAAATGGATCCCAATTTCGCGCTCGCACATAATCAACTTGGTCAGGCCTACCTCCAAAAACAGATGCTCGACGATGCGGTCGCGGAACTGGAAAAAGCCGCCCAGCTTTCCGGGGGCAGCCCGCCGGTCATCGCTAATCTTGCCCGCGCCTACGCCGGATCCGGCAGACGGAACGAGGCAGTAAAACTGCTGAGCGGTCTGAAAAAGCGCTCCAGCCCCGGATATTCGCGTGCTTCGGAGATTGCTGTGATTTATGTATCTCTTGGGGATTCGGATCAAGCGATGAGTTGGCTCGAAAGAAGCTACGAAGAGCGATTTAACCCGGGCGCCCTGCTGCGGCCAGGCTTCGATCCTCTCCGCTCAGATCCGCGTTTTCAAGACCTTCTGCGCCGTATCGGCCTGCTGCGCTAAACCAGAGAATTTAATGACGAGATAGAGGCAGAACGCGCTCGCTATGGACGCGTCGCTCCGACGCCGCCAAGGCACAATGCCCTTTCTGAGCTCGCCTGCACCCGCTAATCCACAACAATCTGGCCTTTTATCCCCCGATGGCCCAGACCGCAGGTATGGCAACACCTAAATGTGTACGTGCCTGGCGCTCGGGCCAAGAATTCAATCGTGGTCGTTTCACCCTGTTTAAGCTGCCAACCGTCTTGTAGAGAATTGAAAACTAGCCTGTCGGACATGGCAGCAACCAAGTTCGTGTTCATTTTGTTGCTGTGACGCGCGAACCAAAAGCATCTGAATCCGGACATCCATTGCTGTGACTGAACTTCCTACCGGTTTATTCCCCTTCGGGGAGAAATAGAGAAATCTGGCTATGACTCGACAGTGCGCAATCCGTCGTGCGTGCTAAATCATTCCAACGGCTGCCGATAAAGGGTTTCCATGCTGACTTGTTTTTCTCCTACCAGAATACAGATGCGCCTGGCTGGCCGCGCGCTGCGGTCCGTTACAGCGCCCTTCGACAGGTAATCGGATACCTCCAGCTGAGCGCTTGGCCACCGATTCGATATGAAGTTCGCCGAAAAAAACCTGTCACACACTTTTTACAAAGGATTTGGGAATACGGCGCTGCCACGCCAGGTCTTGCTTTTCGCAAGGTTAAGTAACGTACCTGTCTGCGAGAGCATGGAATCAACGAATCCACTATGAATGGGGGTCCAAGAATGGCGCGTAGAAGCATTTCAGTTTTCGTGATGTTATTGGGCGTGTTGGCCATCGGGCTCGCTGGAGTTGCACAGCAATCCGCAACCGAAGCGCCTGCAGGTTTTGATACTCCCACCCTGGCCGAGAATCCAGGATCAAAGAGCACCAGCAATGGGTTCGCGGAACCTCCCGGCGACACCTTTGCCGTCGATCAGCAAATCTATGAGCGGGTCCACGACGTTAACAGCGGGCTAGGCCCGGTATTCAACGGCAGAGCCTGTGCCGAGTGCCATCAAAATCCCGTGAGTGGCGGTGCTAGCCAATTTACCGAACTCCGCGCCGGGCACCTTGACGCAAACGGCAATTTCGTGAATCCCACCGTGCCGATTAACGATGGGGCCAACACGATCACAGGCCGATCTATCATCAACGACCGGGCCGTGATTCCACAGGCGCAGGAGCATATCCCCACGACGGAAAACATTCGGGCGCTCCGGGCGGCTCTCAATACTCTGGGTGACGGTTTTGTCGAGGCCATTGACGACAGTACCTTGCTCGCAATAGCGGAGCATCAACCTGGGGTGAGTGATGGAAAAATTCACGGCGAGGCCATTCAAGTCCCCGTTCTCGAAGCTCCGGGACAGACGCGCGTAGGACGGTTTGGATGGAAAGATCAGCATAGCAGCTTGCTCTCGTTTATCGGGGACGCCTATCTGAATGAGATGGGGGTTACCAACCGTTTGCGGCCGAAAGATACCACTACGGTGGGCAAGGTCACGCCCGATCCGGAAGATGTGCCCGATAATCTGGGCCTTGCCGACATCGACCACTTTGCTCAATTTGTCCGGGGAACCAAGGTACCGCCACGCGACACCGCGCTGGCCGCAAGTGCGGCAGGACGGGCTGGGCAGGCGCTGTTCGAGAGGATCGGCTGTAATACATGCCACGTCGAAGCCATCACGACCGCTCCTGCGGGGACGGTCATAAATGGCGGGGCCTTCGTGGTGCCCGACGCGCTGGGGAATAAAATCATTCATCCGTTCAGCGACTTCTTGCTGCATGACGTGGGAACGGGTGATGGCATCGTACAAAATCCTCCGCAGGACACCGCAGATAAGTTGCGGACGGCTGCGCTCTGGGGCCTCCGCACGAGGCCTCGTTACATGCATGATCTCCTATCCTTAACGCTCGAAGATGCCATAGAGCGGCACAGAGGCGAGGCCGAGCACGTATCCCGGCGCTTCCGAGAGCTCACCGAACCAGAGAGGCAGGAGCTGTTCACATTCCTTAATTCGTTGTAGCCAGCGACGTTCGAACGGGCACGGCAAATCCGATTGTCATGCCCCACTTTTCTCAGGCTGGTACCGAACTCTAAGAAACACCCTATGGGCGCACTCCGTACTTGATGCCAACTAACACCATCCGCAAGCTTTGGCCGAGGGCGCGGCCGGTTCTTTGGCATATAGACGTCGAACAGCCCATCCACGGCCTGAGCGTCTGCCTGACGATGGCGCCCTTTAGCCGGCAAGCCAGCGATGTGACCTTACTGTAGTGCGCGCAGATGGGCATCGAAAATTTCCGTTGCGACTGGGGCTGATAGTCATCGCCGCGGAGCCGGGCCACCCAAATACTATTTCGTAGACAGTGTGATCTCCCAACTCTCAGGAGTCCCGGGTGTTAGGAAGATACTTTTCGATTCGAGGATTAGGCACAGGGGAATAGGTCCTCGATCCCCTCGGCCTAGCGGATCGTCGCCCGTTGCGTAAGCGGAGATCTGGACTGGCCAGTCGGAATGTTTGACTTCGACATCCAGCGTGGTTCCGTTTGAGGTGAGTCGCTCGATGCGGGCGTTGCCGAGCTCCACAGTCTCAAAATGGCTATGGCGGCTCGGAATAGCCAGCCAGAGACG
>Ga0210407_10004315_pt1 | contig 11242 bp, 9 predicted proteins | sample IncBWC27MmetaG_FD_150860 | JGI IMG/M metagenome (GOLD analysis project Ga0210407, IMG submission 150860) | Forest soil microbial communities from Barre Woods Harvard Forest LTER site, Petersham, Massachusetts, United States - Inc-BW-C-27-M | ecosystem: Environmental > Terrestrial > Soil >... | reverse complement strand
ATCGATGATTTCAAGCTGCTAATGTTGATCGCACTCGGTGCCATACCCTTGCTGCTGCTGTTGCGCGAAGCGCGCCGCCGGCCGCAACCGGCCATCACAACCGCGGCGGCGGACGACTAGCCGCTCTCATTCGGGACGGTGGCGGTTCGCGGCGCAGAATATCGGTTAGATGAGGTTGGCGTAATTGATGAGTTGTACATCGGCGCGTTGCCGCGACCGGTGATTGCAATACGGGTGATCGTCCCGGAGGAGTCGCTAAGCACTGCCGGCTGGAGGCGATCTAACCGCAAGTACGCTCCCTGGGGCGTGTACCCTGGCACTCTCCCCAGCTGTCCAACTCACGCCAGATACGATCCCCCGTTTACATGCAGGGTCTGACCGGTGACAAACCCGGCATTGTCGGATGCCAGAAATACCGCGGCGCGGGCGATCTCTTCCGGTTGCGCCATGCGGCCGAACGGGATCGCGCGTGCCATCTCGGCGATTTCCGCCTCGCTGCTGCCATAGCGCGGCTGGGCTGTATCCGTGAGCCCGGGGGCGATCGCATTGACCCTGATGCGGTAGGACGCGAGTTCCAGCGCCATCGCCCGAGTTAGCGACAAGATACCACCCTTGCTCGCCACGTAATGCACGCCCCGAGGCGACCCGCGCAACGCCGCACCCGAGGCTATGTTGATGATCGCCCCTTGCCGCTCGGCCGCCATCATCGCCTTTGCGACGGACTGTGCGCAGAAGCACGAGCCCTTCAGGTTGACGTCCAGGACATGATCCCAGTCGTGCTCCGTCATCTCGAGGAAGGGGACGCGCGGGAATACTGCGGCGTTGTTGATCAAGACGTCGATAGGGCCGAGCCCTTCTTCGGTGGCGGACACCATGGTATGCACTTGTTCGATCTGACCCACGTCTGCGTTGACCAAAACCGCGCGCCGACCGCGAGCGCCTACCTCCTTGGCAACACGCTGCGCGGCGCCATCGTCATCGAGCCAATTGATCGCCACGTTGGCGCCGGCGGCGGCAAATTCCAACGCCATCGCGCGGCCGATCCCCTGCTGCGCCCCCGTGACCAGAACCACCTTGCCAGCGAACTGCATGCTCCAGATTCCTTGATCCGGGTTCAGATCGAGACTTCCCGCCCGATTTCGACGACCGCGCGTATGGGGAGCCTGAAATATTCGGTCAGATGCGCGGAATTGCGCTGCATGAAGGCGAACAGTGCCTCCACCACTCGCGGTAAGGCTTTCTCGTCATCACCGGGCACGACGGTCTCGTGGCCGACATAATAGGTGACATCAGAGAGATCTATTGCGCATCCACCTTCGTGCGCCTGCCGGAGCAGCGCCGGAATGTCTGGGCGCTCCATGAAGCCGTAGCGAGCGGCCGCACGCCAGAAGCCAGGAGCCATCGCTTCGACCGTAAGCCGCTCGGAGTCCTTGACCCAAGGCACCGACTGCGTGCTGACTGTTAGGACGAATACTTTCTCGTGCAGCGCGCGGTTGTGCTTGACGTGCCACACCATAACCGGTGGCACATCCCGCTGGGTTCGCGTCAGGAAAACCGCAGTGCCAGGTACACGCGGGATGGTCGCCTCTGCGATCCTCGCCACGAAGGTATCGACGGGCATGACCGCGTCCTGGAGCCGGGCCGAAACCGCGGTCGCTCCGACATGCCAAATGAGCATGATGCCGTAAACGAGCGCAGCCAGGATGAGCGGCACGTATCCACCCTGCGCCACCTTGGCGAAGTTCGCCACGAAGAATGCAGCGTCGACAAGCATGAAGGCGCCGGCGACCACGCCCGCTGTAACGAGACTCCATCCCCAGATCTCGCGCATAGCGATGAACAGCAGTACTGAGGTCATCAGCATCGTCGCCGAGACGGCGATGCCGTAGGCGGATGCGAGATTGTCGGACTTGCCGAAACCGACCGTGAGCCCGAGCGTGACGAGCATCAGCAGCCAATTGACCGAGCCCACATAGATCTGGCCATAGCCTTCGGCCGAGGTCTGGGTGATGTGCACCCGTGGCAGCCAGCCGAGTTGGATCGCCTGGCGTGTCATCGAGAAGGCGCCGGTAATGATCGACTGGCTGGCAATGATCGTCGCGATCGTCGCGAGCAGGACCAACGGCAGGAGCAGGAAGGAAGGGCACAGCCGGTAGAAGATGTTGTCCGAGGATGGCGCTCCTTCGAGGACCAGGGCCGCTTGGCCCGCGTAATTCAGAACGAGGCTTGGGAAAACAACGACGGACCAAGCAAGCCGGATCGGCCCGGCCCCGAAATGGCCCATGTCCGCGTAGAGCGCCTCGGCACCGGTGACGCATAGGAAGACCCCGCCGAGGACAAAAAATCCGGTAGCCCCGCCGGAAAAGAGATAGCTGATCGCATGCCGCGGATCGATCGCGAGACGCACCGAAGGGTAGCGGGCGATACCCCAGATCCCGAGCAGCGCGATCGTGGCGAACCAGAGCGCCATGATGGGGCCGAACGTCCTGCCGATCCGCGCCGTCCCCTGGGGCTGGATGGCGAACAGCGCCACGAGGATCAGGACCGACACCGGAAGCACATAGGGCGCGAAGGCCGGAAGCATGATGTCCAGCCCCTCCAGCGCCGAAAGTACGGAAATTGCCGGGGTGATCGCCCCATCGCCGTAGATCAGCGCCGCGCCGAACAGACCGAACGCTATGATGACAGGGCGATGCTGGCGCTTTATCCCGAGCAATGACATCAGCGCCAGAATGCCGCCCTCCCCGTCATTGTCGATGCGCATCGCAACGGACACGTATTTGATCGTCGTCACCAAGATCAAGGTCCAGACGACGAGCGAGAGTACGCCGAGCGTTACCGACCGGTCAGGAGCGCCGCCGGCAAGACCCAGGACCGTCTTGAGCGTGTAGAGAGGGCTCGTCCCGATATCGCCGAAGACCACCCCCAATGCCGAGAGGCCGAGCGCAGATAGGCTCGCGGCCTTCGCCGGGGCCGCCGTAGTGTCACCGGCAACGTTAGACAAGGGACAACTCCGGTGATCGTCGAGGGGTTTTGGCGCGAATGGGTTTCGTGCGCGCCGTCGCGGGTGACAGGTAGATCGGGCAGGACACCAATGAGAGGCGCAGGTAACCTCTCCAACTCGCCCGTGGCATATCGATCCTCCCTGGACGGCTCACCTCTATAGATATCAACGCTTCCCGCGGCTGTGATGACGAAATCGACGAACAGTACGCCCCGCGGCGATCCGACCGGACTTCCAAGTTGGGTCAAGCCACAGCTTTGCAGACTGGTAGATGCGCCTCCGCAAGGCCCGGAGTGGCTGCATGAGATCAAATACGACGGATATCGCATGCACGCTCGCCTGGACGGCGGTAGGGTACACCTGCTGACGCGCACCGGCCTGGACTGGACGCACAAGTACCCTTCCATAGCCGCGGCCGTGTCGGCTCTGCCAGCAAAGTAAGCGTATCTGGATGGCGAGCTTTGCGGCATTACCCGAGATGGGAGGACCTCGTTCAGCTTGATTCAAACGGCCTCGGATTCAGGGAATGCTGGCGCTCTCGTTTTCTTCTTGTTTGACCTGCTGTACCTCGATGGCGAGGTAATCAGCGAGGCGCCGCTACGAGAGAGAAAGGAGCGGCTTCGAGACCTGCTGTCCAATGCGGGCGCACCGCTGCAATACAGCGATCACCAGATCGGACGAGGCGCGGAGTTCTATGCGAGGGCCTCCGAGTTGACGCTGGAGGGGATCATCTCCAAGCGCGCGGATGCACCCTATTCACCCGGCGATCGCGGGCTGTGGGTGAAGGTCACGTGCCAGAACCGTGAGGAGTTCGTGGTGGTCGGCTGGACCGCGTAGCGCTAACCACCGGGCACCAGAGATAACCTCAAGTTCAGCTTTTCTGCACCCTTGAATGATCCCGTGTGAGTCCAGGTTTGAGTCCAGCACGGGAGTTTCACAACATGCGAGCAATGCCGTATCTCCAATTCGTCAACGGAAAATACCGGGTTCGGATCGTGGTGCCTCCGGATCTCCGGCCGTACCTGCCACCGCCCCATACCGGCAAGGCCAATCTGACGCGAGCGCTCGGCACCGGAAATGAACGTGAGGCCAACCGGCTGGCCGTCGCATGGATCGCAGATTTCCAGGCTGCAATCACCAGCGCCGCTTCGATCGCAGAAAATCCCAATGGGTATGATTGGATCATGCGCCATCGCGCCTACCGCCGTGGCCAGAACCGATTTCCACCTGAGGCGTGTCTTTTCTCACCACACCCGGCGCTGGCATTACCGGAGACGCAGACCAAACCGGTCCCCTTTGATCGGATCATCCTGCTTTGGGCGAAACAGACAAACGCGCCGAAAAAGGGCAACCAGGACATGAAGTCAAAGTGGGGCCGGTTCGCCGAATGGCTCGGTCACGATGACATGGCGCGCGTCGGGTTTGAGAACTGTCGGGATTACCGCGACGTGATGATCGACGAGGGCGATCTGTCATCGGGCTCTATCTTGAACCACCTCAAGCTGTTGAAGGCGCTGTTCACCTACGCATTCGACAACGAGCACATCACGACGAATCCGATGGCCCGCATCAAATACAGTGCTGGCGATAGGAAGGAGCGCGACGATTTCACGCCGGAAGAACGCAAGCTGATCCTAATCATGGCTCGGAAGGCCGAGCCGCATGTTTACTGGGTTAACTGGGTTTGCTCCTTCCTTGGAACGCGAACTTCAGAGGTGGCCGACGCTAACATCCTCGACATCGAGCGTATCGATGGGATCTGGGTCATGAGTATCCATCGAAAGCATCGCTCGCGCGATCAGCGGCTCAAGACCAAGGTATCGACACGCAAGCTTGCATTGCACGGGGCGCTGCTCGATGAGGGTTTTCTTGATTATTGGAGATCATTACCGGCGGGCGGGCCGCTATTCCCCAACGTGCCGCTCGACACCTATGGCAAGCGAGCCAGCAAGGTAACGACCGAGTGCTCGATCTGGCTGCGCAGCGTCGTCAAGATCACCGACCCGAACAAACCGTTTTATTCGCACCGGCACACCGCGACTTCCTATCTGCGCAACACCCGGCTGCCGGATGGATCACCCGCTGTCAAAGAGGATATCGAGCGCTACATTCTCGGCCATGCGGGCAAGGGGGCGCATGCTGGCTATGGCAAGCGGTGGTTCGAGACACTGAAGGCCGCTGCGGATTCCGACTGAAGTCGCTCGCGAATCCGGGATGATCTCGCCCACCATTCCGATTTGATGTCGCTCGGCGTTCCGAGATGATTTCGCCCGCCGTTCCGGGATGAAGTCGCCCGGTTAGAGGGCGTCTCTGCTGGCCCGCTTAGCGTCCGTTCCTTTGGCTTTTGCCACGGAGGGGACCGATGCCAGCAGAGAGGACCGCGATGCGCCAAGTGCGCGAAGTGCTTCGTTTGAAGGCCGCCGGAGTGGCGATCAACGAGATCGCCCGCCGGGTATGTGTCGCGTCATCGACGGTCCGGCTGACACTGAAGCGGCTCGCCGCGGCCGACCTCAGCTGGCCACTGCCGACCGAGATGACCGACACCGCGCTGGAAGGGCAGCTCTTTACCGCGGTCGGCAAGAAGCAGGGTCATCGGCGCCGCGCCGAGCCCGACTGGGTGGCGGTTCACCGCGAGCTGAAGCGCAAGCATGTGACGCTGCAGATCCTGTGGGACGAGTACATCGAGCAGCATCCCGACGGATATCGCTACTCGCGGTTTTGCGAGCTGTACCGGGGCTGGGCATCGCGGATCTCGGTCACGATGCGGCAAACCCATGCCGGCGGGGACAAGCTGTTCGTCGATTACGCCGGCGACCCGGTGCCGGTGATTGTCGACCGACTGACTGGCAAGACGCGGCCAACACAGATTTTTGTCGCCGTCATGGGTGCCTCGAACTTCACCTATGCCGAGGCGAGCTGGACCCAGGCGCTCGGCGATTGGATCGGCGCCCATACGCGGGCCTTCGAAGCGATCGGCGGGGTGCCGAACCTGCTAGTGCCAGACAACACCAAGGTCGCCGTGATCAAGGCCTGCCTCTACGAGCCGCAGGTCAACCGAACCTACGCTGAGATGGCGGCGCATTATGACACGGCGATCCTGCCGGCACGACCGCGGCGGCCGCGCGACAAGGCGAAAGTTGAGGCGGCGGTCCTGATCGTCGAGCGCTGGCTCTTAGGCCGACTGCGCCATCGCCGCTTTTACAGCCTGGCCGAACTCAACGCGGCGATCGGCGAGTTGCTGCACCAGCTCAACGAGGAGCGACCGATCCGCCGCCTCGGCGTCACCCGCCGCGCGCTGCTCGAGGAACTTGATCGGCCGCACCTCAAGGCGTTGCCCGGCGAGCCCTATGCCTTTGCCGAATGGCGGCTGCGCCGGGTCGGCGTCGATTATCACGTCGAGGTCGAGGCCCACTTCTACAGCGTCCCTTACCGCTTCGCCCGCAGTGAGGTCGAGGTGCGGCTGACGCCGCGCATCGTCGAGGTCTTTCTCAAGGGCGAGCGGATCGCCGCGCATCTGCGCTCCAGCGGCAATCACCGGCACACCACCCTCGCCGAGCACATGCCGTCGAGCCATCGTCGCTATGCCGACTGGACCGTCGAACGCATCCGCGGCGAGGCCGCCGCGATCGGCCCCGCGACGGCGGCTTTATGCGAGCTGATCCTGGAGCGCCGACCCCATCCCGAGCAGGGCTTCCGCTCCTGCCTCGGCGTCGTGCGCCTGGTGCGGCCGTTTGGCGCCGAGCGTCTCGAAGCGGCGGCGATGCGCGCCATCGAGATCGGCACGCTCACCTACGGTTCGGTGCGCTCGATCCTCGACAACAAGCTCGATCGCCAGGCCGCGCAACCGCGGCCTGCCGACGGTGTCCCGGTCCTCCACCCCAACATCCGCGGACCTCGCTACTACCATTAACTGATTAGGAGAACGGAATGCTGACCCATCCGATGCTCGATCAGCTCGCCAAGCTCGGGCTTTCCGGCATGACCCAGGCCTTCGCCGAACTCGAAGCCTCAGGCGAGGGCGCAACCCTGACCCATGCCGATTGGCTCGGCTTGCTGGTCGATCGCGAGATGACGCATCGCCGCGACAAGCGCCTTGCCGCCCGGCTGCGCTATGCCCGGTTGCGCCACCACGCCGTCGTCGAGGACGTCGATTACCGTGCCCCGCGCGGCCTCGATCGCGCGCTGTTCCATAAGCTCGCCGCCGGCGAGTGGATCGACGCGCACGACAATCTGATCCTGTGCGGGCCGACCGGCGTCGGCAAAAGTTGGCTTGCCTGTGCCCTCGGCCACAAGGCCTGCCGCGACAACCGTTCGGTGCTCTATCAGCGAGTCCCCAAGCTGTTCGCCGATCTCGCCCTGGCGCGCGGCGACGGGCGCTATGCCCGCATCATGCGCAGCCTCAACGGGGCCCAGCTCCTCATCCTCGATGATTGGGGCCTGGAACCGCTCGATGCCGGCGCCCGCCGCGATCTCTACGAGATCCTCGAAGAACGCTACGGGCGCCGCTCAACCCTCCTTACCAGCCAGGTCCCGGTCGACAAATGGCACGAGATCATCGGCAACCCGACCTACGCTGATGCCATCCTCGACCGCCTCGTCCACAACGCCCATCGCGTCGATCTCGCCGGCGACAGCCTGCGACGAACTCGACCGAGACCCGCCATAAAGGATTGACCCGCAGCTCGCTTCTCGCCAAAAACCAAACACCAGCAGGACGCCCAAGCGGGCGACATCATGTCGGAACAGCGAGCGACATGATCTCGGAATGACTGAGCGACATCGCCGGAATCCGCAGGCCGCGGTCGAAGTCATCCCGAACCCGCTCGAGGGCTCTGTAAATGAGGGGCCAATCCGCCAATAATTTTATTCTCCGCAGTACATTTCGTCTCACTCTGGTCGCGGCGATCGGCGCGTTCGACGGCGAACCCTTTCCGGTCATCCCTTCCGAATTGCCGCAACGATCCCCATGCCGCAGACGGGATCACGCCGTTCTTTATGGACGGCGATGCCCGTTTCAAAGGTCGGTTATGGGAGGGAAACCGGAGAAAATATGCTCAGCTCGAGGTTTACCGCCCATGAACCCGATACCGCCATTACGATCGCGGCCAGCTACGCCGCCAAGGCGTTCGGCATCAAGACCGGCACGCTTGCGCGCGAGGCGCGCCAGCTGTGTCCTAACGTCATCCCCGTGCAGGCCAATCATCGGCTCTATACCGATTATCCTGAGCGCATTCTTGCGACCGTCGACACTTGCCTGCCGATTGAGAAGATCATGCCGTTCGACGGGATGGTCTGCCGCCTGACAAGCGCAGAGCGCTAGGCTAATCAAATTCGCGCAATATCTCTCGCGCATGACAACATGCGTGGAATACAGAGCCCGGCCGTACCGCGCATTTGAATGTGCAACAAGCGGCTCAGTAATAGCGCGGTATTGGTCCGTCAGGCGGCGTCGCGCGGTCGCTCAGATCGAGCATGACCTCGTCGATATAGCACCAGCCCCAGCCCTCGGGCGGGTCGTAACCTTCGATGACCGGGTGCCGTGTCTCCCGGAAGTGCCGCGTCGCATGCCGGTTCGGCGACTCGTCGCAGCACCCGACATGGCCACAGGTCCGACACAGGCGCAGATGCACCCAAGGCGAGCCGATCTTGAGGCACTCCTCGCACCCGAGCGCGCTCGGCGTTACGTCGCCTCATGAGAGCATCCGTCGATCATCAGGTCCTCCGATCCGGGCTGGCACGGCCCCGCCGTCGGTCTTCGCCAGAAACGCATGCAACGCCGCGACAACCTGCGCACCTTCACCCACCGCGGCGGCGACCCTCTTGACCGAGCCGCAGCGTACGTCGCCAATCGCGAAGACGCCGGGCAGATTGGTTTCGAGTGAGCCTTGGAAATTAACGCCGGTGCGAATGAAGCCCTTGTCGTCGAGTGCGATGCCGGAGCCGACCAGCCAGTCAGTATTGGGATCCGCGCCGATGAACAAGAACAGGTGCCGGATCGCGCAGGTACGCTCATCGCCGGAGAGATGGGAACGGCAGCGAACCGCTTGCAGCATTCCGTCACTGCCGTCGAGGGCGCTCACCGACGTGTTGTACATGATTTCGATGTTCGGGCTCGCGGCGATGCGCTCGATCAGATAGCGCGACATGCTCGCATTGAGGTTGCGGCTGCGGACGATCATCCAGACCTTCGCAACCCTGTCAGCCAGATACACGGCGGCCTGACCGGCGGAATTTCCGGCGCCGACCAACGCCACCTCCTGGCCGCCGCACAGCTGGGCCTCCAGCGGCGATGCCCAGTAGTGCACTGACGAACCCTCAAACGACGCCAGATTTTGAACGCCCAGCCGACGGTAGCGGGCTCCGCTGGCGATGACTACGGACCGAGACCGAACCTGTTCAGCATTGGCCAGCGTCAGTCGGAAACAGCCGGCATTGGTCTGCACATCTAGCCGGCCGACCTCGTCGGGGATCGCCATCTCCGCACCGAATTTTTGCGCCTGGTTGTAGGCACGCGCCATCAGGGCCGCGCCAGTGATGCCGGTCGGAAAGCCAAGATAGTTTTCGATGCGCGCCGATGCACCCGCCTGTCCGCCAAAGGCCCGACAGTCCAGGACAAGCGTCGACAGCCCCTCGGACGCGGCATAGACCGCCGCTGCCAGGCCCGCGGGCCCGGCGCCGACGATTGCCACATCATAGATCCGATCCGGATCGAGCGACGCCACCATCCCGATACAGCGCGCCAGCTCCACTTCGGTCGGATTACGCAGCATGGCCCCATTGGGGCAGAGGACAAGCGGCAATTCCCGCGACGTGACCTGAAAGCGCTCGATCAGGGCCCGCGCGCACGGGTCGCTATTCGGATCCAACCGCTGGTGCGGGTGCCCATTGCGCTCGAGAAAGCCCTCCAGCCGCAGCACATCTGTGTTGTCCGCGCCGCCGACGATTACGGGACCGCCGGCTCCGCTGCGCAGCAGACGCACGCGGCGCAGAATCAGGGCGCGCATGATCCGTTCGCCGAGTTCCGCCTCCTCGACAAGAAGATCGCGCAGCCGTGACGGCGGAATAACCAGCGCTTCAACCGGCTCCCTTGCCACGCCGTCGACCAGGCTCGGCCTCCCGGACAGCTGCGCCAGCTCTCCCATGAAGGAGCCGGGACCGTGGGTTACGATCAATTCGGGTTCAGTGTAGCGGTTGCGCTGCGTTATATCGACCCGACCCGAAAGCAGGACAAAGGCGCCTACAGCGACTTCGCCTGTGGTAAAGATATCAGAGCCTGCCGCGTAGGTTCTGCGCTCCCCAAGCCGAGCGATGCGGCCGATCTCGGATGCTTCCAACACGGGAAACATCTGATGGTGGCGGGTTGCGACCAGCACATCGGGAGACGACGGCATCGCGCCGGACGTATGGTTGTGCACGGCTATCGAGACGCTCCTACAAGGACCAGCAACAGCTCACGCCGGCGAAGTTTAATCGCATCATCCGGCCACGAATACGAAAGACCCGTCAGCGGAGCATGAATGCAATAGGCCATGATTCGCTGCCCATAGTCAGCACCCACGACTGCTAGCATTGTTGCTGACGACCGCTTTCCTGCCTGCGGAATCGTCAAGAACCTTCGAGGTACCGCAGCCAGCTCCGCCGGCGCTCGCCGCCGTGACAGGTGGCCGGCGGCAGGCAACGTCACGATCCCCCGCCCCACGGATGCGGGTCGCTAACCCACGGTGTAGCACACCCTCGTTTTCAACGAGGTCGGCCTCGCCAGCGAGCACCACGGCCGGGACATTATGCGAGGCGGTCGGGCAGATGGTGCTGAGGATCAGCGCCATCCCACCGATCCTGATCGAAGCTTCCGGGTCGTTCTGCTCTCCTGGTGCCGAGGTTGCGGATGAAAGTGTAGAAGGCCGGCGTGAACAGCAGACCGAAGGCGGTGACGCCGAGCATCCCGAAGAACACAGCGGTTCCGATGGACTGCCGCATCTCCGAGCCTGCTCCGGTCGCCACGGCGAGCGGGAAAACGCCGAGGATGAAGGCGAAGGACGTCATCAGAATGGGGCGGAGCCGGGTCCGGGCAGCAGCTATCGCGGCTTCTTCGGGCTCATCGCCGTCATGGTCCTGCCGTTGCCTTGCGAACTCCACGATGAGAATCGCGTTTTTCGCGGCCAGGCCAACCAGCACCACGAAGCCGATCTGGGCAAGGATGTCGATCGGCATGCCCCTGAAGGCCAGGCCGGTGGCCGA
>Ga0210407_10004313_pt1 | contig 11244 bp, 12 predicted proteins | sample IncBWC27MmetaG_FD_150860 | JGI IMG/M metagenome (GOLD analysis project Ga0210407, IMG submission 150860) | Forest soil microbial communities from Barre Woods Harvard Forest LTER site, Petersham, Massachusetts, United States - Inc-BW-C-27-M | ecosystem: Environmental > Terrestrial > Soil >... | reverse complement strand
TATATGTGTGGACGCTACCGATTGTCTCGGAGAAAGCAGATTCTGGAGGAGCACTACGCAGCCACTTCCGATGATGCGGATTGGAGTCCCAGGTACAACATCGCTCCGACACAGTTCGTACCCGTCGTCAGGCAAAATCCCAAAACCGCCAGTCGTGAATTATCTCTGGTTCGGTGGGGACTGGTTCCTTCGTGGGCGAAGGATTCGTCGAAGGGCGCCGCTTTGATTAATGCGCGATCCGAAACGGCGGCCAGCAAGCCCGCGTTTTGCGACGCATTGAAATTCCGCAGGTGCCTGGTCCCGGCGGACGGTTTCTATGAGTGGCAGACGGTTGGCACAGCGAAGCAGCCTTATTGTTTTGAAGTCAATCGAGGTGAACTCTTCTCCTCCGCCGGGTTATGGGAAACCTGGAACGATCCCAGTGGGAAAGCCCTGGAAACGTGCTCGATTCTAACAACCACTGCCAACGCAGTCACCGCTCCTGTCCATGAGCGAATGCCGGTGATTCTCGATCCGCAATGCTACGATCTTTGGCTCGATCCGGACACAACGGATACCACTGTCATCTCGGAAGTCCTAAAGCCGTTCGATGCTCGGCTGATGAGTTGCTTCCCCGTCAGTTCACGGGTTAATCGGCCCGCCAACGACGACCAGGAATGCTCAGCACCGGTGGAGGTCAGTCAAGGGAGTCTCTTTTCGGTAGGAGATCTGTGAAAATCAAACTCAAAGCCAAGAGCGCAACGATTCGGCCGAAGGCATTACCAAGTAAAGCCTCCGAGCTTCGCGGTTGGTCAGCTATCGCGAGATTCCTCGGCATGCCCGATTCCACCGCTCACCGCTGGGCGAAGGAAGGGATGCCAGTTCGTCGCGAAGGCCGAAACGTGGTTGCGAGCCCGGAAGAGTTGAATGAATGGCTACAGCGGTCCTCGGGAGAGGCGGTCGGTGTGCATGTCGTTACCCCAGGCTCCGATCTCTTGAAAGACTTGCGGGCCTCTCTTGCTGTCCAGAAGAGTAGCAGGAATTCTAGGTCGCAAACCCAAGAACGAGCCGCGATCAAGTCGTGGGACGAAAGCGCCCAAAACGAAAGCGTCCGCCAATCCTAACTGGACACATCAAGGTGCGGCGAGCGCGTTGATGAGCGCAATCAAACCGTCGCCAAAGAAGTTGTGATCGAAGAGGTTGTCCGGTTTTCTGTCGCGCTGTTCGTGACAAGTATTGTAACCAGGCGTTTACAACTCACAACCCGGTCAATGAGTGTAATGGGGATGTTACGCCATTTGAGTCAGCGTATTGAGAGGGCGTTAGTGCTAACGTTATACATCTACATTGAAGTGTTTCCTTGAAGCTACCGACGGAGGGGAGGACTCATGGGCACGAATGCGACAGGCGACGATGACGTGAAGGCAATCAAGAAACTAGGGGAAGAGTTTTTCGCGGCCGTAAACGCCGAGGATCTTGACAGGCGAATGGCAACCATGGATCCCGAGGTAGTGATCATGCCTCCCGGTCGCCCTTCCATCGTCGGCAAAGAAGAGATCCGTCGCCTCTCCCAGGATTACTCCGAGACGTACGAAGAAAAATGCAGCCTGGTTTACGATGAGGTTGAGACGGGCGGGCATTGGGGATTCGCTCGTGCGACTGTCAGCGCAACCCGGACAACTAAATCGGATGGCGGGATTGAAAAGATGAGTTTGAAGAACCTTTGGATTCTCAAAAGGCAGTCCGATGGCGAATGGAAGTTCTGGCGCATCATGTTTAACAGCACAATCCCTACGCAGACAAGATAAGTTTGAAGCAAAGTGAAACAACTGTTCGTAAACTGAGAATTGGGCCAAATTGGGCGACGGGTTTCGTCCAGGGGAACGCGCAGGAGAACGACAACAGGCGTACAATCCACTCCGTTAGAAGCCAGGAAAAAGGAAATTGTGGCTTTGTGGTGCGGGGGAACAATGCTGAGTCCGATGCTGCCGCCCAGCTTAAAGCCCGGCCCAAAGTGCCCTCTGTGTGCTGTCATGCGAATGTCCGCCGTAGTGATGTTTTGCATCTCCTTCGGCTGGGCTCAACAGTCAGAGAACGAATCAGTGAGTCGGTCTTCAGATGCTTCCCGTGTGCAGCGCCCCACCTCGCAAGCTCCCGCTCCAGCCGCGCCCTCGCCCTCACCCGAAATGCAAAGCCTCACCAAGATGCTAGCGGGACGATGGTCCATCCACCAAGCATTTGAGCCCCGCGGTGGAATGAAAGGTGACGTGGGGCAAGGCCTGGAAATATGGCGACCCGGTCCGGGTGCGCGCTCCCTAATCGAAGAGCTTCAAACGAGAGTAGGCGACCGGGAGTTTTCCGGCCTGGGCGTCATTTGGTGGGACATTCAGGCACAGGGCTACCGAGTCATCTGGTGCGGGAGCGCGAATCCCAGAGGTTGCGTGGTCATGAGTAAATTGGCGCACTGGGAGGGTGGTGAATTTGTTGTCGGAGATGAGTTCGAGCGCGATGGCGGGAGGGTCGTCTACCGAGAAGTCTTTTCCGACCTCACTCCCGATTCTTTTACGCAGACCATCTATGAAGGTGAATCCGGCGGGGAGTTGAAGCGTACATTGACCATTCACGCCTCCAAAGTCGCCAGAGAAGGCTCCGAATGAGTGATTGACGAAACCACGCGATTACCAACAACCTGCTCAATGAGTGATATCGGGATATTACGACACCTATTTGATTTTCGATTACCTGAGCGAACGTAACCTAGACGCCAAGGCCCGTACCTTCTACTCTTTACCCATGAACACTATTCTTCTCTTAGCCAACCTCTTAGGGAAGTTGTTCTTGTACATGTTCGCTGTCGGTGCAATGTACTTAGGAATGGCCTTCATCTTCAGCAAAACCGTGCCGCGCATGCCTAACAAGGCGTCTCGATTTGTCGTTTTGTTCGCACTGTTCGTGCCATTTGGTGCCGTTTACCTTTACTTCAAGGTCTGGCTGGCTGGGTACAGCAAGATGAGTTGGACTGAGTCACTCATTTGGGCTTTGCCGGGTGCTTTGCTCGTTGCCATCCTATTCACTTTGTTGGAACCACTATCGCAGAAATCAAATACCCAGTGATCTGCTTTTTTATGCGTGGAAAGGCAATTTCGTGGAGATATTTGTTGTCAACAGGCGTTTACACTCAGAACCCCGGTCGATGAGTGTAATCGGGATGTTTCACCAATTGAGGCGATTGGGTGCGGTCGTGGTGTGTCGCTGGATCGATCTAGTGCGCGTGATGTAGCTGTTTCCGCAAGGTTTCTACGATCAGGCCGACGAAGGCATAGGTGACGGCATTCGCGACCAGACTTTCGTAGAGGCGAATCGCGTGATGCATCCCTGCTATCGCAATAGGGCAGGTTATGAAGACAAGAGTCCAAACGTCGCGCATTCGCTCGCTGGTTGATGGGAAGGTCGCTGCGGCAAAAAGTGCCCAAAAACCCGCGACAAGAAAGCCGGCAATCGCCCACATCGAAATTCGGTATTTCACGACCACACCCAGACAAATATGATTCTACGCTTTACAGCATCCGAAGGCTCAACTGTCGAGAACAGGCGTTTACACTCAGAATCCCCGTCCCGAGGTCAATGAGTGAAATTGGGATTTTACGCCAACTGATCTGCCGATACGCCGTCAACTCCCGACCCTTCATTGACTTGGCCTACCTCTCGACCTAACATTTCAGACCAATGATCGGTCAGACCATCTCGCACTACCGCATCTTCGAGAAGTTAGGCGGTGGTGGCATGGGCGTCGTCTACAAAGCCGAGGACACAGAGCTTGGCCGCTTTGTAGCTCTCAAGTTCCTGCCCGAGGACCTAGCCCAAGACCCAGAGTTATTGGAACGTTTTCGTCGTGAGGCTCGGGCTGCTTCCGCTTTAAACCATCCTAACATTTGCACGATCCACGAAATTAGCAAGCACGACAACCAGTCCTTCATCGTCATGGAGTTCTTGGATGGCGTGACCCTGAAGCACCACATCGCGAGCAAGCCGATGGAGATAGACGCCGTGCTATCGCTAGGCATCGAGATTACGGACGCCCTTGATGCCGCTCACGCCGCTGGCATCGTTCATCGGGACATCAAGCCTGCGAACATTTTTGTCACTAAACGTGGGCACGCCAAGATTCTAGATTTCGGTTTGGCAAAGGTGACGCCCGTCCGCAGCAGTATGGGAGAGGCTGGGGCGACCGCACAATCGACTGTGACTCTGGAAGAGCACCTGACCAGCCCCGGCACGGTAGTAGGGACTATCGCGTACATGTCACCTGAGCAAGTCCGCGCCAAGCAGTTGGATGCCCGCACTGATTTGTTCTCTTTTGGCGCAGCGCTCTATGAGATGGCCACGGGTCAGCTGCCGTTCCGAGGTGACACTCCGGGAATGATCTTCCACGCTATTTTGGAACGACCGCCTGTGCCTCCGGTGCGGATCAACCCCGAGATTCCGACCAAGCTCCAAGAGATTATAGTCCGCGCATTAGAGAAGGACCGAGACGTGCGTTATCAAACCGCGTCCGATCTATGTGCTGAATTAAAGCGTCTCAAGCGAGACACGGATTCCCGACGGAACGTGAGCCCTTCACCAGAACCGGTTTCGGACCAGCCACAGCACTTAAGATCTGCAGACCGCTGGTATCGAGTGCAATGGAGCAAGTTGACAATTCTTGCCCTCGTTTCAATTGCCAGCATAATCCTCGCCTACTTCCTTGAGCGCCCTCTGGCACTGCCCACAGTCTCCAACTACATTCAGATTAGCAATGATGGTCACCCTAAGATCGTTTCTTTTTTGGGCTATGCACCCCTCGTAACCGACGGCACACGACTTTATCTCTCACAACTCCTCTCGGGCGCTTTCACACTGGCGGAAGTCTCTTCTGCGGGCGGTGAGACCGTTCGGGTTCAATCTCCCGTTCCTAATACCTATCTCCTAGATATCTCTCCAGACCACACCCAACTACTCGTCCTCGACTTCGGCGAGGACGGGCTAGACCCCCCCCTTTGGGCGATGCCTGTGCTCGGTGGGACGTCTCATCGGCTCGGTGACATCCTGGGCCACGCTGGCACTTGGTCTCCGGACGGACAACGGATAGCTTACTCTGGCGGAAAGGACATATTCTTGGCGACGAGTCGAGGAACGGACTCTCGTAAATTAGTGTCCTCACCAGGCTGGGCTCGGTGGATTCGATGGTCACCCGATGGAAGCAAATTGCGATTTACAGTTTATGACACCACTACCAACTCAAAATCTCTGTGGGAAGTTTCAGTGAATGGGACCAACCTTCACGCTTTGATGCCTGCTTGGAACAACCCTCCTGCCGAATGTTGCGGGAATTGGACTGCAGATGGAAAGTACTTTGTCTTTCAGTCAACGCGTGATGGCAGGACACAAATATGGGTTACTCCCGAGAAAAGCGGCTTGACGCGCAGGACGGGAGTCCACCCCACGCCTCTAACTGCTGGTCCGCTGAACTACTATTCGCCCGTCCCCAGCGTGGACGGTAGAAAGCTATTCGTGGTGGGTTCCCAGCCACGTGGAGAGTTGCAGCGCTACGATTCAAAGACCCGCCAGTTCGCATCATATCTCCCAGGCATTTCAGGCGAAGGACTCGACTTCTCGCGAGACGGTCACTGGGTAACTTACGTTGCATATCCCGATGGCAGTCTGTGGCGGAGCAACCTTGAGGGTACACAGCGGAGGCAGCTCACCTTCCCTCCCATGCGAGCATTCTTGCCCCGCTGGTCACCGGACGGGGAACGGATTGCCTTCGCTGGCACCGTCCCTGGTAGGCCATCCAACATCTATCTAGTGTCCGCCCACGGGGGTAACCCAGAAGAATTGACTCCTAGCCAATTCGAGCAGGGGGATGTGGGATGGTCGGCGGACGGCAATCGTTTGGTTTTCGGAGATATTGGTTTCCTTTCGATCTCGGACAGCTCTGTAATCCATTTGCTAGACTTGAGAACCCATCAAACCTCTGAGCTTCCTGGTTCGAAAGGGCTCTACTCACCACGTTGCTCGCCGGATGGGCAATACATTGCGGCCCTGGTGAACTTCCATAACACAGCTTATAGTGCGATAAGGCTTTTCGATTTCGCGACAAAGAAGTGGACAGAATTAGCTAACCTCCCGTTGGACTATCGTTACTTAAACTGGTCGCGGGACTCTAGGTACATCTACTTTGAGGCTAGTTCGGCGTTCTATCGTGTGCGCATCGCCGACCATAAGCTGGAATCGTTGGTCAGCCTCAAGGATCTCCGTCGAGCCGGCCCTGACGAGTGGACAGGCCTTGCACCCGATGATTCACCTCTTTTGTTGCGTGATGTCGGTACAGAGGAAATTTACGCTCTAGACTGGCAGGCACCGTAAGCATCGAAGCGCGACCGTCTCTCTGCAGCTAAGGGCAGCAGTAGACCCCCAATTGATGCAATCAGGCGTTAGCACAAGCTTGCGCCGTGTGTTCGCCCTATCGAGGGTAATGAGTGAAATCGGGATTTTATATCAACCATTCGCGGATATCGCTTCGTGGGTGTGCCTGGGCGACGGGCACGCGCAAAACTGCGCGGGGTCTGTGAGGCGAACCTTCAGTCCATTTCGGTGATGTTCATTGGGTGTACACAATTACGACGGAGACAAGGCACAGAGCCGGGGTGGACCAAATCGCACCGATTCGCACCCCGTTCATAACCCCAAAGTCTTTCATCTTGACCGCCAAACCTGCGCGGAGCGCTCGCGCTCGTCTGGGCGGTGGTGATGTTGCGATGTTGCCGCCATGCTTGCTGAGCGACGCCGTTCCGCCTGCGCCACACCTGACCGGCTCGCGAGACAGTAGGAACGTAGCCGTTTGGTTACCTCGGCGCTCGCCAGAGCCCGAGCCGGCGCGGACTGCGCGGAGCGGGAAGTTGAACCAGTTGAAATCCGGCCCAGTTCGCTTCGTTCACAGCGGTGGTGCTGTCCCCAACGCCATCCGCCTTTACCGTGATAACCCCTTTGGCATTGGAAGCTATGTTTGAAAACAGCGCGCAATTTTGTAGCGAGGAACTGGTGCTGTTAAAAGTCGGAATGTACTGGATGATGCCGCCCACCGTCATGGTAAAGCCGCGATCCGTGTCGGCTACGCCGCCGTAGACGCAGATGTCAAACTTACTGGAAGGCGGCAAGCCGGTTAACTTCCAGACAATCGACGTGCTCTCGCCAGGGCCAGCGCCTCCGCCTCCACTGGTCCAACTGTTCCAACCGATAAACGCGGACCGCAGCGGGTCCGGATTCGGGATGAATGGGTAAAGGTCGAGGGGAAATACCGTGCCGGTGATCGACAGACCTACACTGGTTGCCGTTCCGGTGTTATCGACCAAGTTGCTCCACGACGGGTTCTTCGTGAGCGGCGGCGCCCACGGAGAAAAGAGATTGTTCCAGACATTGGCGGCGCCGAAGGAGGGATTGGCGATTGTCGCAGCCGGTTCCGATCCGCTCATAGGCGGAGAGTTGCCAAACGGGTTGTTGGTCTTAAATGTGACGCTGATCAGAAGTCCCGATAAGGGCGCCTGAGCGTTCGCTAACTGGCTGCTAACAAGCAATACAAAAACTGCCACTATCTGTCCAAGACGCAGTGCTTTGTTGAATTGGGATTCGAATCTCATCGCGGCCTCCCCTGACAATACGTAACCGTCGAGCTTACGACGGCCGCCTATCCATTGTCTATACCCAAGTTGTGCAAGATACGTTAGATTGGCCCGATTGTATTCCGATGTCCCTACCCCTCCATCGTCTTGTGCTTATACGTAATTTCGGGCCGGTCGCCTGCTGGACCTCCTCAGTTGTTAGTCCGTGTGCAATTTCTTGCTGCATGAGTCCCTTGCGAGATACCTCTTACTCCTCGGTCCAACCGCTCTAACTCGCGCTTGCACCCGCCCTACTCGCGAGCGGGCGGGGACGTCCATCCTAGGGCGAGGGTGTAGCTAAATTTTTCCCGAAGGATACACTCACACATCGCTTTGACCCTTTTTTATGCCTGTAAAATCAATCGTCAGAAGTCGAGTCCTGCTAGAAACGAAGATCGCCTCACCTTGTCTGCGTGACCTTCACCTAGCGCGTTTCTGCTCTCCCTCCAAGCCCACCAATAACCACGTCGCGAACGGTCGTGCGAAACTTGCGATGCCAGAGGTTCCTGGGCAGGACGCATCCGGTCATTCCGCATCGGAACGTGCGTGCGCTCTGACCCTCGCTCTGCGGCTCAATGGCTCTGACGAAATTAGAGTCTTTGGCTTCGACGCTCGGAGTCTCTGAATCGTATGCCGCCGACATCTGCGCTGGCCGACGCCGCCCGCATCCGAGGCATTGGCAGACGCTGACGGAACTCGTCGGCGCGTCAACTTCTCTCCAGCCGCGAGGCGGGGACGCCGCCTGCCATTTCAGCCCGGTTGAGGCTGCAAAGCTGGAACGCCCCCGGCAGTCGATCCCGTTTAAGATTCCGCCGCTCACCCAATCGGACGGAAACCTGCGCTGCCCCCAGCCAGAGGTCTCTGGCGCAATGGGTTCCTCCATCGCTCCAGAAGATTCGTGGTTCCGCTTGTGGAACCAGCCGGTCTTTTGCTGAAGATGGACGAAACTGCAGGTGCGGCGTTGGCCGCGGCCAATGTGACATTCGTACATTCCTCACCCACTCCGCATGGGATCAGCATGTAAGCATGACCGCACAGCTCATAATCCTGCGGAGCGCAGTCGGGCGGCACGCCAAAGCCGGCAATTTCTCCTTTGTCGTTGATCGCAACTGCGTAGGTCAGGTCCAGACTTGCGCTCGGTGGAATGAGCGTATTCAAATCCACCATCGGCCCGCCTTGCTCCCAAAGGAATGCATGCTGGCCGACAGAAATTGAACACAGATATTGGTTTTCCGAAGTACCTACAACCTGCCCGTGAGAATTGACGAAGTAAGCATTGCTGCACGAGTCTCCGGGAAACACACCGAGATCGATCGGTTTGCCATTCTTCCAAAGGACGGCGTCGTGAAGCTGAGGCGAGGGGCCGGGAAGGTCAGCTTTGCCAACGATGTCGCCGCGATCATTGATCCAGTTGGTCTCTCCCGTATCTCCACCGAGGGTGCCCAAATCAGTGAGTTGTCCCTTGCTCCAGAGGACCGGATGGAACGTTTGATCGCCTGACAGATTCGACAAGCCCACCACTTGGCCCCGCTGGTTGAGGGAACGGATTTCAAAACCTGTACCTCCCAAAGTATCGAGATCCATCATGGCGCCGTTCTGCCAGACGAACGGGTGCAGAAAGGGACATCCGGTAGCAGGGTTGATCGAGTCTGTGTAGGAGCTTCCGGCGATTTGGCCTCGGTCGTTGATTAGCTGTGCATTAGCGTCCGGTCCGCCCAGGGTACCCAAGTCCTGCATCGCTCCGTCTTGCCAGAGAAAGGCCCGCGTTTGCGTGGCAACGAAAAGTGAACAAGCATCTGGAACTGTGTTGAGGGAAAATCCGACGACCTGCCCGCGATTGTTCACCGCGTTTGCGACGCTTTCAAATCCGCCTTCCAGTGTTCCGAGATCAGTGATATCCCCATTTCGCCAAAGCACGCCGCGAATTTCAGGAAACCCCCCAAGCAATGGGTCAAACTCCCCGTTTTGCGAAGACCCAGCGATCAACCCGTTTGCAGTGATCCATACGGCCTGGCTGGAGTCGCCCCTAGGGAGCACCCCCAGATCCGTGACGACGCCGTTCTGCGCTTGAAATGCGTGCGTCGCGAAACAATTGGGCGCCCAGAAACAGAAAGGATCCTGCGTGGGCGTGTTTGCCCAGCCCACCCCGGTCCCACGGCTGTTTAGCATTCCGTCGAATTTGTTTGGGAAGTAACTCGCCGGCCCGCCAAAGGTTCCGAGATCAATGAGCCTGTAGCGCGGTGCCTGCTGGGCAGCCACTAGGGCTGGAATTGCGGTGGCAGCGAGCAGAACGGCAACGCTCGCCCATGTGATTAGTCTGGTTTTCATGTGTTCCTCCTGGTGAATCTTGTGTTTCGTGTTTCCCAGAGATGATCCTGTTACCGTCGGAGCCAAGTTGCGACGACGGCTATTCAGCTTTGCTCCTGAGTTCTTTGCTACCGAGTCAGCGATCACAACGGTTTTTCGAGGGACTTCAAACCCTCGCGATCTGCGCGGTTACTCTTCTCAGCAGATCAGCTACGAGCGCGTTGTTCAGAGGAAGAGTGGTCGAAAAAAAAGGAACGTGACAGCTTTCGTTGCAAAAACGTCGACGATTGCAACATCGGCGGCGTCCTGGCTGAAAGGTGGGATGAGGCGCGGTATAATCCCCCGCAACGTAAGGGGTGTGCTTGCCATCAGCCGCTAACGCCGGAGAACTGCGAAGTCTAGCCGAACGGATCCATCAAGGGGATACAGCAGCCGAGACGGAACTGGTGCATGAGTTCTCTCACCGGATCTTCGTGATGGGCGTGGTGCGCACCCGCGATCGGGAAGCCGCGCGCGAGTTGGTGCAGGACGTCCTGATGGCTGTGATTGCAGGGCTTCGCAAGGGCCAATTGCAGGACGCAGATAAACTGGCGGCTTTCGTTCATGGGACCGCGCGAAATCTGATCAACAACCTTCTGCGCGACGCAAGCCAGCGGCCTCCAATGGATCCCCTTCCTGAAGACCTGGCGCAGACCAGTTCGATTGCGCAGCTCGAAGACGCGGAGCGCGTGCGGCTCGTACATCAGGCGCTGGAGCGTTTAGGGCGGGAAGACCGGAAAATTCTGTGGATGACCCTGGTCGATGGCCAAAAGCCGGGCGAGATCGCGGCCGCACTTGGCCTCACCCCGGAAGTGGTGCGGACGCGCAAGCTGCGCGCCGTGAAGAAGATCACGGAACTAATAGAAAAGAAGATGTCACGAACCTAAGCCAACGTGCCACATAGCTACAAGGGAAAGCAATGAACTGCAAAGAAGTGCAAGAACTAGACATCGCAGAGCGGTACTTGCTGGACCGGCTGACCGAACCGGAGCGGGAAGAATTCGAGAAGCACTATTTTGAATGCGGGTCGTGTTTTTCCCAGCTTCAGACCGGACTCGCGGTACAGGAAGATCTGCGCCGTCAACCTCCCATACCTGAACAGGCGCGTGGTGCAAGCTTGCGCGGCGCATGGGTCTGGGCTCCGGCGTTCGCAACCATAGTTGTTCTCTTGAGTGCTGGAATCTGGTGGTATTCGGCACAGATAAGCAGTCCATCGCAGCAG
>Ga0210407_10004311_pt1 | contig 11250 bp, 6 predicted proteins | sample IncBWC27MmetaG_FD_150860 | JGI IMG/M metagenome (GOLD analysis project Ga0210407, IMG submission 150860) | Forest soil microbial communities from Barre Woods Harvard Forest LTER site, Petersham, Massachusetts, United States - Inc-BW-C-27-M | ecosystem: Environmental > Terrestrial > Soil >... | reverse complement strand
GATGAGCGCTTCACGTAGACGCTTGACGAGAGAATCATCGACGCTGCCCGGGGGCTGAAGATTTGCGAAGCGCGCCAGCGCCTCGAAGGCCTGTGGTTCCAAGGTGAGAATCCGCGCGTACAGCGAACTGGCTTCCGCCCGCTTGCCGAAATCCTCGTAGAGGTTGGCCAGGTTGAGCAGCGCCGGCGTATAGGCAGGATTCAGGGTCAGGGCCTGCTGCAGTTCCGCGGCAGCGCTTGCGTGATCGCGAAAAAAGTCGCTGAAAATCACACCGCGATTCAGGTGCACTTCCTCCGGACGCGCGACGCCTGACCCAAGCGCCTTCTGATAACAGGCGAGCGCCTCGTCAAAATGAAAGGTTTGTCGCTGGAGTATGGCGAGGTTGTACCAGGCATCCGCCAGCTTCGGCCAGCGCGCGAGAATGTCGCGATATGCTGCGATGGCCTCCGCGACCTGGTTTTGGCGACGCAACTGCGCCGCCTTGCCCATCAATTCGTCGGAAGCCTCGCTCAAGATCACCTCGGCCGCAGCATTGCTACAGACGATTTTCCCATATCCCGCAGATTCCGGTAGCCTTGAGACCAACAAATACGCGATCCCCATGACCCGAAATCTTGAAACCGACATGGATACGCTGCGCACGGTGCTTCGACTCGCGGAGAGCCGTGATTTTGTCGGCGCGTCAGCCTTGGCCGAGCAGACGCTGGCCGGCGGATTCGAGCATCCCATGCTGCTCAACGTCATCGCGACTCGCCTCGAACATGAAGGCAAGTACGATGAGGCGTTGAAATTGCTCAATCGAGCAGTCGCCATGGCCCCCAATGACGTGGGTGCACGGCACGCGTTGGGACTGTGTCTGCAGCGACTCGACCGGCCGGCCGAGGCTCTGGGTCATATCGACGAACTCCTGAGGCAGCACGCAGACCTGCCGTTCGCACATGCCAGCAAGGGCAACGCGCTCATGGCATTGGGCTCGCTGGGTCGCGCGAAGCAGAGCCACCAACGCGCCCTCGAGCTCGAGCCCGGCAATTTCTCGGCCACGACCGCGCTCGCCTCAATCGCCACCCATCGCGGCCAACACCAGGAAGCGCGGGATTGGGCGCAACGCGCGCTCAAAATCGTTCCGGGCTATCCGGATGCCATTTTGTGCCTCGCCGCCGCGGAATTGGCCGGCGGGGAATTAAGCTCGGCCGAGAAACTGCTGCGGCAAGTCATCATTGATTCTCGGGCCGGACCCTCCGATCGGGCGCGCGCCACCGGCCTGCTGGCGGACGTGCTCGACGCCGCGGGCCGCTACGACGAGGCATTCGAGGCTTACGACGCCTGCAACCGGGGGCTGCGGCAAATTCACCGGCGTTTTGCCGGCTCGAACGTGTTGGGATATACGCGCGCATTGACGGCAGCGATGCAGAAGATCGACGCCGACCGATGGACCGCCGTCCCCGAGACACCCGCCGCTGCGACGGGCCATGTATTCCTGCTCGGATTTCCGCGCACGGGCACCACTTTGGTAGAAGTGGTTCTAGACGGTAATCCGCGCGTCGTCAGCCTCGAGGAACACGAGCTGCTGGCCGACGGGGTGCTCGCCTTCATGCGCGAACCCTTGAATTTTGCGGGGCTGGCAGGTGCGGATGAGCGGGAGGTCAAAGCATTGCGCGAGGCCTATTGGCGCCGCGTTCATAGTGCCGGCGTCGATGTCGCGGGCAAAGTGTTCGTCGACAAACATCCTCTGAACAGCCTGAAGTTGCCGCTGATCGTCAAACTCTTTCCGCACGCAAAAATTCTGTTCGCGGTCCGCGACCCGCGCGATGTGATCTTGAGCTGCTTCAGGCGCCGCTTTCAGATGAATCCGTCGATGTATGAATTTCTGACGCTGCCGGGGGCGGCCGCCTTTTATGCAGCCGTCATGGATTTCGCGTACGCCGTCAAGCGCTCACTGGGACTCGATTGGCACGAGATCCGCTACGAGAGATGGGTCGCCGATTTCGAGCCGGAGATGCGCGACATTTGCGATTACCTGTCGCTCGATTGGTTGGCGAGCATGGGCGAGTTTGCAGATCGCGTTCAGGCCCGCGAACATGCCACCCCGAGCACCGCGCAGTTATCGCGCGGCCTCGTGACCTCAGCGACAGCGCAATGGCGAAACTACGAGCCGCACTTGAAGGCGGCGCTGCCGGTGCTCAAACCTTGGATCGAGCGCTTGGACTACTAGGGAATTTATTTAATTCGACGTACCCGATAGGAATGATTCGAGGGCGCCATCATGAGGAACGACCCCAGCGCCGCGCGCTTGATCGTGACGGCATCACCCGAACTCAAGCGTCCGTCGTTATCCATCACAGTCCAGGTCTCACCGCTATCGAGCACCACCAGCGTGCGGCCCAATTGATCCGAGCTTACGATCGAAATGTGGGCCGTAACGGACTTCGGCCCCAATTCGGTGGTGTGCTGCTGCGCGGGAGTCAGCCCAAAGTTTTTCGGATCCGCGGCAATCGCGGCCGGCGACATCGGTGGTTGAGCCGGGGCGGCAGCGGATGCGGCTGACGCAGCCGCCGGCGCGGCGGCGGGCACGGATGCGGTCGCGGCTGCCGGCGCGGCAACGGCTGCGGGCGCCGGTGCGCTCTTGGCGGCAGCGCTCGGGATTTTATCCGCCGGCCGATGCGCGAGCGCGTCGTAGCAGGCGAGGCGCGAGTCCGGCGCAGGAATGACCGCGCAGCGCGCCATCTCGTCGCTACTGGGCCCGGCCGCCGCTGTTGCCGCCAGCAAGATCAGCGCTGCGCCGCTGCCGGAATGCTTCATGTGCCGTTTGCCGGACGCTGCGAATAATACTGACCGTAGACTTCGGTGGCGGTTTGAATCATGTCGCGCTCCACGGGCGTCAACAGCGGGTTCCATATGTCGAAAATCAGCACGGCACGCGGCGTGTCCGACAGATTCCAGGCTTCATGCTCGATGGTATCGTCGAACACCCAAGCCTCATCCGCAACCCATTCGCGCGTCGTGGAACCGACGCGGAAGCCGCAGTTGGGAGGTACGATCAGCGGCAGGTGCACGGTACAGCGCGTATTCGTGATCCCCGTATGCGCCGGAATTCGCGTGTTGGGATCGAGGATTGAAAAGAATGCGGTCGGAGCCCGGCCCCCCACGCGGCAGCGCGGCACCACTTCCTCCAGCGTTCGCGAGGTCACCGGGCAGCGCGCGATGTGGCCAGGCACCGGCTGGCTTTGGTTCCATAAAAAATACGCACTCCATTTTCGCGAGCGGTTCAATTCCTTGAATTGATCGATGGGCAGCCCGTCCGGAAAGTCGATGTAGGGCTGCAGTCCCTCGCGATCGGCGACCAGGACCCGCAGAAGTTCGGCTCTCATTTCCGGGCTTGCGGCTTCAAGCGCGGGGAGCCAAGGGAACAAGGAGCGGTCGAAAAACTCGATCGCCGGCAATTCGGGGAATAACATCCACGTCGGTTGCGAGTGGTACGCACGACGCTTGCCCATCAAGATATCGAGACAGGCATCGACGCGTGGTTGCCGTTGGCCGCCATACCGTTCGCGGATCGCCGCCAGCGGTTTTTCAAACGCCTCGCTCAACGAGGCACGATCCGCATCGACCTTGGTTCTCGCGATATCGAAGGCGGATTTCAGATGCGGCGGCACCGGGGCGCCTACGGGAAGCGAATCGAGCGCTGCTTGATAGGCTTGCGCGGCGTTGCGCGGATCGCCCATCAGCTCGAAATAGTCAGCCTTCTGCAGCAGCGCCGACAAATGCCGCGGCTCCAGGGCGAGCGCCTTCTCGATGGCGTCGAACTCCTCGAGACGCCGGCCGAGTGCCTTTAGGCTGCTGGCAAGATTGGCCCAGATCGAGGGTTGATTGGGGTTGGCGGTGGCCGCACGGCTGAACAGCAGTTGCGCCTGATCGGCGGCACCTCGCGCGAGCATGCGCACGCCCAGTTCGTTGAGCACGGCTGGATGATTCGGGGCGCGCTGCGCCACGTTCGCCAGCAACTGGTCGGATTCCGACATGCGGCCGGCGGCCTCTTCCGCCTTCGAAGCCTGCAAAACGCGAATGATGGTCGCTTCATCGAGCGGCGCCGGGGCAGCGGAATTCATCGCGGCATTGTATAACAGCCACCTAAACCCCGTTAATTTAAGGACCATTTGACATTGAGCGCCTCCATTGACTTAGATCTCATGCGCGCATCCACGCTGCTCGACACGGATCCGGCTGCCGCGGCACGGCAGGCCGGCGCCTTGCTCGAGAGGCACCCTGGGCACGATGCGGCGAGCTTGTTGCTCACCAGCGCGTGCCGACGCCTCGGAAACTCATCGGGCGCGATCGGCATCATGGAGGACCTGGCGCGCGTCCAACCCGCATCCGCGCTCGTGCACCTGGAACTCGGCCGCACCTATACAGCCTGCGCCCGCGGCCGCGAGGCCAAGGCGGCGCTCGAGCGCGCGGTCGAGCTTGACCCCAATCTCGCGGATGCCTGGCGCGAACTGTCCGAGCAGCGCCTGCAGCTCGGCGAGACCGCATCCGCCGATGCTGCCTACACCCGATACCGGGGACTGGCCATCAACCCGCCGGATCTCGCCGATGCCTACGCCGCTTTTGATCAAGGCCGGCTGGAAACGACGGAAGCGTTGGTGCGGCGGCGCTTGCAGGAGGGTACCAACGTCGTCGCCGCCTTCACGCTGTTGGCCGCCATTGCGTTGCGTCGGGGTGATGATTTGGCGGAAGAGGCCGCTTTGAGCGACGCGCTTTTGCAGGCACCCTGCGACTGCACGGCGCGCGAACAGTTGGTTCGGCTGATGATTCGGCAGGGCCGCACTGAGGAGGCACTGCCGCTGCTCCAGCGGTTACTGGCGGCCGATTCCGGCAACAGTGCCTACCTGGCTCTCAACGTGCTGGCGCTGCAACTTGCCGAACGCCACGCTGAGGGTCTCTCCATCATCACTCGATTGATCGCCGATCACCCTGACGATGCAGATTTTTGGTTGCTGGCGGGCAATCAGCAGCGCTACATCGGCCACTCGCGCCAGGCCATCGATTCCTACCGGCGCGCCATCGAGCTTCGCCCGGGGCACGGCATGGCGTATTGGGCGTTGTCGAACTTCGAAACCTACCGCTTCGGGGCCGACGAAATCGAAGCCATGCAGCGACAGCTCGCGCTCGTTCCCGCGGCAGGTCCGGATAGGACCGGACTGGAATTCTCCCTGGGCAGGGCACTCGAAGATCGCGCCGAATTTCCGGCATCGTTCGAACACTTCAGGCGGGGGAATACTCTCGCCCGCGCTTCCTTCCAATACGACCCGAACGCCACCACGGCCTTCGTGAAGCGGTTCAAGAACACATTTACCAGACGCTTCTTTTCCGAGCGCGCCGACTGGGGACAATCTGCGCGCGATCCGATTTTCATCGTAGGCCTGCCGCGCTCCGGCTCGACGCTGCTCGAACAGATTCTGGCCAGCCACCCAGAGGTAGAAGGCACGCGCGAGCTCGCCTATGTGCCCACCATCGCGAGGGAACTGGCGGGGCCGCCTGAAACGGCAGCGCGATATCCGGAGAATCTGGCGTCGCTGGACAAAAGAACAGCCGAAGCGTTGGCGGCGCGCTACCTCGCCAGTGCCCAAAAACACCGGCCTCTCGGTAACGCGCGCTTCGTCGACAAGATGCACGGCAACTTCGCCAGCCTCGGCCTCATCCATCTGATGTTTCCGAATGCGGCCATCATCGATTCGCGGCGCCACCCCATGGCATGCGGTTTTGCCTGCTACAAGCAGCTGTTCAATCCCGGCATGAACTTCGCCTATGACTTGAACGAACTGGGGCGCTATTACCGCGACTACGTGGACCTCATGGATCACATGGATCAGGCGCTGCCGGGCCGCGTGTATCGTCTGCATTACGAACGGCTGGTCACCGACACCGAAAATGAAGTGCGCCGGCTGCTGGACTACTGCCGTTTGCCGTTCGAGCCTGCGTGCCTGCGCTTCTATGAAAATCGGCGCGTCGCGCAGACCATCAGCTCGGAGCAGGTTCGCCGACCGATTTATACCGCAGGGCTGGAACAGTGGCGCCATTTCGAGCCCTGGCTCGATCCATTGAAGGCCGCGCTGCAGGAGTTGGTCGACAACTACCCGCGCTTGCAATAACCCTAAGGCCCTAAAAAAAGCGGCGGGCTTTAGGCCCGCCGCAATTTATCTACAAGAGACTTTATACTTCGATCAGAACTTCACCTGCACATGGGCATAGAGGTAACGGCCCAACGTGTCATACGTGCCAACCCAGGTGTTGTCATTGCATGAAGAGTTGGGGCATTCCGTGTAGCTGCCGCTGGGGATGATCGGCGGAGCCTTGCCGGTCAAGTTGTTCACTCCGACCCGAAGGTCGATTCCCGTGGCCGCGATCGGCGCCGACAGAGACAGATCAAGATAAGAGTATCCACCGATGTGCGCGGTCGGCAGGAAGTAAGTCGCTGACAGCTGCGGATCTTGGCTCGAATGGTCGGTCTGAGTCGGGCCGATGTAGCGCCAGCGCACCGACAGGTCCAGACCCGCCCACGGCGCCTGCCAATCGGTATTCAGCACATGTCTCCAGTGGGGTGTGGGCGCGCCGCAAGTAGTGCCCCAGTAGCCCGCGCAGTTGTACGCTGCGCCGCCGGCGATCGGCGCCGTAAAGAAGTTGAGCACCCGCGTGCCCAACAACTGGAATCCCAACTTGCCGTACCCGGTGTCGAACGAGTAGTGCGACGCCAGGTCGATGCCCTTGGTGCTGATGGTCCCGATGTTCTGCTCGGTCGCCGTCACGAAGTTGGTCGTATTGAACCAGAGGGAACCCGTACCTGCACCGCGATGGATCAAGTCGCAACCAATATTGTTCTGGCCGCAGTTATTGACGATGGTATTCGAGCTCAACGACTCAATCGTGTTCCGGATGCGGATGTAGTAGAAATCCAGTGATCCGACCAGGTTGGACACGAACGTGGGTTGGAAAACGAAGCCGTAGGTAAAGGTATCGGCAATTTCCGGCTTCAAATCAATGTTGCCGCCCACCGACGTATTGATTTGCGCGGCAGGGTTCGTGGTGATATTGCCCCACTCCGCTGCCGTCACACCCGTTCGCGCGCAATACGCAAAATCATGCCCTTGGATGGTACCGGTGGTACCGCCCGTGCCGCCGACCACGGGTCCCCAGCAGGGATCCGCCGTACCGCCTGCGCCGATGACTGCCGGAGAAAACAAATCGCCTACGCTCGGCGCGCGCACCGCGCGGTTGTAGCCGCCGCGAATCTTCACGTCTTTGATCGGCGCGTACTCGACGCCGAATTTATACGTGTTGGTATTGAAGCCCGACGTGTACTTGGAGTAGCGGTAGCCGGCATCGAACGACAGGTCGTACGCCGCCGGAATATCGTTCAAAACCGGCAGGCGCGCCTCGGTGAAGATTTCCGAAACGTGGAATCCGCCGTTGATGGCCGACTGTGCGCCATTACCGCCGGAGTTCAAGCCATTCGCAAAGATATAATCCGGATCCAAGACGTAGTTTTCCGACCGATACTCGGCGCCCAGGTTGACGCTGGGACCCGTGGCGGCGGTGGGCAGCTTCATGCCCATCTTTTCCAGATCCGCCGTGACCGAACCATCGACGATGAACTCCTTGACGGTCACCGAGTAAGTCGCCGGAACGTTGATGTAAGCGATCGCCGCCGGCGTCACGCCGCCCTTCTGAAAGATGTTCCAGGGCACGCAAGTTGGCGCCGTGCCGTTCAATGCCGCCACGCAGGCCGGCTGTCCGGTCGCAGGATCAGTGACCACGTTCAGCGCGTTGGTCCCACTGGTGGCGTTGATATAATCAGCCTGGGAATCATGCATCGTATTGAGGCCGACCTGGCCGTACAGGTCGTAAGACAGGCCTTCGATCCACTTTCCCTTGACGCCCAAGGTCTCGCGGAAGGAATTGGACAGATAGTTGTCCTCGCGTGGACCGTTTTCCACCGCGCGCCGGCCGACATACAAGTTGATGTTGTTGGTGCCGGCGTTTTGCGGAAAAGCCAATTGGTTCGCGGCAACCACGTTCGGAGCGCACAGGATTCCGACTTCCTGCGCAGTCAGCAAGGGATTCGCGCAACTGATGGTGGCGGCGGTGTAGGTGAACAATCCGCTGGGACCGTAGTTGGCCTCGGAGCTATTGCGCGCGTACATGAAATCTGAATACACGGTGGTCTTGTCGTTGATGTCGTAGTTCAAGAACGAGCCGGCCGTGTAGCGTTCCGCCGCACGCTGCAGGAAGCTCAAGCCGCCGTAGTTGTAGCTGTCGGTTGCGCTGTTGTAGGGTCTGAAAGCGCCCGTGACCGGATCGACGGCGTAAGCCTTGGCGGGGGTTTGGGGTATGAGCGGACTCGTGGGAGTGGCTTTCCCGTAGACCGCGAAGCGCCCCGTGGCCGGCGTTCCCGAGCCGCCGCAATGCAAGCCGCCGGGACCCGGCAGTGTGCTCGGTGTGTTCAAGCTGCAACCCGCGTAATCGTATTGGTATCCCACCGCCGGTGAGGTTTTCAGATACGTGGCGTAAACCGTGGCGTTGCCCTTGCCGTCCGCGAAATTCGAACCCGCGAGGAAGGAGACGTCCTTGTTAAAGCCGGCATCGACCACACTGCCGGGAGCCGGATCGTGTGCCGCCACCAGGTTGGCAATCAAATCCGAATGGTTGTTGTCATATCGGCCGAATCCGTAGTTCGCATCGACCCGGACACCTTCGAAGTGGGTGTTCAACACGAAGTTGACCACGCCCGCGACGGCGTCAGCGCCGTACACGGCCGATGCACCGCCCGTCAACACATCGACGCGCTCGATCAATTCAGCCGGGACTTGGTTGATGTCCGGGCTGCTGGCGGTGTTATTACCGGCCGCGCTCAATCCGGCGCCCGGGGCCAATCGAGTGCCGTTGACCAGCACCAGCGTTCGCTGCGAGCCCAAGCCGCGCAAGCTCACCGTGGCGGTGCCGTTTGAACTGATCGAGGTTCCACCGCTTTGTTCAGCGACGACCGATGGCAGGTTGTTCAACAAATCTTCGGTGCGCACAAGGCCCGACTTCGCAATGTCGAGCGAGTCCAGGCTGGTGATTGGACTGATCGATACATCGTTCGGTGAAATCGCGAGGCGCGATCCCGTAACGACAACTTCTTGTAACGCCGTATCGTTCGCGACGGCCGGCGCGGTTTGCGCGTACGCCGGCCCAACGGCCGATGCAGCGGCGGCGGCAAGCACGGCACGCACCGCGTACTGCAGTTTTGTATTCCCCATTATTTTCTCCCATGAGTTTGAAAACGACCCCAAGGTCAAACACCGTGCCGCGCAAATTCATCCCAGCGCAGCCAGTGCGGTTTGTGAGTGGATTACAACACGCCACCAGATGGTTGCCAAGCCGCCAGGCGGTGCCAAGAACAGTTAATTGCTCAACATTTCTTTGAGGTAACGGACGCAAAGGCGCGGGTGAAACTCGCACAGCATCGGCTGCCTCATTTTGACCCGTCGCCGAAACGCTCATGCCCGAAACGAGGGCATGTTGTCCGGTCGGCGAAGGAGCGCGAGTCTCGTGAGCGCAATATTCGGCAACTTCATGTTCCATAAGCCAAAGTAGTTCGCCGCGCGCCACCAACAGGTAGCCGAAATTCAAAGGCCCGATTGTTGCAGTGATGGTTTTTTTCTACGTCTCGGTGGTATATCAAGATCTGACCGCGCGAGCGCATAGCCCGGCCTCAAGATCACGCGGTAAATCCTTCCGCGGGTCGCACCGTCGACTTTGCAAACCTCCACAAAGACCTGTCGGCCACAGAACGCGAGTCAATGGCGTCCGAATGGGTCCCGCCACCTGTAGCTTGAATAAGACAGCGTCTCTGCGCTTGGGCGCCTGCGGGCGCGAGACCCGCTACTTTGCCGACTTCGATTTCGGCTTTGCTTCCGTTCGGGGACGCTCAGCATGACTGGCATGGGCAGCCTTCTCTGCTGCCGTGGTTTTCTGTCTCGCCACCAGTTCCTTATCCATGGCGGCATGCTCTCTCATCGCAGGTCCCTCGCTTTTCGGATGATTATTTCTCATGGGCACACTCCTGGTTGGGACCGTGCAGCCTAATGGGGTTTCTGTCGAGTTGCTGTAGGCGATTCGGCCAATGTGACCACGAAACAGCCGCGACCATCGTCCAGCGGCCGGCAATGGGCGTCTCCACCATGGCGCCGCGCAATCTGTCGCACCAGAGACAGGCCCAGTCCATTTCCGGTGCTGTTGCTGCTGTCGCGGCGCCGATAAAAAGGAGTGAATACCTGTTCGAATTCCGCGGGCGCCGGACCCGGGCCGCTGTCCCATACCTTCAGAACGATCGTGGCGCCTTCGCGCTCAAGTCGAACGTGCGTGGGCGGCACGCCATGGCGCTTGGCATTTTCCAGCAAGTTTCGCAGTAACCGCCGCAGCAAGCGCGCATCGCCACGCAGTGCGATCGGCGTGCCTTCCAGATCAACGTCGTCATAGCGCGAGCATTCCTCGGCAGCCAGCGCCAGCAGATCGATCTCCTCGCTGATCTGCGGCTGCTCAGTGGCATTGAGTCTGCTCGCCAGCAGTATCTCATCCACCAGTCCGTCCAACTCCGCAATGTCCTTCTCCAGGCCCGCTTTGCTTTTGGGGTCGGCGGCGCTCTTTAACATTTCCACCGCGAGCCGGATTCGCGTCAAGGGCGTGCGCAACTCATGCGATGCGTTGGCGAGAAGGGATTGATGCGCGCGGATCAGCTGCTCGATTTGACTTGCCGCACGGTTGAAACTCCCCGCGAGGCGAGCCACTTCATCGTTGCCCTCCACAGCGACACGTGCCGCAAGATCGCCTGCACCAAGCGACTCTACCCCGCGTTGCAGGCGTTCAAGACGCCGGGTCAGTTGCCGAACCAGGGGAAAGGCGGCGACACCGATGGCCAGGGCCACGAGCAATAACAGGCTATGAAAAATCAGTCGCGCGTTGCCCGCGCCCATCGGCACGCTGGCGACGAGCAATCGTCCGTCTCCCAGGTGAACCCCTGAAACAGTACCGTCTTGCCAGTGCGTCATCGCGAGCAGGTGATGGCGCAGCGCTCTGGGCGGTGGTAATGGCTGCCCAATGGCCGCAATCACCGTTCCATCCATCGCGAATAAGGTCACGTCTCCATGGAGCCCCGACGCGAGGCGCCGCAGGGCCGCTTGCTGTTCGGCGGGCGGAGCGTTGGCCGGTGGG
>Ga0210407_10004310_pt1 | contig 11252 bp, 10 predicted proteins | sample IncBWC27MmetaG_FD_150860 | JGI IMG/M metagenome (GOLD analysis project Ga0210407, IMG submission 150860) | Forest soil microbial communities from Barre Woods Harvard Forest LTER site, Petersham, Massachusetts, United States - Inc-BW-C-27-M | ecosystem: Environmental > Terrestrial > Soil >... | reverse complement strand
GGCCTGGAAGCGTTCCTCACTCAGTATCCCAACAGCGTGATGAAGGAAGACGCGCTGGAACTTTTGATGGGCGCCTACCAGGGGACGAACAATCAGGCCAAGACACTGGAAACGGCACAGAAGGTCTTGGCGGTGAATCCGTGCAACATTCGGGCGTTGGCGTTGCTTGCCTACACCAAGCGGGCGATGGCGGAAGCGGGCCAGAACGCGCAACAGAATCTTACAGAAGCCGGCCAGAGCGGTGAAAAAGGCTTGCAGTGTCTGCAGACGATGACCAAGCCGGATGGCACGTCGGACGCGGATTTCCAGAAGCTCAAGGCGCAGACGTCGGCGATTTTCAACGGCGCGGCGGGCATTGCCGCCTATCAGGCCAAGGACTACGCGAAGGCTGAGAAGTTTCTGCGCGCGTCGGTGGAAGCGGATCCGACGAACCTGCGCGACCTCTATCCGCTGGCGCTGGCTTACCTGACGCCGGGAGCGGCTGAAAACGATCTGGATGGACTTTTCTTCATCGCCCGTGCCGCCAATCTGGCGCAGGGCGCGGGCAAGGATCAGATCGCCAAATTCGGCAAGAGCAAATACGTGAAGTACCACGGCAGCGAAGAGGGATGGACGGCTCTGCTGGCGCAGGCGGCTACCACAACTCTGCCTCCGGCCGGCTTCACCATCACGAAGTACGTGCCGCCAACTCCCGCCGAGCAGGCTGCGACTCTGGTCAAGAGCAAAAAAGTTGAAGAGATGAGCTTCGCGGAGTGGCAAATGGTTCTCTCCGAAGGCACGCCCGAGGACGCCGAGAAAGTGTGGAGCGGGCTGAAAGGGAAGCCGTTGCAGATGGTGGCTCATGTCATCAGCATCGAGTCTCCAAAGCAACTGAAGCTTGGTGGGAGTCAGGACGATATCGACGCCAAGCGTGCGGACATCGATCTGACGATGACGGCGGCGATTCCGGCGAAGTCGATGCCGAAAGAGGATACGGACTTCCAGTTCGAAGGAACGCCGGTTTCCTACGTGGCGAAGCCGTTTGTGATGACGATGAACGAAGGGGCCTTGCTGGTGAAGGCGGCGCCGAAGCCAGCGGTCCGTAAGAAGCCCAGGGCACATTAGGGGGCGGGATTCAGGTTACAGGTGTCAGGTGTCGGGTTTCAGGAAAACCTAAGAGTCGCGCACGTTCATAGCAGAGGTAAAGGGCGATCCCTCAAACGGATTGCCCTGTTTTCTTTCCCGGATTTTCTGACTCAGGGGTTTTCCTGGCACCTGACACCCGTAACCTGACACCTGCCCTACCGGGCCTGTTTTCTTTCCAGCGTGACGGGACGCGCGGTGTGGGGCGGACGCTTCGTGCCGGCGCGCAGCGGGCGGACATCAATCTTCAGTTCCTGCATGGTCCGGCTCAGCGTGTTCCGGTGCATGCCTAATTGCCGCGCTGCCTTGCACTGATTGCCGCGGTTTTCTTCGAGCACGGTCACGATAAAGCGCTTCTTAAACTCGCGAACCGCCTCCGAATAGAGGATGTTGCTTTTGTACATCTGAAAAATGAGTGCTTCCAGTTGATCTTTCACTTGCCGCCTCGTTTCCGAACCTGCGCAATCTAAAATTCCTTCGCTGAAAAAACCTGCTAAACACTACTTCGACGGCCCTTATGACGATGACCGCGGCTGAATCCTATCGGTCCCCGAATGCACCTGCCGCAAGTAATCCAGGCCCTGGTAGAAGCGCTGACGCAATTCCGGCGGTGCCACCCAGATTGCTGCCCTTCCGCCTACCAGGAAGTAGGGAGCGAACTCCGATCCCGCCAGCCACTTCGCAGCGGGCGCAAACGCGGCCACGGCGGTGAGCACGATCGCCACCACCAGGACGCCCTTCAACAAACCGAGGGCCGCACCCAGAATCCGGTCAATGGTGCTCAGACCGGCCTCTTTCATTGCCCAGCGCGCGATCCGTCCAGCAATGCCGGCAACGATCAGGACCGCGAAAAAAATAATAAGGAAACCCGCGATCTCACCCAACCACGGCGATTTCAAATGAGGCGCGAACCATTCCGCCAGGCGATGATACTGCCAGGCCGCCACCAGGTATCCCACAACCAAACCAGCCAGGTTGAAGGCTTCATGGAAGAAGCCTTCGATGGCTGCCGCAGTCACGGAAAACGCGAGAAATCCGAGGATGATCCAGTCCGCAATGCTCATGGTTCAATGATCCGAAGCTCAGTGATCTGAAGTTCGTTGGTCCGAAATTCAGGGATCCGAAATTCAGTCATCCGAATTCAATGACACCAGCGCACGCGGGCTAAATTTCCAACTCGCGTCCCGTTAACTGACGGTATGCCCCGAGGTACTTTTCGCTCGTCCGCATCGCAACGTCCTGGGGGAGGGCTGGCGCGGGCGGTTGCTTGTTCCAGCGAATTTCTTCGAGGTAATCCCTTACATACTGCTTATCGTAGGAGTCCTGCGCCTTGCCCGGTTGGTAGGTATCGGCCGGCCAGAACCGCGAGGAATCCGGTGTAAGCACTTCATCCGCCAGGGTGATTCCCTGGGCGGTCTGCCCAAATTCAAACTTGGTGTCGGCGATGATGATGCCGCGCTGCCCCGCATAATCCGCAGCCTTCTTGTAAATACGCAACGTCACGTCGCGGAGTTGCCGGCTCAATTCGGGATCGACCAGCTTGCACATTTCTTCGAATGAAATGTTAATGTCGTGCCCGGTAGTCGCCTTCGTCGCCGGCGTGAAGATAGGCTCCGGCAGTTGGTCGGATTCCTTCAACCCCCCGGGAAGCTTGATGCCGCAGACCGTGCCGGTGGCTTTGTATTCCTTCCATCCGGAGCCGGAAAGGTAGCCGCGCGCGACGCACTCGACCGGAAACATCTCGGCGCGCATCACCATCATGGAGCGGCCGCGGAGCTCGTCGGCGTGATTGCGAATCGCAGCCGGGTAGCGGTTCACGTCAGCAGTGACGAAATGGTTGGGAACGATGTCCTTGAGGAAGTCGAACCAGAATAGCGAAATCTGAGTCAGCACCCGGCCCTTGTGCGGAATCCCGGTTGCCAGTACATAGTCGAAGGCCGAGATGCGGTCGGTGGCCACGAACAGCAGGTGGTCGGTGTCGAGGTTATATACGTCGCGGACTTTGCCGCTGGCGTGCAACTCGAGTTCGGGGTAATCGGTTCGAAGCAGGACGGGATCCAAAATTTGGGGGCTCATGTGTAAATTAACCGGCAAAAAACTTTGCGTATTCTAGCTGTCGCGGAAGATTTGTCAATGCTTTGTATTGCGGAGGTTCGGATACGCGGTCCGCCGGTGCACCAAAAGATGTTGACAGTTGAATTGTAAGGTAGAAGCCTTGTTCAGTGCGGGTTTTCGAGGGGTTGTGATGTGGAAAAGCTGAGGAAGGCTCTGGAAAAAAAGGCAGAGGATTTTGGTGTCGAGAAAGCAAAAACCTGCCGACCTGTCAATGCCAGTTTTTTCCGGATTGGCAAGAGGCTTATCCTGAAAGCAGTCGGAGAATGAGGCGTGAACCAATGAAATACAAGGTATTTTTCCATCGTGGCGACGAGCTAACCCTCAAGACTAGAGTGATGAAGGGTCACGCACAGCTAGACGATTCTGGCCTACACATAGAAGGTTCGGGAGGATTCGACATCCCGCTCAGCGAATTACAAGAGGCAGAATTGTTTCGGCTACACGGTCTTGGCCGTGTCATCCGAATTGAACATCACCAGGGGCGAGTCTTTCTTGCTGTCACACGCCTAATGATTGGTCAGTTAGCCCTCATCAACTTCTTTAAGACGGGAGCTCTCCATAAAGAATTAGTCGCCGTCACCGCCCACAAGAGCTAGCTGTCAAAATTAGACTGACCCAGCGCCCTTCCCGCTTGTGCCTGTGGACCGCCCGCGCATCCACCGTTTCAGCCACCTGCTCAACTTCCTCATCGCTGGCAAACTCGCCCCGATCGGCCTCGTCCAGAGCCTTCTTGATTTCTTCAATTTGCCACTGTGCCAGCGCATCGAGTTCGCGAGTTTCTTTTCTTGAAAAAGGCATTACGCGGCCCCAAATCTAACCGACACCAGTTTCGACACACCCGGCTCCTGCATGGTCACGCCATAGAGCACGGGCGCAATGCTCATGGTCCTCTTGCTGTGCGTGATCAGGATGAACTGGGTTTGCACGCTCATCTCGCGCACCAGGTCGGTGAAGCGCGCGATGTTAGCTTCGTCGAGCGGTGCATCGACTTCGTCGAGAATGCAGAACGGGCTCGGCGTGTACTGGAAGATTCCAACCAGCAGTGCGAGCGCGGTGAGCGCCTTTTCTCCGCCGGAGAGCAGAAGCACGTTCTGCAGTTTCTTTCCCGGAGGCGACGCCACCACGTCAATACCGCTCTCCGCGCTGTTTTCCAGGTCGGTCAGGCGCATGAAGCCGTGTCCGCCGCCGAACAGCTTGCGGAAAGTGGCCTGGAAGTTCTCGTTAATCCTGTTGAACGCTTCTTCAAATTTCTGCCGCGAGACTTGATCGATTTCGCGAATGGTGGCGGCAGTGTTTTCGATCGCATCGAGCAGGTCTTTTCTTTGGATGGAAAGGAATTCGTGGCGCTCCGCCGTTTCCTTATATTCTTCGAGAGCCATCATGTTGACCGGGCCCATGGCGTCGAGGCGGGCGCGCATTTCGCGGTGGGCCTGATCTTCGGCCGCAAGCTCATCCGCGGTAACCAGCGGAATTGTGCTGTCTGCCATCAACACAGGGCGTTCGATGCCAAGTTCGTTCAGGCAGGTATCGGCCAGGTGTTGCAAGTCGGACTGCAGCTTGGCCGCTGTGGCAGATAGTTCACCACGACGGTCGCGAGCGACGTCGAGTTGCTGACGCGTGCTGCGAAGAAGCTCTTCAAGTTCGGTCAAGCGCGCCCGCACTTGCTCAGATTCGAGCTGCAGCAGGCCTTCTCGCGCTTCTCCAGCATTGCGTTCGGCTTCGAACTGAAGAAACCGCTCGGCCAGTTGCACGTTCTCGCTTTGCCGTTGCGCGATTTCGGCGCTCGCCGATTCCATTTGGGTTTGCAGAACGCCCGCTCGCTCCCGCATCTCGGAGACAAGAGCCTCGATGCGCTGAAGGAGTGTCGTCGCCGAACGGTGGCGCTCTTCGAGAGTGGCCACGCGAGCAGCCCGCTGCGATGTGGTTTCAGCAGCGGCGTCCCGTTGGCTGCGTAGGGCGGCGAGCCGGTCCTGTCCGGCTGCAAGCTGCATTTCGAATTGCGTGCGCGCTTCCTCGATTGTGGTCAGCTCCGCTTGCCGCGATCCGATCAAGCTTTCCTGCTCCTGCCGCTCCGCCACGAGCCGTTGCAGTTCGCCTTCGCTGATCGCAATCCGCTCGCGCACTCGCGACATTTCGTTCTCCAACTGCTGCAGCAAATGTCCGGAGGTCATCGCCTGCTTCTCGGCTTCGCGCTTTTCGTCTTCCAGGCGATCGAGCAGAGAAGTGTACTCCTTGATTTCGCGCCCCAAGGTGAGCGCGAGCATTTCCTTCTCCCGCAGAGCTCGCTCCAGCTCTTCGAGCAAGCGCAGCACATCGCGCAACTCGCGCTTCATCGAAAGCGGTCCCTCACTGCGTTGCTTGCCTCCCGTCACAGTCACGTTGTGGAAGCATTCCCCGGTCTGGGAGAGAAAGAACGCGTCTGGAGAGGAGAGCGCGAGCTCGCGTGCGACGGCTGGATCCGGCACGATGTAGCCATTCCCCAGTTTCGGCAGGATCACTTCGAGTGACTTGCCGAATCCGTTCAGCACGCGAATCGAGTTCTTCAGCGGGAGGACTGTGTCGTTGAGAGGAGAATAGTGCTGGCTTTCATCCGCGACAAACGAGAACTTTGCTTGCGAGTCTTCCGGATGCACCAGAAATGTCGCGCGCCCGTTGACATCGGAGCGCAACAGGCGCAGGCCTTCGTCGGCCGCGTCCCACGACTTGACCACGACGAAGTTCAGTTCGTCGCGCAAAAAGTCTTCGACGACGCGCTCATAGCGGGGCTCGACTTCGAGGAAATCGGCGAGCACGCCGGCGGGAGCATTTCCTCCCTGCAGCGCGCCCGACTGAAAGAGCCGCCGCACGGACTCGGTGGAGTAACCGTGCTCGGCGATGACGGCTTCGAGCGATCCCTTTTTCCCGAGTGAAGTGGCGTATTCGGAACGGATGGAATCGAGATGACGCTTGTTTTCGTTCTCGGCAGAACGCTTCGTTTCGATGGCCTCTCGCAAGCTGGCGATCTCCGCGGTCAGGCCGCTGGCTCGCTCCGAAACGCTTTCGAATTCCAGAGCAATCTGGCCGCGTTGTCCGCCGAAAGCGTCCGATTGCGATGAGGCGGTTGCAATCTCAGTCCGCAGACGCTGCTCCTCGCGGCCGATGCCCGCGAGCCGTTCCTGCGATTGAGTGAGTTGATTGCGGAGATTGGAAGCTCCGCCGACTGCCTCGAGAATGGCCGCCCGATGCGACTCCTGCTCCTGTTCGAGTATTGCCAGGTTGGTGGCTGCGCAGGCCGCTTCCTGCTGGCTGAGCGCAAGCTCTTGTTGGGCCGCCGCGAGATCCGCCGCCGCCGAATCGAGCAACTGCTGGTGGCCGTTAAGTTCTTCCTCCAGCGCCGTGAGTCGAGTTTGAGCCTGCGCCAGTTCCGCTTCCGCGGATGCCGTGCGCGCGATCAGTTCCGCGCAGCGCTCTTCGTTGGTTCGAATGCGCGCCTTCCCGCGATCGCCTTCGATTAAGATCTGATTGAGCCGCTCGCGATTTTGCCGCGTCTCCGTCTCGATCGCGTAGCCGCGCTGTGTGCGCTCGGAATGCTCGGTCTCCGACTGCTGCACGCTGTCGCTTTGCTGGCGGATTTCCTCGCCCAATTGATGAATCTGGGTATCGAGAGTCACGCTTTCCTGATCCATCTGGGTGAACTTGCTGGCAAGCACGATTCGCAGCTTAGCGCGCATTTCGTCGCGCAGTCTGGCATAGCGCTCGGCCTTGCTGGCCTGGCGCTTGAGCGAATTCATCTGCCGCGTGACCTCTTCAAAAATGTCGTTCACACGATTCAGATTAGTTTTGGCGTCTTCGAGGCGAGCCTCGGCAAGACGTTTCTTCGTCTTGAATTTCGTGATGCCGGCGGCTTCTTCGATGATGGCGCGGCGGTCGGTCGGGCGGCTGCTCAGAATCTGACCGATGCGTCCTTGCTCGATGAGCGCGTACGATTCCGGTCCAAGACCGGTACCCATGAACAGTTCCTGGATGTCACGCAAGCGGCACAGTTTTCCGTTCAGCAGGTACTCGCTGTCGCCGCTGCGGAATAAGCGGCGCGTCACTGAAATCTCTCCGGCGTGGCTTTGCTGCTGATTAAACTTGCGGCGGCGGATTTTGAGAACCAGCTGTGGTTCAAGCACTGCGACGGTATTGTCACTGGGTGACGCTTCAGCCGGGGCGGCGCCTTCAATCTCTTCGGTCTTCCCGGGCTGAGCTTCTTCGACCGCGCGCTCGGTTTCGGCGGCGGCGTGGGCGCGGACTTCGGCTTCATCCCAGTTTTCATCGCCGCTAAATCCTGCCGCCGGAAGCTCGTCTTGAATCTCGATCTCGGTGGGCGCGTTCGTATCCGGCCCACCATAAATTTCAGGGTCAATTAAAGTCAGCGACACTTCGGCCATTCCGGTAGGGTTGCGGTCGCGGGTGCCGGAGAAGATCACGTCCTCCATGCGCGAGCCGCGCAGCGACTTGGCCGACTGCTCACCGAGCACCCATGAAATGGCGTCGGCGATGTTCGACTTGCCGCAGCCGTTCGGGCCGATGATGGCGGCAATGCCTTCGCCGTGGAATTTCAGTTCGGTGCGGTCACAGAACGACTTGAATCCCAGGATTTGCAGCTTTTTGAGTTTGAGCAAAGTGACTCCTTCGTTGGACACGGTGGTCCGCGGACTCGGTTGGCGCTGGCTGGAGTGCGCTGCAAATTGCGGGGATTCGGAGGTTAGCTTCTACCTGTTAACTTCCAAGGTTCCTCGCTGGTCGCTTATTCGCATAATTTGATGCCGTCCCCGAAAACCGGGAACGTCACCCATGCTTTTGACCAACTCTAACGGCGAATACGGGGATGGGTCAAGTAATAAAACACCACATATAGTGGGCCACGTCCACAGACCGCCTTTAGTTGCACACACACTACAGCTAGACACGCAAATTGGGGGTGAGGGATAAGAAGGGCGGGAAACCGCGAGAGCATGTTTACTGTAGCGCTGGGGGAGGGGAGATTCAAGGGGCAGAGATGCCCGGGCGGCCGTCGCTATTGCGGCGGACCGACTGGAACTATCACCGCGGAAATCATCACTTCCAAGAAGTTCAGCTATCACAGCATTCGCGGAGAGGTTGTGAGATTCGTATCAGGTCATCGCTTCAGCGATGACGCCAATGCGCCTCCAACAGACCGCCTTTAGGCGCTGGGGCTGGATGTCGATTCCCATTCGCAACGCCGATCGGTCACACGTCGTCGCCAGCGAGCGTACCTTCTTCGTGACTTCCTCGATATGGGGAAGATGCGGACTCCTCCAATCCGAACGGGCAGCTAGCCTATTGATCGACGTGCTTTATTACTATCGCGAGCAGGGGAAATATCGTCTCCACGAATTTGTGATTATGCCGGACCACATCCATGTGCTGATCACGGTTGGCGCGGAGATGAGCGTGGAGAAGGCGGTTCAGCTGATCAAGGGTGGTTTTGCGTTTCGGGCAGGACGCGAACTGGGTTTCCGCGCTCCGGTTTGGCAGAAGGGATTCTCCGAAATTCGGGTGTATGAGAGTGAGGCTTACCTGAGAATGCGCGAATATATTCACGCGAATCCCGTCAAACGCTTTCTCGTGGCGACGGCCACGGATTATCCATATTCGTCAGTGCGCCCGGAATTTGAGGTGGATCCGCCGCCGCAGCGCCTAAAGGCGCTTCCAGAGAGTGCTGGTTTCGGCATCGCTAAAGCGATGCCCTGATACGAATCACAAATTCACCGAATCACACATGCGCCAACTCACATTTGCACCGTAGGGTACGAGTAGTGCGACACAACCCGGACGGGAGAGGCGCCCGTCCCCACACAATCAAAACTATTATTTCTTGCGCTCGATAAGGTAGTGTGCGAGTTCTTTCAGACTCGAGGCAGCCTCGCCGTATTTCTTAAGTTCCGCGCATGCCTGATCGACCAGGGCGTCGGCTTTAAGGATGGATTCCTCGATTCCGAATAATGCCGGATACGTTGCCTTCTCCGCGGCCTTATCCTTGCCTGCGGTTTTCCCCAGTTGCTCGGAGGTCTGGGTCAGGTCGAGCACATCGTCCACGATTTGAAAAGCCAGACCGATCGACTGGCCGTAGGTTCGGAGGCGGTCGATGTCGGCAGAAGTTGCCCCGGCATAGATTCCTCCGCTGACCACGCTGGCGGTGATGAGCGCCGCGGTCTTCGAACGGTGGATGTATTCGAGGGTGGCGAGGTCGGGCTTTTTATGTTCGGCTTCGAGGTCAACAATCTGGCCGCCGATCATGCCGTCGATGGTGCCGGTGGCGTGGGCGATTTCCCGGATGATCGCGACGCGCGCCTCGGCTGGGCAGATCAATTGGGCAAGCGATTCGTACGCCTGCGTCTGCAAGGCGTCTCCGGCGAGGATGGCGATTGCTTCTCCAAACACCTTGTGGCTGGTGGGGCGCCCGCGCCGCAGGTCATCATTGTCGAGTGCGGGGAGATCGTCGTGGATCAGGGAGTATGTATGGAGCATTTCGAGCGCTGCGCCCACCTGCTCAATGCCTGCGGGCAGAGAGCCGGAGTGCGAACGACCGCGCGATTTGGAGGCCGAAGATTTAGCGACCGATGCCGCTCCGATCATGCGCCCCGCTTCCATGCAGAGAATCGGCCGCAGGCGCTTTCCGCCGGCAAAAACGCTGTGCCGCATGGCCTGATGGATGGAGGTCGGATGCTGGCTAGCCGGGGGCAAGAGCTGTTCGAGCGCGATGTCGGCGAGTTCGCGTCCCCGCTCCAGAACTTTTTTCAGCATGGCATCGCAGTATAACGGAAGGACACAGGGCAGGTCACAGGTGACAGGTGCCAGGAAACTCAGAAAGGGCGGGTCGCAATCAGGCGGCAGGTCTCAGGAAGTTTGTTGATTTTGTTTTTCCTGAGACCTGACACCTGACACCTTGCACCTGGTACTAGGCGGCTGCCTGGTGCGTGAGCCCGTGCAACACCGATCGCACAACGTCATCCTTGCGCGGTACACATATGTCGCAGGCGCCCTTGTTCAGCGCCTCGGTCCATAGTTCGTCGTCCGCCAGCCGATGGGTGCCGACGATGCAAAGGCTGGGGAACTCATGATGCAAACGCTCAACTTCGCCCGCTCCCGAAGTTTCCAGATCCAGTACCAACGCTCCAGCGCGATGTTTGGCAACGGCGGGGCGCACGTCTTCGTACTTGCCGGCCAAGTAGACAGAATCAAAGTGTTGAGAGAGACTGACCGCCAGAGTTTGTGCTGTTCTGGGGTCATTCTGATAGAGGACTACACTGAGTGTTTCCATATATCCCCCTGACTACACCGCAAGTTCGCGGTGACCTTGGCTGCGACAGCAAACTGCTACCACAGGCGTTGTCAATTCCGATCCGAGCGCAACAGCGTCTTACTTGCGCAATGCCTTCTCGGCCGGGGGTTCGAACGGTTCAGTTTGCAGCTTTCCGTTCTGTTTTAACAGAATCTCTACTTTCCCTTCCGCTTCCTCCAATTGTTTTCGACAGGTTGCGGAAAGTTGCATGCCTTCTTCAAATAGCGTCAGAGACTTCTCCAGTGGAACCTCCCCTTTTTCCAGTTCCTGAACAATTTTCTCCAGACGCTCAAGGCATTCTTCAAACTTCACCAATCCAGTTGCTCCTACCTCTATTGTAATGCCTCTACCGGGGGAAAATGTCCAGAAAATTTTTTAGATTCGCACCGTTTGTTTTCCTGATATTCCCAAAACTACACTGAAGCCGGCCGCTTCGATCCGAGGGCCTCCAGAACGTCCACTGCGGAGCTATAGCGGCCCTGGGGAGCGCTGATTTGGGCCCCCTGCACCCGGTCACGGAGCGCCGCCAGCATCTCGCGAGCGATGGCCACGCCCTCCTCGCGGGCCGCTTGCGGGCTTGCGGTCCGGGTCATCCGGTTCAGGATTTCATCAGGCACGGAAACCCGCAGCTCGTTCTTCATGAACTCGGCATTCCGGGCACTCACCAGCGGCCAAATTCCGGCCA
>Ga0210407_10004309_pt1 | contig 11255 bp, 9 predicted proteins | sample IncBWC27MmetaG_FD_150860 | JGI IMG/M metagenome (GOLD analysis project Ga0210407, IMG submission 150860) | Forest soil microbial communities from Barre Woods Harvard Forest LTER site, Petersham, Massachusetts, United States - Inc-BW-C-27-M | ecosystem: Environmental > Terrestrial > Soil >... | reverse complement strand
CGTCCGAAAACCCTTAACAGGAAGAGCCCTTCCGAATGCGAAGCTGAGCGACGGAGAAGGGTCGACAGCGCCCCTGTGACGCAGGCCCGAGTCGGGTCGCGAGCAGTCGATTAGCTGGATCGGTCCCAAGGACCACGACGGATGGAAAGTGGGGGCTCCCCGTTCAGTGGCGTTGTTGACGCTGCACCAGGTCCGGCCGCCCGCGCCCTCTGGGTGACTCGGTAGAGGCTCACGACGCCACCAGGCTATTTGGCCTGTTCGCCACACTCGTGCTACGGTTCTGGCGGGCGCAGACGGGGAAACCCGCGACGATGCCAGGAACAGGGAATCCGGAGCAACACGGGAAAACCCGCGAACGCTCCCGGCTAGGAGGCGGAAATGACCCGAAAGCTATGGGTGTTCGCGGCGGTTGCCGTAGGACTCGCTGCGGTGGCGACGGCTAACGAGGTACTTGCCCAAAAGCAGGGTGGAATTCTTAAATCCTATTCGATCGACAGCCCGGCCAGCATATCGATCCACGAGGAGGTGACGATTTACGCGGTGCGCCCGGCGATGGGGGTGTTCAACAACCTCGTCATGTACGACCAGCACGTAAAGCAGAACAGCGTGCAATCGATCGTGCCCGATCTGGCCATCGGCTGGACCTGGGACGAGGATGGCAAACAGCTGACCTTCAAATTGAACGAGGGCGTCAAATGGCATGACGGCAAGCCGTTTACGGCCAGTGACGTGAAGTGCACCTGGGACCTGCTGCGGGGCAAGACGAGCGAGACGCTTCGGATCAACCCGCGCAAGGCTTGGTATCGCAACCTCGATGAGGTCACCACCAACGGCGATTATGAGGTGACATTCCAGTTGAAGCGCCCACAACCGGCCTTCATCGCGCTGCTCGCTTCCGGGTTCTCGCCGGTCTATCCGTGCCACGTGCCACCACGCGAGATGCGCCAGCGTCCGATCGGTACCGGCCCGTTCAAACTCGTCGAATTCAAGCCGAACGAATCGATCAAGCTGACGCGGAATCCCGAATACTGGAAACCTGGCCGGCCATATCTCGATGGGATCGAGTATACCATCATCCGCAACGTGTCGACGGCGGTGCTGACGTTTGTTTCGGGCAAGTTCGACATCACTTTCGGGGGCCTGTCGGTCCCGCTTACCAGTGATGTCAAAAGTCAGGCACCGGAGGCGTTCTGCGAGCTCAATCCGACCAATGTCAGCCGCAACCTGGTCATAAACCGCGACGTCGCGCCGTTCGACAAACCCGAGCTGCGGCGGGCGATGGCGCTGAGCCTCGACCGGCAGGCCTTCCTCGACATCATCACCCAAGGAAAGGGAAACGTCGGCGGAGTCATGCAGCCACCCCCAGAAGGCGTGTGGGGCATGCCGCCCGAGCTCTTGCATAGTCTGGCCGGCTACGGACCCGACGTGACCAAGAACCGAAATGAAGCCCGAGGGATCATGCAGCAGCTCGGCTACGGAGCTGACAAAAGGCTGAGCATCAAGGTGTCGACGCGCGACCTGCCGTTCTTTCGCGACACGGCGGTGATCCTGATCGATCAGCTTAAGCAAATCTACATCGACGGTGAGCTTGAGCCGATCGACACGACCCAATGGTTCCCGCGGCTCAACCGTAAGGATTTCACTGTCGCGCTCAACTTCACCGGCAACGGCATCGACGACCCCGACCAGAATTTCTACGAGAACTACGTATGTGGAGCGGAAGGAAACTACATCAAATACTGCAATCCCGAGCTTGACAAATTGGTTGACCGGCAATCGATGGAAGCCAATCAGGACAAGCGCAAGGCGCTGGTATGGGAGATCGAGCGCAAGCTGGCGGAGGACGGCGTGCGGCCGATCATCTTCTACGCCCCCGGCGGAAACTGCCGGCAGCCCTATGTGAAGGGGCTGACGATCATGAGCAACAGCATCTACAATGGCTGGCGCATGGAAGACGTCTGGCTCGACAAATAACGGTTTCTACGCGGCCCGGCGTAGAGTGGCCGCGAACACAGGGAAACATGGGATGACGCCAAATTTACGGGCGGTCGCGGCAGCGAGCGCACTGAGCTTGGCCCTCTCGGCGGCCGAGCCGTCTGTTGCTCAGAAGTCGGGCGGCGTTCTCAGGGTCTATCACTGGGACAGTCCGGCGAGCATGTCGATCCACGAGGAGGCGACGTATTCGACCGTGGTGCCGATGATGGGGGTCTTTAATAATCTCGTCATGTATAAGCAGGACGAGCCGAAGAACAGCGTGCAATCAATCGTGCCGGATCTCGCGACGGGTTGGTCGTGGAGCGAGGACGGCATGCACCTCACCTTCGCGCTGCGCGACGGTGTCAAATGGCATGATGGCAGACCCTTCACCGCAAAAGATGTCGAATGCACCTGGAACATGCTGCTCGGCAAGCCGACCGTCACGCTCCGCACCAATCCTCGGACGGTCTGGTACCGGAATCTGGATCAGGTCACCCCCGATGGCGAACTCGAGGCGACCTTTCATCTGAAACGGCCACAGCCGGCCTTCATCGCGTTTCTCGCGTCTGGGTTCTCGCCAGTCTATCCCTGCCATGTCTCACCGCGTGACATGCGCCAGCATCCCATCGGCACTGGCCCGTTCAAATTTGTCGAGTTCAAGCCCAACGAAAGGATCGCGGTAACGAGAAACCCGAATTACCGGAAAAGTGGCCGGCCTTATCTCGACGGGATCGACTACACGATCATAACGAACCGTCGACAGCGATCCTCGGCTTTATTGCCGGCCAGTTCGACATGACCTTTCCTTACCAGGTTACGATCCCATTGCTGAGGGACATCAAGAACCAAGTGCCGCAGGCGATTTGCGAGCTCAGGCCGAACAACGTCAGAAGCACTCTGATCATCAACCGCAACGCCCCGCCGTTCGACAATCCGGATCTGCGCCGGGCGATGGCCTTGAGCCTGGACCGGAAGGCATTCATCGACATCCTAGCCGAAGGCCAATTTACGATCGGCGCGGTAATGATGCCGCCACCCGAAGGGATATGGGGCATGCCGCCCGACATGCTGAGGCCGCTGCCCGGCTACGATCCGGATGTGCAAAAAAATCGGACGGAGGCACGGACCCTAATGGAAAAGCTTGGCTACGGGCCCGACCGGCGGCTCAAGGTCAAGACAGTGACACGAAACCTCCCCGACTTCCGTGATAATGCCGTAATCCTGATCGATCAACTCAAGGAAATTTACATCGAGGGCGAACTCGATCTTATCGATACCGTCCACTGGTTCCCCACGATGTACCGCAGGGACTACCAGGTCGGCTACAGCTTTTCGGCAGGTGTAGCCGACGACCCAGACGACCAGTTCTACAGCGTCTACGCATGCAATGCGCAGCTCAATTATTCAGGCTACTGCAACAGTGAGCTCGAGAAGCGGTTCGAGCAGCAATCGATGGAGGCGGACCAGGAAAAACGTAAGCAGCTCGCGTGGGAGATCGACAAGAAATTGCAGGAGGACGTCGCCCGGCCGATTATCGCTCACTACCGTGCTGCGACCTGTTGGCAGCCTCGGGTCAAGGGGTTGAAGACGATGGTCAGCAGCATCTTCAACGGCTGGCGCATGGAAGACGTCTGGCTCGACAAGTAATCTCGCCCGACGCCGCGCCGACGCCCACGGACGCGGCCCATATTACCGTTAGCTTCAGCGTATGACCGCTTCGAGTTGACAGCGCTAATTCGACGGAGGGCGGAAGCGGGTGGACTCCGGTCGTTCACCAGGACGCGTACGGGCGGCGAGGTTGCGCCGTAAGCGGCCATCGCTCTCAAAGATCGAGCGCATTCGGATGGATGCCGCATCGGAATCTGGGTACCTGCCATTCGGGTTTGGTCCTCGACGCGAGAGGAGCGCTCGGCGTCAATTGCTTCTCTTGGGGCACGCTGCGGGAGAGAGGCGTGCGCGTCGGGTTCTGCGCTATAATCGCCGCCGAACCTACTTGAGGGACTACCGCGCTGAAAAACGCAAAGGAGACAGAGAATGAAGAACGGCCTCAAGGTATTCGACACCGATACGCATGTGATGCCGGCGGCGGAAGTCATCGAGCGCTATGTCGATCCCGTTTTCCGCCCGCGCCTCAAGGAACTGGAACCCTACCGCACGCCGATGCGGCAATCGGCCGAATATCAAGGCGCATTGCACAGCTATCGCATCCAGCCGCAATTCTATCGCCGGTTGAACGGCGAGGAGACGGCGAGCCGCTCACGCCAGTGGGCGGCGTAGGCGGCGCCGACGACCGGCGAGGCGACGAGGTTCAAATTCTCCGAATTACGCGCCGCACCCGCCGACCAGTTGTACGAGCCCATCAGGGTGACCGCGCTGTCGATGACCATCGTTTTGAGGTGCGCAATCCGGGCGGCTTGGTCGATCCAGATCGGCACACCGGCCCGTGCCAGCGGGTCGATGCCGCTGTTGTGTTGGCACGGTGTCGTCCGGTCGGCGACCAGCCTGACGTCGACCCCCCGTTGCTTGGCGCCGAGCAGCGCCTCGACGATGCCCGAACCCGTCGTCAGATTATAGGCGCCGACGAGAATCTCGCGCTGGGCGCGGTCGATCGCGCGAATGGCAAACGCCGCGCAATCATTCTCGGGGGAGAAGCATGTCGCGATCGTCGCCGGCGTCGACGAAAGATCGGCGACCGGCAAGGCCAAACCGACACCGATCGAGAGAATCAATCGTCAAGATAATTAATCCTAGCCTGTCACGATCAGTCGGCGCGCCGCGCTCTTGGCGCCTGGTCCCCCTCGGCACCCACCCGCCGCCGCTACATCCCCAAAAAAACCGAGACAATCTTGCATGGCTGAACTACATTTTGCGCAATGCTCTCGAAAAGAGAGCGTCTGGGAGGCAGGGGCCGAGGCGCTCCGGTAGGTCAGCGGCGGGTGACGCACCGGCGTACTCGCTGTCAGACCGGGGCGCCGTTCCCCTGGTTGTCCCTCGTCAAGGGAGGAACAATGAAGCCGACGACACCGGCGCGGCGCACTCCACTAACAATGGCTTTGGCAACGATCGCGCTCGCAGCGCCGTCTGTGCGCGTCGCGCACGCAGGCCGGAAAAGACGCTTCAAGGACCTCGGGCAAGAGGGGTGTGCGAGTCGAAAACCAGGCGGGCCTAATTAAACACGTCTAGGGGGCGGGTCGGCCTCGTGGCGAGAGCGGGATCGGGACGACGCCCACGCGTTGAGCTGGGCCCGAAGTGGGGAGGAGGCAGGTGTACCAGCCAGGGCTGGGTCTTTGCCGTGATCGAGGGGAAGCATTTACCGAGGACGCCGACCTCGCGCCGCGCCAGCCGGGCTTGCTTGCCGTCGAAGCGCGGCGTCTGCGCATCGTGATCGTCTCCGAAGTGCGTTTCCGCCGCGAAATTCTCGCCGAGTTCCTTGAACGCGATGCGTCGGTCTCGGTGGTCGGGCTGTGCGCCGATCTGGCGGAGGTGGTGGCGTTGAGCCCTTCCATGCAGGCTGACGTGGTGCTGGTGGACGCGGCGCTGCGGGACGGTGTCGCCGCGGCCAGTCGGACCCGCCAGATCAAACCGGACATTCGCCTCATCGCATACGCGGTGAGAGAGACGAAAGACGATGTCATCGCCTGGGCGGAGGCGGGTGTAATCGGCTATGTTCCGGACACCGCCGCTTCGGCCGATCTCGTGCGCCTCATCATGGATATTCATGGTGGCGAGCAACCCTGCTCGGGCCGCGTGGCCGCCGAGCTGCTCCACCGGATCGCCCTCACCGAGAGCCTCGGCATTGGCCGCAACGCGCTATCCCCGGCACTCGCGCTCACCAGGCGCGAACGGGAGGCCGCCGAGTTGATCGCGACGGGGCTCAGTGACAAGGAGATCGCCCGTCGGCTGAACATCAGCCTGGCGACGGCGAAGCTCCACGTCCACAACTTGCTCGGCAAGCTGAATGTGCAGCGCCGCGGCCAGGTGGTCGTCCGCCTGAACGGGCACGCGCAGCGTCCCGGCTAGCTGCAGGCGGGTCAGACTCGACCCGGCCGGCTCACCCTCCGGCTCAATTCCAGCAAAACGACATTTATTTACCCTCCCCCCCCCCCCCGCAAGCGGGGGGGGAGAGGGTAGGGTGAGGGGGGCCGGCGTGTGCAACCGGGAACATGCCTGACACTATAGACCGGATACATGGCTGACAGTTTTCTTGATATGTTCTGTCGGTGTCAGCCGCGTGGTGGCGGCGTGACGGACGCGAGGGCTTGTCCAGGTAGTCCACAGGAGGGACCCGCGCGCAGCGCAGCGCCGATCACGCGGCAAGCGGAGCGGAGCGCGGGAGGTCCCTGTGGACCCACCTGGACAAGCCAATTCATCTGAGCTCCTGCGAGTGCAGCTGCGCTGACTTGGCGGCCGGCACAGGGGTTTCCTGATGGCCGCCCGGCCGGCCTGCCATAGAGCGGCGCAGCTTTTTGGTCTTGCGGTCGATGATGCCGAGCTTGATATCGGCAAAGCGGACGAGCCAGTCGCCGGGTTCGGTTTCGGCAATGCCGACCGGCTCGCCGGCCAACGCCTCGCTGAGAAAGATCAACTCGCCGCCCCATTTGATCTCGCCATTGGGGCGCACTCGCCGCAACGCGTGCTCGGCGTCGTACCACGGCTCCTCGATCCGGCTCGGGTAAGGCCGCGGCGAGGAACGGTAGCGGCTGGTCGGCGGCACTTGGTCGAGCGCTTCGTGCGGGCGATGATCGTTAAAATCATTGCGAAAGCGGTCAAAGCGGGCCTGCTGCTCGGCCAAGGTGGCGGCCGCCGGCCGCGAGGTTTCGGCCTTCAGCGTCGCATGCATGCGCTCGTGCCGCCCATTTTGCTGCGGCGAGCCTGGATCGATATGCTCGAGGCAGATGCCGAGCTTCACCCAATGCACCGACAGCCGCGTCAGCCCCCCGGCGGCGCTGATCGAGGCAAAGGGCGGGCCATTGTCGCTGCGCATCGCGCGGGGCAGACCGAGTTCGCGAAACGCCTGGTCGACCACCGGCTGCACCGCCGCGATGGTCGGCGGGACGATGCGGCACTCGATCAGAAAACGGCTGTCGGCATCGGTAATCGTCAGCGGGTCACAGCGCTGTCCGTCAGCCGTGCGGAACCAGCCTTTGAAGTCGATGCACCACAGATCGTTTGGCTCGTGCACCGGCAGAAAGGGCTGGGTCACCGGCACCGCTCGCCGTCGACGGCGGCGCGCCTCGCTCAGCCCGTTGCGACGCAGCAGATCGCCAATTGTCGAGGCCGCCGGCCAGAGCTGTTTCGGATCGCGCCGCTGCAACACCGCGCGCAGCTTCTTGGGACCGCAAAACGGCCGCTGGCGCCGCAGCAACATGATCGCCTTGGCAACCTCCTCGGGCATCGCCATCCCGTGCCGGTGCGCCGCCCGCGAGCGCGGCTCCAACCCACCAAGCCCCGCTTCCCGATAGCGAACCAGCAACCGGTACCCGTGGCGCGGCTGATGCCATAGCCCTCGCACAGCGCCGTCATCGGCAGCTCCCCTCGCAGATACTCGGCGATGAAGGCCGTCTTCTCGTCCATTACACAGGTTTCCTTCCATGGCATCGGCAAAGCCCCCCTTTGCCGAGCGAGAAAACCTGTCAGGCATCTATCCGGTCCATAATGTCTGATATCTATCCGGTTCAGACCGGCGGGTCGGTTCGCAGCGCTCCCCACCTCACCCTCCCGCTTCGCGGGCCCCTCCCTCTCCCCCCAAAGGGGCGGAGAGGCGCTCTTGTTGGTTGGTTGAACGGAACGGTAGGCCTGCAACGGTGCCCGCGCTTTCGCACGACCTACCCACTGCGCCTATCTGCGCCTGCCGCACCGGCTTCTCGACACATAGCCGGAAGGTCTGATCGAGGCCGTCCGAAGCCCTGATCAAGTCGACCTATCCGCATGATTTAAACCGGCGGCTACAGCCAATTCCCATCGAACGATGAATGGTTCCGGACCCCACGCTTGTACCAGACTCTACTGTGAGTGGCATAAGCGCGTCTTAACGGAAGGTATTCGCTACAGGATCCAAGTGCCGGATGCCGCCTAGGGAAGCGGCCTGCGGGTCCTTCGGCCCAGAGCAGATGGGATTGGGGTTTCCTCAGTTCAGGCAAAGAAAGCTTCGATTTATCAGGGGGGAGCGATGACCGGGAAGCGGAATATCGGCAACATGGCGGCGATCGGCGGGCTGAGCGCGACGATCGCATTGCTGACTGGCCTTCCCGCGGCGAGCGCCGATGAGTTGGCCGATCTGCGGGCCAAACAACAGCTCCTGCAGAACAATCAGGAGCTCCTCCAGAAACGGATCGATCAGCTCTCGCAGGCGCCGCCACCGGCTCCGGGGCCGTTCGTACCGGGTTTTGGGCCGGAGACCCGGCCGGCGGCGGCGCCGGTCACCACCGGCAGCTTCCCGCGATCGTTTCTGATCCCCGGCACCGACACCTCGCTGCGCATCGGCGGCATCGCCTGGACCAACATCACCTGGTACTTGCATGGGGCGCGGCGGAGCAGCGCGCTCAACAGCCAAGGCGGCAATCCCGACGGCAGCACTAACGGGTTGGGCGGCACCGGGATGCTGCCCAATATTCCGCTCAACAGTGATGTTGGGCATTCGCGCAGCGGGGCGTTCTCCGTCAATTCGCGGCCGAGCCGGCTGTTGTTCGACGCCCGGACCCCGACCGCCTGGGGCGAGGTCAAAGCCTATATCGAAATGGACTTCGCCCACGCCAACGAGAATGTCACCGAGCAGACCACCCAAGGCGTCGCCAGCGGCTGGGCCCCGCGCCTGCGCAAGGGTTACGCGACGATGGGCGGGTTGTTGGTCGGCCAGGAGACCGGCATATTCCACGACCCCGACGCCGACCCCGAGCTGGTCGATTTCGGCGGGACGGGGGCGAGCATCGGGCGGGCGCGCGAGCCGCAGGTCAAATACACCTTGCAGGGTCCCTACGGCGCGGTGTTTACGGCCGGGTTCGAGAACCCGGTCCCCAGGATGCAGACCCAGTTCGGCCAGGTCGATATCGATACCCTTTCGGTGCCGACCATCGCCCCCTGCTCGGTGACCGGCAACACCGCGGCCAACCTTCCGGCGACCACGGCTTGCGTCCCCAGCACCGCATTTTTCAACGCGCTGAAATCGTCCTGGCCCGAATTGATCGGCACCGCCCGCATCAACCAGCCCTGGGGTCATGTTCAGATCGGGGGCGTGGTCCGCAACGATCAGCTCAATGACGGGCAATTCCTCGACCAGAGCTTTGTCGGCTATGGCGGTGCGATCAGCGGCGACGTCCACCCGTTCTCCGGAACGCCGGGCGCTTTGGGCAAGGACGATCTCGGCTTTGGCCTCGGTGTCGGCACCGAGATCGGCGGCCAGTTCGCCAACGGCATCGCGGTGAACACGAATTTTGGCCGCAACCTCAATGTCCCGGGTTTCGGCTTCGTCAACCCGCTGCAAAATACGCAGTGGAACACGCCCGGCTCCCCCACCCGCCGCGCCTATGACAGGATCGTCAGGTCGGGGTCCCCGGAATCGGCTAACGCCTGGATCTGGTACCAGCACTGGTGGACCGAAAACCTGCGGTCGACGATCGAGGTGAGCGGCACCTGGAATGAGTTTAACACCGGCCTGATAGCAGGGTGCACCAGCTGCAACAAGCAGCTGAACACAGCGCATGTCAACCTGTTTTGGAGCCCGGTAGCGTTTGTCGACCTCGCTCTCGAATACGGCTACGGCCATCGTGTGACCACGGCCAACTTCAAGGGCGATGCATATGAAATCGAGGGCACAATGCGCGTGAGATTCTAAACAACCACGCAAAGTTCCGACGTTCGCCAGCCGCCTGCGGTGCTCCTCTTGGTATCGATATCACGGACGGCGCCGTCGATGCGAATTGGTAGGAGCACCCCATGATCGAGATCATCGAAGGCCTTCCCAACAATGTTGTGGGCATCGCCGTGACGGGGCGGGTGACAAAGAAGGACTGCTATGACGTCCTGATTCCCGCAATGGAGGACTCACTCAAAGCGCATGACAAGATTCGGCTCTACTACGAGCTCAATTCGCGATTTCCGGGCGCCGCGTGGGACGATCTCAACGTGGGGATCGAGTATGCGCCGCCGTGCGAGCGGGTCGCAATTGTGACTGACGTCAGTTGGATCCAGTACACGGTGAAAGCGCTTCGCTTTTTGATACCCGGCGAGATACAGGTGTTCGCGACAGTTCGGGCGTCTGAGGGTCGCGCCTGGATCGCAGCGGCTCCCGGATCTCCTGCGAGTGCCGAGGCTTCTGCGCCGGCTCGAAGACGCTTGCCTCGATCTCGACGACCCCGGTCGCGGATGGCAATGAGGTCGTCGAGACGGTGGAGTGGGACGGGCTGATTGCGGCATTACGGAAACGCGTTGATGCCCACACTGCGCATCGTGATCGTCTCCGAAGTGCGCTTCCTGCGCGAAAGTCTCGCCGAGTTCCTTGAACGCGATCCGTCGATCTCGGTGGTCGGGCTGTGCGCCGATCTGGCGGAGGTGGTGGCGTTGAGCCCTCTCCCGCAGGCTGACCTGGTGCTGGTCGATGCGGCGTTGCGGGACGGTATCGCCGCGGCCAGGCGGACCCGCCAAGTCAAACGGGACGTTCGCATCGCCGCACACGCGGTCAGGGAGACGAAAGAGGACGTCATCGCGTGGGCGGAGGCCGGTGTGATCGGCTATGTTCCGGACACCGCCCCTCTGGCCGATCTCGCGCGCCTCATCATGGATATTCATGCTGGCGAGCAACCCTGCTCGGGCGGGGTGGCCGCCGAGCTGCTCCACCGGATCGCCTTACCGAGAGCCTCGGCATTGACCACCATGCGCTATCCCAGGCACCCGCGCTCACCAGGCGCGAACGGGAAGCCGCCGAGTTGATTGCGACTGGGCTCAGTGACAAGGAGATGAAGCGTCGCGGGCCCCGAAATGGCACCTCTGGGTCACGGGCGGTCGATGTCTCACCGGCAGCGCACGGCAGCTTTAAGCCAAGTCTCTTGTTCCGAGGAGAGGGTAGGAAGGTCTGGGGTCGGCGCGGCCTTAGCGTTGGCCGAGGCGCTCGCGAAGGAACGCTTATCACCCGCCTCGGCCGGCCCACGAGCCCGCCGGCAAGGTCTCTTTAGGGGCATGAAGACCCGTTCCCGCGGTCAAGACCGAGCGGCCGTTGTCGGTTTTGAAAGCGGTCGCTCGCCGTGCAAGAGCCTCGTCGAGTACCTCGGCGAAGTCATCGATGG
>Ga0210407_10004308_pt1 | contig 11256 bp, 10 predicted proteins | sample IncBWC27MmetaG_FD_150860 | JGI IMG/M metagenome (GOLD analysis project Ga0210407, IMG submission 150860) | Forest soil microbial communities from Barre Woods Harvard Forest LTER site, Petersham, Massachusetts, United States - Inc-BW-C-27-M | ecosystem: Environmental > Terrestrial > Soil >... | reverse complement strand
GAAAGGCCGTGCTCGGGGTACGGCCCGAACATTTCTCGGTTACGGCGGATGCATCGGACGGAATCGGAGTCGTCGTGAAGCTGGTCGAGCCGCTCGGCTCAGATACGCTTATCCATTTCGATCTTGCGGGCGCCTCCGCCATTGCGCGGATCGATCCGGCGCTGCGGCCCAAGGTTGGCGACCGGCTGTCCTTGCGCCCGCAGCCGGGAAGGATGCATCTGTTCGACGCCGAAAACGGCCAAGTGCTGCAGTGAAGGATCGCGAGCCGACAGGCGAGACGAGTGTGGCGTCCGAGCTTGCCTCGCGTGCGCGAGGCATCCGCGTGATCTGCCTTGGGCTTTCCGCACTCGATCAGGTCTGGCGTGTTGAGGGGCTGTTTGCCGGCGGCAGCGAGAAGATCAGGGGTCTTGACTATGCGACGGTCGGAGGCGGCATGGCAGCGAACGCGGCCGTCGCGGTGGCGCGGCTCGGCGGCGCCACTGCCTTCTGGGGACGTGGCGGTGATGATACCGCGGGTCGCGAAATGCGCGCGGCGCTTTCCGGTGAAGGCATCGACGTCAGGCATTTTCGCCTGTTCCCAGACGGACGATCGTCCGTTTCGGGCATTATCGTCGACCGCTCCGGCGAGCGGCAGATCGCGAATTTTCGCGGCCAGTTCCCGGTCGAGCCGGATTGGCTGCCGCTCGACGAGCTGGCCGGCGTATCCGCCGTGCTCGCCGATCCGCGCTGGCCCGAGGGCGCGGCTGCGCTGTTCGAGAAGGCGCGGTCGCTGGGCATCCCAGCGGTGCTCGACGGCGAGGTGTCGGAGGCCAGCGTCTTCGAGCAGTTGCTGCCGCTGACCGATCACGCGGTGTTCTCCGAGCCTGCGCTCACAGGCTTCGCGGGCTCGGCAAGCGGCGAGGCGCTCGCGACGGCCGCGCGGTTCAATTGTCGAATTGTCGCGGTGACGCGGGGTCGTGAGGGCGTGAGCTGGTACGAAGATGGCCAACTGAAAAACCTCGCGGCCTATCCCGTCGATGTCATCGACACCACGGGCGCCGGCGACGTCTTTCACGGCGCTTATGCGTTTGCGATCGGTGCCGGACTGACCGTTCGTGACGCCATGTCGTTTGCCTCCGTCGCGGCGGCGCTGAAATGCATGCGGCCGGGCGGCCGCGCCGGCATTCCATCCATTGATGATTGTGTTGCATTCATGAGGAAATAAATAATGAGAATGATTGGAAAGAATCGGGGCCTGGCGCGCCTTGCCGACGCGGATGGCCATTTCTGCATGGTCGCGCTCGATCAGCGGCCGCCGCTGTTCGAAGCGATCGCGCAGGCGAAAGGGATTGCGAAGGAGCAGGTCGAGTATTCCGATGTGACCGCCATCAAGCGGCTGCTGGTCGAATTGACCAAGGCAAAGGCCAAGGCCTGGACCGCACATTTCCCGGCATTCGGCGACATCAGGCGGGAAGGCGACTTCGCGCGGGCCTATTGACGGCGCGCGGGGTCCTTGCGGCCTCTCTTGAACGGGGCAAGCGCTACCCGTCGGTATCGGCCTTCTCCTTGGCCGATTGCGCGATCATGCTGAGCGCGGCTTCCGCGGCCGCCCTGACATGATCGACGCAGCAGCGCTCGGCGAGATCGGGGTCGCCATTCTGGATCGCGCGCCAGATCGCGGTCACCTCGCGCAGGCTCTTGTTGATCCGCTTGGGCTGCGACATCGAGGTGATGCGCAAGAGCGTGATGCGGTCATGCAGCGGCTTGAGCATCCGCTCGATGAACGCATTCTGGCAACCGCCGATCAGCGCGGCATAGAACGCCGTCTTGGCCTCGAGCGTTGCCGTGAAGTCGGACTTGACGGCTGCGGCTTTCAACCGTGTGAGCGCATCGCCGATCCGGCGCACCACGGCTGGATCGTGCAGCCGCGCGCATTCGCGGCCGGCAAAGCCTTCCAGCACCGCGCGCGCCGCATAAAGCTGCTTGGCCTCCTCAAGGCTGATCGTGCTGACAACCGGCCCGCGATGCGGCACGGTATTGACGAGCCCATCGGCCTCCAGCAGCCGAAGGGCCTCGCGGATCGAGGGCCGGCTGACCCCGGTCATTTCACACAGTTCGCGCTCGACCAGACGCTGGCCGGGCTTCAGCGTTCCGGACATGATAGCCTCGCGCAGCTTTTGCGTGACCATCGAGCGGACGGTCGGCACGTCCTCGATCCGGAGCGTGGACCGCAGTTCAGCGCGTTTTTCCATCATCGATCGCCTTCATTTGACGGCCCGTTCGCGATTGGCCGCCAGAATCATCATCTGCGCAATTCGTACTCCCGAGCAGATCGTCATGCGATGGCCCAGCCTCCGTCGATCGGTAGCGTTGCCCCCGTCATGTCACGGGCTGCCTCGCTGGCCAGGAACACGACGGCCGCGCCGACACCTTCGAGCGAGATGAAGCGGCGGCTCGGTTGGCGCGTGGCAAGATAATCGCTGGTCGCGTCCTCGACCGATTGGCCGGCGCTCGCCGCGGCGGCGGCGATCTTGCCTTCGATGGCCGGTGTCGGCAGCGTGCCGGGACAGAGCGCGTTGCAGGTGATGCCGGTGGTCGCGGTCTCGAGGGCGACGGCGCGCGTGATGCCGAGGATGGCGGTCTTGGTCGTCACATAGTCGATGCGATCGGCAACGGCGCGGGTCGAATAGATCGAGGCCATGTTGATGATGCGGCCCCAGTTGCGCCGCTTCATGGCGGGCAAAGCGAGGCGGATCAGATGAAACGGTGCCGAGAGGTTGACCGCGAGCGCCTCGTCCCATTTCTCGGGCGGAAACCGCTCGACCGGCGCGAAATGCCGGACCACGGCATTGTTCACCAGGATATCGATCGCCCCGAGACGGCCGAGCAATTCGGCCATCATGGTTTCGATCGCTGCGCGCTGCGAGAGATCGGCACCTATGCTCATAGCATCGACGCCGGTACGGGCCTGCAGGCGATCCCTCGTCTCCTTCGGCTCGACCAGATCGTGCAGAACGACATTCGCGCCCACGGCAGCAAGGCTCACCGCCACGGCCTCGCCAAGGCCTGCGCTCGCGCCCGTCACCAGAGCCCATTTGTCCTTCAGCATCGGATCGATCACCGCCCTTATGTTCTTCTCAGCTTTTCGGCCAGAACGGCTCGGCCAGCGACAGCTCCGGCGGGAAGACCGTCACCGGTACGCCGGATTGCCACTGCACGATGGTCATGCCGGCGCCAAGTCGCCGGCCCTTGTCGTCGAATTTGATTTCACCGAGCGGATAATATTTCGAGGGACCGCCATCCATCGTGCGCAAGGCCTCCGCCACGGCGACGCGATCGGCCTTGCCGGCCTTTTCAAGCGCGTCCTTGATCAGCCACATGTCGCCATAGGTCGAGATGGCGTTCTGGGTCATCCAGGGTTCCTTGTAGCGGGTCTTCAATTCGGCGATCAGGGCCTCATGGCCCCTGGCGCCCCAGCTTGCGACACAGGTCAGCACGCCCTGCAACAGCTCGGCGCTGACGGTTTGCAGCATGTCAGGCTCTGCAATCGCGATGCCAAACGAGATGGTCGGCACCTTGCCCTGTCCCATGCCGAACTCGTTCATCTTCTCCAAAAGCAGCTTGGCGTCGGAAATCACGGTCGGCAGGAAGAACAAAAGGTCGGGCTTGGCCGAGCGGATTTTCTGCACCAGCGGTGTGGCGTCGGCGAGCGGCGGGGTGAAGGTCTCATCGGCGACAAGTTGCAGGCCGTTCTCCGCGAGCAGGCCTTCGCGCATCGACTTCGCCGAGGCGATCGAGGCGGCGGTGTTGTCGGTGACGATCGCGACCGTCTTGGGCCTCTTGCCGGACGCGCCTTCCGCCAGGTGGATGATCTGCGGCAAGGCCTGCCTGGCCTGGGAGCCGGCCGTCGCCGAGGTCTGGAAGACGTATTTGAAGCCGCGATCGGTAATCAGATCGGAATAGGAGAGGGTGAGCACGGGCAGACTGGCCCGCTCGGTCACCTCGGTGACCGCGAGCGTGAATGAACTCAAGTAAGCCGCGCTGGCGGCCACCAGATCGGGCTCTTGGGCCACCATGCGCTGGGCCGCGTTCTTCGCCTTCTCCGTGGTATCGCCGGAGTCGAGCACCACCAGCTTGAGCTTGGCACCGCCGAGCGATTTGACGCCGCCTTGCGCGTTGATGTGATCGACCGCCATCTCCGCGCCCTCGCGCATCACTGTCCCGGGGCGGGCATAGAGGCCCGAGATCGGCACCAGCAGGCCCACCTTCACCTCGGCCGGCTGCTGGGCCAAAAGACGAGACGGCAGCAATCCGATCGACACTCCCGCAAGGACGGTGCGCCGTGTCACCGCTTTCATGCTTATCCTCCCTGATTTTGTACTTATGATCTTGTCTTGTGATCTTGCTCTCTGTTCTCGGTTTAGCTTTTGCTCGATGTTTTCACCTAAGCCTTTTCTATGCCTTTTTGGGCCAGAACGGCTGGGCTAGCGCGAGGTCTGACGGATAGACCGTAACCGGCACGCCGGACTGCCACTGCACGATGACGACGCCGGCGCCGACCCGGCGGCCCTTCTCGTCGAATTTGAGCTGGCCGCCCGGATAATATTCGGACGGACCGCCATCCATGGCGCGAAACGCTTCTGCAACCGCGATGCGATCGGCCTTGCCGGCCTTTTCCAGCGCGTCCTTCATCAGCCACATGTCGCCATAGGTCGAGATGACGTTCTGCGTCATCCATGGCTCCTTGTATTTTGCCTTCAGCTCGGCGATCAGATCCTCATGCCCCTTCGAGCCCCAATTGGCGACGATGGTCATGATGCCCTGCACGACATCGGGACTGACGCTCTGCAGCATGTCGGGCTCGGCGATCGTGATGCTGAAGGAGACCGTCGGAATCTTACCCTGGCCGAGCCCGAACTCGTTGATCTTCTCCAGGCCCAGTTTCGCGTCCGACACCGCATTCGGCATGAACAGAAGAAGATCGGGGCGGGCCGATCTGACCTTCTGGATCAAGGGCGTGGCGTCGGAGAGCGGCGGCGTCCAGACCTCCTCCACGATGAGCTGAAGGCCCTCCTGCGCGAGGAGCTTTTCCTTGAGCGCTTTTGCTGTCGCAACCGATGTCGCCGTGTTGTCCATCAGCATCGCGACCGTCTTGGGCCGCTTGCCGGAAGCAGCCTCGGCGAGCTTCATCAACTCGGGCAGCCCAAGCTCGGACTGCCGGCTCGCAGGTGCGGCAGTCTGGAAGATGTATTTGAAGCCGCGCTCGGTCAGAAGATCGGAGTAGGAGAGCGTCAGCATCGGCAGCTCGGCGCGCTCGGTCACTTCTGTGACGGCGAGCGTGAAGGAGGAAAGATAGGCGCCGGTCGCGGCGACGAGGTCGGTCTCCTGCGCTACCATGCGCTGGGCCGCGTTCTTGGCCTTCTCGGTCGTATCTCCGCAGTCGATCACGACGAGTTTGAGCTTGGCGCCGCCGAGCGCCTTGATGCCGCCTTGCGCATTGATGTGCTCGACGCCCATCTCCGCGCCCATGCGCATCACCTGGCCCGGGCGTGTGTAGATGCCGGAGAGCGGCACGATAAGGCCGATCTTGACCTCGGCAGGCTGTTGCGCCCGCACGACCGTGGACAGGCCCATCGCGGCGGCGCCCGATAGTACGCCGCGGCGCGTCAGTGATGTCTTTGTCGTCTTGCGCTGGTTCATTCTGGTCTTCCCATTCTGGTTCAATGGCTTGCGTCTCACATGCCGAGATAGGCGCGGCGGACCCGGTCATCGGCGCGCAAGGTTTCATTGCTGCCTTCGAGCGCGATCCGGCCCGCTTCGAGGACGTAGCCGTGATCGGCCGATTCAAGCGCCTCCGCGACGCGCTGCTCGACGAGAAGAATCGTCAGTTTCGATTGCCGGCGGATTTCGATCAGCCGTTCGAAGATGAAATCGGCGATCGCCGGCGACAGGCCCATCGACGGCTCGTCCAGCATCAGCAGCTTGGGCGACGACGCAAGGCCGCGTCCGATCGCAAGCATCTGCTGCTGCCCGCCGGACAGCGTGCCCGCGAACTGGCCGCGCCGCTCGGCCAGCACTGGCAGCCATTCGAAGATGCGTTCGATGTTCGCTTTCCAGTCACGCCGGCCCGCTTCGGTGACCGCGCCCATTTCGAGATTTTCCATGACCGTGAGCGAGGGAAAGACCTGCCGTCCCTCCGGGACGTGCGCGATGCCGAGATGGGCGCGTTGCGCCGGTCTGATCGCCAGCAGGTCGGTCGATTCGAAGATGATCGATCCGGCGCTCGGCCGCACGATTCCCGAGATGGTCTTGAACAGCGTGGTCTTGCCGGCACCGTTCGGGCCGACGATCGCGACGAACTGGCCGGCCTCGACCTTGATCGAGACGCCGTTCAGAACCGGGATCGCCGAATAGCCCGCGCTCAGGCCCTCAATGCGGAGCATAGGCCACCCATTTCTTGCCGAGATAGGCCTCGATCACGCGGGTGTCGCGGGTGACGGCTTCCGGCTCACCCTCGACGATGACGGCGCCATGATCGAGAACCAGGAAACTATCGACCAGGCGGACCATGGCCTGCATCGTGTGCTCGATGATCGCGATCGTCATGCCGTCGCGCGCGAGCCGCTGGATCACGGCGACGACCTCGTTCGCCTCGTCATGCCCGAGACCGGCGAGCGTTTCGTCCAGCAGCAGGATGCGCGGCTGCCCGGCCAGCGCGCGGGCGAGCTCAGTCAGCCGCAGCTCCTTGGTCGTAAGCTCGCCCGCGACGCGGTCGGCGATGTCCGATAGGCCGACGCGGGCGATCGCGTCCGCGGCTAGTTTTCTCGCCTCCGTGTCGCTCTTGGCGCGGACATAGGTCCCCACCACGACGTTGTCGGAGACCGACATGCGCAGGAACGGACGCATCACCTGGAAGGTGCGGCCGATGCCGATTTCGCAGAGTTCGTGGGGCTTGCGGCCCGACATGTCGCGACCGTCGATCAGGACTTCGCCTGCATAGGGCTTGAGGAAGCCGTTCAATAGGTTGAACAGCGTGGTCTTGCCGGCGCCGTTCGGGCCGATGATGCCGAGAATCTCGTTGCGGCGCAGCTTGAAGCTGACATCCTGAACCGCTTTCAATCCGCCAAAGGAGCGCGAGAGGTTGCGGACTTCGAGGATGACTTCGCCGCCTGCGGACGGGCGTTCGCGAGGCGCCGACTTGAACGGCACGATTTCCGCCGTCGAAGCAGCATGTGCGCTGGGAGAGGTCGGCCGGGGCGAGGCCGAGCGCTTGCGCGAGAGGTCGCGGATCTTCCAGAACAGGCCCTCGGGCGCGAGCAGGATGACGCAGATGATCGCCAGCCCAAAGATCACGCCCTGGATGCCCGGGATGCGGGAGCCGGCCTCGGCGTTCAGGGTTTCGGCGAGCGGGATCAGGATCGCCGATCCGATCACCGGTCCCCAGACCGTTCCGACGCCACCGAACATCGCGACCGTCAACGCCTGCGCCGAAACCAGCATGCCGAACACCGATTGCGGCGTCACGACCAGCAGCACGACGGCATAGAATCCGCCGATCGCGCCCGCGATGGCGCCGCTGAGCGCGATGGCGCGAAGCTTCCAGGACAGCGTATCGATGCCCGCGGCTTCGGCTGCGGCCTCATTCTGCTTGATCGCAAGCAGGGCCATGCCAAATCGCGACCGCTCGATCAGAAGCGTCAGCAGGATCGTCGCGACCAGCATCGCGAGCGCCAGCAACGTATAGATGCGCGGATCGCTGAATTGCATATAGGCGATCGGGCTCTCGCGCTTGATCGGCAGCGTGATTTCCTGAAAGCCAAGCCATTCGAAGACGTAGAGAATGGCGAGCGGGTAGGCGAGCATGGCGAGCGCGAAATAATGCCCTTGCAGACGAAAGGTCGGAAATCCGATCAAGAGGCCCGCGATGCCGCCGAGCATCGCAGCGATCGGGATCAGAACCCAAGGCGGCAGGTCGAGATAGATCTGGCCGAGCGCGGTCACATAGGCGCCGATGCCGAAGAAGGCGGCGTGGCCGAACGAAATCAGGCCGGTGTATCCGCTGAGCAGATTCCAGGACAGGCCGAAGATCGCCCAGACCGGAACCAGTGTGAGAATGAGCTGGTAGTATGAATTGGTGACCGTCAGCGAGACCGCCGCGTAGAGCACGGCGAGGACGACGACGGGAAGGAGCGTGCGCAATGCCCGCATCGTCACGTCCTCTCCACCATGCGGCCGAAGAAGCCTTGCGGGCGGAAGAAGATGATCAGCAGGAAGACGACGAAGATGGCCGCGTTCTGCAATTGCGTCGGCAGCACGAGCGTCGACATCTGTTGCACCAGGCCGATCGTCATGCCGCCCCAGAACGCGCCGATGATGCTGCCCATGCCGCCGAGGACGACGCCGGCATACATGACGATCACATATTCCAGGCCGACGAAGGGATGGAACGGGTAGTTGGTGGCGAGCAGGCCGCCTGCGATGGCCGTGATGCCGGTGCCGAGCGCGAACGCAACACGATGCGCGCGGTCGACGTCGATGCCCATATAGGTGGCGGCCGTCGGATTGTCCGCCGCGGCGCGCAGGGATTTGCCGAGCCGCGAGCGCGTGATGAGGAGCGTCAGCAGCGTCATCGTCGCCAGCGAGACGATCGCGTCCACACCGCGCGCCTTGTTAATGAAGATGCTCATGTCGAAAAACGGACCGAGCTCCCAGGCAGAACTGGAGAGTGGCGTGCGGATCGAGGCCAGCACCGAGCCGAAAACGATCAAGCCGCCATTCTGCAGCACCAGCGCGATGCCGAGCGTCAGAATGAGCTGGGCGTAATGGCCTTCGCCTTCCAGCGACGAGGTGCGCGTGCCCGACACGCGCGAGATCAAGGCCAGATGAATCGCATAGCCGAACGCCGCGAGCAGGGGGGCGGCCAGCAGGATGGCCACGAACGGCCCGATGGCGTTGCCAAAGACGGCCTGCACGCCGAACGCGGTGAACAGGTAGAACACCGTATACATTCCGAGCATCATGAAATCGCCATGGGCGAAATTGATCACGCGCATGACGCCGAAGATCAGTCCGAGCCCGACGCACATCAGCCCGTAGATCGCGCCGATCAGGAGTCCGGCGGTCATGGCTTGCAGGAAACTTTCGAGTGCCTGTGTCACCGATGCCCTCGCGCTGAATAGCTGCCAGTCGCCGATCGCGGGGCAGCCTCAAGCCGGCAAGACGCTGGAATGACACCGCTGTCGGGCAGCGACTCGCAGTTCTGGATCAGCCGTTCCAATTGCGACGCGCGCGCGACCTCGATGGCCTCGCTTGCGGCTCTCTGGAAGCGGGCGCGGATGTCATCGGACGTGGCCGCGACGACGTCGTCGAGGCGCTTGAGAATGGTCGCGTCGTCGCGAAGACGAATCCTGACCTCCGCACCCTGCTTTTCGGGGAACGCGGCGGTGAATTGTGCGTCGCTTCGCAACTCGGTCAGACCGATGAGGCGCAGAATGTCCGGACGACCGACCTCCGCATAATTGTCCTCTTCGAGCGCGCCGCGCGCCAGCGTCGCGGCGACGCTGAACGGAATGCTCATCTTCGCCTGCAGGGCGTTCCGGTATGGCCCCTTGGAATCGCAGCCGGGATAGCGCGCGGCGGCGTCCGGCACGCGGATCGAAATGGCTGCGATCTCGCCGGCGCTTCCGAGCTCGGCGGCTGCGCGCAGTGCGGCTTGCGAAGCGGTTTGCGCGAAGTTGCAAGCCGGTGCGGGCTTGTTGTAGACGGCCATGATCTCGGCCTGACCCTCGAACAGCGGAATGCGATCGGGTGCGGCACGGCGGCCGAAGGCCGCGAACAGTCCGGCGTCGCCTTCAAGAATGGTTTCGGATGCGAATGCACCGGCCTCCGCAAGCTCGATCGCCCTGATGGCGTTTGAAGCCGCAAAGCCCGGGTGAAAATACATTTCCGAGCCGCCGCTGTGCGGCCACTCGTTCAGGCCCGAGGAGGTATTTGCCGCGATCGCGAGCGCGCTGGTCGCGGCCTCCTCGCTCAAGCCCAGGGCACGGCTTCCGGCAAGCGCGGCCCCAAGCGGCGCGACAAGGCCGGTCGGCCGGTAGAGCCGGGCGAGGTCGGTATTGAGCAGCGCACGGCCGATCCGTGCGCCGGCCTCGTAGCCGACGATCGCCGCCGTGAGCAGCGTCGCGCCGGACATTGCCGTTCGTTCGGACAATGCAAGCAGCGTGGGCCAGATCACGACGCCATGGTGCGTGATGCTCGCGGCATGCATGTCTTCGCGGACCAGGCCGTGGCCAAGCACCGCGTTGGCGAAGGCCGCATCCGGTGGAGAGGCTGGCCAGCCTGTCCCTATGATGGTTGCGCCGTTCTCGACCTCGCGGGCGATGCCGATGGCCTGAACGCTCCACGGATGCTGGCGGGCCTCGAATGCGCAAGCGAGAAAGTCGAGCAGGCAGTCTTTCGCTTTAGCGATAATGTCCGCATCGAACTGGTCGAGCCGGATGGCGAGCGCCGCCTGCGCAAGCTGCCGCGCCAAGGACGTCTTGTTTGGCGTCGCCGATCCGATCGTCATCGAAATCGCCGCTCCTTCGATCGCGCGCGAATTTCAGCCGCGCATTTGCACCCCGGCCCATTCCTCCACGACCTTCGCGATCGAGGTGAAGTCGGAGGAGGCGCCATATTTGGCGTTGGTGATCGCAAGCATCTGCCGCACCACCGCGCCGCACACCATGGGCACGCCCATCGCCTCGGCCTCGTCGATGCAAAGCCGCACGTCCTTGTAGGAGAGGCCGGTGGTGAAGCCGAAGTCGAAGGTGCCAGGCAGCACCGAACGCGGAAACTTGTCCTCGGAGGCGCTGTTGCGTCCGCTGCTGGCGTTGATGATGTCGATCAGCACCTTGGCATCGACGCCGCCCTTGACGCCCATTGCAACCGCTTCGGAGGTGATGACAAGCGCGGCCGCGGCCATCAGATTGTTGGCAAGCTTTGCAGTCTGCGCCGTGCCCGGCTTGTCGCCTGTATAGAACAGCTTTCCGAAATGCTTCAGGATCGGCGCGACCGTCTCATAGGTCTCCTTCGGGCACGAGACCATCACCGCAAGCGTGCCGTTCACCGCGCCCTTGATGCCGCCGCTGACGGGTGCATCGACAAGTGTCATGTCGCGGGGTCTCAAGCCTTCGGCGATCAGCTTGGCTGCGCCGGGACCGGTGGTCGAGAGATCGATCACGATGCGTGCGCGGTTGCCCGCGATGATCCCGTCCGGGCCGAGCGCGACCGCCTTGA
>Ga0210407_10004307_pt1 | contig 11258 bp, 7 predicted proteins | sample IncBWC27MmetaG_FD_150860 | JGI IMG/M metagenome (GOLD analysis project Ga0210407, IMG submission 150860) | Forest soil microbial communities from Barre Woods Harvard Forest LTER site, Petersham, Massachusetts, United States - Inc-BW-C-27-M | ecosystem: Environmental > Terrestrial > Soil >... | reverse complement strand
TAGCGTTTCTGCTGTTTGCGAGCGTGGCATGCATGGCCAGCGCCGACACTATCATCCTGACCGACAGTGCGAGTCTGCTCGTCTACACTCTTCCAGACGGCCCGTACTACTTCATCTGTCCCGCCACCATTGCGCCTTACGCTTACGATCCGTGCAGCGCCACCGGCGATCCCAGCCTTGAAGGGGTATTCGCGCTGAACTACACGAGCGGAGGGATAGAGGACTTCACTTCGATCCAGACCGGGATAGAGTGGATGGTGGTTGACCCTCCGTCATCGTTCACGATAGCGTCCGTTTCGACTCCCGAGCCTTCGACATTCGTCCTTATGGGGCTAGGCATTATCTTCATGCTCTCCATTTACAGGACTTACAAGGCGCGACAATGAGGGTTTTGCTTGAGATATTCGGTATGACCATGGTCGGATTGCTGATATTGTTGCTCGTGACGATTCGAAAGGAGAAGACATGAAAGTGAACTGGAAGAGATTCGCGGGGCTGTTCCTGTTGTTCAATGTGGTGCTGCTCTTGTCCGGGTGCGGCCCGGTAACGTGGCTCAGTGACGCCCTCAACATTGTCACTATCGTGTCTGGTATGGCCGCGGGAGTCCTTACGCTGATTTCGACGTTGGCTCCAGGAATCTTGCCAGTAGCTATTGCTGCGATGATTGCCTCCATCATCACGAAACTCCTCGGCGGACTCAAAGACATCGAGAACGCGGTAAACGAGTACAAGGCCAACCCTCAGCCTACGACTCTGACTAAGATCGAGGAACTAGTACAGGTAGCCATCGACAATGCCACCAGTTTTCTGAACGATATAGGCATAACCAATGCGGCCTTGCAGGGCAGCATCGTAAAGATTCTCGAACTCATCTTGACGGAATTGAAGTCCTTCCAGTCCATGCTGCCGGCGCTTGGGGCCAAAGCTGGAGCGAAGCTGATTATTACCGTGCCCATGACTAGCAAGGAAGCCAAAGACGCCTACAACCGCATTCTCAGTGAGCCCACGGGCGATGCGGCTGTGGACAAGGCTCTAGCTGGCGTACCAAGACTGTAAATGAAAAAGAAACCAGATCCGGTCGCAGTGCCCCCACCTCCCAAGGTGCCAGCACCGCCCACGCCTGACCCCAACATCGAGAAGATCCTCGTTATCGTCACGGAGAACCGCGAGCGCATGATTGCGCTGGCACAGAATCTTGACGTACTCACCGACGAAGTGAACGAGCAAGCCTACCGCCTGAGCAAAATTGCACATCAGAGTAACGAGATTCTTGCTATCTTGAGACAGGTTTTCCCGCCAACGAGCGGATCAAAACTTACTCAACTCAAAGGAGATTCTATGGGACCTTATTCAATCAAGGCAGGCGGTAGCGGTACGTTTCTCCGCTCCAACCTTCCGGTAGGCAGTTTAGGTTTGTTCCCCGGCACGGTAGCTTCTTACGGAGTGACCGACCCGGCAGTGCAGATCAGTAGTGATCCGTCAGACCCAACCAATCCAGACAAGTTCCAGGCGGCAGTCGCGGGCACCGATACAGCGCCATCGTTCGATGTTACCACCTCGATTACCCCGGTAAACGCGGATGGTAGTCAGGGAACCCCGATTGTGAACACCTTCACCGTCACCATCGTGCAGGTTACGCCTCCGGGAGTGCCGACGACCGCGAGTGACCTAACCCAGACCTCGTAATGGACGCTATATCAGCACAGAGAATCGCTCTCTTATACCCCGAGCTGGCCCGTCGATGGACGATCATTGACGGACTTCTTGTGAATCAGGGTGTGGAAGTGCGTGTTACCGCTGGCCTTCGCACCTGGGCGCAGCAGGACGCGCTATACGCCCAAGGGAGGACTGCACCAGGCAAGATCGTTACTTACGCGCAGGGTGGGCAATCCTGGCATCAATACGGGGTAGCCCTGGACTTCGTGCCGATGTTGAACGGCATTCCGCAGTGGAATACCTCCTACCCAGCCTGGGCGATCACTATCAACCTAGCGAAGCAGTGGGGGCTCACCTCGGGCGCCGATTGGCCAAGTCCGAAGACCGACATCCCGCATCTCCAGTTCACGGCGCCTTATGGGGATACACCGGGTAACGATGTCCAGGCTATCTATTCCATGCAGTCGTTCGCGGGTGTTTGGCAGGCCATGAACAACTACCGCGGCATAGCCTTCACCGCGGCGAATCCTGATCTCTACATTTCGAACCCGCACACCTAGCGTCTCAGCGCTGCGTAGACCTCCAAGGCCAGCAGTACGAACCCTCCAAGGGCAAGTGCTATGCCCCACGAGGCATTGAATCCCGAACTCTTTCCCTCAACGGCCGCGCGGGACTTCTCTAATGCGTCCAGCTTGTCCTCAAGCGCCTCGCGCTTGGCCTGTTCCTTCTCAAGCATGGCCTTGACTTCATCAGACGTAGCGAAACGCCTATTGTTGTCCGATAGCGCGCCACGCCATTCGTTGGAGTTGGCTTGCCAAGCCTTAAGAGTTTCGTTTGCGAGATTCAGAGCAATATCCCGCGCAGCAAGTTTCTCTTCCAGACGAACGACTACTTCTCGAAGATCATAAAAATCTTCCGGCAGATGTTCATCCACAGCGCCTCAATGGACCCGGGGTACGGTACCTAGATTCATGTTAAAGACTCCGAATATCGACAGCAGCCACAACACGACGAGAATCACAACCACCACGTTAAGAATATTCTTAAACGGAGCGGCCATGGGAATATATTGGTTGACGAGCCACATCAGCAAGCCCACAACTACCAGAACGATGATTACTCCAATGATGCTCATGCTGTCTCCTTTATGGTTTGGGTTCTACCGGCTTTACTACTTCCACGATGTTGGGTTGGCCGGGAGGAGTCTGTATCACGGTAACATTCGGGTCGGCGTTTGTTGTAGACCACTTCATAACGATCGGTCCCCAGGTTGCTATCTCGCGCGCCACTACCGCAGCGAGACAGGCTTTGCCCAGGTTCCACCAGCCATCAGAGGAGTGAAAATTAAAGTTTCCTGAGTCGATGACGGCTAAGGCACCACTGGTTGCAATCGCGTTAACCGCGTTCTTCGCTACGATAGTAAGAAAGTTCTTGATGTTCATTGTTTCTCCTGTCACTCGATGATTACCGGCAAAGGCGCGCTTGGAGTTACTTGCGGAGTGACTCCCGCTCCAGTGAGCGTCACTGTACCAGAAATCGACTGCACCGAATCGGTCTCAACCAAGTTAGCGCTGTAGGACTGCGCAGCAATGGGCGTGAAATTAATCACCACGTTGCAACTGGCGCCGGCCGCAAGCGTAGCGGGTGCCACGGGACAGCTATTTGAGAAGATTACGAACTGCGCGGGATTCGCTCCCGTGACGGTAATAGCCACGTTTAGTGGCCCGGTGCCGACGTTTGCCAAGTTGATGGGCTGGGACATCAGGCTTTGCGGCAACTGCACGTTGCCGAAGTTTACGCTCGTGGGCGTCCACTGAATGATTGGCGCGGTGCCTTGGCCAGTAAGGTTCGTGACGTTGGGAGACCCGGTAGCATTGGAGCTGACCGTCAACGTCCCGTTGTAAGCGATCGTCGCGGTGGGGCTGAAGGTAGTCAAGATCGTGCAGGAAGCGCCTACGGCAAGCGTGAAGGACGTTCCTGTGCATGTTCCGCCGCTTCTCGTGAAGTTTCCCGCTACCACTACGTTTGATACCACCACGGGAACGGTGCCGACATTGCTGAACAAGGCAGACTGAGGCCCGCTCGTGGTGTTGATGTTCTGGTTGCCGAACCCAATGGTTGCGGGAGTGAGCGTAGCGGCCGGCAACGCTGCCGTGGTGCCGTAGCAAGCCGCCTCGCTGAAGAGGCGAACACCGCCATCGAAGCCGACATAGCTCGGGTCAATCAGAGAGTTCTGAAAGCACTTAGAAGCGGCATTGTCGTTGGCATGGCCACCTGGGGGCGTCTTGGTTCCGGTCATGTCCGTAGCCAGTGCTGTCCCGCCAGAGATGTCCGGGCCGATCGACGGGAAAGCCACAACACCAAAAGGCGTGGTATTGAATGCCGGCGATGTAGTTCTCCAGAACGATGCCGGGAGACATGAGAGTGTCGCCGTGTTGCAGCCAGGGATAGGTTGCGCGTAGCCGAAAGCATCTACCGTTGGCACTTCCGTGGTGTCGAACTTTGTGGTTCCTGTGGATATGTCGTAGTTGCCCCAGCGGAACGAAGTCGATTGCGAGAACGTATCCGGGTCAACGGTAGAAGGAGACGTATCAGGAACGGAGAACGTGATCCAGGAATACACCCAGCTTGGCCCGGCAGTGCAACCGGAACAGCCTGGATAGTTGCTGTAACCTCCTCCTGCACCATTCTGAATCCCTGAAGTCCCTAGAACGTTTCCGATCATGTTGATGTAGCGGTTCATGGACTCGAAGCGGAAAGGCACTGCCTGTTGCGTGATGTTCTTCTCGTGGCCGCCGAAGTAATTTCGGTAGGCTGTCTGCGTGCGCGCAGGACCGTGGAAATTGTCGTTGTGGAACTGGCTTCCTTGGTTGCCTTCTACCAAGTCGTAGCGGTTCGCGTCGCTGTGCGTCGTGTACATCCCTGACATAACGGAGTTGCTGCTATGCACGATACCGGCTTCATTCGCCAAGCCCACAGATGCAGGACACGACGGAGAGCACGGCAGGTTAGCCGCGAGCACGGTGAATCCCGTGGCGCTCACGCTGTTCAGTGGAACGTTGGTCACGTTGAATATCCCGCTACCGTTGGTGGTTCCCGCGACCGATACCGGGTTGCTGCCTAGACCAGCGAAACTCGCTCCTGTGTAGGTATACGTAGCCACTGTGCCATTGAACGTTGTGCTAGTGACTGTCCCTGGAGAGACGTTGCCCACGAAGGCGTCGATAGCGAAGTTGTAGGCGTAGACGTTGGCGGTGCTGCCATCCGGGATCATGCAGCTTACGATTTGCTGGCAGATGTTGTTCTCAAATAGAACGAAAGAGTTAGAGTCTGATTCAAGAGCGTAACTCTGAGTAGAAGCGTTGGCCGTTCCGTAGTAGTAGTTGTTTTCAATCGAAACGTGAGTCGAATAAAGTACCGCGTTGTGGCTTCTTTGCCCGTGAAGCGACCGCACGCCCTTAACCCAAACATTGTTCATGCTGAAGATGCCGATGGTGGTGTTGGTGCCAACGGTTGAAAACCCTTGGTCTATGGTCATGTCCTCAACGCCAACGTTGTAGCCAAAATTCGTATTGGGACTGTGGCCAGTGGGAAACCAAGCTGCCGGAAGAAGCGCCGAGGACCAATTCTTCCCTATCAGCGGATCAGAGATTTGAATCGTGAATGGCCCTGCGCCAGTGCAAAGAGTAGCTATGGGACATCCGCTCACAACGGTTACAACCTGCGTTTGTCCGCGATAGCCAACAAGGTACGGAATCCCGGCAGCGGTTGAAATGGGAGCCCACACGTTGGGATTCGGAGCAGCGTTACAGGTATACAGTTGATTCGCCGTGGTATCGAGATAGGTCTGGCCACCAGTCGCGCAGGGATTCACTGGAGCTCCAGCGCCTGAAGTCTGAGCCGTCAGAGATAGATGGCTAGTGTCTGTGACGCTGCCGGGATTTACGTTCCATGCGCCACCATTGATGATAATCATGGCGTTGTCCCACGCGCCGCCAGTGACAAAAGGACTTCCAGAATTAAGGGTGACAGCCGTGCCTACCACGGTAACTGTGCCATGCTGTCGGCCGCCGCGGCCTCCAAACGGAAATTCGTATTCGCAATCGGTAGGAGGATACGTTCCAGAACCTTGGCGCGTGCAGAAGTCATATCCGCCTGATGCGGAACTGGTAAGCGCGCCATCTTCTTGGTCAAGGTTTAATGGCTGGCCGTTGTGGATGCCTCCGCCAGCATTGCCCACGTTGGTCAGGGTGATGAACGTAGACCCGGGAGTATACGTGCCAGCCGTAACAGTGTTTGTCAGGCTTGCTCCAGTCCACGTCGCATCATTCGCTGCTCCAGGAAGCATTGCCGCGGTCAGAGACCCCGGATAAGCCCCTGCTTCGCTAGCCGTAGTTGCATCAGCAATGCAAATCCCTGCCGGGAAGCCGCCGCACTGGCTTCCAGAATTAACGTAGTTGATGACCGTTCCTGGAGTCGAACCGTTCGGGTTTGTGCCGCGCAGCACGCAGTCGTGTATTCCGATCATGGTCGGGCTGGTGGTCAGGTTGAATGTTCCAGGTCCCAGCAGAACCACGTTGCCGTTTCCGGGAGTTCCGGAGCAGGCATTGATGGCGTTCTGTATCGCGGTGACATCCCCGGCTCCAGCAAACGTGTATCCGCCGATAGCCAGTGTGGGAACAGCGGCTACCGTGAACGTATTTCCACTTACCGAGGATATGGTTGTGCTCTGTGTTCTTACCGACGTTGCCGACCCGTTGGGTATGCTCGTCGTTCCAGCGGTGTTCTTGGGCTGCGTGGCAAAGGTCACAGTCGTAGAACTGACCGCTGAAATTGTGGCGTGGTACGGAGAGCCTGCATTGGTGATCCAGTAATCTTTGTTTACCCAGTCTCCAGTGGTATTGAATGGATCGCCAGAGGTGCGGGTAAAGGTACAGGGGCAACCCTGGCCATTGTACGTCCCACTGGTAGTACCTTCGTTCAGGGTGACGAGGTTCTGCGGAGCAACAGCCCAACCGGCAACGGGATTCGTTCCGGTTATAACCGTGTTCACGCTCATGGTCGCGCCGGTAGAAGTCACTGTCCCGCTGTTATTGGGGAATCCGTAAGCGGCGATTGGTCCGTTGACCGTTCCAGTCCCGGTAGGATAGTTCGGTATGCCTCCGCCATTAGCTTCTGATTTCCCGCTTACTGGATCGAGCACGCCAACATTCGACCAATCGGTGCAGCGCGAAGCGGCGCAGAGGTTGCCCCAAGGCTGCGTGAGGATGGTATAAGCACCCGTGCCTAGCGGGCTGTCTGTTGAGCCTGATTTCGTTCCGATAACCTTGATGGTCAGATTGGCGTTTACCGCGATCGGGGTTGAAAATGTCAGCGTCGATCCGGTACAACCACCTGCTCCGTTGGTCGTCGGTGTCGCGCCAGTGGTGGTGTAGCAACTGGTAGCGCCAGCCGTTCCTGGAACAATCGTAACGCTCTGCGCGGAGGAGTAATTTCCGGCAGGAGGAGAGAACGTAGGCGTAGCAACCTGTGGAGGCACGAAAGGTATCGCCGCGGAAGTGGGACGAGGAACGATGTCGAACTTGGGGCTATGGCTGCAAAAGTCGAAATTGGGAGTGGTGCAAATGTAGCCGTTCGCTTGCAACACGGTTCGCATGTTGTTGTAGGCGTTCAGTCCCGAGTACCCGCCTTGCGAACTGGTTATCCCGGTCATGTAGCTCAAGGCGGCCGTGGAATTGCTAGGGCAACTGGAACAGTCGTCCACATCACGATTACCTGCGGTAATCCACGGACCTGCCGCGTATGGCTGAGTGTAAAAAGTTTCGTTCTCCGTCCATGAGGTTATTTGATTTCCGCTGTTATCGAGCGTTGGATAAACATAATCCTGGAAGTGAAAGACACTGGTGGCCGGATTCAGCGCAGTGTTGATGTACTTGTTGGCCACCAGCTTAAGCATGGAACACTGAGAGGGACAGTAGCCAAGGTCGTTCAACCAACCCAGTACGACGGTCGAATAAGAAGACTGAAACCATGAATCAGCCGACAGCGGCATGCTAGTTCCGCTTTGATTCAACGGCGCATTTAGTACATAAGCACCTAAGCCGCACACCCAGCTTCCAAGGGTTGTGGAATTTGACAGTGCCGCGTAGTTGTTGTTGTACGGAGGTGGGTAAGTACAGCCACTGCGCGAAGTCTGCCCGTAACTGTATGCAGTAGTATAAGAAGGGTAATCGTTTGGTAATCCACGAGCGCCTTCCCAAACTGCTACGTTGGCCTTCAGCTTGTCCTCAAGATAGGCTTTCTCAGGTGAGCCATCTACGGAAACAAATGCCGCAGTCATCAAGTCGCGCATGGCCCATGCCATCTGTCGTTCCTGGGCAACGTAGATATACCCAGCAGACCCCATGCGCTTTGTACTGTTTGCTGTAGGCTGAGTGCAGGCAGTGGTTCCATTCGTCCCGCCAAAACTGTAGGCTCCCTGCATCATTACAGTTTCGTAGTAGAAATACTGCCCAGTGGATAGATACGCGATGTAGCCGATTTCACCGGAGTGCGACGTATCTGCGTTCAAAGACAACGAGTAAGGGCTTGTGATCTGGCCGCCAGTGCCGTAATTGATCCAGTCAGCGGCAAAATTTGTGTTGCAGTTTTGCGTGCTAGTGTCGAGCAACGATACTTGTGTGCGAGCGTTCACTGAAACGATGCGCCCTTGGGTTTCTACGTTTCCAGCGATGCCTGAATTGTCGAACGTCTGGCCATGACCTGCGTTGTGATCGGCTTCTCTATGAAAATAGATTATTGCATTCCCCAAGTCAGCGTTACCAAGCGTCACAGGAAGCAGAGAAGGTGCTTGAGAGATGAGGTAAATGCTGTCCCATGTTGTCAGCGGACCATGAGCCTTGGCATCTCCGGTATCCGTGAATCCTCCATTGGCCACTGGCCAGTTGCCGCTATTTGCCGTAGGGGTGTTTGGAGTGATAAGGGCTTGGTTCGATGAGGTGAAATTATTGGACGTAAGGGTGATGAGAGATGGAGCAATCACCAGGTTGGGATCGTAGTTCGGCGTGAATCCCGTTGTGGCCCAGTAGGGATAGTTGTGGTCGATGACTGGAACATTTGTAAGCGGATTCAGCGTGAAGACTTTGTGCCAACGTGAGCGAACGTAGTGCGACAGGATTCCTGAGGTTGGGTAGACCGTAGTGGGACCACTGTTGCCGATGGTCATGGCCACTGTGTAGGTCTGGAGGCGAGCGGAACTGGTAGGCGTGGTCGATGACCAGATATTCTCCAGCGTGTAGCCCACCTGCACCGTATTTGTCTGCGGATAGAACCATGCCTCGAAGATTGGGTGCAGGGGATTGCCCGTTCCTGCGTCTGTGTTTATGTCGAACGTGCGGCCTCGGCGGTCTTCGAGGATTACCGCAGTCACGACCGGGCCTTTGAGCCAGTAGGTGCATAAAGCGGATGAACCTTCTGGATCGTTTCCGGGATCGACGCAACCACCCGCGCCATTCGCCGCAGTGAGAATCGTTCGCGCGCTGATGTTTGTGTTGTTTCCGTTTGGCGTAGATGGCGGAGTGATTCCGGTTACTTGAATCTGCGCATCAAAGTTGTATCCTCCCGCAAGCATTTGCGTGGAAGTCTGCGCCTGCGTAACGGAGTTGTTGCAGTTCGGGCTGGAGTCATAACTAACATCGAGAACGGTTCCCGGATTGTACGTCGGGATCACGAAACTAATCATCGCGTACTTGAGTGATCCGTCAGGCCAGCGACTTTTCACGTCGTTCTGCGTTACCGCTACCGCCACGCCATTCAAGTACGCTTGCACGCATTGTGGATAGTCGCCATCCCTGAATGGCTGCCCTATGGTTACAGGCACGTTGGTATCCGCGCGCGCGAGTGCCGCACAACCAAGCAGAACTAGAAGTATGAGCAGGCGTCTCACTGGATTTTAGCGTTCCCCCTGCGGCGCCTGAGATACCAGCAGTCGTTAGCCGGGTCGTTGCACAACGCGAAGACATCAAATCCAGGATCGTAACCGAAATGCCCAAACGTACCTTGCTGCCCAGTGGTGATAGGAGTGTCTTGCGGATAATCCGCACCGGCCGCGGGAAACTGAATCGATCCGTAGCTTTCAGAAGTGCACGTCCAGGTAACGGGATCGAGGATATAGAGCGTGGCGCTCGTGTTCGGATAGATCACTACCCTGCGGTCGATGGGGTCCCAGACCATCCCTGGATACTGCTGATTGGGTGCTCCAGTAACCCCGCTGCAATTCGTGGTCGTAGGATTGATGAATGGGAATGTCCCTCCAGCCCCGATGTTGATGTAGCGTATTCCTCCTTCAGACTGAAATCCCGCAAAGATGAAGTAGTTATGAATCGGGTCAAACACTCCGCTGAAGTGCGAACCGTTGGGATTGGTGGACTTGCGCGTGATTACATTCGTTGCGGGATTGAAGAAGAATAATCCCCCCGTCGTCTGGCTCCATACGCCCTGCGTGTTGGGGTCGTACACCGTCACGACAGCCACGTTTCCGAAACTGAAGTTCGCTACGTTTCCGATGTTCTGCCACAGAGGATTGCAGCCCTGCACGTTGGTGTTATTCGGTGGAAGCGTCGGAGCACAGGATGGCACCACCGAGCTCATGGGCAGTAGCCAAGTGTTGTCGTTTCCGTTTCCTTGCGGAACTGTCCCGGCGATACCGATTTGAGCGAGCTCATCCTGGAGTGGAATGTAGGACATCTGCTCGTAGTTGTGATTCGATCCTATGGTTGCGCCCGTTGGAAAACAGCCAGCCGTGTAGCCACAAACACCCTCCGCATTGATGCTTCCAAGCGTTCCCGGTGAGGAACTGGCAGGACCTAAGAAGGTGCAACTTGCTCCGTTAGCCTCGATGACCGTTGCGCCGATTGGACCTGACGCGGGACACGCTGGACCGTTCACCGCCCCTCCACCAGTACCAAAGTTACCGTTGGCAGTGTGGTCAAGGTGGTACATCGGAGAAACTACGCCGAAGTTGTTGGTTGTTCCCGTCCCGATCAGAGAAAGTTCAAGCGACCATATATCGTTTCCCCGGTAGCCTACGTGGCCTCCACCCATCAGGATCATGCGGTGCCGGGTCGTATCCATCATGGCGCCGTTTGAATCCCTAAAGCCGTTCTGGCACTGCGTGGTGAAGGTCATTCCGTAGGACGCAAAACTAGCGTTTATATTCTGGGGGAAGTTATCCGGGTCCTCATAGATAGCGTTCTCAGGCCCGCCGCAAAGCGCCGTGGCATTGATCTTGTGCCAGCCGGGAGTGCGGATGATAACCGCTGGAGTCACCGCCGTGGGAGGAGCAAACGCCGCTGCGATTCCTAAACCGCGGCCAGGACTAGTCTGGCTAGGCGAACCCAGTGAGGCGAACGTCCATGTCCAAGTCTCTGCCGCAGTCGAGTTCCCGGGATAGAAGATCGCCCAGCCACCGTTCAGATCGTTCCATGAGTAGTTCGATTCGTTGACGTACCAGGAAGAAATGAACTGCGCGCCTGCCGGCGAAGTCGTTCCAGTAAAGGTTCCCGACTCTGCTCCGATCGCTGAAATGATAAGTTCATTGGGCT
>Ga0210407_10004304_pt1 | contig 11263 bp, 7 predicted proteins | sample IncBWC27MmetaG_FD_150860 | JGI IMG/M metagenome (GOLD analysis project Ga0210407, IMG submission 150860) | Forest soil microbial communities from Barre Woods Harvard Forest LTER site, Petersham, Massachusetts, United States - Inc-BW-C-27-M | ecosystem: Environmental > Terrestrial > Soil >... | reverse complement strand
CCATTGCAAAGATCGCCGCCAAGCTGGCGGTCGGCTACCGGCTGGACGAGATCCGCAACGACATCACCAAGACGACTCCGGCGTCGTTCGAGCCGACTCTCGACTACGTGGTGGTCAAGATTCCCAAGTGGCAGTTCGAGAAATTTCCCGGCGCCGACCCCACGCTTGGTACGCAGATGAAGTCCGTCGGCGAAGTGATGGCCATCGGCCGCACCTTCAAAGAGGCGCTTTGGAAGGGCATTCGCAGCCTGGAAACCGGAAAGGCATTCGGCTCCGAGACTTTCGATCCCAATCTCATTCCGCAGAAACTCATTACGCCCACGCCGGAACGGCTGAGCTATATCCGGTTTGCTTTTGAATCCGGCTATACAGTGGAACAGATTCAGGAGCGAACGTCCATTGACCGCTGGTTTCTGGAGCAGATCCGCGAGGTTGTAGAGTTTGAAAGTTCGCTGAATCACACGACGCTCGACACCGTATCCCGTGAAATGATGGCGACCGCCAAGCGCTACGGCATCTCGGACGCGCAGCTCGCCAAGACCTGGGGAGCGCGCGAGGTGGCCGTGCGGTCGCGCCGCAAAGAACTGGGGATACGCGCGGTCTTCAATCGCGTAGATACCTGCGCGGCGGAATTTGAAAGCTTCACGCCTTACCTTTATTCCACCTACGAAAACGCCTGCGAAGCCGATCCGTCGCAGCGGAAAAAAGTCATGATTCTGGGCAGCGGGCCGAATCGCATCGGCCAGGGGATCGAGTTCGATTATTGCTGCTGTCACGCCTCGTTCGCACTGCAGGAAGCCGGCGTCGAGTCGATCATGGTTAACTGCAATCCCGAAACGGTCTCCACCGACTACGACACCAGCGACCGGCTCTACTTCGAGCCGCTTACGCTCGAACACGTGCTGAATATCTATGACACCGAAAAGCCAGATGGCGTAATCGTGCAGTTCGGCGGGCAGACACCGCTGAATCTCGCGATCCCTCTGCAGAAGCTGAACGTGCCGATCATCGGCACCGACCCCCAGAACATCGATCTTGCGGAGGATCGCAAACTGTTTGGCAAATTGCTGGACGAGTTGGGCATCCCCTGTCCGCCTAACGGAACGGCCACCAGCGTGGAACAGGCCTGCGAAGTCGCGCGGCGTATCGGATACCCGGTGCTCGTGCGCCCCAGCTACGTGCTCGGCGGACGCGCCATGGTGATCGCCTATGACGAAGAGACCGTGCGCAAGTACATGCGCGAGGCCGTCACGTTCTCGCAAGAGCGTCCCGTCCTCATCGATCGCTTCCTGGAAGACGCCACCGAGGTCGACGTGGACGCGCTGGCCGACACCGAGACCGTGCTGATCGCCGGCGTCATGGAACACATCGAAGAAGCGGGCGTGCATTCGGGCGATAGCTCTTGCGTGCTTCCTCCGATGTCTCTCAAGCCGGCAGAGATCGCAACCATCGAGGACTATACCGTGCGGCTCGCTCTCGCACTGAAGGTCGTGGGCCTGATGAATGTGCAGTATGCGATCCAAAACGGCGTCGTGTATGTGCTCGAGGTGAATCCGCGCGCTTCGCGCACCGTCCCCTACGTCAGCAAGGCCACGGGTGTCGCGCTGCCGAAGGTCGCCGTCAACCTGATGTTGGGCCGCAAACTGCGCGACCTGACCCATCTGACTCAGGGCATGGTGTCGGGGCGGCTGGCAGTGCCGCAAAGCTTCGTGAAATCGCCTGTTTTTCCGTTCAACAAGTTTCCCGGTGTGGATCCCGCGCTCGGTCCCGAGATGCGGTCGACGGGTGAAGTGATGGGAGTCGGTGAGAGTTTCGGCGAAGCCTTTGCCAAGGCGCAATTGAGCGCGGGCACGCCAGTGCCGGACAGCGGCACGGTGTTTATCAGCGTCAATGACCGCTATAAACCGGAGGCCGTACAGGTGGCGCGCCGCTTCGCAGACCTGGGCTTCAAACTGGTAGCCACGCGGGGCACGGCCGCCGCGCTCGAAGCTGCGGGGCTGCGCTGCCGGGTCGTCTTCAAGGTCAATGAGGGACGGCCCAACGCCGTCGACCAGCTCAAGGCCGGCTCTATTCAGCTCGTCATCTATACCGCTACCGGCGCGCTCTCGTTCTCAGATGAAAAAGCCATCCGGCGCAGCGCCATCCTGTTTCGCGTTCCGTGTATCACCACGCTCAGCGGCGCGCGCGCCGCGGTCGAAGCCGTCGCCGCCCGAAGACGCGACCCCATCCGCGTGTGGAGCTTGCAGCAAATCCACGAACAGAAGCGAACTGCCGTTTAGCGTGCAGCACGCATTCGCTCCACGCCGATATACTGTGAGGCATGAAAGCTGCCCGCATCCACCAGCACGGCTCGCCGGAAGTGTTGGTCTACGAAGATGTTCCCGACCCGAAGATCAAAGCCAATCAAATTCTGTTGCGCGTTAAGGCTTGCTCGCTGAATCATCTGGACCTATTCGTGAGAGCCGGTATCCCCGGCATGAAGTTTGCAATGCCGCACATTTTAGGATGCGACATCGCCGGCGAAGTGGTCGAGGTGGGCGAGCTGTGCGAGCGCGTCAAACCAGGCTGGCGCGTGCTTCTCTCGCCCGGCGTCAGTTGCCGCCAATGCGACCAATGCGCCGCAGGCCGCGATAATTTCTGCCGGAAATACACTATCTTCGGCTATGGCATCGACGGCGGCGACGCCGAATTGGTGGCCGCGCCGGAGTGGACGGCCATCCAGATCCCCCACGACCTCAATTTCGAAGAAGCTGCCGCTGCTCCTCTGGTTTTTCTCACCGCGTGGCACATGCTGGTGGGACGCGCGCACTTGCAACTGGGCGAGGATGTGCTCGTGCTCGCGGCTTCAAGCGGCGTAGGCCAGGCCGCCATCCAGATCGCGAAACTGCACCACTGTCGCGTGATCGCGACCGCGGGCGGCGAGGCCAAGCTTGCCAAGGCGAAAGAACTGGGCGCCGATCACGTGATCGATCACTATACCCAGGACATTTCCGCGGAGGTGAAAAAGTTCACGGGAAAGCGCGGCGTGGACGTGGTCTTCGAGCACGTGGGCGCGGCAACATGGCCCAAGAGTTTGGAATCGCTCGCGCCAGCCGGCCGCCTGGTGACCTGCGGCAACACCACCGGCTGGGACGTCAAGCTCGACCTGCGATTCCTCTTCAGCAAGCAATGGTCGTTGCTGGGCTCGTTCATGGGAACGCTCGGAGACCTGCACGCGGTGCTGAAATTCGTGTTCCGGAAAGAACTGAAACCGGTGATTGACAAGGTATATCCCCTGAGCGAAATCCGCGCGGCGCACGAGCGGCTGGAGAATAAGGAGCAGTTTGGGAAAGTGCTGGTGAGGCCGTAAAAAAGGTGATTTCGGGGTCTAGCTTGTATGAAAAGGACCGCACACGTCACGCTTGACTCTTATTCACAGTACCTGCTCGAACGCCTCGCCCGCGAACTCGGTGGAGTCCTTCGCGAGTCGTGACAGGAAGCTCTGCGCCGGCCGGTTTTTCGCCGGCCGTTCAGGCGGCGGTTTTGGCGGCGAGCTGTTCGGTATCGTTCGCGACCCGGCCCAAGTATAGCCGGTAGAACAGATAAACCAGATACATCAGCGGCAGGATCAGCATTGAGACTTCCCAGCCCACCGCGCGGCTCGACACTCCCACAAGACCCGCAATTGCCGATCCGACCAGATAATAGGGGAACGTCCAAAGGTAGCACTGCTGCCAGATCTTCTTCAGCGGTTTTCCTTCAACCAGACACAGCACGCCGGAAATCAACAGCGTATTGCTTGCGAAGTAAAGGCACGCGGCCAGGACCAGGAGGGTACACAGCGATTCCGTCCGGGCTAGCGCTAAGACGAAGTGCGAGACCTGATAGGCAACTCCGATGCTCAAAATGAGCGCCGCGATATTGAACGTTACCTGCACAAGGCGCGGCCGGCGCCTGGTGCGCCACATACACTGGATCACCGTTGCCGCACAGCCCATAGTCAGGGTCTCGGCCAAAGTGAGATCAGCAATCCCAATCAGGATAAACAGAAAATTCACGGACATGGTCCCCGTAATGCCGGGAAGCCGTACTTTCAAGGTCGAAGCGAAAAGGGCCAGCAGCAGGTAACTGACGTAGCGCGGAAGATCGGGAAACTGACCTTGAAACAAAAGGCAGCCTGTGATCAATGAGAAGCCGAGCGCGATGACTACGCCGATATAGAGTTTAGCAGTGGCAGGCATGACAGTCTTCTCCTCCGTTTCCTGGGCGTTACTGACTGGCGCCGTCGTCATCGCCGTCATCGGCCGATGAGGCCACCATAGGAGTGCTCGTGCTTACTGAGGTGCCCCAGATTACGCTGTAGCCCGATGTTGTGGAGGCGCCCCAGACCACGGAGCTGCCCCAAATCAAGGAGTCGCCCCATACCACAGAGGAGCAGTTGACGAGGGCGCCATTGAACATCACCGAGCCCCAAACTACAGAGTCGCCCCATACCACCGAATTGCCCCAAACCAACGAAAAGTCGCGGACAACGACAATTTTGTTTGTGATCGGATCAATGACTGCGGTAGGCGAAAGAGCCGGCAGACTAACTACATCGGTATTGGTCAATGCCGCCTGAATATCAAGATAGCCTGCGCCGTAGGTGAAAATGTCGCCCTGGCTTGTGAATGTCTGCAGAGATAGGATGTCGGTACCCGTGCTGCTCCGCGGAAGAATCTTTCCCGCGGTCTTCATGAGGCGCGCTTTTACCTGATCCGGTGTCAGGAAGGGCTGTTGCTGAAGCAAAAGCGCAGCGGCGCCGCTAACCACCGGTGTAGCCATGCTGGTTCCGCTTAGCCGCAAGTAATTCGAGGTCACGGAATAGGTGCCTAGGCTTTCATACGTTCCGGGCGAAACTAGAGTCTGCGGCTCCGTCAACACAATGGTGCAGTTCGGAGACGCTAGCAGTGAAACTACACTGTTTCCCGGCGCTACCAGATCGGGCTTTACGATGTGGTCAATAGCGGTAGGCCCTTTGGAGCTGTAGCTGGCAATCGAGTCATCAAGACGCGACGACGTGCCATTTGTCTTTGTCGCACCGACGGTAATTACGTAAGGATCGTCCCCGGGCGAAGCGATCGTCCCGTATCCGTGGGTGCCATTAGAATTGTCGCGGCCGTAGTTCCCCGCGGCGACCACCACCACAATCCCTGATTTCCACGCTGCTTCCACTGCCTGGCAGAGAGGATCCTGGGTATAGCTTTCATAAACACGATGACCCAACGATAGGTTGATCACGCGGATGTTGTATGTACTCTGTAACTGAATGGCGCGATCGATAGCCGCAATAGCAAAGGCTTCCTGTCCCGCCCCGTTTTGATCCAGAGCCCGGAGATTGATTATATTGACATTCGGCGCCAGGCCTCGATACGTGCGTTTAAAGCCGACGCCGCTCGAATCTGCCCCGTTGCCACCGACTATGCCGGCGACGTGCGTTCCGTGTCCATAGCCGTCTGTCGTGTCGGGGACACCGATGAAACTCTCGCTGTATACGATGCGGGAGGACCCACCATTGGCAGCCATCAGGTCATCTTTAGGCGTGACTCCGCTGTCGATCACCGCTACTCCGACGCCTGTGCCATCCAAGGCGTTCTGCCAGGCATATGGCGCATTTACCGTCGCTGTCACGATGTCCAGCGAGCCAGTCATATTTCGGTTGGGTGAGACGTAGGTGACGTTAGGATCGGCTTCTAGGTTGGCCACGATTGTCCAGGGTATTTCCGCATTCACTGCAGTAATGTGTTTGAACTGCCTTTTCACCTTGCCATTTATGGCAAGCCCTTTGAGCTCCTGGTTGGTAGGCGCGGTCTTGAACTGAATGATCACGTCGACGGGGGCGTTGGAGTTCCCGTTCAGGTCCGGCGCCAGCTTGCTGCCGGCAAAGCTGAGTCCGGCAAACGCCAGCACGACCGTAATATGGCTCAGGTGCCTGATTGCGGATTGAAAGGCCCGTGCCGCTGAATTCAGAGGACTGTGATATTTCGCGGCAGGTTTCGTCTCGTATCTCATCGTGGCTCCGTATGCCATGGGCGGCACCGGTCCTTCCTTCGCACGCCGCGCTCCAAAATCTAAGTGATTGAAAACCGGATACGTTGGCTAAAGAGATCAGACCAGTGGTGACAAGTTGTCCTTAACTGCAGACTAATAACCAGCGCTAAGTAGGCTAAAGCAAAGATCCGAGAGTGTTTGTGGACTCTCCACAGCTCGATCGCTCAGGCTGTGCCGAGCACTCTGGATACTAACCATTGATCTACAAAGTTGACTGCGTGAATAGTAACTGGTCGCGAGAATCGTTTGGTGACCTTCGGATTCCTTCCGCAGCCCAAGCTTATCCCAGTCCTGCGCCAAACAGGAAGGTCCGAGGGTCAAAGTGACGCAAGATGCGAGCGAAGCGTGACACCCTGCTAGCGTCTGGAACAACTGCTCAACAAGATCCGGTGACACATTGTCCCTGCACAGTTAGTGCGACTTGGGCTTCGACGCACCAGCGCAATTACATGAAACACAAACTGTTACGATCCAATGCGCCTGGAGTACGGAGATGGCATCAGGGATGCAATAACTCGTTGTCGTGTTGCCTGGCCACTCGATGGATGTTGTGGAGGCAAAATCCGATGCCTGACTCAAGCCGCTGCAGAAGTTGGGAGACAAGAATTCAGAGAGGATCTGTTATTCTTGAGCATCGGCTGGCTGAAGCCGACCGCCGGATGTTTAAGGCGAATGGGATCACGGCTGGCAAACCGTCACGGTGTCATAAGGGACAAGGCGTCAGGTATGTGGATTCATCGGGCAGCAAGACATACAGCGACAATCCTGATTACGGTCCTTTTGGGAGGCCTGCTCGGGGCCACGCTGCTGCGTTTCGCGCCCGGCTTCGGCGTCGACGAACAAGAACTGGACACTCGGTTAAGCGGCGCCACAATCCAGGCTCTTCGAGACTCGCACGCTGCGGAGCGTAATGTCCTCGTGTTCTATGCCCGCTATTTGTCGGGACTTCTCCGTGGTGATTTGGGTGTATCCCGCTCGCTACAACGTCCCATCTCTGAGTTACTCTCGCAGCGAATTCCAGTTACGCTGCGCCTGGTCGCTTTTGGCCTGTTGGCCGGCTGGCTTTTGGGACTCGCCCTGGCTTTACCGGGCGCCATATCCGGCAAACCGGCACATGATATCTTGCCTGGTTTCTTGAGCGGCGCGCTTCTCTCTCTGCCGTCGGCCCTGGTTGCGGTGTTATTTGTCTTGATCGGGGGACCTGGGCCCCTGGCGATTGCGCTGGTGATCGCGCCGAAAGTTTACCGTTATTCTCGAAATCTACTCGCTCAGACCTCCGCGATGCCGCACGTATTGGCAGCTAGAGCGAAGGGGTTGAGCCGGCTTCGAATCCTGCTGTGGCATGTCTTGCCGATAGCTGCGCCACAGATCATAGCTCTGGCTGGCGTTTCGGTGAGCATTGCGTTCGGCGCTTCCATACCGATTGAGGTGATTTGCGATTTTCCTGGAATCGGCCAGCTTGCCTGGCAGGCGGCCCTGGCGCGCGACATGCCTCTCCTGGTTAATCTCACGGTCTTAGTCACAGTGGTCACACTAGTTGCAAATTCCGCCTCGGACCTGGCTGTGTCCCCATCCTCCGGCCGGCAATGAAGACTCTGCGCCAATTCGTTTGGGGGATTCTGATCCTTGTCTTTGCTGCCTCACTGATGGCGGGCTTGCTCGCACCCGCTCCATACGGACAGCAGTTTCGCGATTCGACCAACGCAGGCCCCTCCCGGCGTTTTCCTCTCGGTACCGATGAGCTTGGCCGCGACCGGCTCTCCCGGCTTCTCTATGGCAGCCGGGTTTCCCTTCTTCTGGCGCCGGCGGCCGCCCTCCTATCTACATTTATCGCAGCACTGATTGGAGGCCTTGCCGGCTATCTTGGCGGTTGGTGGGAGCGCCTGATCATGCGCTTTATCGACCTCTCGTTGTCGCTGCCCTGGTTATTCTTGCTGCTTACGGTGCGGGCATTGCTGCCCCTCAATGTGTCACCGGTGGCTTCAGTCAGCATCACATTTGCGCTCCTGGGCCTGTTGGGTTGGGCCGGACCGGCGCGAGTGGTTCGATCGGGCGTCCGATCGCTCACAAGCTCCGGCTTTGTGCTGCAAGCCAGGGCTTGCGGCTGCCGCGGATCGCGCCTGCTGGTAATGCAAGTATTGCCGAACCTGAAGCCAATTCTTCAAGCACAATTCTGGATCTCTGTGCCCGTCTTCATCCTGGCTGAAGCCAATCTCGGGCTGCTCGGCCTGGGCGTTTCGGAACCGCTGCCTTCTTGGGGCAATCTCTTACGCGGTCTCGAGAATTACGGGGCTGTGCGCTCTAACCCCTGGACGCTGGCGCCCGTGCTCCTGTTGGTAATCGTGATGGGATCTTTACATCTTGTTTTTCCCGGAGAGGATTATTACTCATGACCCGACGTTGTTCCGTGCTTGCTCTCGCGGCTTACCTGCTGAGTTGGCGCGCATTCGCTCAACAGGGCGGCGAGTTGCACTTCTGTCTGCATTCCGAGCCGAAAACATTCAATCCCCAGCTCGTTACCGAGGAAGGCGGCGAAACGATCCGTTATCTAACGGGTGGGGTACTCATCCGAGTGAACCGGAGCACTCAGGAATTGCAGCCGGAGCTGGCGGTCTCATGGAAAATTCTTGCGGGCGGCCGCAAGATCGAGTTCGCGTTGCGCCAAGGCGTCTCGTTCTCTGACGGGACGCCATTCTCGGCCGAAGACGTAGCCTATACCATGCGTGCGTTGATGGACACCGATCTCCACTCGCCAACCGGCGATTCTTTTCGATCGAGCGCCGGTCCGCTGGATGTGAAAACTTCCGGTCCATACCATCTCACCATCACCTTTCCCGCGCCGGTGCCGGGAATGGAGCGGCTCTTCGACCAGGTGGCCATTCTTTCCGCTCACTCTCAACGCAAGGAGTCGCTCTTTCTGGGACCTTTCTGCATGGCCGAATACAAGGCCGGGTCCTATGTGCTGCTTCGCCGCAACCCGCACTACTGGAAACGCGATGACGCCGGCCGGCAGCTGCCGTACCTCGATTCGATCCGTCTGGATATCCAGAAGAACCGCGATCTGGAAATGTTGCGTTTCCGCCGGGGACAGCTTCATCTGATTAATAACCTCGATCCCGAGCTGTTCGATCAGCTGGCCGCCGAGGCTCCCTCTTCGGTCCACGACGCAGGGGCATCACTGGATTCGGAGTTGCTTTGGTTCAATCAGGTGCCTTCTTCGCCGCTTCCGGCTTACAAGAAGGCCTGGTTCCGGAGCCAAGGGTTCCGGCGGGCGATCTCGGGGGCCATCAACCGTGAAGATCTTTGCCGAGTGGTCTATCGCGGGCATGCCAGCCCGGCGGCCGGTCCTGTTTCACCAGCCAATCAGTTCTGGTTCCGCGCCGGGCTGAAGCAACATGCATTTGATCCTCAAGGGGCGCTAGGCCGCCTGGAGCAAGAGGGCTTTCGCCTGGATGGAGGAGTACTGCGTGACCGCGACGGGCATCCGGTCGAGTTCTCCGTGATCACCAACGCGGGAAACAAGCCTCGCGAGCGCATGGCGGTGATGATCCAGCAGGACCTCGGGAAACTCGGCGTTCGTCTCAACGTCGTTACACTCGACTTCCCGTCTCTGATTGACCGCATCAGCCGGAGTTACGATTATGAAGCCTGCCTGCTCGGTTTCGTAAATGACGACATGGATCCGAACGCGCAGATGAACGTCTGGTTGAGTTCCGCGAGCAACCACCAATGGAACCCCGAGCAAAAATCGCCCGAAACTGAATGGGAAGCCCAGATCGACCGCTTGATGAGGGCGCAAGCTTCGGTTAGCGATCCGAGGAAGCGAAAGGCGTCTTTCGACAAAGTACAGGATATTATTTGGGACGAAGCTCCCTTTCTTTATCTGGTCTATAAGAATTCTCTCTCCGCAGTATCGGCGATGGTGCAAAATGCCCGCCCGACGGGACTCCGGCCCCAGACCTATTGGAATGCGGAACGGCTGTCCCTGGTGAGCGAGGTAGCCCGGAGCCGGTAAGTGAGCCCTTCTGACCCGCTGCTCGCCCTGAATCTCTCCGTTGATTATCCCGGCAAGCCCGGTGCCCTCAAGAATGCCGCTCTCCAAATCGAACGCGGCGAGGTGTTGGGACTGGTGGGACAGAGCGGCTCCGGCAAGAGCACTCTCGCCTTGGCCATTTTGAAGCTCCTGGGTCCGGCATCAGCCTCCTGCACCGGTGAGATTCTCTTTCAAAATCGAGATCTGATGAAGCTATCTGAGCAGGAGATGCGCCATGTGCGCGGCCGCGAAATCGGTCTGGTACTGCAGAGTCCCCTCTCCTCGCTGAATCCCAGCTTACGGGTGGGAACGCAATTGATGGAGGCTTGGAGGGCCCATGCCGACGGACCCGCCGACAAAGCCAAGGCATACCAATTGGACGTGCTCAGAAGCGTGAGCCTGCCTGCCGAAGAAAGTTTTCTGCGTCGATATCCCCGGCAGCTCAGCGTAGGGCTGGCGCAGCGCGTCTTGCTCGCCATGTCCATTTTGCATCGGCCGGCTCTGCTCATTGCCGACGAGCCAACCAGCGCTCTAGACGCCATCACGGCATCGGAAATCTTGCAACTGTTCGGCCAGCTGAATCAGGAGTTCCGAACGACAATTCTTTACGTCTCTCACGATTTGCTCTCGATCGCCTCCCTGTGCCACCGCGTGGCCATCATGCATAAGGGCGAGATTGTGGAATGCGCAAGGACCGAACGGATCTTCTGTGCTCCCGCGCATCCCTATACCCAGCGCCTGATTACAGCGCTCCCCAAAAATCCTTTCTAATCTACCAGGGCTGATTGTTCCGGAAGCCGGCGGACTAATTCCGCACGCTGTTGGGATGGTAACGAAAGCTTATTATGGTTTCGCTCGGGACCGGCTGGCCCCCGCGCATGGCAGGCGAGAACGTCCACAACCGTGCCGCGTCTTCGGTGGCACGGACCAGGGCACGGCTCGCCGGGCCGGTGAAGCGTACAGAATCGATCTTGGCTACGCGGCCGGACTCGTCAATCTGCACCTTAACCTGGACTTCTACTTCTCCAGTCACGGTCGCGCGTACTGCAGCGGGCAGATTCGGCCGCGATTCATGAATTGCATGCGCTGCCACGAACGTAGGAGCGGCGGGAGGGAACTGGGGCTCTGGAGGTCGCAGTGGAGCGAACCTTGGTTTTGCGC
>Ga0210407_10004303_pt1 | contig 11264 bp, 10 predicted proteins | sample IncBWC27MmetaG_FD_150860 | JGI IMG/M metagenome (GOLD analysis project Ga0210407, IMG submission 150860) | Forest soil microbial communities from Barre Woods Harvard Forest LTER site, Petersham, Massachusetts, United States - Inc-BW-C-27-M | ecosystem: Environmental > Terrestrial > Soil >... | reverse complement strand
CCCTGGGGCTCTGCTCAAGTTTCTGCAGGCCATCGGCACCGGCTGGAACATCAGCCTGTTCCACTACCGCAATCACGGCTCGGATTACGGCCGCGTGCTGGCCGGCATCCAGGTGCCGGCGGAAACCCGCACGGATTTTTTACTGCATATCGATGCGCTGCAGTATGCCTACACGGAAGAAACGGAGAATCCGGCCTACAAGATATTCTTGGGCGGGTGAGGCTGCACCGCGTCGGGATTCGCGGTTTTCAGCCAGTTCTGTGCACGGCGCACGACGGCGTCATCGGGGCCTCGCGCTTTGACGAGCACGGGTACCGCGGCGTCGAGTTCCTCGGCCGCCGCCTTCGATTTGCCGAGGTGTTCCAGCGCATAGGCGTGAATGGCGTGAGCCAGCGCTGTCGGAGGGCTCGACGCAGGGGAGGTCGCGGTCCAGATCTTGATGGACTCATCGCTTTTCGCCAGTGCTTCCGCGGCTTTGTTGCGATCCACCAGCAGGCGGGCGCAGTGCATGAGCAAGGCGGCGCGATATTGATGATCGGCGGGCAGCGAACGGTCGTAGATGGCGAGCGCCTGGCGAAACTCATTTTCCGCATCAGCGAGGTCACCCTTGTCGTGCAGGAGAATTGCCAGGCTCACGCGGGCATAGCCGACCTTGTAGTGGTCCGGACCGTAGAGTGATAGCCGAATGGCCACGGCATCACGCAACAGCGGCTCTGCCTCCGCCAAGCGTCCCTCTCGCTGCAACAGCAGACCATAGTTGCCCTTGGTTATCGCCGTTTCAGGATGTCGATCGCCATAGGTACGCTCCTCGCGCTGAAGTGCATCGCGGTAAAGCACTTCAGCCTGGCGAAGATCGCCCATATTCTGGGCGACGATCGCCAGGTTCTGCAGACGGAAGGCAACCTTGGGGTGATCGTCTCCCAGGACGCGCCGATCGATTTCAAGGGCTTGCTCGTAAGCCTGTTTTGCCGCCGACCAGTTCTGATCGCTCATGTGCGCGGTTGCAAGATCACTCAGCACCGGGGAAATATCAGTCTGCGGAGCCCGGCTCGAGCGCAAAACGTCGAGACTGCGCAAATACAGGTCTTTGGCCTGGCCAATCCGGCCCTGCTGATATCTCAGCATCCCCAGTGCCCACAGGGCGTGGCCTGTTTCCACGCTCGTCGTTCCAGCCTCGCTCTGGGCGAGGTGCAGCGCTTGCTGTAATGGCGCTTCCGCTCCCGGAAGATCGCCCGCTCCGATGCGTGCGCGGCCAAGTTCCAGCAATGTGTCAATCCGGGAATTGTCGTGTGATTGAGCTTGGAGCTGGAGTGATTCATCGAGCAGCGGCAGCGCGTCCTGATATTGCCCGAGACTGTCATACACGGTTCCGACCGTTGCCAATAGCGCCGCCTTGGTCGCCGGCTGGTCTTTCAAACCCGCTCGCAGGCGCTTGGCGCCCGAGTCCAGAAGCTCCCGCGCCGTGACCAGGTTGCCGCGATTCTCTCCGGGATCCGACAGCTTGAACAAATTTACGAGGAAGCTGGAAATTTCTTCGGCGCGTGCGCGCTCGTGCTCCGCCAGTTCTCGTTGCTGAGCGACCCGATCGCGTTCCGCGGCAATGCGCAGGGACTGCAGATATGTGGTCGCCGCAAATGCCACCACCAGGATGACCGCGCCCGCGCCGGCTGCGACGGGAAGCCAGTGGCGTCTCACGAATTTCGCAGATCGATATGACAGTGTATCGCGACGTGCAATGACCGGCATGCCGTCCAGATAGCGCTGGATGTCGCTCGCCATCTGTTGAGCGGACGCATAACGGCGCTCCGGTTCCTTGCGCATGGCCATCAGCACGATGTTGTCCAAATCGCCTCTTAGATCCCGGCGCAGACGATTCGCACTGGCGCTGCGGGCCTGCGCGATGGACTGCGATTCGGGTGAATCATTCTCGCTCACAGCCTGGCTGGGCGGCTGCGGGTCCTTCTCACAAATTGCACGCTCGATTTCCGCGAGCCGGGAAGATGCAATGAAAAACGGACTCGATCCACACAGCAGTTTAAACAGCAAAACCCCCAGTACATAGACATCGCTTGCGGTGGTGATCGTCTGTCCCCGGATCTGTTCCGGGCTGGCGTGATCGGGGGTCATGATCCGACTGTCCGCCTGTGTTACCGCAAGCGCGTGCCGCGCCGCCTGGCGATCGTCCAACAACTTTGCGATCCCGAAATCCAACAATTTGGGCACGCCTGCCGCGGTTACCAAGATATTCGAGGGCTTGAGATCGCGATGCACGATGAGATTCTGGTGGGCGTAGTGAACCGCTGCACATACGGTTTGAAACAGCTTCAGACGCGCATTGATATCCAGGCGATTCGTATCGCAATAGGCGTCGATCGCAATGCCGTCGATGTATTCCATGACGATATAGGCGCTGCCATCCGGCAATGCGCCGCCGTCCAATAGACGAGCAATGTTCGGATGATCCAGCTGGGCCAATATCTGGCGTTCCAACTTGAGCCGCGAGTGCATCCCGACCGCGAGTGCTCCGCCAAGCACCACCTTGATGGCGACCTGTTGCTCGAACTGGGCGTCGGCACGTTCGGCCAGGTAGACTTCGCCCATACCGCCGGCACCCAAGGTGCGCAGTACCCGATATGGTCCTATGCGGTCTCCCATCATTATTCGAGCATGCACCCCTATCAGGGCGATCTGCAAACGACGACGCCCTTGCGGGCGGGTGCTGCTTGCGTGTATGTAAGCACTGCCTCAATGCCAAACCCTAGGAGCTGGACTCATATGCCAAACGGACACGACCCCAAGAATCCGCCGCCCCCGGCTCCTGGACCGGGGATACCGCCGGTTGGCCCCGGCAAAGCGCGTCCAGATGACGGAGGCGCCGAGCCGCCGCAGAACTGATTGGATAGCGTAACGGCGTACCAAGCGCTGCGGCAGCCGCGGCACGAGACCTTGAGCGTACGCGGACTCAAGATGCATTTGACGCGCTGGGGGCCACCGCCCTCCGCATCGGAGTCGCCGGTATTCCTGCTCCATGGCTGGCTGGACGCCGGCGAAACTTTCCAGTTCATCGTCGATGCATTCAAGCAAGACCGGCCCATCATCGCGCCGGATTGGCGCGGCTTCGGACGCAGCGAATGGCCGCAGGAGGGCTATGGTTTTCCCGACTATCTCGGGGACTTCGATGCCTTGATGGATCAGGTATCGCCGACTTGCCTGCGCGCATCGTCGGTCACAGCATGGGCGGCAATATCGCCAATCTATACGCAGGTCTTCGCCCTAAGCGCGTGCGCTGCGTCATCAATCTCGAAGGGCTCGGTCTCCCAAGAACGGTGGCAGCGGACGCGCCGAAGCGCATGCGCAAATGGCTGGATCAGATCAAAAGTCCGGCGCTGGAAAAGAACTACAATTCCTTCGAGCAACTGGCATCCGTCATCCAATTCCGCTATCCGCGGTTTTCTCCGGGAGCCGCTGCGTTTGTGGCGCGAGTTTGGGGCGTGCAGGACGAGGACGGCCGGGTGCGGCTGGCGGCGGATCCGCGTCATCACTGGGTAAACCCGATCATCTACAAGCGTGAAGACGCGGAAGCCACGTGGCGCGAAATTCGCGCTCCCTTGTTGATGATGACGGGCGAGGAATCGGATTACTTGAAGCGCCTGGGCCCCGACGGCACGATGGACGCGCTGCGCGCCGCCCATCCGGGTGTTGAGCTTGCCGGCATCGCCAATGCCGGACACATGCTGCATATTGAACGGCCGGAAGCGGTGGCGCCGGTCGTGGAAGCTTTTCTGGATGCGCACTAGATGATTCGCCGTATCTATCCGACCCGATTCGGTCAGCTGCATTTGCGCAGCCACGACGGCAGGGGCGTGCCGTTGGTGCTGCTGCACATGTCGCCGCGCTCCGGCGCGATGTGGGAGGCGTTCCAGGAGAAATTTGAACGGCCCACACACGCGCCGGATCGTCTGGGCTACGGATTCTCCGACCCTCCGCCCTGGGCCTTGACGCTGGAACAATATGCGCACGCCACCATCGATGGACTGAAGGCGGCGGGAATGCAGGGCCCGATCGACTTATTGGGCGTGCATACGGGATCCATCGAGGCCATCGAGATCGCGCATCAGCTGGGTGCGCAGGTGCGCCGGGTGCTGGTGGTCGGGATGCCGTTGTTTACGGCCGAAGAGCAGGAGCGACAGCTCGAGAAATACAGCGAACAGCCTTTGAAACCGGCGACCGAAGGTGGCCATGTGCTCGGCGCATGGCGTGGCGGTCTTGCATTCCGTGAGCCTCCCTATGACCTGGGCGACGCGCATCAGCGTTTTGTCGAGCACGTGCTGGCGTCAAATCCCGGAGCTGCCTTCCGCGCGGCCTGCGGCTACGCCGTCGACAAGAAGCTCAAGAGCTTGAAAACTCCCCTGACGGTGCTCGCTCCGCATGACGACATCATCGAGCAAACCCTGCGCGTGAAGCCGCTGCTCAAAGGCAGCGCCACGTTTGTCGATTTGCCCGACTTGGGTCTGGACTTGTTTCATGCGGCGACGGACCGGATGATCGCCCTCGTGAATCGCCACCTGCCGGCGCACTAGTCGCCCTGCGTCGACAGCCGGCCCGCCATATCTTACGATCGGTACATGGTCAGCGCGCCTAAATTGACCGGATTGTCGGGAAACGAAATCTACTGCATGCGGCTCAAAGGCCTCATCCCGAGCGGCGTCGTGATCGGCAACAGCATCCAGTCGATGGGGTTTCTCGGCGGCGTGCGCTCTGCCTTTCGCGGCATCGTGGGAGGCGAAATTCCGGATGTGACGCGAATGATTCATGAAGGACGCGCCGCGGCATTTACCCGCATGCGGGCGGAAGCCGACCGCGAACAGGTCCATGGCGTCGTCGGCGTGACGTCCGAATTGCGCAGTCTCAGCGGCAATTCCGAGTTCTTGTTCGTCGGATCGGGCGTCAGCGGCGGCCCGGGCACGGCGTTGTTCACCAGCGCCGGCGATGCCCAGGAGTTGTATTGCCACATGGATGCGGGCTACGACCCGAAGGAATTCGTCTTCGGCAACATTGCCTACTCGGTGGGCGCCGTCGGCGGAATTGCCGGAACCTTGAAGACCTTGGTCCGCGGCGAGATCAAGGAATTCAGCGATGTGTTCAATGAGACGCGCCATCACGCGCTTGAACGTGTCGTCACGCATGCGAAAGCGGTGGGCGCCAACGCAGTCGTCGGCGTGCGGACCAACGTGCTGCATTTTGCCGGTTTCCATGAAATGTACATGGCGGGTACGGCGGCGCTGCATGCGTCGCTGCCGCCGCAAGCGCGAAGCGCGCCCGTGACCAGCGATCTGACCGGCGAGGAACTCTGGGGCATGACCCAGTTGGGGTACATGCCGATCAAGCTCTTGATATCGACTTCCGTGTATTCGCTGGGCGCGATCGGCGGAATCAGGGCGGCGTTCCAGAGCTTGGTGCGGGGCGAACTGGGCGACCTGACGACCCTGATCTACGATGCCCGCGAACAAGTTTTCGAGCGAATAAAGAATGAGGCTGCCGCGCTCGGTGCGGAGGAAGTGGTGGGCATCAAGACCTACATCGTCGAACTCGGATCCAGCTTGGTCGAAATATTTGCCGTGGGTACGGCCGTGCGCAAACTCGAGGGGATGGCGGTCAAAACGCCCGCGCTTCCCGCGCAAGCCATCATCCGCGACAAGGACACCTGGCTGAACGGTTCGGGCGGCCTCGAGATTCAATCGTTGCGCGCCGGCGGCTGAGCGAGGACGCTGCTCGCTCCGGCGATTCGATCAGAATTACACGACATTCTTCAGTGAGATATCCCTATATAAAGAGGATCTCGAGGCAGCTGCGCGGTGGCTGGCGGACGAAGTCGTTGGGCAGGCATGGCGTTGCCATCGTAGCCGAGACGAAAAATGGTCTTCTGGCGGTGCCCGCAGGCGACTTCAATATCTCGCGTTCCTTGCTGGTGAACGGCGAATACGACTGGCCGCAAATCACCTGGCTCAATGGATTGCTCGACGCCACGTCGCGGGTGGTTTTTGCCGGCGCTCACATCGGTGCGCTGCTGATCCCGATGGTGCGCCGCGCGGCAACCCGCGCGGTGGTCGCTTACGAGCCGAGTCCGCGCAATTTCAGGCTGCTGACCATGAACCTGCAATTGAACGGCATCGACGGCGTGGTCACGTTCAATGCGGCGCTGGGAGACCGATCCGGCAGAATTCAATTCACCGAGAACAGCATCAACACGGGCAACAGCCGCGTCGCGCCGTCGGATGGTGAAATCACCGTGGACATGGAAACGCTCGATCGCACCATTGCCGCGGATTGGGGTTCGATCGATCTCATCGTCATGGACACCGAGGGCAGCGAGGTCGCAGCCATGCGCGGCGCGCAGTCGACGCTGGCGCGGACCCGAAATCTCTATGTGGAATTCTCTCCGGACCAGCTGCGCGAGCAAGGCAGCGGCGCGGCGGAGTTTGTGGAAACCGTGGAGAAGTATTTCAAGTCGGCGTACGTGTTCGGTGCGCCGATCATTTTTCTCGGTCCTGGGAAATTTGCGGGGCACTTGAAAGGATTGCAGCATAGCCGCGGCCTGTTGTTGAATGTATTGTTTACGCAGGATATCGAAGCGAATGCACAGCGCTTGTTGAGCATCTTGCGCACCTCGGAGAGCTGATATGGACCGACCGCCCCTGCCTCCCTTCACATCGGAAACGGCGCCCCAGAAAGTGCGCATGGCAGAGGATGCATGGAATACGCGCGACCCCGCCCGCGTGGCGCCGGCTTATACAGCCGATAGCCGCTGGCGCAACCGTGCGGAATTTCTCCAGGGCCGCGAGGCCATTGAGGCATTCCTGGCGCGCAAGTGGGCGCGTGAACTCGACTATCGGCTCATCAAGGAGCTATGGGCGTTTCGCGAGAACCGAATCGCCGTGCGTTTCGCTTACGAGTGGCGCGATGACAGCGGTCATTGGTTTCGCAGCTACGGCAATGAAAACTGGGAATTCGATGATCATGGCCTCATGAGGCTGCGCCTGGCGAGCATCAACGACCTGCCGATCGCGGAAGCCGATCGTCTCTATCGTTGGCCGCTGGGCCGCCGTCCGGATGGTCATCCGTCATTGAGCGATCTGCGGTTGTGACCGGCGGCTGATCGCGACCTTTGCAATTGAGTTCGAACGACGCCCCCGGCGGATTCACGGTTCTCAAGAATCGCGATTTCACCCTGTACCTGTGCTCGAGATTCTTCGCCTCCATTGCCACGCAGATGATCATCATGGCGGTCGGCTGGCAGGTGTATCACATCACCGGACGTGTACTCGACCTCGGCTTCATAGGCCTGTCGCAGTTTCTGCCATTTCTGTGCTTGGTACTGTATTCCGGACATGTCGCGGATCAGTTCGATCGGCGCATGATCATCATCATGGGCCACTGCGCCTATGTGGCCTGCTCCCTGTTGCTGCTCACTTTCGCGCGCCTCGGGATCGAGACCACGCTGCCGATTTTCGGCGTCCTCGCGATTCTCGGCGTGACTCGCGCGTTCCAAATGCCGGCATCGCAATCATTTGTGCCCACCATTGTGCCGGCCGCAACGCTGCGCAGCGCCCTGGCGATCAACTCATCGGCCAACCAGGTGGCCGCCATCCTGGGTCCCAGCGTGGGAGGCGTCGTGTATGCGGTCGCGGAGGCTCGGGCCGGGCGCAACAGCGGTGCCGGCGTCGTTTACGGCGCTGCGGCGGTTTTGCTGGTGGCGGCCATCGCCCTGATGGCCCTGATCGCCACGCGGCGGCTGACGTCCGGCCGCTCGTCGCTCTCCTGGGCCACGCTGCTTGGGGGGTTGCACTTCGTCTGGCACCGCAAAACGGTACTGGGCGCCATTTCCTTGGACCTTTTTGCGGTATTGTTCGGCGGTGCCACGGCGCTGCTACCCGCCTATACCCGGGACGTGCTGCATGCCGGGCCCGAGGTATTCGGTTATTTGCGCGCGGCACCGGGCATCGGTGCGGGCGCCATGGCGATTTGGCTGGCCTTCAGGCCGGTGTCGCGGCACGTCGGCGTGACCATGTTTGCGGGCGTTGCAGCATTCGGCATGGCAACCGTGGTGCTGGGTTTGACCCATCTGTTCTGGGTGGCGATGATCGCGCTCGTGGTTTTGGGGGTAGGAGACATGATTAGCGTGTTTGTGCGCTCGCTGCTCGTGCAACTGCAGACGCCCGATGAGATCCGCGGGCGGGTCAGTGCCGTGAGCGCCGTGTTCATCGGTGCATCGAATGAGCTGGGAGAGTTCGAATCCGGCACCACGGCAGCCTGGTTCGGGTTGGTGCCTGCCATTGTGATCGGCGGCGTCGCCACAATTGTAGTTACCGTCTTGTGGGCACGCGTTTTTTTCCCCGGGCTGTGGCGCATGCAGACATTCGAGCATTAAAGGAATACGAACCCGATGGAACGTCAAGACCACGCGCAACGCGATCATGACCGCACGCACGGCCACGATCATGATCACCCGCATGATCATGCGCAGGAACACAGCCATGATCATGGACACGCGTCCGGGCATGCCCACGCCATGCCGATTGAAGGCATCAACCTTCGCATGGGCATCGCTGTGGCGCTCAATGTGGTCTTCGTGCTCATCGAGGGCGGATTTGGATTCTTGTCGAACTCGGTGGCGTTGATCGCGGACGCGGGTCATAACTTGAGCGATGTGCTGGGTTTGGTCTGCGCCTGGGGCGCTTTGTTGTTGGGCCGCCGGCCGCCGGGTGCCAAATTTACCTACGGCCTTGGGCGCTCCTCGGTGCTGGCGGCTCTTGTGAATGCCGTGCTGCTGCTCTTGGCCTGCGGCGCCATTGCCTGGGAAGCGGCGAGCCGGCTTGGGGCACCGCCGCCGGTCGCGGGAAGGACTGTCATGGCCGTTGCCGGCATCGGCATAGTGCTCAACGGCATCAGCGCTTGGATGCTGCACGCCGGCAGTCACGGTGATCTGAATCGTCGCAGTGCCTACATTCATATGCTCAGCGATGCCGCCATATCGGCCGGCGTGGTGCTCTCGGGGCTGGTCATAGTATTTACGGGTTGGAGTCTGCTGGACCCGATCGTCAGTCTCGTGATCGTAGCCGTGATTTTAGTGAGTACCTGGCGACTGCTTCGAGACTCGCTGACCTTGTCTTTGGATGGCGTGCCCGCCAGCGTCAACTCGTCAGCCGTCATGTCCTATTTGGCCGACCAACGGGGCGTGACCGATGTGCACGATCTGCATATCTGGGCGCTGAGCACGACCAGCGTTGCCTTGACGGCGCACTTGGTCGTGCCTGACCGGGGTGCGGAGGACGCGCTCCTGACCTCGCTGACGCCCGATCTAAAACGCCGCTTTCGGATCCAGCATGCCACGTTGCAGATCGAAAGAGATCGCTGCGAGCACGGCTGTGAGGACGAAGCGACGGCTTAAGTTCAAGGCTGCCTTAAGTTCAAGGCCGCCTTAAGTTCAAGGCCGCCCGTAGTGTGCGACGAACACGGCCTTGCCCAGCAGGTGCTCTTGCACAATTGAGGTGACCATCGCCCCGCTGGAATCAGGGGGCACGGGCAGCTTCGCTACATTCAGCGCGTACACCGTGAACACATAGCGATGCGGGGGATCGCCCTTCGCGGGGCAGGGCCCGTGATACGCATCCTCGCCAAGATCGGTGCGCCCTTGCAGCGCCTCCGTGGGCAGCGCGCTGCTGTGCTCGGCGCCGGCACCCTGCGGCAGGCTGCTGATATTTTTAGGCAGGTCGTACAGGACCCAATGCCACCATCCCGAAGGGGTGCTGCGCTCGTCGCGGTCGAACAAAGTAACGACGAAGCTCTTGGTTCCCGCGGGCGCTCCGGACCAATGCAGCTCCGGCGACAGATTGCCGCCCGAACAGCCAAAGGCTTTGGCGGTGTAGATCAAAGGAACGCTGATCGCGAGCTGCGGATCGGAGCTCGACAGTACAAACGTTGATTTCGGAGCGGCCATGACCGATGCGGCCGCAATGCAGGCGAGCGCCACGGCAGCGAGCCGACAGAGGCCAGGTACTCTTCTTTGTTTCATGGGTGTTCCGCCACGGCGCGATGTCGCGAGTCAGCATGAATATATCAGGGTGAGCGCCTGATTTGCGCGGCCATGCGCTCGAATACCGGCGTCAGCAGTCGATGGAGCAGATAGATGGCGAAGGGCGCGACCAAGCCCCACGCCAGCCCCGCATGGAAGATCGCGTCGCGCAGAACCACGATGGCCTGCCATACCCCTTGGGAGATGAGCGCCAGCGCAGCCTTGATGGATACAACCTGCGGCGGCACGCGCAATATCCATTCGCCAAGCCTCACGAAGGGGATGATCAGCAATATTTGTGTCGGCGCCATCGCCGCTTGCACGAGTTGGATGGCCGGAAAATTCAATCGGAAGATCAGCGCGATGAACGTGCACAGGATGGTCGACACGCCCAGGATGGGAATATTGCCGATGACGATTGCGACCGCGACGCACAGCGCCAGCCGCCGCGGCGAAATGCCCTGCCGCAGCATTGCCAGCAGCGGTTCGAGGAGCATGCGATTCAGCCAGTTCTTCAAGGGTGTTTTCAGCGATTGCGCGCGCGTGAGTATGCCATTTTGGCCCCGGGGCGTAGCGCGAAGCGGTGCAAAGCCGCTACAGTTCGTCAAGGAGATCATAAATGTCCAATGAAAATGCGATCCGTCGCGACGTCGGTGCCATTGCGCTGATGTTCACCGGCCTGGGTTCGATCATCGGCTCCGGTTGGCTGTTTGGCGCATGGCGCGCCGCCCAGTTGGCCGGCCCCGGCGCGATTTATGCTTGGATCATCGGCGCAGTGGTCATCTTGTTCGTTGCGTTCACGTACGCGGAACTCGGCGCCATGTTTCCGGAGTCCGGCGGGGCCGTGCGCTACGGTCACTATTCGCATGGCACGCTGGTGGGGTTCGTGGCGGGTTGGGCGGCGTGGATCGCCATCGTCTCGGTGATTCCAGTGGAGGCCGAGGCCTCCGTTCAGTACATGAGCTCCTGGCCCTGGGCCTGGGCGCAGGCGCTGTATGTGCACGCGGCCCATGGCCAGGGAGAGTTGACCGTTGCCGGTCTGTCCATCTCGGCCGTGCTGGTTGTAATTTATTTCCTGGTCAATTTCTGGAGCGTGAAGGTATTCGCGGATACCAACAGCGCCATCACGTTCTTCAAGCTCATCGTCCCGGCGGCAACCGCCATCGCTTTGATATTCAGTGGATTTCATTGG
>Ga0210407_10004302_pt1 | contig 11264 bp, 4 predicted proteins | sample IncBWC27MmetaG_FD_150860 | JGI IMG/M metagenome (GOLD analysis project Ga0210407, IMG submission 150860) | Forest soil microbial communities from Barre Woods Harvard Forest LTER site, Petersham, Massachusetts, United States - Inc-BW-C-27-M | ecosystem: Environmental > Terrestrial > Soil >... | reverse complement strand
AACCCTTGCGACAACGGCTCTCGTTATGCCGAGAATCCGTGTGGCTCGTCTGGCAATCCCTTTGGAGATGAAGCGCGAAATGGGGGCCGCAGCGGGTTTAAGAGAACGATTGTCATAAAATTGTTATGCTTATCGGTTCAAAACGGCTCCAAACCATTCCGCTCCCATCAAAAAGCCGACTTGTTAACCGGTTGACGAATCACGTAGAATGGAAAACTTTCAAAACCATTCAGAACAGTCCTGTCTTCTCCTAAACCGCGTGTCGGGAGTTCGACTCTCCCCAGGCCCACCATTTCTCTTTCTTTGCGCCGACCAGAAACTAGCGTTCAGCGACTCACAGGAGCGCTTCCAATTCAACGCAGGCCTGCTACAACAATTTGTTGACAATATTTTTGTTGACTCTTCCGTCAAACCGATGTATTGAAGCGCTCAAACCGGGTTAAAACCGGGTTTTTCCAAGGTAGGCCCTTTCCTAGGTCGGCCCTTTTTTTTAGGTCTTATCGCTTGTTGAAAAGGGGGTTTCTATGAGTTCAGTTTTGAAGATGGCCCGAGCCAGACAAGCCAGTTGTGTGCTCGGTGCGATTATGGGTGTGTTGCTGTTTTCTGTCGGTTCGTTTTCACAGGGCAATAACGGACGTATTCTGGGCACGGTTGCAGACCAAACCGGCGGCGTTGTCTCGGCCGCCACGGTGACAATCGTAGATAAGGACCGGGGTGTCGCGCGCACCCTCACCACAGACGATGCCGGGGAATATAACGCTCCTAACCTGATTCCCGGCACCTATATAATCCGCGTTGAGGCTAATGGGTTTAAGAGGCTGGAGCGCCAGAACGTGGTGCTCGAGGTGGGCAAGGAGGTTCGGATTGACCTGACCGTGCAGCCCGGCGAACAAACCCAGAGTGTTACGGTCACTGAAGCCATCCCTCTGGTGGAGACCACCAACGCCACCCTGGGTGGCACGCTCAACAACGCGCAAATCGTCGACATACCACTGAACGGCCGTCTCTACCAAAACCTGCTTTCGCTGCGCCCGGGCGTGATGACCCAGCCGGGCGGCAGCCCCTGGACACAGAGCACCAATGGAAGCCGGCCTGATGAAACCGTCTGGCTACTGGATGGCATTCTCAGTACGAATTTCTTCGATGCTCGTCCCCTGAACGACATGCCCAGTCCCTTCACCGATGGGGGCACGATCTTACCCATCGACGCCATCCAGGAATTCAACATGGAGGAAAATCCGAAAGCCGAGTACGGCTGGAGGCCCGGGGCGGTGGTGAATGTGGGGATCAAGTCGGGGACCAACACTCTGCATGGCACGGCTTACGCGTTTGGCCGCGATCAATCCCTAGACGCCCGCAACGCCTTTAACCCAGGGCCGGTAAACGGAGTTTGCGTGCCGAACCCAACTTTTTCGGCTCAATGCGATAAGCTGGCGACGGAGTTGGAGCAGTTTGGCGCCACGGTGGGCGGGCCCATCAAGAAAGACAAACTCTTCTTCTTCGCCGGCTATGAGGGGTTGCGTTCCAAGGTCGGCAACGTGTATGTCGAACAAGCGCCTGCAACTGGTACGGGGTTCGGAACGGGGAACAGCATGCCTGATGCAATCACGGCGCTGCAGAATGCGGGTGCCAATTCATTATGCACGGGTGCAAATGGACCTAATTGTTTAAGCCCCGCAAGCCTGAGTATCTTCGGCTGCTCCGGGACGCCATCGGCAGCGGGATCGTATACCTGTACCGGCAGCGGCGGCCCCAGCGGCCCTGCGGCCAGCGGCCTTGGCCTTTGGGGTATCCAGAATGCCCCGTCTGGTGGGACAAGCTACCAGAGCCGCTTCCCCAACCAGAATACCAGCGACAACGGCATCGCGAAAATAGACTACCGAATCAACACCAAGAACATGATCAACGGCACAGTGTTGATTAGCGACTATGAGGGCTTGGGAGAAGATCACGCTATTGCGAATGGAAACCAGGAGAATTCGGCTCCGATACGAACGCGGACGGTGACCGGTAGCTGGATTGATACTCTCAGTTCCACCGTAGTGAACGAAGTTCGCGCGAGCTATAACCGCATGAGCTTCCGACTACTACCCGGCGACGCCAATATCTTAGCCGATGGCTCGGGCCTTACGGGAGGCAGCGGCTACCCGATCAACACTGGCGTCTCGAAGTTCGGTGGTTACGGTGGGTTCCCGAATATCTTCTTCCCTGGAACAGTTTGTGGTACTGCTGGCGGCGACCTGCTGGGTAGTTGGCGCGGCCGTCCCCTGGAGACGTCCCCCAACCCGTATTATGTCCTGCAGGATAATATCTCCTATTTAAAGGGCAAGCACAGCTTCAAGTTCGGCGTCGACTTCACGCACATCGAGGGCGATACCTTTGTCCACGACACGCGAGGCCGGATCAATTTCTCGAAGGCCGGTGGTAACAGTGCGCTCGAAAACTTCTTCGCCGGAATTCCGTCGAGCGGAACTTTACAAATCAACTCAGTGCCCCTAAGACTGACCTGGAGGGAGCTCTCGGTGTATGCCCAGGATGACTACCGACTCACCCAGAGACTCATGCTTAACGTGGGCCTGCGCTACACCTACGTATCCCCATTCAAAGAGGTTAACAACCATATCGCGAACTTTGACCCGACGTCACCGACTGGATTGACGCAGCAGGGTGCGCCAGGGTTCAATACTATCTTCAAGCCGGACAAAAAAGACTTCTCGCCGCGCCTGGGTTTTGCCTGGGATGTAACGGGCAAGGGCACGACCGTGGTCAGGGGCGGGGCCAGCATCATTTACTCGACCTGGCAATTGGCCTCGTTCTTTGCCAACCCCGCGCCCTCGGGAGACCGCAACCATCAAGCCAGTCCCGCCAACAACCCGTCGGGCGCCAACTTCATTTTGAATGGAGCGATCACGCCGGGTACCGGCACGATCAACACTCAGGTCGCGCAAATCCCCGGTTCTGCGATGACAGGGTGGAATGGCGGTGCGGTTTTCACTACGCCTCCCAGCACTGCGGTGTGTGGAGATGCCCCGATACGAGGAACTCCCGCGGGATTTGGCGGCCCCAAAGCAGACGGACTCCCGTGCGACATTATGGGGATAGATCCTAATGTCAAGACCCCCTATGTCACGACTTGGAGCTTCGGTGTGACCCACGCCTTCACCAGCAACCTCTCGCTTGAGGTTGGGTATGTCGGCAATCACGGTTCCCGATTGATGGGTCTTCGCGACATCAATATGGCCGATCCCACAACGCTACGGCATCCCTATGGCGATGTTATCGGCGGTGTCGACGTTCCCGGTTCACTCGGCAACTTCCCTTGGTTTTCCTCGATTAACTATGCGACCACCGATCGCCTTTCCAACTACAACAGCCTGCAGACCACCCTCACCGAGCGGGTTACTCACGGGCTGTCTTTCACCTCCGGCTACACTTACGGGCATGCCTTGGACGACGGCTCGCTGAATCGGTTTGGATCGCTCCCTCAGAATAGCCAGAATGTACGTGCGGAGTACGGCAGTGGCGACCTCGACGTCAGAAACCACTTCACTTTCACCGCCTCTTACGAACTTCCTGGGAAAAAAGGCTTTGCGCAGATGCTGGAAGGCTGGAAGATCAACACTGTTGTAAGCCTTCAGAGCGGCCTGCCGTGGCTGGTGGATGACACCGGCAACAACTTCGCCTACAACGGCGGATATAACGGTGGAGAACAAACCGACCGCTGGGATTTCTTCGGGAACCCAGCCGACTTCTCATCGGGCAAGAATGGCATTCCCTATTGCACTGGCCCTGCTACTTGCACACAGTACAGCGGCATGGACGGCCAAGTGGTCTCATTCTCCGCTGCGCAATCTGCGTCCATGTGGAACCAGTGCCTGGCCCATGCCAGGGATACGAGCGCCGGTGGTTCGCTTACGTCGGCTGGTTGCTTCGTTTCCGGCAACTCAGTCATGACTCCTCCGGCATTTGGCACCTTTGGGAACATGGGCCGGAATATCTTCCGAGACTCGGGCTTCAAGGACTGGGATTTCTCCATATTCAAGAACTTCCGATTCACGGAGCGTTACGGCGCCCAGTTCCGGTTCGAGGTGTTTAACCTGCTCAATACCCCAATCATCTCCAATCCCTACGGCGCAGCGAATGGCTATAGCTTCGGCAATGACCCCTCGCTCGTCAACGGCAACAGCAGCCCGTTCGGCTGCGGTTGCGCCACGCCCGACATAGCGGCGGGGAATGCGATGGTCGGTTCGGGAAGCAGCCGCGTGATGCAACTCGGCTTGAAGCTCAGCTTCTAAATCCATCCGGTTGGTGCGAGGGCAGGATATGCCCTCGCACCAGCCGCTGACATAAAAGATTTTCCTCTCCTGCTTCTTTGCTAGTTGTGCAATTTTTGTCTGCTTGCAATAGGTGTACACAGCCTCACGAAAGCGCCCCACGTCAAAGTAAGACCGAAGCAAAATTGTTGTTGACAATATTTTTGTTGACTCCCTCTCGTACCAGTGTTATGCAAGCGCCACGAATTTCGGTTTCTTTTCCTAGGGTGGGCCCTTTTTTGAACTAAGCCTTTTCTGTTGAACTAGTCCTTTTCTAGGGGTGGTTGTTCTTTCGATCTTAAAAAGGGGGTCTCTATGAATTCTGTATTGAAGGTGCCCCGGGCCAGAAGAGCTACGTCTGGCCTCGGTGCGCTTGTGGGTGTGTTGATGTTTTCTGCGGTGCTGTTTTCCCAATCCAATTTCGGCCGCATCCTCGGAATCGTCACAGACCAAACCGGTGGCGTGGTATCGGGCGCCACGGTGACGGTCATCGATACCCAAAGAGGTGTGGCGCGAACGCTGACTACCGACGATGCCGGGGAGTATAACGCTCCCACGCTGATTCCCGGCACCTACATCGTTCGCGTTGAGGCCAAAGGGTTCAAGAAGCTGGAGCGCGAGAACGTGGTGCTCGAGGTGGGGAAGGATGTGCGAGTTGATGTCACGGTTCAGCCTGGCGAACAAACCCAGACCGTCACGGTGACGGAGTCCATCCCGCTGGTGGAGACGACAAACGCCACGCTGGGCGGTTCGCTCAGCAACGCGACTATTAACGACCTGCCCTTGAACGGCCGCGACTACCAAAATCTGCTTGGTCTGCGCCCCGGTGTGATGCTTCAACCGGGCGGCAGTCCCTGGACTCAGAGCACGAACAACATTCGCCCCGATGAAACGGTCTGGCTGGTGGACGGTATCCTCAACGTCAATTGGTTTGATGCCCGCCCCATAAACAACATGCCCAGCCCGTTCACAGACATGGCCACGATCCTGCCAGTTGACGCCATCCAGGAGTTCAACGTGGAGGAAAATCCGAAAGCGGAATTTGGCTGGAAACCTGGCGCCGTGGTGAACGTGGGAATCAAATCGGGCACCAACACTCTCCACGGCAACGCTTATGCGTTTGGCCGCGATCAAGACTGGGATGCTCGCAATTTCTTCAACCCCGCTCCGAACGCAATTCTTCCCACGCGATTGGAGCAGTTCGGCGCGGTGGTGGGCGGGCCGATCAAGAAAGACAAACTCTTCTTCTTCGGCGGCTACGAAGGTATGCGTTCGGATGTAGGCAACGCCTTCCCGGTTCAAATCCCGGAAACTGCGGCCCAGCCCACGCCAGACACGACCAATAGCATGGTTGATGCCATCACAGCGCTACAGAACGCCTCCGTTGCCCTGAGCCCGGTGAGCCTGAAACTAATGGGATGCACCAGCACAACCGGCGCCGTAGGATCCTATTCTTGTAATGGCGGCTTCCTCCCGAACCAGCCAAACAACACCACTTTCGTCAGCAGCTTTCCAAACACCAATACCAGCAACAACTATTTGGCTAAGATCGACTATGCCATCAACGACAAGAATCGCATCAACGGAATGTTGTTGGCTGGACGCTACAAAGCCTTGGGTGAAGATCATGCCGCAGTAAACTCGGCCTTCCTGGACAACGTCATACAAACCACATGGACGGTCGAGGGTAACTGGGTTTACACACCAACCTCACGCATAGTGAATGAGGCTCGGTTTGGCTATGATCGCATGACGTTCTTATTCGACCCAGCCGATCTGAGCACTAAGGCGGATGGCGTCGGATACCCGATCAACACGGGTGCTGCGATTGGCGGGTTCCCCACCATAGCCGTTGCGGGCTTTAACTCGCAGGCCGGTCAGTTGTTCGGGAGCCAGGGCGGCCGTCCCTTGGATTCTACGCCCAACCCCTACTGGGATTTACAGGACAGCGTGTCGTACCTGTTAGGCAAGCACGCCTTGAAGTTTGGCGGTGAGTTCGCGCACATCGAGGGTGATTCCGATAGCCATGACCAGCGAGGTAGGTACTTTTTCCTTGGTGGCGCAACTACACAGATCGCTGGCTCCACGCCACTTGAAGATTTCTTCGCTGGAAATCTGTCGTTTGCGACACTGCTCACGGGCAATCCGAACGAGAAAATCAAGTGGACCTCGACTGCGGGATTCATCCAGGATGACTACCGCATCACTCAGAAGCTGACGCTCAACCTCGGGTTGCGCTACTCCTATGTCTCGCCCATGCACGAAGTGAACAACCAGCTTGGAAACTTCATTCCAGGAACGCCGACGGGAATCGTTCAGCAGGGTCAAGCGGGAGTTGGCTCCACTCTCTGGAAACCCGAATACCATGACTTTTCTCCGCGGTTGGGTTTCGCCTGGGACGTCAACGGCAAAGGGACTACCGTGGTTCGCGGTGGTTTCAGCCGCATCTACTCGACCTGGGCCATCGCCGATTTCGTCGCGAATCCGGGTTCACAGAACGTCCCAGGAGGTGCCAGTCTGGCAACCGTCCCGACGGGCGCCTGCAACATGCCAGTACCTGTCGGAGAGACTTGCTCGCAGGTGCCAGGGGCTTCGACCTTTGGCGGCAACCTGGCCATTGGCAGCCTTAAAATACCGGGTGGCAGTTTGAACTGGAATGGCCCGGGTACTGTTCTCCCTGCCGCTACTGCGATCTCTTGCACGGCCGTAAAACAGTGCAGCGTTGGGGCGGTAGACCCGAATCTTAAGAATCCTTACGTTATCAACTATAACTTGGGTGTGCAGCACGTCTTTGGCAACAACCTCTCGCTGGAGATTGGCTACGTCGGTAACCACGGGGCCCTGCTGACGGGTCAAACCGATCTTAATCAGGCGATCCCCACGACAAACCCCAACAACCCAGTCCTTCCGTATGGCTCCAAATACCCTTACTTAGGGTTTATCAACCAGTTTTCGAACTTTGGCTGGTCTAACTACAATAGCCTGCAGGCGACCCTGACCAAGCGGGTTTCTCACGGTGTGGACTTCACCGCCGGTTACACGTACGGTCACGGCCTGGACGCGGGTTCCCTGAGCCGTTTCGGAGGACTCCCGCAGGACAGCACGGTTCCCCAGGCGGAGTACGCCAACAGCGACTACGATACGCGCCATCGCTTTACATTGGAGGCCAGTTACGCCATTCCCGGAAAGAAGGGCTTTGGGCAATTACTGGAAGGCTGGAAGGTGAACGGAATCTTGACCCTTGCGACCGGCCAGCCGTGGGTGGTCGGTGACTCCGCGAACAGCTTCAGTGGTACCCAGGAATTCACCGATCGTTGGGATTTCTTTGGGAACCCCCACGACTTTCTGTCCAGCGCTGAATCCATTCCTCATTGCGCGTTCCTACAAGCTCCTAGCTCGGGAGTAACCCTCGCTAACATAGGATCAGCTACGTGCACGGAGACCTCCGGAGTGAGCGGGCTCGTGACCACCCTTCCCACTTCACTGGCTAGCCAGTGTACGGCAGTAGCCCCCGACCCCAGGACGCTTGCTACGGGTGGCTGCTACGTGAAGGGCAACTCGGTGATGACTCCTCCTGTGCTTGGAACCTATGGCACCATGGGACGGAACCTCTTCTATGATCCAGGGTTCAGGAATCTGGACTTCTCCGTATTCAAGGATTTCAAGTTCAAGGAGCGGTTCGGAGCTGAATTCCGGGTCGAATTCTTTAACGTGCTCAACCATCCCAATCTCGCCAATCCGTACGGTGGAGTGGTTGGCTCTAACATCGGCAACGATCCATCGGTTTCCCGATCGTTCGGCTGCGGCTGCGGCACGCCGGACATCATCAATGGCAATCCCATCATTGGATCGGGCGGCGCCCGCGTGATGCAACTGGGGCTTAAACTTAACTTCTAACCTCAATCCGGCTGGTGCGGGGGCAGAATGCGCCCTCGCACCGGCCAGCAGTTCAACAAGGGAATCTTCCAGTCTCTTTTTGCGCTCCTTCCGTTTGCCTTTGCGCATGGTAGGGCGTACGCTTTCCGCCATGGTCAACACATTTCGTCATCCGCTTCGCAGCTCCACCTTCTTCTGGACGATTCTCTGCTTAGGCTTTCTAGCCGCTGGCATCCGTGAATTCCGCGGCACGGTTTTGGCGCAGGAATGGGAGCCCTCGATCCGCTCGTTCGAACGCCAGGACAAGGTCCACCCTGTGGCGCCCGGGGTGATCGTCTTTACCGGCTCTTCGAGCATTGCGTATTGGAGTTCGCTGGTGGACGACATGAAGCCGCTCAGCGCGATCAACCGCGGCTTCGGAGGGTCCGAATACACGGACGTCGATCACTATGCTGACCGCATTGTGATTGCCTATCGTCCAGCGGCCGTGGTGGTGTACGCGGGAGACAACGACCTGGCCTCGCCGGGCCGTAAATCTGCTCAGAGTGTTGCGCAAGACGTGCAGCAGTTCGTCCAAATCGTTCATGCGAAGTTGCCGCAAACTTGGGTTTTTGTGCTTTCGATTAAGCCTTCGATTTTGCGTTGGAATGTCTGGCCGGAAATGAAGCAAGCCAATCAGTTGATCGAGGGTTTTCTGCGCTCCCAGGATCATGCCGCATTTATCGATGTGGCCTCGCCCATGCTCGACAGCCGCGGACGTCTATCCAGTGACCTTTTTGTCGCCGATGGCTTGCATCCGAGCGCCAAGTGCTACGCACTGTGGACATCACTGATCAAACCTGTCCTGTTGCAGCATTTTCCGCCTTCAAAGACTTCGTCCCGATTGCCTTTTCCGCGAGAAGCGTCAGAACCATTAATCGCAGGTGCGCCTGTTCCGTAGGAGTCGGTTTCAAAGGTCCTTAGCGGGGCGGCACTTCTCGCTCTGGGACCATAGTTTGCCTTTCGCACCGAACTCTGAGCGGGCGCCCGCAAATCTGCTGTTTTCTTCATAGGCGCCATTGTAAAATCTGTCCCATAACGCCGAGAAGTTTCGGTTGAGTGGGATAAATGTAAGGGCATTGGCGAGTTGCGGGAGGCCTGAAACGCAAGCTTGTCTGGGCACGTCCTAAACTCAGCCATTAGTGGCGAGAAGGGCCGGAATTTTCGGTGATAGATCTTTCCAAAACAGGTCCATATGCACCGTCATCTTACTGTGCTTGCAGGGTCATGGAAATTCGTGTTCCGAACTAGACGCGGATTTGTGGCCGTACTTTTTCTGGTTGTTGTAGCTGGTTCCGGGTGCTCGAAGCAGCAGGCGGCGCCAGCGCCGCGCGCGACGGCGATTCCCGTTGTTGTGGCGAAGGTCACCCAAAAGGCAATGCCGGTGCAACTAACGGCCATCGGCAACGTCGGATCCTACTCCGTTTCAGTCAGAGCCCAGGTGGCCGGCGAACTTCTTGAGGTTCACTTCGAAGAGGGCGGCTTCGTCCACAAGGGGCAGTTGCTTTTTACAATTGATCCACGCCCATACGAAGCCGCGCTCGCACAGGCGCGAGCGACGCTCTTGCGGGACAAAGCTGTCGCGGCAAACAGCCGATCTCAAGCCCAGCGCTTTTCGAAGCTGTTGGCCGACGGAGTCGTATCGCCGTCAGATGCGGACACGTCCAAGAGCACAGCGGACGCAGCCGAGGCATCGGTCGCTGCCGATGAGGCGGCGGTCAATACGGCGCAGTTGAACGTCGAGTACTGCAAGATTTACTCGCCCATGGATGGACGCACGGGCTCGGTGATGGTTAAGCCGGGGAATCTGGTGAAGATCGCCGACGTGCCGATTGTGGTGATCAATCAGGTCTCCCCAATTCACGTCGATTTTACGGTCCCGCAGGAATACCTTCCCGCCATCCAGAAATATTTGGCCGCCGGTCCTCTGCGCGTGGAAGCGGCCGTGCCCAATAGCTCTGAGACGCCCGAAGTGGGCACGCTCACCTTTATCGACAATGCAGTGGACACGACGACGGGTACCATTCATTTGCGGTCGACTTTCGAGAATCGCCGTGGCCTTCTCTGGCCGGGCTTGTATGTGAACACGCTGATGACACTTGCGCAACAATCGAGTGCCACCGTAATCCCTGCGCAGGCGATCACCGCGGGCCAGCAAGGATCATTTGTCTATGTGGTCAAGGACGACGGCACGGTCGCTCCGCGTCCCGTCGTGTCGAGCCGCACCGTCCGGGGAGAAGCGGTCATCGACAAGGGGCTGGAAGCCGGTGAGACCGTGGTGACGGATGGCCAGGTGCGCCTGGTGCCCGGCGCCAAGGTCCAAATCAAGACGAACCTAAGCGATTAGTGCGCGGAGTCAGATTACCCGGCGGTCTGTGCGCGCTGCGAAAAAAAATCTAGGCAATTGAAACAGGGACAAGCGAAATGAGCATACCGGAACTTTTCATTCGACGGCCGGTCGCGACGGTACTGGTGATGTTCGGGATCCTGCTGGTTGGCGTGGCGGGTTACCGGGCGCTGCCGGTGAGCGATTTGCCCAACGTCGATTACCCGACGATCCAGGTGCAGGTCAACCTTCCCGGCGCAAACCCCGATACGATGGCGGCGGCGGTCGCGCTGCCTCTCGAAAAACAGTTCTCGACGATAGCGGGACTGGATTCGATGTCCTCGCAGAATTTTCTCGGCAAGACCAACATTACCATGCAGTTCGTGCTCAACCGGGATATTGACGGCGCGGCGCAAGATGTCCAGGCCGCGATCACACAGGCCACCCGGCAGCTTCCACAGAACCTGCCTGCACCGCCTGCGTTCTACAAGGTCAACCCGGCCGATTTTCCAGTGCTCTTCCTGGTGATGAGTTCGCCGACCCTGCCCCTCTCGACCGTGGATGAATACGCCGAAACGCTGATTTCGCAAAGTGTCTCCACGGTCAACGGAGTGGCACAAGTGCAGGTCTGGGGTGGCCAGAAATATGCCGTTCGCGCCCAGGTAGATCCTCAGGCGATGGCCACGCGGCAAATTGGCATCGACGAAGTC
>Ga0210407_10004300_pt1 | contig 11267 bp, 8 predicted proteins | sample IncBWC27MmetaG_FD_150860 | JGI IMG/M metagenome (GOLD analysis project Ga0210407, IMG submission 150860) | Forest soil microbial communities from Barre Woods Harvard Forest LTER site, Petersham, Massachusetts, United States - Inc-BW-C-27-M | ecosystem: Environmental > Terrestrial > Soil >... | reverse complement strand
AAGTAGTGCGGTCGAAATCGAAGCAGCAGTAGAAGTAGGGAAGGCGCTGGCGATTGAACTGATCCCAGACAATGGCCCACTGGGAAAGAAAATGAGAGGAGTAGGAGTAGCCTGTGTCCTCGGGCATGGGCCAGGGGAGGAGCTTGTGCTGGGCGTCGAGGGCAACGGGGCGGCCCGCGATGGATGGCTCATCGACAGTCGAAACAACGGGAAAAGATTGTTGAGGCGAAAGAGTCGCTGGGAAAACAAGAAAAACGGCTAAGAAAGCAGCAAGGACTCTAGTCATGATTGTGGAATGAGCTTCAGCAAAAGCTCAGGCGCGGAAGAATAGCATTTTCTCACAGCACAGGATAGACGGGACGCCGCAGCGAAAGTTGATCAACTCTTAGAAGTCGACCGATTCGGCATGCGAGAATGGATGCCGCCTCGGAAAAATGCTCACACGCCAAATTCTCACGATTGCTGCACCGACCGTAGCCAGTGGCGTGCGACGGTGGATCTTCCACTTGGGTGGATTGGGCTTTATTCCGCTGGGGCTGCTGGACAGTTCGGTGATTCCGCTTCCGGGAAGCATGGATGTGCTGACGATCTTTTTGTCCGCGCGCACGCCGGGGTTGTGGGTTTATTACGCGGTGATGGCGACGGTTGGATCGGTGATCGGGGGCTACGTCACCTACCGGCTAGCGCGAAAAGGAGGTAAAGAAACGCTGGAAAGGAAATTTCCAGCCAGGAAGCTCAAGAGGGTTTACGCGCTCTTTGAAAGATGGGGCTTTGGGGCAATCGCCATCGCAGCCGTGCTGCCACCGCCGGCGCCCTTTGTTTTATTTCTGTTTGTGGCAGGAGCGATGCAATATTCGGTAAAAAAATTCCTGGTGGCGCTGACGCTCGGTCGAATCGTCCGATACTCTCTCCTGGGGTATCTAGGGGCACGCTATGGACGGCACGTTCTGACGATGATCGCGCGGCATGGGCATCCGGTCCTGATTGCGGTGATCGGGCTGATCGCCGTGGCGGCTCTCATCTTCCATTTCGTGAGTAAAAGGAAGAAATAGGCGCGAAGGCGAGCGACTTCAGATTGAATTCCATTTTATGCGCAGGACATGTGTCGCGGCCTAACGGTGTTTTTGTATCGCGTCCACATCCTTATCACCCTTGCCTTTGGAAAAAACTGGATTGTTAATCGTTCCGCCGATGCGGAAGGGAAACTGCAACTTACCGTTTACCAAGGAGGCTCCAGACATCCTGGCGACGGTGTTGGTGAAGAAGCCTTCCTTGGTGGTGATTTCCGCCAAGCCGCGATAGTCCAGCTCGTCAGAGCCCGAGACGCTGACGGTGCCCGAGCCATCCACATCTACTCCGTAGCCATCAATGTCGATGACCTTGCTGGAAATCCGCTGATTGGCCAGTTCCAGATCGGTGGTGATGAGGTTAAACGAAGAAGGGTCGTTCTTGGCGGGTCCAAGATCGTTGAAGTGCGCCAGCTTCATCAAATTGGCGTTGAGCATCAGACTTGGCACCTTGCCGTTGCGCACGGTGACGTGCCCGGCTCCGTGGATTTCCGACAGCGGGCGCTGCGTGTGACCGATTTCACCTGCCAACTTCACGTCACCTTCCAGCTTCCCGGTCATTTTTCCTCCGCCGTTTGGGAAGGCGGCCAGCAGCTGGGCCAGATTGACTCCGCTCAATCGCACATTGGTCTTGAAACTTACGCTCTTCCCAGACAAGTCAAAGGAGAGATCGCCTACGGCGTTTCCGCCATAGACTTCCGCTTTGACATCCGTGAAAAAAGTGCGTCTCGCTTCCAAGCGCAGTTTAGAGATTAGATCTTTTACTTCGACCGAGCCGAATCGCAAACGGCCCGCCTTCAAGCTGCCCTGGCCGTCCATCGAGGAAGAAGAAGGATTGATAATTCCGACCAGGTTCACCTGCTGCAGTTCGCCGGAAACGTCGTGGGCTTCGAAAAAGACGGGACCCGCGGCGTCGGATGGCAGAAGATTCGAAGCGACCACCTGCCCGCGGATAATTTGCATGCTCGAAATTACTCCCAGCGGGAAAGTGCTGTTCGAAGCCTTCGCTTGAGGATTCTCGAAATTCCACGGACCGTCGGGGTCCGAAGTCATATTGAGGATTGGGTCCTCAAGTACCAGCGACTTGATGACCACCTGCCGGTGCAGGAGCGCACCAACACTGAGTACAGCATCGATCCGCGCCACTTTGACGATGTAACCGGCAGGAAATAACGGAGGATTCTTCACGCCGAATTCGTCAATGTGAATCGATACAGGAAAAAACGTGAGTGCCAGCCGCCCGATTTCTACCTGCTTTCCCGTCTTCTCCTGGAGATAGGAGATCACCTGAGGCCGGTAGCGATCCACCCTGATGAGAGCGGGTACAATGAAAATAACGGCGAGCAGGAGAGCCGCAGCGATTCCAAGTGCGATCAAACCGGTTCTGCGGCGGATGGCCATAGAGAGCTCCAGGATACAACCAGTGCCGAATGAAGGGAGGGAAACGTTAGCCCTTCCACACGTACTTACCGCAGGTACAGGTGACTGTGTCGGTGGGGAGTTTCTTTTCCAACGGTTGCCGACAAACTGGACATATTTTCTGCCACATAACGATGCCAATCTTTTCTTCTGACGGGGGCCGCTAACAAAAAAAGTCTACTCGGCCTGGAATTGGTTGTCTGTCACTATAAACACAGAAGCAAAACTGTTCCTTATTGCACAGGTGCCCGGCGCTAGGGGGAGTTAACATCCGCAGGAATGTCGATGGGAAATACTAGGAAACTCGTTTGCTTGTCCATGTTGGCTGCCGGCGGCTTGCTATGGAGCAAGGCGAGCCACGCATTGGCCGGAGATGCGGTGGAGGAATACGGCAGCCGAGGGAATTCCCGCGAGCTGCCCCAGAGCGCGCCTCCCGTTGTAAAACTGGTCGCTGACAGCCGCTCGGCAGGAGCAATGTCAGTTGCCAGCCGCGCCCCAGAGCGAAGTTACGAGCCTACGGCGGGCGAACTCGTAGTTGCGGTCGTCGCCAATGAGATTTCGGACCGTGAGAAGCTGCGAAAGTGGCTCTGCCTGATCGAGAAAAGAGCGGGGAAGCAAACCCTGACCCAACTCCAGGTAGAGACCAAGGAGGGACCGCTCTACCGGTTGTTGGCGATCGACGGCGCAGCGCTGAACCTCGAACAGCGACGGCAGGATGACGCGCGCATCGGGCGGTTATTGAAAGATCCGAGGCAATTGCAGAAGTTAAAGCAGGCGCAGGACGAAGATGAAATCAAACTTGAGAAGCTCATCGGTTTGTTGCCGGCAGCTTTTATTTACGACTATGACGGGGTCGAAGACAATCTTCTGCGGGTCAGATTTCGGCCCAATCCTGACTATACGCCGCCAACGTACGAAGCCCGGGTAGTCCACAGCCTGGCCGGAACCATTTTGATCGATCCGGAGCACAAGCGCTTGGCAAGGGTGTCGGGCCAGCTCATGAACCGCGTCGATTTCGGTTACGGTTTGCTGGGGCGGATTGACAGCGGCACAGTGGAGCTAGGGCGAGTGCCGGTGGGCCCTCAAGAGTGGAAGACCGCCTTCATCAACATTCACTTCACGGGGCGGCTAGCGATATTCAAAACGATCAGCAAAGAGCAATATGAGAGGCGATCGGATTTCCGTGTGGTTTCCAGCGATCTCAGCCTCTCCGATGCGAAGGAGCTTCTAGGTTCCAGCATCCTTCCCCGTCCGCAAACCGCGGAAACCACCCAAGGATCGAAAACACCCTGAGTCCGGTACGCGGGCGCTGTTGCAAACCTTTGCCTGCCCAGAGCAGCGGTGAAGTGTCTTGCCAGAACGCTGCTAGGCGACGGTGACGTCCGGGCTGAGGTAGACGTCCTGGATCGCGTTAAGGAGTTGGACGCCTTCCTTCATGGGGCGCTGGAACGCTTTGCGGCCAGAGATGAGCCCGGTGCCGCCGGCGCGCTTGTTGATGACGGCGGTGGCTACGGCTTCCTCGAAGTCGTTGGCACCGGAGGCGCCGCCGCTGTTGATCAGGCCGGAGCGGCCGCAGAAGCAGTTGATGACCTGATAGCGGGTCAGGTCGATGGGATGATCGCTGTTGAGCTCGGTGTAAATGCGCTTGTCGAATTTGCCGTAACTGGAATCGCCGATGTTGAGAGCGGCATAACCACCGTTATTTTCTGGGAGCTTTTGCTTGATGATGTCGGCCTGGATGGTGACGCCGAGATGGTTGGCCTGGCCGGTAAGGTCGGAGGAGAGGTGATAGTCCTTGTCCTTCTTGAAAGCATTGTTGCGGAGATAGCACCACAGGACCGTGGCCATGCCGAGTTGGTGGGCGTGCGCGAAAGCCTGGCTGATTTCGACGATTTGGCGGCCGCTTTGATCGGAACCGAAATAGATGGTAGCGCCGACGGCGGCTGCGCCCATGTCGTAAGCTTGCTGCACGGTGCCGAAGAGAATTTGGTCGGCCTTGTTCGGGTAGGTGAGCAGTTCGTTGTGATTCATCTTCACGATGAACGGAATCTTGTGAGCATACAGGCGCGCGACGGAGCCGAGCACCCCGAAGGTGGATGCGACGGCGTTGCAGCCGCCTTCGATAGCGAGCTTGACGATGTTGCCGCCGTCGAAATAGTCGGGATTCTTGGCAAAGCTCGCGCCGCCGGAATGTTCAATGCCCTGATCGACAGGCAGGATCGAGAGATAGCCGGTATTGCTTAGGCGGCCATGGCCGAACATGCGCTGGAGATTGGTGAGGACACGCACGTTGCGGTCGGTGGCGGCGTAGATGCGATCGATGAAGTCCGGGCCGGGGAGATGCAGGCGCTCTTTGGCGATTTTTGGCGATTTGAAGCCGAGCAGGGATTCGGCTTTTGCGCCGAGGTAGGTTTCGATTTTTCCTGAAGTCAGTGTTGTTGCCATTTCATTCTCCTCACTTCTCTTGCGGTGTTGTAATCCACTATTGTACTGTGACTGCGCGGCAGTCCGCTAATCTCGAATTCCTGATGTAAGCATGCTGCCAGCGGCGGCGTCCACCAGCCAAAGCAATTTTCCATTTTTGGGCTGAAGCGATTGCGCGGGCAGTTGGTCCGGTTCAAACGGCCCTTCCAGAACCGCTTTCAGTGCCAGCGCTTTGTCCGCGCCCGTCACCATAAAGATAATCTCCGCGGAATTGCTGGCCGCAGGCGCTGTCAGAGTAATACGGTCGGTGAACAATTTGCCGACCCAATTTCCTACTGCGATGCGCCTGTCGGCGTGCAAAGCTTTGGTTCCCGGGAAAAGTGAGAGCGTGTGACCCTCGTTGCCCATCCCCGCCAGGACGAGATCAAAAGGCGGATACTCTCCCACCTTCAATTTGAAATATTCGCGCAGCGTTTTTTCGTATTCGAGCGCAGCCTGATCCGCGTCGGGATTTTCACCTTTGATGCGCGTGACCTGCTCTGCTGTCAAGGGTGACTTCGAAATCATCGCTTCGCTGGCCATGCGGAAATTGCTGTCCGCATGGTCCGGTGGGACATGGCGCTCATCGCCGAAGAACAGATGCGTTCTATCCCAAGGAACCTGCGAACGTAGCGCGGGATCGTTCACCAGGAGGCTGTAGAGCGCTTTCGGAGTCGACCCGCCTGCGAGCGCCACGTTAAACGAGCCCCTTGCGCTTGCTGCCGCTCCAGCGGCTTGAACGAATTCCTGCGCCGCACGCTTCGCGATAGCCGCGCCGTCGGCAAGGATGCGAATCTCGCGCTCCACTCGCGTTCCTCTCAGGTAATGATTCCCGTTTGATCCGGAACGGCAATCCTGCCGCGCTTGTCCACTTCTTCTTCGCCGATGCGCCGCCACGCGCGGCCATCGCGTTCGAGCAAGTCGTCCGCTTCAATGGGCCCCCAGGAGCCCGAGGCATAATTTGGGAATCCGCGGGCGGGCAGCGCGTGCCACACGTCGAGCATGGGTTGAATCACATTCCATCCGGCTTCGACCATGTCCGACCGCTGGAACAGCGTGGCATCGCCGGCCATGCAATCACGCAGCAAGCGCTCATAGCCGGTGCTGTGCTCCAATCCAAAATAAGTGCCGTAATCGAAATCCATGTTTACCAAGCCGAGTTTCATAATCGAGCCGGGAACTTTCGCGCCGAAGCTGAGAGAGATGCCCTCCTCGGGCTGAATGTGGATGACGAGGCGGTTGGTCTCGAGATTTTTGACAGTGGTGTTACGGAACAACACGAAAGGCGTGCGACGGAATTGGATGACGATCTCCGTGGTGCGCTGCGCGAGGCGCTTGCCTGTCCTCAAATAGAACGGAACGCCGGCCCAGCGCCAATTGTCGATTTGCAATTTCAGCGCGACAAATGTTTCGGTGTTCGAATCGGGAGCGACGTCCGGTTCGCTGCGGTAGCCGACGACACGTTGGCCGTCCACGGTGCCGGGGCCATACTGCCCGCGAACCATGTTTTTCAGCACATCTTCGGGATTGAGCGGCTGGATCGCGTGCAACACTTCCGCTTGTTTGTTGCGCACTTGATCGGCATCGAAGGAAATCGGCGGCTCCATGGCCGTCATGGTCAGGAGCTGGAAAAGGTGGTTGGGAACCATGTCGCGAAGGGCGCCTGCGGTTTCGTAGAAGCCGCCGCGATGCTCGACGCCGACGGTTTCCGCCGCGGTGATCTGCACGTGGTCGACGTAATTGCGATTCCACAACGGTTCGATAATGTTGTTCGAAAAGCGGAAGACCATCACGTTCTGGACGGTTTCTTTGCCGAGGTAGTGGTCGATGCGGTAGATCTGCTGTTCCGTCAGAACCTGCTTCAAGTCATAGTTGAGCTGTTTTGCCGATTCCAGGTCGTGGCCGAACGGTTTTTCGACGATCACCCGCGCCCAATGGTTGTTTTCTTCTTTCGTCAGGCAGCAAGCACCCAGCATTTGCGCGATCGGAGAAAAAAACCTTGGCGCAACGGCCAGATAGAAAAACCGGTTTCCAAGAGTATTGTGAGTTTTGTCCGCTTCCGCTATCTGCGCGTCCAATCGCTTGAAGGCTTCCGCATCCTGAAAATCGCCGCGCACGTAGTAAATACGCTCGGACATCCAGCTCCACAACTTAGGGTCAATCGGAGCGGGGGCGTACTTGGGGATTTCCTCGGCAAGCAATTTGCGAAAACTCTCGGTGGTGTAGTCGTTGGTGGCAAAGCCAACGATGGCAAACTGCTTCGGAAGAATATCGTCCTGAGCGAGATTGCAAAGCGCGGGAATGAGCTTGCGCTTGGTGAGGTCGCCGGTGGCGCCGAAAATAACCATTACGCAGGGCGCCGCGGTAGGGTTCACGTCCAGATGGTTCAGGCTCATGAGAGAGGCTTCCTGTCTTCACGCGTCAAAAGTTTTTTGAAATCTCTAGTGTCCAGACTTTTTTTCGATGTGCCCGCCGAACTGGAAGCGCATCGCCGATAAGACTTTCGCCGCAAAGTCATCTTCGCCGCGCGACGTGAAACGCTGAAACAGAGAAGCGGTCAGAACGGGCGCGGGAGCCGTGGACTCGATGGCAGCGAGGATGGTCCAGCGGCCTTCGCCGGAATCGGAGACGCGGCCGGAGAATCGCTCGAGGTTTGGCTGGTCGAGAAGGGAGATGGCGGTTAAGTCCAGCAGCCACGACGCGACGACGCTACCGCGCCGCCACACTTCCGTGACGTCCGCGAGATTGAAATCGTATTGATAGTGTTCGGGATTGCGTAGTGGAGTGGTCTCCGCGTCAGCTTCGCGATGGGATTTGCCGGCATTGGCGTGCTTGAGAATGTTCAAGCCTTCGGCGTACGCCGCCATCAAGCCATACTCGATGCCGTTGTGAACCATTTTGACGAAGTGGCCGGCGCCGGAAGGGCCGCAGTGGAGATAGCCTTCCTCGGCGGTGCCGGGGACTTTATCGCGGCCGGGAGTGCGATCGACGTTGCCGCGGCCGGGCGCGAGTGTCTTGAAAATCGGATCGAGGTGCTTCACCACTTCGGTTTCGCCGCCGATCATCTGGCAATAGCCGCGTTCGAGGCCCCAGACGCCTCCGCTGGTGCCGACATCGCAGTAGTGGATGCCCTTGGCGGAGAGCTCTTTGGCACGGCGGATGTCGTCGATGTAGTAGGAATTTCCACCGTCAATCACGATGTCGCCAGCTTCGAGTTTGCCTGCTAGATCTTTGAGCGAAGCATCGACCACCGCGGCGGGCACCATGAGCCAGATGGCGCGGGGCTTCTGGAGTTTCTTGACGAATTCATCGAGGGAGGTGGCGCCGGTGGCGCCTTCGCCTTCGAGTTGCTTGACTAAGTCGGCGCTGCGGTCATAGACGACGCACTTGTGGCCGTTTTTTTGCAGGCGTCGCACCATGTTAGCGCCCATTCTTCCCAAGCCGATCATCCCCAGTTGCATCGTCAGCGCTCCTCAGCCTTCTGTAATTTATTCTGTTTACGACGTTATGCGATCGCTTTTTGCACGGCTTTGGTCAGAGCAGCGAGGCCCGACCTAAGATTTTTTCCAAGATGGACGCGCAGGGCGCGGCGGCCACGTTCGACGAGAACGGCAAAATCGCCGCGGGCTTGTGCTGCCTTCACGATACCGAAAGTGTATTTCTGTCCGGGAACAGGAAGATCCTTCGCATCGTCGCAAGTAATCTGCAGGAAAACACCGCTGTTGGGGCCGCCTTTGTAGGCTTGTCCGGTGGAGTGGAGGAAGCGTGGGCCGAAGCCAAGAACGGTGGCGACTTTTTTCTTGTCACGCACGGCATGGCGAATGGTTTGCAATGCTTTTTCATTCGCGGGATTCATGGTGATATAGCCGAGAACGGCAAAATAATCGCCTGCACCAAGGCGCAAAAGATGAGCTTTGAGCACGTCGGCGAGTTTCGCGCCGCCCTGCAATGCAGCGGTGTTTTTTTCGTCGGCGAAAAGCTTGATGCCTTTCTCCTCGAAGAATGGCAACTCCGGCGGTAGCCTTCCCGTCGTTTCGTACTGGCTCGTCAATTTTTTGGTTTCGATCTTGCTGGCTTCAACGTCGGGTTGGTTGAAAGCATTAATGCCGATGATCGAGCCTGCGACCGCAGTGGCGATTTCCCAGCGGAAGAATTCCTGGCCGAGAGTATAGGTGTTTGGCAGTGCGATGCGAACGACGGGGTGTCCGGCCTTTTCGAGGGCAGCGACGGCGGCATCCTGCGCCTTGTTGGGCTTCGATGCCAGGCGGAGATAAACGAAAACCCGATCGTTGCCATAAGTAGCCGGCTTGGCGACGCGCTCGCGATCCACGGGAATGATTCCTTTGCCAATTTTTCCGGTGGATTCGGCAATCAATTGCTCCAGCCACGCGCCAAGATCGGAAATTCCTGGCGAAGCGATGATGGTGATCTTGTCGCGGCCATGATTGGCGGCGACTCCCATGATGCTGCCGAGAATGACGCCAGGATTCGAATCGGCGGCAGAAGATGCGCCACAGGCCTTGACCATCTCTTCCGTGTTTTTCAAAAATTTGGCGACATCCAGGCCCATGACGGCCGCGGGGACCATGCCAAAGTTGGAAAGTGCGGAATAGCGGCCTCCGATGCTCGGAACACCAAAGAATATCCTGCGGAACTTGTCCGCTTCGGCCACCTGCTGCATTTTGGAGCCGGGATCTGTGACGGCCATGAAGCGATTGCCAACTTCTTTTTCGCCGACTTTGGCTTTCACGCGCTCGAAAAAATATTGTTTGTAGATGTTGGGTTCAAGAGTGCTGCCGGACTTGCTCGAAACGATGCAAATAGTGCTCTTGAGGTCCACTTTGGCTTCGATGGCCCGAATTTGGGAGGGATCGGTGGAATCGAGAACGTGCAGTTCGGGAAAACCTTGGATCTTTCCAAACGTCATCCGCAGAACTTCGGGACACAGGCTGGAGCCACCCATGCCCAGCAAGAGGGCATGTTTGAATCGCGATTTTTTTATGTCGGCGGCAATCTGTTTCAGCGCATCAATGTGGGCAAGCTGCTCTTCGGTAATGGAGAGCCAGCCGAGCCAATTGCTCTCGTCGGTGCCGGTCCAGAGCGAAGCATCCTTTTGCCAGAGGCGAGCAACTTTATTGTTTTTTTTCCAGTCGTCTAGGGACGCTGCCACCGCCCCGGCAAGTTCCTTCGGCAATTTGTAGGTTTGTTTGTTGACGCTCACGCGCGCACCCCGGCGCTTTTTCCCGTTGCGGCCAACAGGGTGGTGAAGGCATCGGCAAAGAGTTTCACGCCGTCGGTCAGAAGCTTGTGGGTGACTTCTTTCATCGAGATGCCCGCTTTGGCGAGGTCGGCCATGGTCCTTGCAGCTCCGTCAACGTTTTCGGTGAGGCTGTGCCGCAGCTTGCCGTGATCGCGGAAGGCGTCAAAGGTGGCGGGAGGAATGGTGTCGACGGTATCCGCGCCGATGAGTTCTTCAACATAAATCACGTCGCGGTACTTCGGATTCTTGGTGCTTGTGCTGGCCCAGAGCAGGCGCTGGGTCTGTGCGCCCTTGGAAGCGAGCGCTTTCCAGCGCGCACCGCCAAAGAGTTCCTGATACTTTTTGTAAGTGAGCCGCGCGTTGGCAATAGCCACTTTTCCGCGAACGCTTTCGAGCAGAGCGGTTTGGCCGCTGTCCGCGCCTGCCTTGATCTTTTCATCGATTTTGCCGTCAACGAGCGAGTCGATGCGGCTGACGAAAAAGCTGGCCACGCTGGCAATGTGACTGATGTCCTGCCCTTTGGCGGCGCGAGCTTCGAGCGCAGCAAGGAATGCTTCGGCAACTTGCTCGTAAGCGGACTGCGCGAACAGAAGTGTGATATTGATGTTGATCCCATCTTCGAGGGCCTGGCGAATAGCGGGGAGGCCTTCGGGCGTTCCGGGAATTTTGATCATCACATTCGGGCGATCCACGGCCTTCCACAGGCGGCGAGCTTCCGAGAGCGAGGCCTTGGTATCGAAGCCGAGAAAGGGCGAGACTTCCAGGCTGACGTAACCGTCTCGCCGCTTCGAGTCCGCGTAGACCGGCTTGAAGATATCGCACGCATCCTGCACGTCGCGAATGGCAATTTTTTCGAAGACGCCGTTGGCATCCAACTTCTTCGCCTCCGGCGAGTTGAGGACATCGTCGTAGAGATTGCTGCCGGTAATAGCCTTCTCGAAGATGGCGGGATTGGAAGTCATGCCGCGGAGGCCGTCATTGTCGATGTATTTCTTCAATTGACCGCTAGTCAGCAGATCCCTGCGGATGTAGTCCATCCAAGGGGATTGCCCATAGGT
>Ga0210407_10004299_pt1 | contig 11268 bp, 10 predicted proteins | sample IncBWC27MmetaG_FD_150860 | JGI IMG/M metagenome (GOLD analysis project Ga0210407, IMG submission 150860) | Forest soil microbial communities from Barre Woods Harvard Forest LTER site, Petersham, Massachusetts, United States - Inc-BW-C-27-M | ecosystem: Environmental > Terrestrial > Soil >... | reverse complement strand
CGAAAGGCGGCGCGTTCCAGTGTTCCGATGCCGCGAAGCTCGTGGAAAGCGAGGCGGCTCTCGATTTGCGCGGCGAGCTTTGAAACCGTTTGGTCGGAACGTACATTGGCCTCGACTTGCGCAGGCAACTCTGCACCGAGCAGGTCCAAAGCGAGGCTCAGGCCCAGGCGCAGGATTCGACCTGCGCTGACTTCACGGGCTGCAGCCATGGCGCGGTCCCAATCCGGCGGTTGCCCGGACGAAATTAGCGCCGCCACATCGGCAATCCACATGAGGCGCTCCCAGAAATGCTTGGCACCGTGCACGCAAATGAGGACCAGTTCGTCTTCCAGCGAGAGGGCGGGGACGTCGCGGCCGTCGATGTTTACCAAGGCGCGTCGATCGAATAGGTCTTCTATGCGTAATGGGCGCGGATAGTAGCGGAGGGTGCGCTCGGTGTGGAATTCGACCAGCAGGTGAGTGCCGGCTTTTTGGAAAGCATATTCGCCGGGGATCTTCTTAGCGTCGATGGCGCTCAGCGGGAAGCGCGGTTGGTATCCGAGGTCGAGCATGGCCTGCGTCGCACGGCGAATATCTTTTTCGCGCACGACGAGGTCGAGGTCGGAATATTGACGCATGCCCGGGTCGCCATAACAGCGGACGGAGAGCACCGGGCCTTTTGTCGCTAAGGTTTCGATGCCGGCTTCAGCAAAAATCTCCAGCAGGTGAAATAGCTCGGCGGTCAACTGCAGGGCGAGGATGGCTTGCGCGCGCCGCGATTCGCGCAACGTGGCGCGGACCTCCGGCGGCATGCGTGAAGGATCCAGATTCTTTACGCGCTCGGCAAGAAGCGGGACTACACGGTGATTTTCCGTGCGCCGCAGCAAATCTGGCCAGTTGAGTGAATTTTCGGAAAGACGGGCGAGACGGCCGATAATTGTGCGAGCTGCAGCGCATTCCAGCAGAGCGAACCATTCTGGCGACCGGCGAGTGTTGCGCGCCGATGAAATTTGCGGCAGATCCTTGTTCGTGGATACCGGTGCGGGCATAGGTCGCAGGACTTGGTCAACGCGAAAATTGTCTCGCAAGCTCCGCAGCGCGGCGCAGTGCGTCTTGCCAGAGAGGGAAAATGGCGGGGAAACGCTGCGCAGCCGCCTGTGCGATTTGCTGCAAAGACGCCTTCCCATCCATGGCGTGCAACAGCCAGCGGTCGGCCAGCCCATTCTCCGGGAGCGAAGGCACAAAATCCGCGGCCCGACACCGGAGCGACTGCGGCGCAAAGTTCACGCTCTGAAATGTAGACTGCCGGAAGTGTCGGCCTGTATCTTTCGCATCGCCACCGGTCTTCGTCTCCCAACGCCAAACATATTCCTGACCGACCAGATTTGTGTGCAAGCTGACGGCGATCTGCTGTCCTCGCTGAACGGAAACTGCCTCCAACAAGGGCAAAAAAACTTGTCCATAAATCGTCTTGTCTGCGCCCGGTCCCGAGGAATAGCCAATGCCGTCGAGCAGTTCCGTGTCAAACCAGATACATACGCCGTGAGCCATGCCAGCCCGTGTTGTCGAGAAATTCAGGTCGGCAGCGGCGCATGGCTTTGCCCCAACTGAGTAATCGAGCACGGTCCAGGTCAGAGGTTCTGTCAGGAGTTGGTCGCTGTTGAAGTGGCCGCTGTAAGATCCGTTCAGCAAAAGTGGCAACGAAGGTGACAAGTTCAAAGCAGGTGCCGAGTGAAGCCAGGGCGATAAGAGCTTCGAATAGAAATCGTCCGCTTCGATCAGTGCGGCCTTAAGTATATCGCGCTGGGGAATCAAGCGACCTCGCGGCGCAAGGAAGCGCTGGCGGGCGTCTTCTATCGTTCCAATTGCGTGGCCGAAGAACGGAAGGGAGCCGCGGATGTCCGACACGATAACGTTGGCGCGTTCCGGCAAGTGCGCTTTGCGCGAATCGCTTTCGATGAACTCTATACGCTCCGCGAAGCCGTTAAGGGCGGCTAGTTCGCGGGCGAAGTGCACGATTTCTTCCGAATCGACTGCGTAAACTTTTCGCGCTCCGGCCTGGCACGCAAGTAACGCAAACACGCCTGGACCGCAACCGATTTCCAGCACTGCATCGCCCGGCCGGACGGCCTTAGCAATGGCTTTGCGGTAGGCTTCAAAGCGCTTGGAATCCGCGATCATCCCTCCGTAATCAAAAAGTGAGTACATCGTCAGTAGTTTGAAACCAAAGACTTCGAGACGTGGCGATTACGTAAGCCTTGCGCATCCACGACGATCAAGTCACAAAGTGCTGCGATTCTTGCTGGATCACGGTGTGGCACGATCCGCCGCACCGGTACGCTTGTAACTAGTCTGCTCAAAAAATCGAACTCCGCAGCGCGCTGTTTGCGGTCCAAAAGCCAATTCATATAGGTATTCTGCACAAGGCCAAGAAGGGCGTCGCGAGAGCTAACTTGCTCGATCCTTGGTGCATCCTCAGAGTCCGTCCGCCGCGCAAGGAGATAGACTACGCCGAGAGGCCGTTCCTCCGTCTCGAAGCTGGCTCTATCGCCATCGAGTGGCAAGAAACACTTTTCCCAGCTTGAGGTTAATCGTGGCAGTGCATCTACTCTTCCGAACAATTTTTCCACCGCATCCGGCCACAGACCCACCTGTGCATAACCAGGCTCGACACCATAGCCCGGACCGCTCACTTTAACTGCCGTCACGTCCTCACAAAGGACGGGCGTGCCTTTCAATGCCAGGGCCGCCGCCAGTGTTGACTTCCCCGATTGGCTCTCACCACACAGCACAATGGCACGCCCATCGAGGTTCACCGCGCTTGCGTGCAACGCAGTGACACCGCGCCGTCTGAGAATAAAACCCATCACTGGACCGCGAAAGTAGGTTGCCAGAAAGTCTATGTCGAAACCTGGCGGACAGCGTCCCCAGACGCGGCACGCCGGGCCATCAATGAGGAATTGCGTTCCGTCAGCGTAAGTTAATTCAAAGGCTTCTTCCGCGCCAAAAACTCTTACCGCGTAGCCGGAATCCACATTCTCGATCGATGTGGGTTCGGCATAGATGGTATGTGCAGGCAAACTCCGAGCGGCGCCGACCCATTCAGGCGCGACCGAAACTAGATCGAGTACGATATCAGAATCGGCACTCTGCAAACTGATTAACTGAGGGTAAAACCCGGAAATCGAAACGTCGGAGATACATGAGAGGCCGTACGCACGGTAGCGATAAATCAATGGCAAAAATCCAGTTACGTCATGGACATGGACTTGGGATTATCAGCATTTTTGCTATGACCTCCAGCCCCCGTCATGTCCGTCAAATCACCGTAAATCAAAAGCTTGGGCGACTCATACTTCTTTTTTGGAACTGCTTTCTGATCACGCGTCATCGAATCTCTCCTTTTGACTCTACTGAATACCCCGAGCCTTTTCAATGTCTTTTAGCCAATGGTTCAGTAGCACCGGTCGCAAGTCCCGCCACAGGCTATTACCAGAAGCGTTTTCGAGAATTGCAGCCAGCCGCTCCCAATCCACGAAGAATTTCACTGCCGTCGTAGGTTGAGGGAGGGGCAAAGGGCTCCACCTTCGGTTGCGCACCTGGAGAGCGAGCGGGTCACCAGCTAAAGGCGTCTTGGGTCTCAGACGAACTTCTTCTGGCAGCAAGACCAACATGGCCCGCCGGAGTAGCTCCTTGTCGATGCACAACGGCACCGGCGGAACACACAGCAGGAAATTGATTAGCCGCTGATCCAAAAGGGGTGTGCGCGATTCGAGCGGGACACGAGTCCACTCAGCGTCTTCGCGCTCAAGGATCTCAGGCCAATATCCACCGTTCAGGGTGGCATGAGCATCCGGATACCACGGATGGGTTTTCTCGGCAGGTTTCATTAGTTCACACCAACGCTCGCGGAGACATATTTCAGTTTCAAACTCAGGCGAAAACCATCGAGGATATTCAGCCATGTCGTCGGTGCGACGAAAACGATGCAGGCGCGCTCGAAACCCGCCGCGCAATGGAGGAATGCGCCCATGCTCTAGAAAATATTTTCCGAACGCTTTGCCAATTGTTGCGAAACGCATACCGCGAGCGAGATAGAGCAGGTAGGGCCACGATTGACCAGTCAAGATTCCATCCCCGCCGTAGCCGCTGAGCACTACCCGCGACTGTTGTGACACGCAGCGACTTTGCTGCAAATAAGAAGGCAAATAAGGTTCCTGAGATGGCTCCGGCGTAAGCACTTTGTCTTCATCCCAGCCCGCAAACGGAAGGCATGCAGACTGAGGCCAGATTTCAATCGGAATCGACAAATGCTCCGCCACTCGAGCGGCCAAGTGGCCCTCTTGATCGTCGAACAATGGCTGGCAATCCACACAGTACGCACGAAGCGATGAATGCCAGGCGCGTTTTCGCGCATAGTCGCTGGCAATTGCTGCGATGCTTGTGGAGTCCAGCCCGCCGCTCATGTAGATGGCGACGGAATCCCGCGGCAAGCGTTCCTTGACTGCCTGCTCCAACAGCTCGCGAAACCGTTCCACATATTCCTGTTCCCGTTTGAGCTGCAGCGGTTCTTCGATAGGCAGCGAGGCGAAGCGTCGGACGTGCAGCACGACAGTTGAAAAGTGCAATGCATGGCCAGCCGGGAGTCGCGAAATATCTCGAAATGCCGAGCGTGCCGAGTCGGAGCATGAGCCTTGCAGAAGAAAATCGCCGATGAAGTGGTCGTCGAGCGCGCTGGAAATGTCTGGCGCACAGCGGATTGCGTTCAGGGTGTTGCTGAAGTAGAGGCGGTTGCCGGCTTGCGCGTAGAAGAAGGGGCGAGCGCCCATCAAGTCGCGGGCACACCACAGGTGGCGGGCCTCAGCGTCCCAAAGAGCGAAGGAGTAATCGCCGATTAAATCGGGCAGGCTAGCTTCGTGCCACCGGCGCCACGCGCGAAGGGTCAATTCCTCGTCGGTAGGATCCCCATCGAATGCGTCGCCGTGTTGCTCAAGCTTCCGGCGCAAATCATCACGGCCGTCCAGGCGCACTTCGCCAAGCAACCAGATGCGCCCGTCGAGCGAGCACGGCTGCGAAGGACACTGAGGCGCGGGGCCTGTGCGGAGAAACGTGAAGCAAAATCCGGCCCCGGGTTTCGTGGTGATATGAGTACCGTCGGGGCCGCGAAATGCCAGCGTTTGCGCCATGCGCTCGAGTAAGTGCGTGTCCGGTGGGGCGCCATCCAGGGACACGACGCCGGCGAATCCGCTCACCGTGTCTCCAGCGGTGCGGTCGAAAGAGTGCCATCGAATGGTGCGTAATGCCGATGAACGTCTTCCGGCTCGTCTACGGCGACGCCCTGGCGCTCGACCCACGCATGCGCTTCGAATTTTCCGTCTATCTTTCGCGCGCCGATGCGGAGTTCGGACGCGATGCCGTGGCGTTCAAGCAGCCACCAAAGCGCGAGGGATTTTTCCAGGCACGTCGAGCTGCACCAAGCGTAGCGAACCGCGGCGTTGACCATGCGCACGGTGAGTCGCGTCCGCTCGTCATCGGACAACAATCGAGTCGAGTCTTCCTGCGAAGCTTGTTGCAGATGCCCGAGAAAGCAAAGAAGGGATTCTTGCGTGGCTCGAAAACCACGAACCTTGAGGCTGACAGAAATCAAGGGCAAGAGTAGTGCCGCGCGCAGGAAAGTTCCGCGCGCTTCCTGATCCAGCGAACTAAACCGTCGAAGACGTTCCCACATTGGAGGAGGTCACTTGCAACAAGCCATTTTCCACGAGCCGGTCCAGCAATTCTGTGAGATTCGACCGCAACAATTCCGCCTCGACATCGTATTCGTCGAGAAGCTGGAGGTACGCGGCGTCGACGCTGGGCGCCACGGTAACAAGCTGCCACATACGCGTTCCGGTCTCGTCGAGGCCAAAATAGCGCTCCGTCTCGATGTTCAAGAGCACAGATTCCTTATCGAGAAAGCGCACCAAGACGTGCCCGGGCACGGTGACACGATCAGCAAGCGACACCATTCAGCAAAACTCCCCTTGCGAAACCTTTGGAGAGGGCAGGCGATAGAATCGCAACATACCAACTCGAAACGTCATCGGCTAAGATTCTACAAGCGATTCAACGAGTTGGCCACATGGATGGGCGGGCTGCGCGAAATCGCCGAGCCGCGAGATAAGTTCAGGACTTCTTCTTCTTTAGTTTGGTGTCGATACCGGGGGCGAGTTCCTGTAGCGCTTCCAGGCCCTGTTTGGCTTGCTGACCGTATGGGCCGTTGGGATCGAGCTCCAAGGCTTTCTGGTACGCCTCCACAGTGCCGGGCTGCACTATGACTTCCAACTTGGTGCCGACCTGTTTGTAGTCCATGGACCCGACCAGCGCGGCGCCGAGCAGATACCAGGCTTGCGCGCTCTTGGGATCCAGTTCCGTCGCTTTCTTCAGCGGCTCGACGGCTTCCTTCATTTTCCCCACGTTGTACATTGTGATCCCCGCATTGCGATAGGCTTGCGCGGCACCCGCGGGATTTAATTCCGCGCTCTTACTGAACGCAGTCATCGCCTCGTCAATTTTGCCGGCCCGGCCCAGAATTCCGCCCAGGTTGTTGTAGTAATCCGCCGAAGGTTTCAGCGCAATGGCTTGTTTGTAGGCGTTGGCGGCGTCGTCGGCGCGGCCGTCGGCGTCGTAGGCATCTCCGAGACGCGCCCATATAAGGTTAAGATTGATGTCCTTCTCGCCGGCTGCAGTCTTCGCCGCCTCCAACTCTGTCACGGCTTTATCGGACAGATCCTTCACTTCCTGTTTTTTCGCATCGCGCTGGTCCGCCGGAGCTTTCGCTAGATCTGTCTTGGCTTGAGTAGCCTGGGTCAGGAAACCGACCCCGGCCTCGTAGTGTGCTTTCATTCCTTGGAACTTCTGCTTTTCTTCTTCCTGCTTTTTTTGCTGTTCTGCGTATTCGGAGCCCTGCTTCGCGACGATGTCTTTGAAATTCAGGTTCACTTTTGGCGTGTCTGAACCCGAAACGCGAATTTTTACTTCGTAAGGTTTATTGGGAGCCGGAAGTTGTACGGCAAGGGTGTAGACACCATTTCGCAAGCCGCGAAAAGTGAAATTGCCATCCCTGTCGGTCTTGGTGTCAGTCTTCGCGCCTTGATCGCTCACCGCCTGGATGGCGATGTCGACCCAGGGCTTGCCGGCGACGTCGAGAATCTGCCCGGTCGCCATGCCGTCCTGCGCAGCAGCCTTGGGCGCGAAACCGCACGTTAAGGCAAGCAATAGAACCAATGATCCTGCCCAAAAGTTCCCCACACTCCAACGTAGCTTCATGCCCCATTCTCCTTTGCCACTCGATAGCCTACCCGTCTCCCGCCGGCGTGCGCCTATTATCTCCGAACTTGGCCGGATGCCAAGCTCAAGGCTGAGCCGCTACCGTTCGCCGGTAAGGAATTGGATCCGCTGCCCCGGCTTCGGCAAACGCCCGCAGGCGCAGCAAGCAACTGTCGCAAGCGCCACAAGCTGCATCTTCGCTCTGATAGCAGGACCACGTCAAATGCAGCGGGGCCCCGAGCTCGACGCCGCGCCGAATGATCTCGCTCTTCTTTAGCGTGATCACGGGCGTGACGATTTCGATTCTTGTTTCCGGCCGCGTGCCGGCACGAACGAGTTCCTGAAATGCCCGGTAATACTCGGGACGGCAGTCCGGGTAGCCGGAGCTATCCTCGGCAACAGCGCCGATGTAAACGGCATCAGCGCCAATCGCTTCCGCCCAACTGACTGCCACGGAAAGAAAATGAGCGTTGCGAAACGGCACGTATGTCACGGGAATGTCGCCGTGGGGCCCGGGAACACCTAGCTGGTCTTCGGGTACGCCAATTTTCTGATCCGTCAGAGCCGACCCGCCTATTGCACGGAAATGGTCGAGTTGCACGACCAGCCGTTCGCGTATTCCGTAATTGTCTGCAATCTCCTCGAAGGCCTTGCGCTCGCGAACCTGCGTACGCTGCCCGTAGCTCGCATGGAGGGCAGCGACACTCGCAGTTCCATGGCGTTCGCATGCGATGGCAGCGGTAACGCAGGAATCCATCCCGCCGCTCAGGAGCACCACGGCTTGTCTTCGCATGTTGCGCATGAAACGTTCGTCCTGGCTCGGCTCCTAAACGCCCTTGGTCGCCGGATCCCAAACAAACTTGTGAAGCTGTAACCCGAGCCGCACCTGCAGTCCGTCCGCAAGAATCCATTCCACCAGTGATTGCGCCAGTAATCCTTGCCATTTCCCTTCCGGATCTTCAAATACTGGGGAGAAAAGCACGGCGCGCACCCTCTGGGGGAGCTGATGCCGTAAGGTGAAGTCTCGGGCAAACTCGTAATCGCGCCGCGTGGAAAGAACAAACTTCACTTCATCGTTCGCGTTAATGGCGGTGAGATTCTCCATCTCGAATGTGTCTGCTTCGCCGGAGTCCGGACACTTCACGTCAACGATCTTGATGACCTCTTTTGGCAGCCGCCCAACGAAGCGCTCGCCGCTGGTTTCGATCAGCACGGTATAGCCCGCTGCCAGCAGTTTGTCCGCCAGAGGATAGATTTCTTCTTGCAAGAGGGGTTCGCCGCCCGTTAATTCCACGAGGGGAGCTGCTGCGTGAGCGGCGTTGGCATCCTCACGCTGGCCGGACAGCTCATCGAGGCGGGCCAGGACTTCGTCAACGCTCATCTTCTTTCCGCCGTGAAACGCATAGGCCGTATCGCACCATGTGCACCTCAAATTACATCCCGTCAGGCGGACAAAAATGCACGGAAGGCCGGCGCGCGTGCCTTCTCCTTGAATCGATTTGAAGATTTCGGTGATGAACATGAAATTTACCGTTAGGCGCAAACTGCGGGCTTGAGTCAGAGTTCCGCTTTGTGTCGCTCTCCTAGTTCTCGGGACGATATTGCGCGCTGGCGGTGTCCGTTTCCCAGATCACGATGTCGGTGACCCGGGCTCCCGCGGGCAACGCCTTAACATGGCCGGTGACCTGGTCGTAAAAGTATTTCGCAAGATTTTCGGCCGAAGGATTCACGGTGCGAAAGGGCTCCAAATCGTTGATGAACTGGTGGTCGAGGCCGCCGATGATCTCGCGAATCACTCTCTTCAATTCCGTAAAGTCACAGAGTAACCCGATGGAGTCGAGTTGCGGGCCTTCGACGCTCACCCGCACGCGATAGTTGTGGCCATGCACGTTTTCGCATTTACCGCGGTAACCGCGAAGAGCGTGCCCTGCCGAAAATGTTTCTTCCACACTAACTTGAAACATAGTTTGTTCTTCTCTGAATCCGCCGTTGAATCTTCGCTCTTATTGCTCTTCCAAAAACCGCGCGACATCCACTAGATCCTGCGTCGTTGCGTATCCCGGGAGAGACTCCAAGAAAATTTTACCATACGCCATCCGCTGAATCCGGCTATCGAGCAGCGCGAGCACACCGCGATCAGTTTTTGTCCGAACCAGCCGCCCAAACCCTTGTTTCAGAGCGAGGACTGCTTGGGGCACCTGGAACTCCGAAAACGCGTTGCGCCCATCCTCCTGCAAGGCTTTCACGCGCGCCGCGACAATGGGGTCGCTGGGCACCGCGAAGGGCAGACGATCCACAATGACGCAAGAGAGTTGCTCGCCCGGCACGTCGACACCTTGCCAGAAACTCGAGGTGGCAAACAGCACTGCACTTTTCGTGTTCTTGAACCGTTCCAGCAACACGGAGCGCGGCGCGGTGCCCTGCAGGAGCAGCGGAAACGACACGCGGCCGCGCACGCGCTCGAACAGATCGTTCATCTGCGAATAACTGGTGAACAAGCAAAACGCGCGCCCCTGGCTGATTTCCAGCAATTTCACGATTTCATCGGCCGCCGCTTGCGAAAAAGCCGGATGGCGCACGTCCGGAATGGCACGGGGCATATACAGAAGCGCCTGCTTCGCCCAGTCAAACTCCGGTGGCAATGCTCCTTCTTTTGCGTGGTCAAGCCCCAGGCGCTGCCGGATGAACTCGAAGCGCCCGGCGACCGTGAGTGTGGCGGATGTCAGTACGATGGAATCGAACTGCTCGAAAAGCCGAGCGCGGAGGACCTGGCTGACGTCAATCGGCGTGGCGGCCAGAAAAATACCTTTGTTTCGGCGCTCGTACCAGTAGACGAAATTACGTTCGCTCGATTCCAAAAGAAAGGCCAGTTCCTGGCGGATCTCGAAACTCCTGCGTGAGATGCGCAGCAACTCCTCCGGCTTCTGCGCCATGGCCGCAAATTCAGTTTCCAGTCCTTTCAAGGCGCTCGCCAAAGCGTCGTAGGTTTCGCGATGCTGCTCCAGGAACGCCGCGCGCTCGTTTCTTTCAAAGGGATAACGGCCATCGCGCGCAGGGAAGGTATCAAAAAAGGCGCGGCTGCGCTCCCGAATTCGCTGTGTCCGTCGCAGCAGCGAGGGCGTTCCGAGGTGCAGAAGCCTCATTCCAATATCGGCGTCGCGTGCCAGTTCCTCAAAACGGTAGTTCGAAATCTGCCGGCCAAAGTAATCGCTGGCTACGTCTTCCATCTCGTGCGCTTCGTCAAACACGACCGCCGAATATTCCGGCAGGATGCTGCCGAAGTCGTCTTGCTTGAGCGCGAGGTCCGCGAAAAACAGATGATGATTTACGATGATCAGATCCGCTTCCTTGGCGCGTTGCTGCATGGTGGTGATGAAGCATTGTTTAAACTCCGGACATTTCTGCCCCGTGCAGGTATCGCGCCGCGCGTCGATTCGCGTCCAAAGCTCCGAATCGTCGGGCAGAAAGGTGAGTTCGGCGCGATCCCCGGTTTCCGTCAGCTTGGACCAATCCTGAATCTGGCGGAAGGCATCCGTCTCTTCCATGCCCTTAAGAACCGGCTGGCCGGCAATTTGATGCAGCTTGGCGCGGCACAAAAAATTCGAGCGGCCCTTCATGACCGCTACCTTTAGTTCTGGGGCAAAGTGTTTTTGCAAAAACGGAATGTCTTTCTGGTAGAGCTGCTCTTGCAGGGACTTCGTGGCGGTGGAGATCACCACGCGGCGCCCGCTGCAAATCGCCGGCAACAGATACGCCAGCGTTTTGCCTGTTCCGGTTCCGGCTTCGACCACCACGTGATGGCGGGATTCGAACGCGTCCTGCACCAACTCGGCCATCAGGAGCTGCGCGCGGCGGTGCTCGTAGCCGCCGATCATGCAGCGCTCTAGCAGTCCGCCCGGCCCAAACACTGTCTGCATGTTTGGCTGTTTTTTGTTGTCGGCCACGGCAGTTTCCGCAGAGACTTCCCTTTTCTTGCGAGGA
>Ga0210407_10004296_pt1 | contig 11272 bp, 7 predicted proteins | sample IncBWC27MmetaG_FD_150860 | JGI IMG/M metagenome (GOLD analysis project Ga0210407, IMG submission 150860) | Forest soil microbial communities from Barre Woods Harvard Forest LTER site, Petersham, Massachusetts, United States - Inc-BW-C-27-M | ecosystem: Environmental > Terrestrial > Soil >... | reverse complement strand
CGGCGAACTCGGCACCGTCAAAATGGAGATCGCATTCCTCGGCGACACCATGAATACAGCGGCGCGTCTGCAGGAGGCTTGCCGCGACACCGGCCAACGCGTGCTTGCCTCGGCGGCGCTGGTGAATCGCTTAGCGGCGTTGCCCTCCGGCATCGCAAAGCGCTCGATCGGCCGGCTACGCTTGCGCGGCAAGGAAAACGAAATCGAGCTCTACGCGCTCGCCGCCGCTCAATCGGAAACCCGAGCCAGCGGCAAGGTCACGGCCCTTTCCTCTCGACTAGGCTGAGGACTCACCCTGCAAGAGAGTGACTGGCGGAGGTCAGGGTAATTCGCGACCGGGTCGAGCCAGCAGCAAGCCCGGCCATGTCCGCTACGCCGCCGAAAGCCGACAAGCCACCGCATCGCAGCGAAATGACGCGATGGGCCACTTGCGGACCTTCGCTACTCCCTCGCTCGCTAACGCTGCTAAGTGCCCCTGGCTCGGCGGCCCGATCGAGCCCCTTTGTGGGGCTTGTCAGCGCTACGAGGTTCGGCACCAGTCGACCAGGCGCGGAGCAACGTGTCGATGGCGTAGCGGACTCGCTTTGCAATGGCGTTCGACGATGGAGGACCAGCCACGCCCAGGCTCTGGCGCAGTTCGGTCATTCCAACCCACGCTCCAATCAGCTGGTCGGCCGCGAGCTCAGGATCATCGATCGCCAGAACTCCTCGCTCGGTCAGCCCCTTCAGGAACGCAGCGACCCGCTTTAGGATTTCGCCGCGGCCTGCGGCGTAAAACACGGCCGCCAAACGCGGTTGCTCCGCGGCGCCTTCCGCCATCAGCCGCGTCTCTCTAACGACCTCCCGGCGCGCGAGGAGCGACACAGTCAGTTCTCCGAATTCGGTGAGCCGCTCCAGCGAGAGGTTCAGGTTCGACCCAACCGGGAGGTCCGGCAAGCGCATCGTCTTGATCGTGCGCTCGAAGACGGCAGCAAGCAGGGCCGGCTTGTCCTGGAAGTTGGCATAGACCGTCATCTTCGACACACCGGCGCGCTCGGCGACCAAGTCCATGGGCGTCGCAGCGATACCGCGATCAAGGAAAAGATCATACGCCGCATCGAGAATCGCCTCGAGCTTGGCGGGGTCACGAGGCCGGCCGCGGCCTCGAGGTTTGTGTTCGACAGACATCACTGACTCGTGACCCAAGAATTACTGGACATATTCGTCCACTTAATTATTTTCTGGACACAAGCGTATAGCAAATAGCTGCCCGTCCCGCAAGGCACGGTCGGGTGGCGGTCCTTCTACCCTCGACACGGAGCGCGACAATGGCCCCCAAGTCCTACGATCTAGCGGCAGCCGACGAAGACCAGCGGTCATACGCAATTGAGCCAGTCAGATTGCCTGTCAATTCGACCGCCCTCACCAACCTCGGTCCAGGAGCGCGCGCCACGGCCAAATCCGTGCTGATCATCGGACCGGATCCTCGGTACATCGATTTTTCTGCTCCGTATCTTCCACCGGGTATGACCGCGGAGAAGTTTATCGCCGGCGTAAACGGCGCACGCGATCGCCTGGCTGACGCTGGCTACTGCGTCCAGGTATTGCTCACCAAGAATGAGGAAACCGTCGAGCAGCAGGTTTCCGACGCTTTGAAGGAAAGGAGCTACGACGTGACCGTCGTCGGCGTCGGTCTACGCACTCTGTCGCCGATGGCGGCGCATTTTGAGCGCCTGATCAATGCCCTTCACGAGAAAGCGCCGAGGACGAAGATTGCTTTCAACTCGAAGCCCGACGACTCCGACGCGGCCGCGCTCCGGTGGCTGTAACGAGGAAACTACCTGGAAGCATCCCGGTAAAGACGAGCCGGTGCGGTCGAACAGTCGCGCCGATCACTGATGCGTGGGACCGACAGGCCCGCATGCTGCCCGCGCGTCTATCAGGAGAACATCATGACAGAACAGACCGCCCAGCGACCATCACCGAAGGAAGTGCGCTGGTGCATGAGTTGAACCATCGTGTCAATAACGAAGTTGCGGCCGCCATCAGCGTTGCGTTTCTCGCCGCGACACGTTCCGGCAATGACAAGCTCTCCGCGATGGATCGGCGCGCCGGGTTCGACGCTCGAGACGGCGAGCACTTCAACAGCCATTTCAACGTCAGCAGCGAGAGCCGCGTACAACAAAAGGTCGGCAAAATCCCGCCTCGAACACGCGTTCTCTCTGCAGCAGCGGACCTGTTTCTCAGGCAGGGCATTGCCGGCGTCAGCGTCGAGGCGATAGCCAAGGCAGCTGCCACCGCCAAGCCGACGCTCTACCGTCATTTCGCCTCGAAGGACGAACTCGTTGCAGAATATTTGCGCGAGTCCGCCAAGCGGCTCGATGCCTGTTGGGTAGAAATCGGACCTCTAGGCTCTGCCAGCGCTCCTGTTCAACTCGGCACCTGGCTCACGGAGATGTCGGACGGACTTGTGAACGGATGGGCCTGCCACCTCGCCAATGCAGCGGCGGAGTTGAAGGAAAAATCTCATCCGGCACAGCGTGTGATCAAGGCATACAAGGCCCTTCAACGCAAACGGCTCACGCGGCTGTGCCGCACCGCCGGGCTCCGCAATCCGTCCATACTCGCGCACGCGCTGCTCCTGCTGTTCGACGGCGCCTGCATCACGGCACCGAGCGTCGCTGGTCGTATCGACATCAGCTTCCGCTTTTTTCTCGGGGGTAAAGCAATGATTGCCGCGCACGCAAAAGCACCGTCGGCGCGGCGCCAAGTGCAACACCCCTGACCAGGAGATCGAAATGGGCATCGTTCGCTTTGCGTTGAAGTTTCCGTACACGTTCTACGTTGTGGCGGCCTTCATTCTGTTTCTCGGCGTCTCCGCCATCATGGTCATGCCGCTGGACATCTTTCCGGAGATCGACATTCCGGTGGTGTCGGTGATCTGGCAGTACACGGGCCTCAGCGTGCCGGAGATGGAGCAGCGCGTCACGACCTATAGCCAGTACTCGATCAGTACAAGCGTCAGTGGCATCAAGAACATGGAGGCGCAGACGCTTAACGGCATCTCGGTGCAGAAGATTTACTTCCAGCCCGGCGTCAACCTCGACCTCGCCATCTCGCAGATCGTCGCGGCGACGAACGCCATCCGCGCGCTGATGCCGGCCGGCATTCAGGCGCCGATCGTTGTGCAGTACAATGCTTCGAGCGTTCCTGTGCTGCAGCTCAGCCTCAAGTCCGATCGGCTCAACGAGCAACAGCTTTACGATTACGGCTATTACAACCTGCGCCAGCAGCTCGCCCCGGTTCCGGGCGTCACGTTTCCCGCCCCCGACGGCGGCAAATACCGGCAGATCATGGTCGACATCGATCCGCTCAAGCTTCAGGCCAAAGGCCTGACGCCGACGGACGTGGTGAACGCGGTCAGTGCTCAGAATCTGACCTTGCCTTCCGGCCTCGCCAAGATCGGCGACACGCAATACACGGTGCGCACCAACGCGATGCCCGTGAGCATCACCGATCTCAACGACATTCCGATCAAATATGTCAATGGGCAGACGGTTTTCCTGAAAGATGTCGGCCAGGTGCATGACGGCTGGGCCGTGCAGCAGAACATCGTTCGCAACGACGGCCGGCGTTCCGTTTTGCTGAGCGTGCTCAAGAACGGCAATGCCTCGACGGTGGCAGTCGTCAACGGGGTCCGCAAGGTCCTCAATGGCGCGCGCGCGGCGGCACCGCCCGGCCTCTCTATCAACGAGCTGTTCGATCAATCGAAGCTCGTCACCGCATCGATTGCCGGCGTTCTCCGCGAGGGCGCGATCGCGGCCGGCCTCACCGGGTTGATGATCCTGCTGTTTCTCGGCTCGTGGCGGTCAACCCTGATCGTCCTGATCTCGATCCCGCTGTCGATCCTCACATCTATCATCGTCCTCTACTTCATGGGCCACACGCTGAACACGATGACGCTCGGCGGCATGGCGCTTGCGGTCGGCATCCTGGTCGACGATTCCACCGTGACGATCGAAAATACGCACCGGCTGCGCAACGAGGGCATGAGTCTTGCGGCAGCTACCCTGCACGGCTCGGCCGGAATTGCTGTGCCGACCATGGTCTCGACGCTCGCGATCAGCTGCGTGTTCACATCGGTGGTGTTCCTCGAGGGGCCGGCGAAGTTTCTGTTCACGCCGCTCGGGCTTGCGGTGGTGTTCGCGATGCTCGCATCCTATGGGCTCTCGCGGACGCTGACGCCGGTCATGATCGGCCTGCTGCTCAAGGGCGAGCACCACGACGGGACAGAGGGCTCTGGCAACCGGTTCGCGCGCTTTCACCAGCGCTTCGAGCACGGCTTCGAACTGTTTCGCCGAGGCTATGTGCGCGTGCTGACGATGTTGCTCAGGCGGCGCCTCATCATTCCGGTCGCCGCCGCACTAATGCTCACGCTGGGCGGGGCCATGGCGACGCTGGTTGGCCGCGACTTCTTCCCCGATATCGATGGCGGACAGATCAAGCTCCATGTCCGCGCGCCGGCGGCAACCCGCATCGAAGCCACCGAGCGCGTTTTCCAGGAGGTCGAGGACAAGATCCGCGAGGTCATTCCGGAGCGCGACCGCCAGCTGATCGTCGATGACATTGGAGTACCGCAACGCGTGTACAACCTCGCCTTCACCGACGGCTCGACCATCAACGCCAATGACGGCACGATTCTGATATCGCTCAAGGAGGGACACGCGCCAACGGCTACCTACGCACGCAAGCTTCGCGAAGTGCTACCGGCCGCCTTTCCATCCGTGACCTTCTATTTCCAGGCCGCCGACATGATCACGCAAGTTCTCAATTTCGGATTGCCGTCACAGATCGACGTTCGCGTCGTTGGTCGCGACCGCGCCACCAACAGGCGTGTCGCGGAGGAGCTGCGCCGCCGCCTCGCGGTCGTTCCGGGCATCGCCGATGCCCATCTTCAGCAGGAGCTCGATGCGCCGGCATTCATGGTGGCCATCGACCGGTCGCGGGCGCTGCAGCTTGGACTTAACGCGCAGGCCATCGCCAATGACGTCAATACCAGCCTCAGCTCATCAGAGCAGGTCGCGCCCAATTTCTGGACCGATCCAGTCAGCGGGATTCCCTATTACATCGCCGTCCAGACGCCTGAGCATCTGGTGAGCTCGCTTAACGACATTAGCAACACGCCGGTATCGACCGCCATCGGCGCCAACGGTCCGCCGATACCGGGGTTATTGAGCAATGTGGCGACGCTCAAGCGCGACAGCGTTCCGACCAATCTGAACCAGACCAATATTCAGCCCGTCTACGACGTCTATGCCAGCGCGCAGGGCCGCGACCTCGGCAGTGTGTCCGGCGACATCGGCAAGATCGTCTCCGAGCTGCGGAAGGAGCTCAAGCCCGGCAACACCATCCAAGTTCTCGGACAGATCCAGAGCATGCGCGATTCTTTTCGGGATCTGGGGATCGGATTGTTGTTCGCCGCCGTGTTCGTCTATCTGCTGATGGTCGTCAACTACCAGAATTTCGGTGACCCCTTTGTAGTGATCCTGGCGCTGCCGGCAACGTTTTGCGGCATCGTGACGATGTTGTTCATCACGGGCACGACGCTCAACGTCCCCTCTTTGATGGGCGCCATCATGGCGGTCGGCGTCGCCTCCGCGAATTCCATTCTGCTTGTTACGTTTGCGCGCGAGCAGCAGCTCAAGGGCAGGAGTGCCCTCCGAGCAGCCCTTGACGCGGGCCGCACCCGAATCCGCCCCGTGCTGATGACGGCTGCGGCGATGGTCGTCGGCATGATCCCGATGGCCATCGGCGGCCCTGGCGAGGAGCAGAACGCGGCGCTGGCGCGCGCCGTGATCGGCGGGCTTCTGTTTGCGACCCCCACCACCCTACTGATCGTTCCCTACCTGTTTGCCATGCTGCGCAAACGCAATGACGGCGTCGCGGCCTATGGCGTATTCGAGGATCTTCCCAATGAATGATCTGTTTCGACCCAACAGCAATGACGCAATCGTCCGGAAGCGACTGGACAGCCCCGTGTTCCACCGCGAGATCGAGCAGCAGCCAAGGCATCGCAAGCACGTGCGCCGCCGACGGGGTGGACGTCTGTTTGCGCTTGGCGGATTTGCGTTGCTCGCGGCCGGCCTGTCGCTCGGCGGGTGGGGAGATTATTCGCTGAAGCGGGAGGTCATGGCGACGGCAAGGCAGGAGCGTGATTTCGTGCCCAGCCTGCCTGTCGCAACGGTCGAGGCGAATGCCGCGACCGTTTCGGTCAACCTGCCGGGCACGACCGCCGCATTCGCCGCCGCCAGCATTTACGCCCGCGCGACCGGCTATATTGCCAAGCGCAAGGTCGACATCGGTGATCGCGTCAAGGTCGGAGATCTGCTGGCGGAGCTCGCAGTGCCGGAGCTCGACGACCAGATTTCGCAGAACGAGGCGACGCTCGATCAGCTCAAGTCGGCGCTACAGCAGGCGCAGGCCAGCAAGGATCTCGCAAAGGTCACCTGGGATCGCGACGCGCCTCTCGTCCAAAAAGGCTGGGTTACTCCGCAACAAGGCGATACTGATCGTCTGAATTTGCAGGGGCGCGTGGCGGCGGTCGCGGTCGCACAGCATAACGTCACGGCTCAAGAGAGTCTGGTCAGGAGACTCCGTCAGGATCGGGACTACGCCTTGGTGGTTGCGCCGTTCGACGGCGTCATCACCCAGCGCAACGTCGATGTCGGCAGCCTCGTGCAAAGCAATGCGGCAAGCGGCACCTTCATGTTTGAGATCATGCAGCAGGACGTCATCCGCGTCTGGGTCTACGTGCCCCAGGACGCGGCCTTCGGCGTCGTCCCGGGCGTTGCGGCTACCGTGCGGGTGCCGGAGCTTCCCGATCGCGAATTCCCGGGCAAGGTCACGCGGATCGCCGATGCGCTGCAGTCAGGCACACGGACGCTATTGACTGAAATCGATATCCCGAATCCGGACGGCGCTTTGAGAACGGGGATCTACTGCACAATCGAACTCCACATCCCGCGCAAAACGCCGAGCCTTCTGGTGCCAGCCGATGCGATCATCTTCAACCGCAACGGAATGCAGGTAGCCGTCGTCAACAATGGCAAGGCCGAGATCCACAAGGTGGAAGTGAAGCGCGACCTCGGCACGCAGGTCGAAGTCGATAGCGGCGTCAAGGCGGGCGACCAGGTGATCCTCAATCCGCCAGTCACCCTCGCCGACGGGAGCAAGGTTCAAGTGCGGCCGGAGGTACCGCTTCCGCGCACCTAGGCTGGGCAGACGTATTCGGGGGTTTTCGTGCAAACCAAGGAGAGACCAACATGTTGCTTCATTTGCCAATCGTGATGCTGGCGACGCTTTCGCCGGTTGCAGTTTCTGACACAGTGCCGAAGTTCGACATTGTGAGGGAGTGCCGGTTTGAGGGTGGCTCGACCGTCCAATTCCAGCGCTGCTCCGACGACGAAGGTGATGCCCTTCAGGACCTTCAAAAGACTTGGACGCAGTTTGCCGGTGCCGACAAAAGGAACTGCGTTGTTGAGGCGACGGCCAATGGTTTTGCGAGTTATGTCGAGTTGCTGACCTGTCTGGAAATGGCGCGTGATGCCAGGGACCCTGACGACAATCCGGGCGGTTCACAGACGATGAACTCGATGCGATTGCGCGCCCCCGGAGCAACCGTCGGGGTCGAACACGATCCGATCGCGCCGCCGGAGTGACGCTTCTCGTCAGCTTGGCTGATGCTGGCGAACCAAGTCTTCTCGTCGCGCGCCACTCGTCCCTGGTGGGTTAAAGGCCGAGTCTCTCGCCCTGCCCAACTCTTCGAAGTCGATCTTGTTCGAAATCACCCACGTCGAGACCCTCCGGCTCCAGAAAGATCTGGTGTCCGTCGCGATCGCCAATGTCCGCTATGGGTCTTGGTCGTGCAAAAACGCGCTGGCGGTAGCATTGACGCCGTCGGCCGTCCCGGCGGTTCCGCAACAGCCGACGGACGGATGTGGGCGGCAGCTACGCCGTCATTGCCGCTATTAGCGGTTTGGTGCCCATGATGTTCACGGCGCGCGTCATATTATAAGCCAGTACGTGCAACGCCATCTCGGCGGCAACCCGTGGCAGCGTCTTCATCAGGAAGTGGGTTGCACCCATCCGGGCTTTGATCGTGCCGAAGGGATGCTCGACCGTTTCCCGCCGCTGGCGCATCTTCTCCGGATGCGCGTCGAGCCGGCGCTGTACTGCCTCAAGAAGATGCTCATGCTCCCAACGGGTGATCCGGCGCTCCTTGCCTGTGGTGCAGCTGTTCTTGATGACGCAGCTCTGGCAAGCATTGGTCGAGTAGCGGTAGAGGACCAATCCATTTTCCTTGGTTGTGAAGGAGTAGGTGAGCGTTTCACCGGCAGGACAAACGTAAACGTCCTCCGCCACGAGGTAGCGGAAGTCTTGCTTGCCGAAGCGTCCTTCCGCCTTTGAGTGCGAGGTCATGGGCTTTGGCAGCGTGACCGTAATGCCTGCTTTTTCGCAGGCCAGGATCTGCTCGCTGCTGAAGTAGCCGCGGTCGGCGACTGCATCGAGGTTCTCCGCTTCCAACGTCGCCTTGGCCTGCTTTGCCACGGCCGAGAGCTGCGATCGATCAGTCCCGACGTTGGTCACCTCATGCGTGATAATCAGATGATTTGCGGTGTCGACGGCGACCTGAACGTTGTAGCCGACAACACCGGAGCCGCGCCCGCTCGTCGCCATCGAGCGAAAATCGGGATCCGTCAGCGATATCTGCTGATCCGGAGTGGCGAGCATTTGCACCCTGAGAACCTCGAGACGCTGCATCTGCTCCTTCAGCTTCGCGATCTTCTCCTTCAGGTGGCTCGTCTTGGTTTTGAGTGTCTCGGACGGCTCCTGCCGGTCGGCGGTGTCGAGCTGCTGCAAATAGCGCGCGACACTCTCCTCAATCTGCGCCATGCGCCGGTCCATCTTGGCGCGCGTGAAGTTCTTGTCGCGATTGTTGACCGCCTTGAACTTGCTGCCGTCAATGGCGACACTGGCTTGCGTAAGCAAGCCCATCATGCGGCACAGCGCAACGAAGCGTGCGCACACTTTGCGGATGGCGGTGCCATTGTCCTTGCGGAAATCGGCAATCGTCTTGTGATCTGGAGCCAAACGTCCCGTCAGCCACATCACCTCGACGTTGCGCCCAGCCTCGCGCTCAAGCCGGCGACTCGACTGGATCCGATTGAGATAGCCGTAAATGTAGAGCTTCAGCAGGACCGATGGATGATAAGAGGGTCGGCCGGTTACCTCGGGCTCGACACCGTCGAAGCCAAGCTCGGCAAGATCGAGTTCATCCACAAAAACATCGATCACCCGAACCGGATTGTCCTCGCTGATCCAGTCTCCCAGGCATTCCGGAAATAGCGTGCTCTGCCCCCGATCAGTGCCCTCAACGAAGCGTCTCATCCGATCCCCCGCAAATCGCGCAGGAATCATATCGCGAAAATCAAATCCGACGACGCGTTTTTACACAACCTGGGTCATTCGCGACTGAGCGAGCCGGTCGTGCCTACCAGTCGATGTCCGCTTCCCTCCGAAAGCGACCAAAGCGCTGCTTTGCAGCGAAATGACGCGATGGGCCAATTCCGGACTCATGCATCGCAGCAAGTCCGTCCTGTTCGATCAGCTCGTTCGCGCGGGCAAGGACGCTCGCTGGCAGCTCAAAGCTGGCACCCGCTCCAGAGCAATGATGGGCCGCATCCCAAAGGCGCTGAGATGATTTATTCGTCGAGCAGGTTTTCGCCGAAGACACGCTTCTACGGCAGCGAGACTTTCGTCTCGGTGCAGTAGTCACCGAAGGCACTGCGCGGGACACGCGTAGCGTCATGCTACGGAGCCTCGCCTCCGCCGGGTATCTCCGCTCGGCGATCGTAATCACCACGTCCGCTCTCCCCCGATAGCGACACAAGGCGTTGGTGCCGCTCCGAGATAAGGCGGCCGAATATCACTCCTTCATCGTTGAGGGATCGGCGAACTAGGTTGAACGGGCAAACGCGATTGACCGCTTCGGGTCATTCGCGACCAAGGTCGAGCCAGCCACAAGCGCGACCATGTCCGCTGTGCCCCGAAAGCGACCGAATTTCGCAGCGCAGGGAAATGTCGCGATGGGCCAGAACCGGACTCATGCACCGCAGCAAACAACCGCACTATAGCGAGGAGGCGCGCGAGGTAGTTTGAGTGCTCGTCGATGGTGACCGGAACGGGCATCTTCACTCCGATCCTTCGGAGCGGAAGATCGTAATCGATGTCGCACGGCCTTGCGAAATATTGTAGCCCTCGATGCGGGTGGCCACGTCATAGCGCAAGCCGATGGCTTCGCCCCGTTGCGCGAATGCGCGCTCCGATCGCTGTTCCACAATCGCAAAACGGCAACTGCCCTGGTTCAGGAAATCCGCCGCCCCCGATCCGTCGGTCAAGAGCGTCGAGGTGCCCGTCGTGAAAACCAGGCTCGGCTCGTGAAAGCCCGCCGCAGCGGCTTTCGGCCCGGCGCAGGCGACCTTGCGCAGCGCGCGCGCTATTTCGGCGCTCGGAAACAGGGGGCTCACCGCCGGCAAAATGACGCCATAAATCGCGAACGCCAGAAAGGCCGCGGCGACGATGGCGTTGAGCAGGGAACGCTCGGCCCGGGCGTCATCGTAAAGCCACCACGCGAACAATCCGAAGATGAGCGCCGCAGCCACGAATGGCCAGGCCAGAAACACCGGCTGGCGCGTCAAGCTGACCGCTCCGACGACGGCCATCGCGGAAGCGAGTGCAGGAATCACGAACCACCAGGCTGCGCCTCTCATCCACCAGGATCGCGACAGCTCCCGCCGCTCCAGTGCGCCGACCGTGAGGATCGCGATCGCCGGGTAGAGCGGCAGCACGTAGTGCGGCAGTTTGGTCAGCACCAGCTCGAATACGATCCAGGAGGGCACGAGCCAGGCCAGCAGGAATTGTGCTCCGGGCTCCCGCCTCGCGCGCCAGACCGCAGGCGCCGCCATCAGCGCCAGCGGTGCGCCCGGCCAGAACGTCACCCAGGCAAGCAGGAGATAGAGACCGGGCGGAGCGCCATGAGATTCCTGTGCCGAGAGCTTGCTCAGCATGTCGCCGCCGATGGAATCGGCAAAGAATGCTTCGCCCGCGCGCCAGAAGATGGCGACAAACCAGGGCAGCACCAGAACGAAAAGCCAGCTCACGCCCCAGGCCGGACGCAGCTGCCATAGCCAGCTTGCAGAACGGTCGAGAATGGCAAGCGCGGCGATGGTCAGGC
>Ga0210407_10004294_pt1 | contig 11275 bp, 9 predicted proteins | sample IncBWC27MmetaG_FD_150860 | JGI IMG/M metagenome (GOLD analysis project Ga0210407, IMG submission 150860) | Forest soil microbial communities from Barre Woods Harvard Forest LTER site, Petersham, Massachusetts, United States - Inc-BW-C-27-M | ecosystem: Environmental > Terrestrial > Soil >... | reverse complement strand
TTCCATGGTCCCTGCCACCGCCAGACTGATCCCGCCGGTTTCCTCGGAAACGATGATTGCGATCGCGTCCGTTTCCTCGGTAATACCGATTCCCGCCCGGTGCCGTGTTCCCAACTGAGTCGAAAGCACGGGATTCATGGAAAGCGGCAGGAAGCAGGCGGCAGCAACAATGCGGTCGCCGTGGACGATCACCGCACCATCGTGCAGCGGAGCGCTGGGCCGAAAGATGGTAGCCAACAGATCATACGAAAGATGGGCTTCGAGGGTGACGCCGCTCTCTACATAAGTCCGCAGCCCGATCTCGCGCTCGATGACGATCAGCGCGCCGGTCTGGTTCTGCGAAAACAAGCTTGCCGCCATCACGATATCGTCGTAGGCGTCGGCTTCCGCTCCCGAAGAACTCGCCAGGGTCATGCGGCGGCCCAGGCGGGCGAGCGCCTCGCGGATCTCCGGCGCGAAAATCACAATAACGACAAACGCCGCGTAAGGAGCAATTCTGGAAATCAGCCAGTTCAACGTGGTCAGGCCAAGCACTCGCGAAAGATAAAAAACTACGGCCGCTACCGAAGCTCCAACTAGAATCTGCGCCGCGCGGGTACCGCGAATCTGCGCCAGGAATTCATAGATGAGGAAAGCCACAAGCAGAATGTCGAAGACGGAGAGTACGCTCAGATGGGGCCACGCGCCGGCAGCGTGCATCGCGATCACCGCTCCTTATTCAGAGACTCGACATTCAGAAACTCGACATCTTTTTTCAGAAACTCGACATCAGCGGAGCCTCTCCGACTGAGAGACTCGACAACCTCAGGCGCAGCTTTCTGCAATTGTAATGCAGAGCTGAGGCGGCGGAACTCGAGAGCGCAACTCAGCGGTGCCGCCGCCGTGGGCTTGGATTTTAGTGGGGTGGCCGCGGAATGTAACGTTGCGGGCCGGTCCTGGGCTGATCGGTTTGCGGCGTCCCTGGTTCGGCGGGCGCCAGCGGCAACTGCGCTGCGTTATTCAGGACTTGCCGCTCCCGGGGCGAGAACTGGTTGAAGCGTCCGGATTCGATCTCGCGCTGGCGAGCTTGTGGCGGCATCGCCCGCAGGCTCTCAATGGCGTTCCGCACCGCCTGGCGCCGGTCGGGAGGCAAGCTCCTGAATTGCGAGTCCGCCGCCCGGAACTGATCTTTCTGCTGCGGCGTCAGGTGCTCCCAGGTCTCCATGCGCCGCAGGACCTGCTGCTGGCGTTCCGGTGGCATGCTGTCGAAGCGTTGCAGTCTCTGCTCAAATCTCTGCTGGCGCTCCGGGGGAAGGCTGCGAAAATCCCGGTCGTTCCGCAGCGCCTGCCGCTGCTGATCGAGCGACTGATTGCGATGCTGGTTCAACCACTGACCGGAATGGTGACCTTCCGTGGGTGGCTGGTAAGGCGCGGATCGATACTCCCGCGATGGTTCACCTTGGCGTGATTGATATTGTGGACGAGACCGAGGTTCGGGACGCGATTGCGGCCGAGATTCCGTCCGCTGCGGTTGCTGCGGACGACTTGTAGGCGGCCGGTCGCTGCGATGGTTTTGAGCGAGTAACGGCACAGTCACCAGCGCCAGCATTACGCCGGCGGCAGCGATCCACTTTCCGATTTGTGCTCGTGCGCTCATTTCTGTTTCGATTCCCCGAACCCTTCTTCCTCGATCGTGCGATGTCCACAAACTTAGGGATTCGCGCTCACATCGTTTTGCACCTGCAAGTCGTCGAGCAGGCTGTCGTCGGTGTCAGGATCGGAATCGGTAAACACGTCGTGGTTCTTGTCCAGCGTTTGCAGATCGCCAACCGCCGTCCCCGGCTGGATATCGGCACTGGCAAATTGACCTGCACCATTCGGCGCGCTGCCTGGCTTTTCAATCCGATAGATGCTTAGTCCCGCCACCATCACCACCGCCAGCGAAACTGCCAACGCCGGACGCCGCGCCCACACCCACCAGCCGGCCGGTTGCTTGGCCGCCTCCTCACGCAACCGCGCCCGCAGCCGGGTGTCGAAGTACGCCGAAGGCTCCGGCGCTTGCCATTCATCGAGCAGGGCCATGGTCTTGCGGAAGTCCGCCAGCGTCTCGGCACAGGTGTTGCACGAACGCAGATGATCGTTGACCTCCGGCGTGGCCGAAGCCAGTCCGGCGGCCAGGTCCGGAAGCATTTCTTTAATCTCGTTGCACTTCATATTCGTTTCCTTCTTCATTTCCTTCAATCAGACGTGTGGCACTAAGTTCGTGTGGCGCGGACACTCGTGTCCGCGAAATTTTATACAAACTCCTTCAGTTCCGTTCGCAGTGTTTCATACGCACGAAACAACAACGACTTGGTCGCCGACTCACTCAGCTTCAAAACCTCAGCAATCTGCCGGTAATCCATTTCCTGATACTTGTGCATCAACACCGCCAACTTTTGCCTCTCCGGCAGCGCCTCAACTTTTTGCCGAATCGCCGCCAGGCGCTCGCGCCGCAAAATCACTTGTTCCACGTTCAACTCTTTGTCGGCTAAATCCAGAGTCGTGCCCGTCTCCGAATCCGGTTCGTCCAGGTTCACTGTATTTTCCGGACGTTCGTGCCGCGTATCGCGCGCGTGATTCACGCCCAGATTCGTCGCGATGCGATACAGCCAGGTGCTGAACTTGGCGCTGGGCTCGTAATTCGCCCGCGAGCGATACACTCGCAAAAAAACTTCCTGCGCCAGATCTTCCGCCGCCGCGGTGTTGCGCGCCATCCGGTACATGAAGCCAATCATCGGACGGCGATATTTTTGCACCAGATAATCGAAAGCGGAATCGTCGCCCGCCTTCACCCGCAGCATCATTTCCGCGTCAGAAATCTCGGTCGCAGACTTCGCCACTCCGTCCGGCGGATGTACGCCCACGGCGAGCAATCCAGAATCTAAGGCCAGGCTGCTCACATCAGAGTTAACCCCATCAGGCTCAGAAAGTTGCGCGGTTTCTTCATTAGATCCAGCCCCGGAAGTGCCCTTTTTGGAAGGGTTTACGGGCGCGGCTGCCGGCTTTGACTTGTCCCACATGCAGGGGTTCAGAGGGCACCCTGGAGAACCGAAAAAACCACGCTGTTCCCCGAGCGGCCAAGGTCAGGCTACCACGATGGGAAGGGTTTGGGGTTGAGCTCTGCAAGTCGCGGGGCGCGTCCGGCGTGGGGTTGCTGATAACCGTTTGCTGATAACCTTAGACAAGAAATTCCTGGGAGCCCGCCCTCGTTGCCGCCGATCATCAATGTCCAGAAAATCTCGAAAGCTTTTGGAGCAAACCCGCTCTTTCAGAACGTGTCTTTCACCGTTTCAGAAGGAGACCGGATCGGCTTAATCGGACCGAACGGTTCGGGGAAATCAACCTTGCTGCGAATTCTGGCTGGGACCAAAGACCCCGACGACGGAAACGTAGCCCGCCGAAAGCGCCTGCGGCTCAGCTATGTGGAGCAAGAGTCTCGATTTGAGGCCGGGGAAACCGTGCGGTCGGTCGTCGAGAAGGCGCTTAAGAACTCTAAAAACGTCAACTCGGAGCACGGCGCCCACTTTGCCGAAACCCTGGGCCGCGCCGGGTTTGAAGACCTCGAGGCCGAAGCGGCAGCGTTGTCCGGAGGCTGGCAGAAACGCCTCGCCATCGTCGAAGCGCTGGTGCAGGCGCCGGATGTCTTGTTGCTGGATGAGCCAACGAATCATCTCGACCTCGCTGGAATTGAGTGGCTTGAAGCCCTGCTGGAGGAAGCGGCCTTTGCCTGCGTGGTGGTAAGTCACGACCGCTATTTTCTGGAGAACGTCGCCAACGAAATGGCAGAGCTTAGCCGCGTCTATCCCGACGGCATACTGCGGGTGCGCGGCAACTACAGCGCCTTCCTGGAAAAGAAGGAAGAATTTCTTCATGCGCAATCGAAGCGCCAGGAAGCGCTGGAAAATCTGGTCCATTCCGAAATCGAGTGGCTACGGCGCGGTGCCAAAGCCCGCACCAGAAAATCCAAAGCGCGCATTGATAAGGCCGGAGAGCTTATGGACGAGCTTGCGGACTTGAACTCCCGCACTCGCAGCGAAACCGCGCAGATAGATTTCTCGGCCAGCAACCGCAAGACCAAACGCCTGATCGAACTGCAGAATGTCAGTTGCGAAATCGGGAATCGAAAGTTATTCGAGCGGCTCAACTTCGTCATCACTGCCGGCATGCGGGTCGGATTAGTCGGTCCGAACGGCAGTGGCAAGACCAGCCTGCTACGCCTGTTGCGCGGAGAATGGACGCCTACGGCGGGAGAGATTCATCGCGCCGAGTGGTTGCGCATCGTGTATTTCGATCAGACCCGCGAACTCGATACCAACATGACTCTGCGCCGCGCGCTCGCGCCGGATGGAGACTCGGTCGTCTATCAGGACCGGGTGATTCACGTGGCGTCGTGGGCCGCGAAATTCCTCTTCACCGGCGAGCAGCTCAGCCAGCCCGTCGAGCGCCTTTCCGGAGGCGAACGCGCCCGCGTCCTGATCGCTCAGCTCATGCTGCAACCCGCCGATGTTCTCCTGCTGGATGAACCCACCAACGACCTCGACATTCCGACGCTGGAAATTCTTGAACAAGGCTTGCTCGAATTCCGCGGCTCGCTGGTGTTGGTGACGCACGATCGCTACATGCTCGATCGCGTTTCAAACATAGTGCTCGGCCTCGACGGCCAGGGCAGCGCGGAAAGCTTCGCCGATTACGCGCAGTGGGAGTCCTGGCAGGCGGAGCGCAAGCGGGATGGAAGAGTGGCGGGCGGCTCGACCGCGGTGAATCCCGATTCTGCTAATTCTTCAACGTTGGCCAAGAAGAAACTCTCCTACCTGGAAGCGCGGGAGTATGCCGGCTTAGAGCAACGCATAGCGGACGCCGAGCGCGTGCTGAAAGAGAAACGCGCCGAACTGGAAAATCCCGCGATTGCGAGCGACAGCGCGCGGCTGGTGGCTGCCCACGCGGAGATGGAAGCGTCGCAAGAAATTCTGGAAGCGCTCTATACTCGGTGGGCTGATCTGGAAGAAAAAGCCGGCGGCTCGGCTGTTTCCCATCCGCGGTGAGCGATTGCCCGGCCGGTGCATCCCTCGCGCTGTCCTGTTAAGGTATTGCGCGGAGGATTGCGCGATGCAAATTAAAATGCGCGCGATGTGCGCCCGGTCCGTCGCCGGACTGGCGCTGTGGCTTTCTTTGTCTCTATCTCTCCCGCTCCATGCTGACTCCCTCACGGTGAAGACCGAACAAGGCAAGGTTCACGGCAAGACCATCAACGACGGCAAGGTCAAAGCGTTTCTGGGGCTACCCTATGCCGCGCCTCCGGTGGGCGATTTGCGCTGGAAGGCTCCCGCTCCGCCGGCGAAGTGGAAGGGCGAGCGCGATGCGTCCAAGTTCGGCGCACACTGCGCCCAGAGCCACGTTTATGACGACATGGTTTTCCAGGATGGCGTGGACAGCGAAGACTGCTTGTTCCTGAACGTGTACGCGCCCGCCGGAGCCACCGCCAAGAGCAGGCTGCCGGTGATGTTCTGGATCCATGGCGGCGGATTCTCCGCCGGCGCCAGCTCCGAACCCCGGCACAACGGTGATTTCCTGCCGCTCAAGGGCGTGGTGCTGGTCACTGTCAACTACCGGCTAGGGATCTTCGGATTCCTGGTCACCTCTGACCTCGCCAAAGAAGCCAACGGCACCGCCGGCAACTACGGTTTGATGGATATGGTGGCAGCGCTGCAATGGGTGAAGGCCAACATCAAGCAGTTCGGCGGCGATCCCGGGAACGTGACTATCTTCGGCGAGAGCGCAGGCTCAGAGGCGGTCAGCACGCTGATGGCGTCTCCCATGGCCAAGAGGCTTTTTCAGAAGGGTATCGGTGAGAGCGGAGCGGCGCCGGACCAAGGGGTGCTCGCCTATGAGACACTCGATGCCCGCGAGAAATCGGACGGCGATTGGTTAGCGTCGCAGAAAATCACGTCGCTCAAGCAATTACGCGCCATGCCCGAAGCAGAGATTCTTGCACCCGCCAAGGCCAGAGGCACGGATGGCTTCCGGCCTGACATTGACGGCAAGCTGCTGTTCGAGCCCGTACCCGATACTTACGCTGCGGGAAGACAAGCCCACGTGCCGCTGCTGGCGGGCTGGAACCGCGACGAAGACGGCTTTTCCGGGGGCGGGATGACGGTGGACAAGTTCAATGCGATGGCCGCCGCCACGTTCAAAGACCGCGCGGCGGAGTTCCTCAAGCTCTATCCCGGCGATACGGACGCCCAAGCACTCCGCTCCTCCATCGACTACGCCAGCGACTCATTCATGGCCTTCAGAACTTGGAAGTGGCTGGAGGAGCACCGCAAGACGGGAGAGTCGCCGGTGTACCGTTATCATTTCGAGTTGCCGGCTCCGCCCAGCAAGTTTCATCAGGGATCGTGGGCGTTCCACTCCGACGACATCGAGTACGTCTTTGGCACGCTGGATACGCGCCCGGGATCGGAATGGCGTCCCGAGGACCGCAAGCTAAGCGATCAGATGATGAGTTACTGGACCAATTTCGCAAAGACCGGCGACCCCAACGGCGGAGGCCTGCCGATGTGGCCGAAATACGGCGACGGCGACCCGCTGATTCATCTCGACAGCACGATTACTTCAGGCCCGGACACGCTGCGTCCGCGATATGAGTTTTTGCTGAAGGGGATGCCGCCGATGCAGTTTCTAATTCCGTAGTGAATTGAATTTCGGTGGACGGACGGGCATCCCCTCCCGTCCAGTGCGAAGTCAAGGAAACAAAATGGTGGGCGCTGTAGGATTTGAACCTACGACTTCCACCGTGTGAGGATGGCACTCTACCGCTGAGTTAAGCGCCCACTTGGGAAGCCATATTGTAGCAAGGAAAGCTCAATACGTGCCCCCTCGACGCACTTGCTCTTTCGGTCTAGAATACCCCCAGCATTCAGATATGCGCAGGCTCTATCCGCTGGGTTGCGGAGGGGCACTGGAGGACACTGTGAGTCTCACCCCGATTGGCGTTCCACGCCATAAAATCACTGTTGCACAACTCCGCGAGCGAAAACTTCTACACGAACCCATTACCTGCCTGACCGCCTACGACTATTCGACCGCGCGGCTGGTGGATGAAGCCGGGATTGATGCCGTTCTGGTCGGCGACTCGCTGGCTATGACCATGCTTGGTCATGAGAACACGCTGTCGGTCACTGTCGACGAAATGCTGCACCACGTGCGCGCGGTGCGGCGCGGCGTGAAAAACGCTCTGCTGATTGCGGACATGCCTTACGGCTCATATCACGTCGGTGCGGACGAAGCCGTTCGCAACGCCGCCCGCTTCGTGAAAGAGGGCGGCGCGGAAGTGGTGAAAATCGAAGGCGGCGAAAAACGCGCTGACCTGATTCGCCAGATCATTGACGCCGAAATTCCCGTCGCCGGGCACATCGGACTGACTCCGCAGTCGGTGAACCGCATGGGCGGATTCAAAGTTCAGGGCAAGTCGTTGTCCGAAATCGAGCAACTCATGCGGGACGCCACCGCGCTCGACCGCGCCGGAGTGTCCTGCCTTTTCCTGGAAGGAATTCCGCGCGAAGTCGCGGACATGATCACCGCTGAAGTTTCGGCTCCGACGATAGGAATCGGCGCGGGCCCGGGATGCGACGGCCAGGTGCTGGTCATCCACGACATTCTGAATCTCACCTTCGGCGCTCCGGCGAAATTCGTACACCGCTACGGAGACGCCGCCGCCGAGATCACGCACGCGGTGCAGGCTTACCGGGCTGACGTGCTCTCGCGGAAATATCCCGCTGACAATGAGTCGTACCATCTTTCGCCGGAGACGCGGCAGGCGCTGGAAACTCTGCTGGAGCGGAAACGCGCGATGCGCGGACGGCGAGGGATTACCGCGGTGGAGTAGCTTCTGATTATCGGATCACGTGGATTGGGACGTTCAACCTTAAGTTCTTCCACGATTTATCGGTCGTATATACCGGGGCGTCGAGGGTCAAGGCCAAAGCCAGGCACGCGCGATCTCCGAGCGAAAGACCGAGATGCTTAGTGCGAAGCCACAGGTCACCTGCCAGTCGGGCCTGTTCCGGTTCGAAGCTAACGGCCTCCTCGATGGGACCGTTGGCGTCCTGCCAAGCCAAGTCCGCGGGCCAACCGCGACTCACCAGTTTGGCTTGGACTTCGGCAAGATTCACCGTACTTGCCACCGCCCCAGCGAGTAGTTCGTCCGTCAACTTTTCGTGGCCCGGCTCCGCGTTGACGATCGCCAGGATCGCCGACGAGTCTAGCACCAGCTTATTCAAGTTCACGCTTGGCGGCCTCGCGTCGCTCAGCGATCAACTCGTCGGCTAATGAAACCCCGCGGGGAATGTATTTTCGTGCATTCCGTTGAGCGCGGGCGATGCGGTGCTTCATCGTGGTCAATCGCAATTCGTCTTCTTCGAGGCGCAAGATGACTTCGTCGCCCGGGCCGATGCCCAGGGCTTTGCGGAAGGAAGCGGGGATAACCAGGCGGCCATTCTCGTTGAGGCGGGCTCGGGCTTCAGTTTCCATTGTCATACTATAGCAAATATGACAAATAATGTAAATTTGTCATTTATTGCAAATATGACAGGTACGCGGCGAAGCTGTTAGGTCTGGGATTCTTGAAGAACTTAGTGTTTCAGCCCCAGCGCCTCCACTGTGACCTCATCGGGCGTATTGGGCCCTTCTTTAGGCCCATTGACCACTCCAAACCCCTTGCCCTCGTCGCGCGCGCCGTAGTCCCACATATTCCAGCCGATGCCGTAGTGCTCGAGCGTCGAGCGCACGTCGTGGATCCAGCGGGCGCGATCTTCCGGATCAGATACCCGGCGGAAGACGCCGAACTCATTGCAGGTGAGCGGAACGTTCCAGTGCTTCGCCCACTCCGCGGCTTGGCCAATCTCGACGTTCATCCGGTTCGTGTTCCAGTGGTCGAGCCCGTAGCGCAACACGGCGAGACGATTCACGGGATCAGGTTCCAGAGCAGCGACTTTCTGCGCATCCTCCAACGTCGCGGGATAAGGCAGCTTGCTTTCGAAATGCCAATAGTTCACGCCCCAGGTCGCGCCCTGGTGGGTGAACGTGGTCGGATCATAGAAGTGAAAGTTGTAGATGACGTTCGGATCCGGGAGCGGAGTCAAAGAAAGAAGGTCCGCAGTGCTCGACCAGTTCGCCCCCGCGGCGATAATCGTGTGTTGCGGCGCGCCTTCCCGAATGGAGTTCGCCAGCTTCGCCTGCACTCCGGCCCAACGGTAGCCGTCGTGGAATTCCGGCTCATTCAGCACTTCGAAGAAAACCATTTCCGGATCGTAGCTGGAGTAATGCCGCGCGATGGCCCGCCAGAAATCGGAAAATTGCTCGACCGCGTCATCATGCTGCACCAACCGCTGCTTGAAATCACTTTCGGGATGCATATCGATAATGACGGCTAGGCCATGATCGAGAATCATCTTCACCGCTGCGTCGAGATAGCCGACGTACTCCGGCGGGAGTTGGTCGGCCATATTGTGGCGCATCATCGGGTCGGGATTAACACTCAGCCGCACGTGATCGAATCCCATTGACTTGATCAGCGCAATGTCGTCGGCGGTGACCCAGCCCTCGAGATGATCTTTGGTGTAACCCTTGGGATCGTAAACCTGCGCGAACCATTCGCTGAGGTTGATGCCGTGACGAAGGTGCGCAGCACGATGCTTAGCCAAAGAGGAGTCGGCTTGGGCGAAGGAACAGATCGAGATGCAGGCGATTGCGAACAGCAGAATCAGTTTGCGCATAAAGTTAGTGGCTAGTGATTGGCGGCTAGTAGAACACGACGGCCCCTGATTCGGTTCGGGTGTTCAGTCCAAGCGATTAGCGATTAAGGTTTAGTCACTAACCACTAGCTTAGAATCGGCAGCGCCCGGATCCGCTTCTTGGTCGCTGCATACATTGCATTGCACAAAGCCGGCGCCAGCGGCGGGATGCAAGGTTCTCCGGCACCGGTCGGGGCCTCGGTGCTGGTCACGAAATGGGCTTCGACTTTCGGCGCTTCGTTCATGCGGAGGGGTTGATAGTCGTCGAAATTTCCCTGCACGACGCGGCCTTTGTCGATCGTAATCTGCGCCCGCAGCGCATTGGTCAGTCCGAAAACGACTCCGCCTTGAATCTGCTGCGCGAGAATATTCGGATTCACTACCCGCCCGCAATCAATTGCCGCCACCACGCGATGCACGCGCGGCCCGTCTTTTTCTATAGAAATTTCCACCACATCGGCGGCGTAAGAACTGAAACACCCGAAGCAGGCGATGCCGCGGAAGCGTCCCGGGGGAAGCGGCTTGTGCCACTCGGCCTTTTCGGCGGCAAGTTGCAGGACTCCGCGTAGGCGCGAAGTTTTCCAGGTGGTGTCGAAATATTTAATGTCGGCATCTTTCGCCAGCAGGTGCAAGCGGTATTCCAACGGATCTTTTTTTGCGGCCCAGGCCAGTTCGTCAATGAAGCTTTCGCTGGCGAATCCCATCTGCAGCGCGTAGACCGAGCGCATCCACCCCAGAGGCACCGGGGTTTCGGTGATGACCTGTTCCAGCGAGACATTCGCAATCGGATAAATGAACCCCGCTTCGTCAGGAAAGTCGGCATCGACTCCGTTCACCGGTGGCGAGCCTTTTTGCCCGTTGATGGAAGGGCCGATGATGCGGTGCGTAAACGCCATCGGCCAGCCGTTTTCGTCGAGCGACGCACTGAGCTTGTGCAAGCTCACCGGGCGGTACATCGAGTTGCGCATATCGTCTTCGCGCGTCCACACAACCTGCACCGGCGCGTTGATGGCTTTGGAAACCAGCGCCGCTTCAACCGCATAGTCGTGTTCCAGCCGGCGGCCGAAACCTCCGCCCATCAGGGTTACGTTCACTTTCACCTGCTCAGGCTTCAGGCCGAGCAGCGGCGCGACCGTATCCCGGCAATCTTGTGGGACCTGTGTAGGCGCCCAGATTTCACATTCCGTCCCGCGGAAATGCGCGACGCAATTCCCCGGCTCCATGGGAGCATGGGCCATGAACGGAAGCTGGTAGCTAGCTTCAATCTTGCGTCCAGATGCTTTCGAGACGTCGCCCGCAGTGAAGAATTTCACAGCCTTGCTTTCGTCGGCGTTGCGAAGGCCATCGAAGATTGCTGCGGAATTCAGATCTTGATTCGCGCCGCCGTCCCAGGTGATTTTCAACGCGCGGCGGGCTTTGATTGCGTTCCAGGTGCTGTCTGCGACCACGGCAACCGCCGAATC
>Ga0210407_10004292_pt1 | contig 11279 bp, 9 predicted proteins | sample IncBWC27MmetaG_FD_150860 | JGI IMG/M metagenome (GOLD analysis project Ga0210407, IMG submission 150860) | Forest soil microbial communities from Barre Woods Harvard Forest LTER site, Petersham, Massachusetts, United States - Inc-BW-C-27-M | ecosystem: Environmental > Terrestrial > Soil >... | reverse complement strand
GGCGATGCCGTTTATCTGCCGCCCAAGCCGGCGTTCGACCATGAGGCCAAAAGCGCACAACCCGGAAAGCCCGGCTTGATTGTGGAAGCCGGCGTGCCGTTCACACTGCGCGAGGCCGTTACCGCCGTCGCCATTACCCCGCGCGACATGCCGCAGGGTTCATCCATGGAAGTGACCGCATACAAGGCGGATGGTTCGGTCGAGCATCTCATCTGGCTGCGCAATTACCGGGAAGAGTGGAACCGCTCATACTGGTTCCGCGATCCGGTGCGGCTGCCTGCGGGAACGCAAGTGACGGTGGTTGCCACGGCGCCGGCCGCGGCGGCGATTTCACTTGCGCGATAAGTCAGCCGGATGTATCGAACCAGGAGAAGATTGGGCATCGGCCTCCCAAGACTCGCCGGTCGAGAAAACGTCACCGACGATGCGGCCCGTTCCTTTCAACCGGCCAAAAATGACATGCGGCTCCTCATCCGCCGGGATAAGGCTGGCAACCGGCTTGCCGCGCTTGGGAATCACGATTTTCTTGCGTTCCTGTTGCACTGCACCCAGCATATCACTGCCCTAACTGACCCTTCACATATCTCGCCACCTGCTCATGCGTAGCGAACCACACGCCTGGCCGTGATTTCATGTGGGCGATGAGTTGATCGAGGGCGGCCGCGCGCGAGCGATGGCCGATGATGTGCGGGTGCATGGTGAGCACCAGCAGGCCACCTTCCTCGTAGGCTCCGTCGAATTCCGACTCGAACACTCTGGCGACCATGTCCGGCGAGGGCAGCGAACCGTTCACGGTGCCGCCAAAGTAAACGTAGTCGTCGAGGATCCATTCGATGGGAAGCTCGATCATGCCGCTGGGCTTGCCCGCCACCAGAATCTCGTACGCATCGTCGCTGGCCATCAGGCTGCTGTCGTAGAGGAAGCCGGCTTCTTTGATCTGCTGCATGGTGTAGGGGCTGAACATCCACGACGGCGCGCGGTAGCCCACGGGACGCTTGCCCATCGATTTCGTAAGATGATCGAGGGCATCGTGCAGCAGCCTGCGCTCCTCCGCCTCGTTGTTCAGCGTCGGCAAATGCTCGTGGATCCAGCCGTGAACTCCGATTTCGTGGCGGCCGCGCGAAAGGATGTCGCGAATCATTTGCGGATGCAGAACGTCGCTCACGGCGGGAATAAAAAACGAAGCGGGCACATCGTATTTATCCAGGAGGCGCAGGATCCGCGGCAGGCCATCGACAGCGCCGTACTCGCCCTGGGAAAGCTCGTTGGCGCCAAGTTGTCCTCGCGCGAGCGACGTGGTTGCGTTGTCCACATCGAAACTTAAAGCCACGGCGACTCGCGCGCCGCCCGGCCAGGATTTAGGCTTCAACCGGCGGCCCGCGCTGACCCGAAACATTTGCTCTTTGAGTTGATCGATGTTGAGCTTGGTCCCCGGCAAGGGACTCGGTGCGGTCTGAGCGGCGGCGATAGCGCAGGGTATTCCTACGATCGCCAAAATTCGTCTAATCATTACAAGATCTTATTTCAAGCTGGACACCGGAATAGTGAAGGCCACTGTATTCACCTTGCCTTGGCGCTGGACCTGCACCCACACGCGATAAATCGCCTCGCGGGGGAAAAAGATATTGATTTGAATCTGTTTTTCGCCGGGCGACGGGTCGGTGACGTAAATTGGATGAGCGTGGATCATGTCCACCAGATCGTTGCTCGTTGCCAGCATGTGGGCCCATGCGCCCAAATAAGGCTCGACCCCTTCGGCAGGCTTCACCTTGAAGAACAGCATGGTCTTCTTACCGGCCAGCGGCTGCTCGGGATCGATGGCCAGTGAGACATCCAGGTTCTCGGCGTGTTTGGGAGCTAAGTCGGCTGCGGGCCGGGTGATAGCCTGCGTGATGCTTCGCTTGTATCCGGCTGTTGTGATCAGGTCGGAGATGAGTTGCGGCGTACCGCCCTCGGGCATGAAATCGGCAAGCAGTTTGTAGGTGCCGGGCTTTGGCAGCCGCGTATCCAGACGAAAGACGCCATCGGCGCCGAGGGTGGGATGTTCGTGCGAGAAATATTCCAGATCTTCGCTAACGATGAAGAAATGCATGGGTTTTTCGTGGATGATCTGGAATTGTTTCAATGGAGCGCCGGTCTTGGGATTGGCCGTGCGAATCTCGATGCGCAGGCTCTGGTTCGCGGGGATGTTCGGTGGGAGGAAGCTGAATTTGGTTGGGTACTCGATGGGTTCGGGAATGTTCGCCACCAGCGTCATACCGCAGCGCGGGCATTTGCCCGGCGTCTTCGAGCGAACTTCGGGATCCATGGGACAGGTGAATTCCACGGGAGCGGGCGGGGGCTCGGGCGCAACAGTTTGGGCACACAAAACCACGGCGAGAGCACCAACCGGAATGCCGATCCCGCTTAGGCTTCGAAGGGCCATACCGAAGTGGTCGAGTAGCCGCCATCCACGGCGATAACCTGGCCGGTGATGTAATCGCCGCCGCGGCTCGCCAGAAAAGCAGCCAGCGGCGCAACATCCTCGGGTCGTCCCAGGCGCGGGTTGGCTTGGGATTGCCGCAGCCACGCTTCCATCTCGGGTGGCTGCCACATCGCGCGGTTGAGATCTGTGATGATGAAGCCGGGCGCGATGCAATTCACCTGGATGTTGTACCTGCCCCATTCGGCGGCGAGCGACTTGGTGAGCTGGGCGATGCCGCCTTTGCTGACGGCGTAAACCGTAAGGTAAGGGAGCCCGAGCAGCGACATCAGGCTGCCGATGCTGATGATCTTGCCGCCCTGCCCGCGCGCGATCATCTTCGCGCCGATCAACTGCGTCAGCTCAAAGATGCCGTGCAGGTTGGTCTGGAGAATACGCTCGTACTCTTCGCGCGTGAACTGCTCGAAGCGTTTGCGAAGATTGGTGCCCGCGACGTTGACCAGGATGTCGACCGCCCCGGCGGATTCGGCGGCATCGCGAATGGAATTGGAGTTGGCTAGATCGATCTGCAAAGCCCGCGAGTTGGGCAATTCCTTCGCACTGGCCTCCAGCTTGTCGATCGATCGCGCGGCGAGGATGGTCTGCGCGCCTTGCGCGGCGAGCGCTTGCGCGATCGCCAGGCCGATTCCGCGGCTGGCTCCGGCAACGAGCGCGGTCTTGCCGGAAAGGGAGAAAATGTTGTCAAATGGGTTCAAGCTAACTGACCTGAGGTGATGGGAATTGGAGCCACATATCGATTGTAGAATGTTGCGGATTTACGCGCCTTCGCCTGCCTCTAAGACGCGCTTGACCTTTTCCGCGAGTTGACGCGGAGTGTACGGCTTTTGGATGAATCCGGCGACGCGTTTGCCGCCGAAACGTTCGACCGCCCTTTCTTCGTTGTAGCCGCTGGTGACAATCACGCGAACGTCCGGGCGGATCTTTTTGAGTTGTTCGAAAGCGGTTTCGCCTCCCATCATGGGCATATTCATATCGAGAAGCACTAGCGCTATTTCGCTTGCCCGGCTTTCGAACAGCTCGATGCCCTCGTGCCCGCTTTTCGCGAGAATTACCTCATACCCGTGGTGCTCCAGCGCGGCTTTGGCAGTTCGTCCAACCAGTGTTTCATCGTCCACCACCAGAATTGCGCCGTTGCCCGACGGTTTCCCCGGTAACGCCGCGGACTCAGATGGCGCCGGGCGGCCCTCCATCACCGGAAGCAGAACTTCGAACGTCGTGCCGCGGTGCGGTGTGCTATGGACCTTGATGGCGCCCTGATGCCGGCGCACGATGCCGAGGGCGGCCGCTAACCCGAGCCCGCGCCCGGTGAACTTAGTGGTGAAAAACGGATCGAAAATCCGTGACTTGGTTCTGTCATTCATCCCGCAGCCTGTATCGCGGACGCCTAGCACGACGTGCCATCCCGGCATGATCTCTCCGGCGCCGAAGACATCACGCAGATACGATTGATCAATTTCGCGTGCGCCGACGGCAACCAACACCGTGCCTGTATTTTCCCCGATGGCTTCCGCCGCGTTGATAATCAGATTCATCACAAGCTGCTGGATTTGACCGCTGTCAGCCGCCACCGGCGGCACATCGCTCGCGAGGTCGAAACGTAAGTCTATCTTCTTCGGAATGGAAGACTGTATCAGATGAGTGATTTCGTGGACGACTTTCCCCAGGTTGACGGGCTTGATGGCGAACACGCCTTTGCCGGCATAAACCAGGAGCTGCCGCACCAGTTCGGCCGCTCTTTCGCTGGCAAGAACAACTTCCTGCAACTCGTGGCGTACTGTATGCGGTAGCGTCCGGTCATCGAGGGCCAGGCTGGCGTTTCCAAGAATGGCGAGCAGCAGGTTATTGAAGTCGTGCGCGATTCCTCCGGCCAGCACGCCGATGCTTTCCAGCTTTTGCGCCTGGCGAAACTGTTCTTCCAGGCGATTGCGATCGGTGACGTCGCGAGCCACGATGGAGGCCCCGGTGATCTCGCCGGTCTGGCTCTTGATGGACGAAACCGTCAAGGAAACGTCGATGAGAGTTCCGTCCTTGCGCCGGCGCTTGGTTTCGAAGTGTTCGATATTCTCGCCGCGGCGGATGCGTTCCAGGGTAGCCGGCATCTCCTCATCATGGCCGGGCGGGGACAAGATCGAGATTGGCCGGCCGATTACCTCTTGAGCTCCGTAGCCATACATTCGTTCGGCGCCCGAATTCCAGCTCGTAATCACCCCGTCGAGCGTTTTCGCGATCATCATAGCGTCGTCGGACGATTCAACAATAGCTGCCAGCCGCAGCTGCGCCTCTTCGGCCCGCTTCAACTCTGTGATCTCGTTGTTGACCTCGAGAATTGCCTGCGGTTCGCCGGTCTTGTCCCGGTCGAGCGCCCAAAAACTCGCCACGACGACCTCGCGTCCATCCCGGGTCCGGTGCTCCAGCTCACCCTGCCAGCCGCCCGTGGCGAAGAGCTTGGCGCGGATCTGCTCGATTGGCTGCGGGAAGCGCGTCCGCAAGAGCGCGTGCGAGACCTGGCCGATCGCTTCTGCTTGCGAGAACCCGTAGAGACGCTCCGCGCCTGGGTTCCACGAGGTGATACGGTCGTCGATGTCGCGCACCAGAACGTGGGCCAGATCCAATAGCCGGGTTTGGCGCCGCACGGCTTCGTCTTGGAGTTCGAGCTTAATTAGCTGTTGCTTTCGCTGAAACACCTCGGCAGCCACGGCCAGGATCGTGAGCGACGTCACGCCGAGGTAAGCCTGCAGTTCCAGGAGCACGTAAGCCGGAGAGAACTCTCCGGAAATCATTCCATGGAGCCAGCCCCAGATGGCGAAGCCCGAGACCAGAAGCATCGCAGCCGCTGTCTCGCGCGGCCCGAAGCGGAACGCAGCCCAAAGCAGCGCCGGGGCGCAAAGGAACGCCAGGCCCAGATGGGCCGGCACGCCCGGAGTGAACACGTTCGTTAGCGCCGCCAGAGCGAGCATGCAGAGCGCCAGCACTACAAGCCCTGCTTCGAGCGCCCAGGCACGATTCCAGCGCAAACGCCAGTCGACGGACCAAAGGATCAGAGCCGGCGCGAAGACGAGGTCGCCACCGGCATCGCCGACCCACCACGTAAGCCAGATGCCGGGAGCATCCGGCCATTTGGCGAGTCCAAACAGGGAGAGGCTGGTGACGCCAATCGTGGCGCTCACCGTTGTGCTAACGAATGCGGCGAGAGCAGCGAATCGGAAAACGTCCCGCGCGCAGTCAAAAGCGCGACGGCCGCTGGCGAAACGATTCACCAGGTAAGCACCCAACCAGGCCTCGAGCGTGTTTCCAGTAGCGATCCCGAGCGACGCCAGCGTTCCGTTGAGGGTTATGGTATCGCCGGTGGTGAGGTTCGCCAGGAACGCACCAATCAGAACGCCCGGCCACAGCCGGTAACCCCGCAATAAAAGAAATGCCAATGCGATCCCGGTGGGCGGCCACACGGCCGTTGCATATTTATTAACGGAAGCGAGCCTCAGACCGAGCTTCGCAGCGACGAAGTATGCTAGCGCGAGTAAGAGGATGGAGCGCGCGTAGCGCATGAGGCGCGATTGGCTCCATCATACACCAGCCGCCACGCATTTCACCTGAACCTGCAGCGATGCCACATCGGTCCCTGATCCGTACGTAACGAGGGAAGCGAAGGCCATATTAACGCCGAGACGCCGAGGCGCCGAGACACATGAGGCTACTTCATTCATCTCCCCGGCCTCGGCGTCCTCGGCGTTGAGCAGTTGGGTTACGTTCTGATTCGGATCGGTGTGTGACTTGATTGGAGTTTTGCGAGACTCAGAGCACGGCATCTCCCCGACCTGACGCGTTAAAATAGAAAAACGTGACTTCCAAGACGTTTTACATCGAAACCTTCGGCTGCCAGATGAACGCGCATGACTCGGAGAAGGTCATCGGCACGCTGGTTTCCCGAGGGTATTCGCAGGTCGAGACGCCCGAAGCGGCGGAACTGGTCCTTTACAACACCTGCAGCATCCGGGACAAGGCCGAGCAGAAGGTGTTCAACCGTCTGCAGCAGTTCAAGCGCGCTGCGGGCAAGGGAAAGGTTTTTGGCGTGCTGGGATGCGTGGCCCAGCAGGAAGGCGAGAAGATTTTTGAACGCGCTCCCCACGTGAGCCTGGTGGCCGGTTCCGCCAGCTACACTAAGCTGCCGCAGATGCTGATTCAGCTGGAAGCAGGCGAGCGCCGCGTGACCGGCCTTAGTCTGGATACGGACGAAACATTTGAGACGCCGTTCACGCGACGTGACAACCCGCACCGGGCTTACATCACCATCATCGAAGGTTGCGACAAGTCCTGCGCGTATTGCGTAGTGCCGTTCACTCGAGGTCCGGAGCGCAGCAGCACCAGCCAGAACGTCATGGCCGAAGCCCGGAAACTGGCTGACGCGGGTTACACCGAGATCCAGCTTTTGGGACAAAATGTGAACAGCTACCGCGATCCTTCGCCGACGGGCTGGGATTTCGCCACGCTGCTGGCGCGAGTCGGTGAGACTCCCGGAATCCGGCGCGTGCGCTTCACTACGTCACATCCGCGTGATTTCGTGAAGCCGATTGTAGACGCCATCGATTCCAATCCGGTGCTCTGCGACCACGTCCATCTTCCGGTACAGTCCGGATCGGATCGCGTGCTGAGCGCCATGGACCGCCTCTACACGCGCGACGAATACATGCTGCGCATAGACTGGCTCAAAAACGCCCGGCGCAAGATTGCGCTCACCACGGACATCATCGTCGGATTTCCAGGAGAGACGGAAGCGGACTTCAATGCCACGCTCGCGCTTCTGGATGAAGTCCAGTATGATTCCCTGTTCAACTTCAAGTACTCACAGCGTCCGAACACCGCGGCGCTAGCGATGGACGACAAGGTTCCCGAAGAAGAAAAAACACGCCGGCTCATGATCGTGCAAGAGCGGCAGCGCGCCATCCAGATCCGCCGCAATTCGGAAACCATCGGCTCAGTGCAGGAAGTGCATGTGGAAGGCCGCAATCAGGCAACCGGGCAGTGGATCGGGCGCACATCGCAGAATCGCACGTTGAATTTCGTGCACGAAAATGGCAACGGCGAAAACTTCACCGGGCGGTACTTGAATGTGCGCGTGACGCGTGCCGGCCCGAACTCGCTGGTGGGTGAGAGTGTGTTGTAATAGTTTTCGGAGGAGGCGGCGATATGGAAGTGGAGATGAAAATTCGCGGCCTGATGATGGACCCAGCTACGAACATGCCCATCGTCATTCTGAAGGACGTCAACAGCAACACCGTGCTTCCGATCTGGGTCGGCATCTACGAGGCCAACGCCATCGCACTCGAAATCGAAAAGGTCTCGACTCCCCGCCCCATGACTCACGATCTGATGAAGAGCGTCCTGCTCGGCTTGCGCACTGGAATCCGCAAGGTCGTGGTCAACGAATTGAAGGAAGATACGTTCTACGCCGTGATCTGGCTGGAGCGCGACGGCGAGTTGATCTCAGTGGATTCCCGTCCAAGCGACGCGCTCGCGCTTGCCCTGCGCCTCGATTGCCCGATCTTCGTCGATGATGGTGTGCTCAAGAACTCCAAGCTTGCGGCGACGACTTCCGACAAAATCAATAACGAAGAATTGCGCCGCTGGCTCGAAGGCTTGAACGACGAAGATCTCGGACGCTACAAGATGTGATTCGGATACATCGGGGCTGATTCGGTTTTTCGCAAGAACCGCTCCTTCCAGTCGCGGCTCGGTTGCCCAAGGTTATCCAGCCCATTCCACAGGATCAGCCGTAGACATTTGGAGAGCCCCGTCGTTCGGCAGCGTGCCTAGCGGCAGACCGCCTTGCCACAGGGAAATCTGAAAGCTTATAGGCACGCCCTTCTCGGCGCCGATCAAGCGCAGCGGAACTTCGATCTCGAGCAGGTCCCGCAGTGCGACCCTGACCTCAGAAGGCTTGGCCTCGGTGACGCCCCCTTCAATGCGAACCGATACTGCCGCTGGTTCGATCCCTTGCGGCTGCAAAAATCGGATTCGCAGCTCGAGCCCTCCGGCCAGCGCCTCGGGACGGCTGTCGAAATCCAGCCGGAGAAACACCGAAGCGCCGTCGGTGCCGTAATGAATTTCGCGCACCAGAAACTGGCGGCCGTGCATTGCGCCCGAGCGGGCATCGGCTCGATACAATCCCGCGCCCAGCCACTCGAAATACGAAGTCACCTGCCCGTCGATCGCCGGGTGAATGAAACCCGTGGGATCGGTGTGGAACTCTTGCACCACGATCTTCAGAATCGGCCGCGAGAGCCTCTCGGGCGGCTGCTGGCCGAGCGCGCGGTAGACGTTAGCGAGATGACTGCGATACAGCCGGTCGAAATTGGGCCGGTCAGGCGAGTCGTGTTCCGGGCCATACCACCAGCACCAGTCGCTGCCTTCGGCAATCATGAGCTCTTCGAACGCCAGGCGCTTATTCTCTTCGCTCACGCCGTTTGCATCCTCGTACGCCTGCCGGGCATCCAGCAGGCACTGCCAGGCTTGATTGTCCTCCTCTGCGCCAATCCACACATCGAAATTCGCGTTGATCCAGGAGCCTGGAAAAATGTGATCCAGCGGTTCCGCCGGGATCCGTGCCAGAGCTTCATGAACTGTCAGCGCGGCCATATCGTTGGCGTCGGAGATCCTCCGGTATAGTTCGCGCAGGAAGGGCCTTCCGTTGTGGTCGTAATATTCCCACGCGTTTTCCCCATCGAGGATGATGGGCACCAGCGCATCGCGGCCGCCCGAGAGAATTCCGCGGCAGTTCTCGCGAATTCGCCCGAGAAAATCATCGGCGGCTTGACGGCCATCCATGCGCGAATAGACAAATCCAATCAAGTCGCTCAGGAAATGATCGCGAAAGATCACGTGGACGGAGCGGCCTTGCTGCGTCCACCGGTAAGGCCGGTAGAGGCCATCAATTCCGCTGCCGCGGCCGAGAGTACGGTCCAGAACGCCGCTGTCGGTGGCCGCCCACTCAAACCCCGCCTTAGCGGCCAGATCGAATGCCTCATCAGAAACCGAGCCTTCCGAGGGCCATAAACCGGCCGGCGACTTGCCAAATTCGGTGTTGATATACTCGCGCGCCAGCCGGAGCTGCTGATCGGCGTCCTCGGGATAACGGAACCGGCGCGGCAATGGAACGCCGGGATGCGACACTGAAGCAATGTTGGAGTCGCACACCAAAGGCAGAATCGGATGATAGTAGGGCGTGGTAGAAATCTCTATCTGGCCCGACTGCGCCGCCCGGTGATAGGCCGGAATCACAAGCTTTAGAATCTGTCTCTGCTTTTCGAGCATCAGGGCCTGATCAGCCAGGTCGAAATTGCGGCCCTTCTCGATGAGCTGCCGAACCTCGCGGTCGTTTTCCAGGAACTCTTCATCAAACCAGGCGATCTGCGAGAGGATTTGCAAATCTCGAAATTCCTGCGCGGCGAAGGCCATCTTGGCATACGAGGCATCCTTTTGCGCCTGGCGCGCTTCATACAGCTCTCCGTAACGGGGAAAGCGGTGGATCATCCGCTCCGGATTGGCGTGGAAGAAATGATCGAGAATGAGTTCGCGCTCGGCGTCGGTAAGGCTTTCTGCCGGTTTGGCCGCGCAGTCCAGAAACGGATCGCGCGCCTGCCCCGATGCGTATTCAGCCACTTGCTGCATCATGGAGGGCACCAGATTGAACGTTTGGTGCACTTTGGGAAATTCTTCGAGGATACGCACCATGCCGTAGTAGTCTTTGAGCGCGTGCATGCGCGTCCAGGGCAGATTGTATTCCCCTGTGACCAGATCCTTATAAAAGGGCTGGTGCATGTGCCACAGGAAGCACAAGTAAATCTGGGGCATGGTTTATCGGGCGAAGTAACTGCGTGTAGGTGCAGGCGGAGCTGAACTGCCGCGAACCGCTAGCCACAGGATATCATTCAGCTCATTGTCGTCTGCAAGGTCCTCTTGGCTAAAGTCGAGCCTTGACGACCGGGCGGCGGTGGGAGATGCGGCGGGATTCCGTTCATCCAGCGCGATCCGCGGTTTCTCTGCCGTGTACGGCGTAAGATCCGGCGCGGCTTGGAACACCGCATGCATGGGCCGCGCGGCGGCGTCGAACTGCGTCATGGGATGGAGTCCCAGAATCAGCTCCATGGTGCGCAGCACGGATGTCGTGTTATACATGCTGCTATCGAGGGCGTGCCGCCTCACGTACGGCGAGAGCACGAATGCGGCTGAGCGGTGCGAATCCACGTGGTCGGGACCATTCTGCGCGTCGTCTTCCAGAACGAAGATCGCGGTCTTTGACCACAGACTGCTGTGCGACATGCCTTCCACGATCATGCCCAGCGCGTAATCATTATCGGCCACCATAGAGAGCGGGGCCGTCTTTCCGGGAGTGCTGCCATGGGTATGGTCGTTACCCAGCCGCATGAAAATCAGCCGTGGCATCTGTCCGCTTTTCTCAAACTCCGCCAAGTCGTGCAGAAAAACCTTGGCACGCTCCACGTCCGGATACTCCAGGTCGAAACCCCGATATTGGAGGTTAGTCACCGTGCTCAGAACGGTGTCGCGGACTCCTTCCACTTGTGTCTGGCCCGCGGCGGGTGACTTGCGATTGCTGGCAAAGTACCCGTAATTTCGCATCGTAATCCCAGCGACGGCGGCGTTGGTCCAAAGGTACCCGGCGGCGGGATGTGACGTCTGCTCCTGGCCTTCGTAATCGTAAAGCTTGCGCCGGCCCGCATAGCTGTTGGGCCACATCTTCTGCACATAATCCGAAGCAATGCCCGCGGTAGACCAGTTGTGC
>Ga0210407_10004291_pt1 | contig 11281 bp, 12 predicted proteins | sample IncBWC27MmetaG_FD_150860 | JGI IMG/M metagenome (GOLD analysis project Ga0210407, IMG submission 150860) | Forest soil microbial communities from Barre Woods Harvard Forest LTER site, Petersham, Massachusetts, United States - Inc-BW-C-27-M | ecosystem: Environmental > Terrestrial > Soil >... | reverse complement strand
TGCCCGATCATATTTTGGCGAATCACTGGTGGCAAATCTTACGTGGGTGAAACTGGCAAGTCAATGAAAGCCGTCTGGTTGTCTGGTTGGCGGTATGAAAAGAGTTGTTGCATCCGCCCGGAAAAAGATCAATCTGGAAAAAGTGAAGGCGTCACTGGCCACGCCCTGCCCGCAGTGTGGATACCAGATTCCACCGGCAGAACTGCGCCGAATCAGTACCGCTCAAGTGCGCTGCCCGAAGTGCGGAGTCACTTTCACCGCAAGCCTGTTTTCGACAGTTACCTCCGCTTGGAGCATAATTCTCTTACACTTGCTATGGCGAAATCACATCAACGCGTGACTCGGGTTCTCGGATACCAGCCGCTCAGACTAAGCAGTGGTGTCAAACGCGCTGCTTGGTCAGCTATCCTCGCGGTTCCCTCCGCTATGACCGCAACAGGAATATCGGACAGCAAGCTCGTGTCCAATGGCTTCCGTTACGTCTTCTCACCCGGCATAATGCTGGCAATTCGATTCGTGCGGGTTGAACCTAGCCATCGAGGATTAGGCGTCTTTCTCGACGTAATGAACTGGTATGGTAGAACAATGTCGTTCGCCCTCATGGTTAACGCGATCTTCTATGGCTTCTTGATCTTTGGGATCATGACCACCATCTCCGGAGCGAAGGCGGGAGCACGCTAGGGATTTTCTCAGTTAATGTAAACGCCAGTTATGGCCAACAATCGTGGAACTCAGCATAGATTCGGCGTAAAGTGTTGGAGTGCGTGGGCTCTACGGCTGGAACTCAAGAACAATTAAATCAGCGCCAGTAGGCGCAGCGTGCTTCTTCCCGCTCACTGCTAGTGCTTTGTGTTTTCTCCTCTTCCATTTTCTTCCTGCCGTGGAATCAGGCGTTCTGTTTTATACAATCCCGAAGCGAGCGCTTGCGGCGGATGATGTCAGTTCCCTACGGCAGTTACTGGTGGAGAAGGTGCCTTCTCCGGCGTAATTGGCGTAACAGTGCACCGTGAAAGGCGCTGGACTTCAGCGGGTGAAACTCCCGCCCGGGAACCGCTTCGCTCCACGCGGTACCACAAAGCAACTGCGGCGTTTGCGGCAATCTCCAGAGTGCCCGATCCGAGTTCCTCACGTTCGAGCATCAGGGTTGTCCAGAGTTTGAGCCGGACTGATTGGGTTATTCTCGCAAAGCAATCGCAGCAAAACGCCCAGCAATTCTCAATGGGCGCAATCTGATTTCAACAGTTGGGCTAAGAACTATTGAAGAGTGAGAGTCATTGCCTTGAAATCGAAAGTTGTCTGGTGTGCCTGTTGCAGGAGGTCTATCCCGAGATTTCCCGCGAAAAATCTGCTGGCATCAGTAGTGGGCTTGAGCAGTACCCCCACCGACTTGAGTGTAGCCGGGAATCCACCGATGCTGAACTTCAATGATTCAAGAGTGGCAGCCTCCATGTACTTGGCACCGCCCACACCTTCCATTTTGTACGAATCCGTCTTTGTCGCAGATCGGATGAGTTCGGGAAATGACGACGCAAACGGAGGATAAAGGTCGGTATTGGTAGCGCCCGTATCTAAGGTGAACGCCAAGGGTCGATTCTCGTATGCAACCTGCACGAGTGGATGGTTTCCGTCAAAGCAGAGCCCTGCGTGAGGCACTCTCTTGTGCGACGATTCTGGTCCGATCTTAAAAGTCTTATCGGCTCCCCACACAAACGTCTCTAAGGCTAGCAACACGGGTATTCCGATGAGTCCACGCGAGCCCGGACTCTGGTCGTTAAACGGGGCCTGGTTGTCAGGCAAGACTAGAAAGGCCACATGCCTTATTCGGATGGAGCCGATGGAAAGTTCATCCGCGACCGCAATCCGTGTGTTGACTTGAGTTCCGTTCACGTCGCCGACTTGGACAGACGCTGGATGTGCTCGTAGTCCGAAGCGTTTGGCTTCTGATTCGGTTAGCACAGACAACTCCGCTCCCGTGTCGAACCAGTATGTCGCGTGAACACCGTTGATTGAGAACGGCAATCCTCCGTCTTCGAGTTGTACGGTAGTGTGTCTCCCCGCGATCTGCTGGTCGGGAGTATCGGCGAGGACAGCGAGCACAGGCCGACCGCTCAAGGCGTCAGCGTCAGTTGGTCTAAGCGCGAGGACGGCATCCACCTGCGCCAACGCCTTCTTGTATTCACCGTGGGTGAAATAGGCAGAAGCCAAAATTCTGTGTGCCTCGACCGCTTCGTCCGACCTCGGTGCGGAGTTAAACACATCTCCGAACCTCTTTTCGCACCGACGCGCATCATTGAATGCGCACGCAACAGCCCCCTGATAGAAAGCCGGGGCGTCACCTTTCCTGATGGAATCGCGAAGCTCGAACCATCGATGGCTGTCGTAGAGTGATTTTAGGTTGGTGTCGTCCTTCTGCGCACCGAAGCACAACGAGGCGAGAAGAGCCCAGCACGGTACAATCGCCGAGGGTCTACGAAGATGAGCCACTGTACGAGGCACTGATTTTATAGGATTTCTTCCTCACCGGCGTAACATCCCCATGCAACCACTGACGGGGTTCTGAGTAAACGCCGATTTCAACAGTTGGGTCGTTCTATTCGTGTCCGCCGTGCTGGCGGAGGAGGTTGGCAATATCAGCATGACCCGTATGCGTTGCCCATGCCAGAGGCGTACCCAAATTGTCCGCGGCATTGACATCTGCGCCATACGCCAGCAGCAGTTCTGCGATTTCCTTGTAGCCTTTGCCTGCTGCCAAAATCAAAGGAGTGTCGCCAACTTCGTTGTCTTTAGCATTGGCATTGGCCTCGTGGGTGAGCAGTAATTTGACCACTTCTCGGTTGTTGGCCAGTGTTGCGTAATGCAGCGCCGTCAACCATGTTGGTCGTCAATTTCGTGGATCGTACAGATGTTGGGATGGTTCAGGGCGGAAGCCGCCTGCGCTTCTCGTTGGAAGCGGGCTAGAGCTTGCGCATCCTTAGCGATCTCGTCGGGCAGGAATTTCAATGCGACGAAGCGATGCAGGCGCGTGTCTTCAGCCTTATAGACCACACCCATGCCGCCGCCACCGAGCTTCTCTATGATGCGATAGTGCGAGATGTTTTGGCCGATCATGGCGCTCAGGGCTGCAATCTTAGGCGTGCTGCGAAGGTGGCGTCAACGAAGAACGCGGTATTTGGGCATCAGGCGAAGTATCAGCACCCTATTTTTCTGACTGCGCTTCCGGTGGGATGGTTAACGCGAGCAACAGTTGGTGAAATCCTCTTTTCGTCAACTATATGGTTGCGATAACCTCAATACAGTTGTTGAATCCACATGAAGACTAGGACAACAAAAGTTGCGCCACAGATCGGCACTTCCGAGGAGCAACTAGCAAGCTTTATCGACAAGTTTGATCCAAAGCACGCTGCTCTGATCCGCTCGGTGCGCAAGGCATTACGCAAGCGCCTGCCCACAGCGAACGAACTGGTCTATGACAACTACAACTTCTTCGTCATTGGATATTGTTCAACCGAAAGGCCGTCCGATTGCGTCGTCTCCATCGCCGCAGGTGCCAATGGAGTTGGGCTGTCCTTTTATTATGGAGCGTCTCTCCCCGATCCGCACAAGTTACTCCTCGGCAGTGGGAGCCAAAACCGTTTTATCAGGCTGGAGTCGGTTGCAACGCTAGCGAATCCGGGAGTTGAGGACCTCATCGCTGCTGCCATTGCACAGGCTGAGAGCCCATTGCCTGCGAGGGGCAAAGGCAAACTGGTCATTCGATCAATCTCGAAAAAACAGAAGCCGCGCCGCAAACCGACGGATTAGCTGGCTTCACTGTCGTAAATTCCCATTGCGCTATCTACGCGAGTCGATCACACGAGGCAGTCTTCGGGAGGGAGAAATCCGAGGACAATGGTGGGAGGATGACAATGGGGACGTTCTCAATATCCGACGCTCAGTGTGGCGGACTCATCTCAATGATGAAACCAAGACTCATGAGGATGATGACGACCCCGGAGTCGTACCGATAATCGAACCTCTACGAGTTGTCCTCGAAGCCATTAAGCCGGAAATCGCGAGTGGCTGGATGTTCCCGAATACGATTGGCGGGGCACTTGATCTCGACAATCTAGCCGACCGGGTGGTCAAGCCAGTGTTCAAAGCAAACGGTCTGAAGTGGAAAGGCTGGCACGCGTATCGCCGGGGCCTCGCCACGAATCTCCATGAACTCGGAGTTCCGGACAAGGTGATCCAAGCAATCCTGCGTCACGAAGATGTCAGCACGACGCAGAGGAGCTATATCAAGACCGTGCCGAGAGTGGTGACGGACGCCATGAAGCAACTGGAAGCAAAAATAGCTCGTGCAGCAGATGTGCAGCAGGTCTCGGTGAACTGATTGTTAAGCTCTTGAAAAGAATGGAGCCGACGACCAGAGTTGAACTGGTGACCTGCCGATTACGAATCGACCCAGTTTTGCGTATGTTGTTGTGCGATAAGGGCAGTAGCAGGGCGTCTTGGGGTGTTCTTGAGCACTCCGGGGACCGTTTGTACAGGATTTGTACAGCAGGATGACCAGCCGATTTCAGGTCGGCAGGCTTGGTGATTCCAGCGTGAAATCGCCACAAGCCAAATATCCTCGACAGGAATAACGCCTGCCACAGCCGTCAAAAACGGGACGTTCACCAGCGACGCGTGCAACGAGTCCACATGCCGGAGATTATGATCCATCCTTTTCCAGCCTCACACGGGATGCATGTGCTCACTCCCTAAGCTGCCGAAGAATCACAGGGTCCTTAATCGCCTTATCATCCGCGAGCAAGAATGCTTTGCTCAAGATGAGCAAGATCGATGGGTCGCTGTGTTGCGACACGCGCTGACCGCCACTGGAGTCCAATCGAAGCGAACGCATTCGTAGACACAAGCCGACTTGTCAGGACTAATCTCGCTGGGCTAAGGATCCGATTACTTTTGGATCGTCGGCAATCCGGTTCGACACAGTCGCTAGGGGACCGAGTCAAAAAACTACACTCACCTTCTGAGGACCAACCCAATCAGAATCAGCCCGGTGGCCCAGCCGCCTAATCTCAGTGGCTCGCGAAATGACCTGTAGTTGAGATCGTCTGTTGTGATCTCTTGAGGTTGCGCTGGATTGTAGCGGATTTGCTGATGGCGGCCTGGCAGGTACTGAATCCAGTCAGCCAGCTCCGAAGAATAGGATCCAGTGTGATCACTTTGTGCCCCACCGACAAGCTTGCGGCCTTGAACCTCATATTGGAATGTGAAGTGCGCCCGGTTACCGTTGCTCACCCGCCCGGACGCCTCGTTCACCACCTTGAAGTCCAATACCTCTGCGTCCACGGGTGCCCACTGGCTAATTCTCCTGTATTTTTGCGCCGCCACATAAAGACCGTTCACCAGCAGAAAGAAACCTACGGCAAGAACGATTAATCCCATCCCACGCAGTATCGGCCGCGACTCCGCCCATTGCCGTTCCGAGTCCTGGATTTTTCGCACCTCAAAGTCCACGATGGCCCATCATTATAGAAGGTGCCCTGGGAAGCGCAATTGTATTCAGCCGATTCTGGATGGATGGTCGGCAACCCTTCCCTTACCGGTCAGGGAAGGGTTGCCCGTGAGGCTCATTTCCCTCGATGCTCGTATATTACGAGAACGGCAAGCGCAAATGGTGCATTCCGTCTTCAGACGACCTGCCGAAGAAACTGTGGCCGGCGCAGGAGGCGCACAAAGGGACCGTGACGGCGCGGCTTCTTTCAAGTGAACGCAGTCAGGATGCAGGCGACGATGTCCGCGCCGACAAGTGGTTCGCGGTCCAGAACGCCGAGCGGTATTACCTCCGCCGGAGTTCTTTCCGCAACGGCCCGGATTCAGTCGTGACTCTCCTCTGGTGGGAGGAGGAAGCGCAGATTATCGACCTTGAGGAAGAGGAGGAACGGAACGCCGCCCGCCGTTCCGATTGGCGTCCGCTTGATGAGTGATTGTCGTCATTCAGCCGACCGCCGACATCACCAATTGTCTCGTTATGCGAGCTTCTCGAACCTCTCTGCTCCCGACGTCGAGGTAGTGGCCTTTGAGGATGTCGAACCACACCCCTCGATAGTCTTTGCACAAAACTATCTGGTATCCGAGCGCGCCGAAAATCGTCAGATGACAAATGATGGCGCGATTGGCGGCGTCCCATGAGGTGAGTATGAAATGTCCTCCCCCGAATGGAGCGGGCGACGCAATCCCAAGCTGCGCCTCGGTGCCTCCCACAAAGACAAGACCCGGGTCCTTCTGGTCTTCACTCACGCCATGACGGATGTAGATTCGGACTTGATCAAAGTCCGACCGTTCGAGAAAATCAGGGTTCTCGCCGGTGATATACGCCAGATGGTTGAACGCGATCTTCGCCAGGCAGCGCCGGATGACCGCGTCGAAGCCCCACCGTACTCTCGTATTAAATGGGGTTTTAGGAGCGAATTGTTGCGATTTCGGCTCGCCGCCGAGCTTGAATCCAAGGCTGATAAGTTTCGCCCGCAGCCGCGCCCAGTCGGCCCTCGTGGGCACCGCAAAAAACACCTTGGAGCCGAAACGAACATCCTTCAAAAACTCTGGAGTGAGGCGGTTTTCCGTGAACCAACGACGCTTGGTCGTTCCCTCTTCTTCAAAACAGACCTGAGGAATCCAATCGAACCCTAGGCCGTCGCGTGAAGCGTTCGGCGTAAGCCTCACCTGTACACCGAAGAGCGGCCCGGGGGAGCTGATTCTTGCCATGAACACATCGCTTTCCGCGCCCGGAGCGGGAGAATCCCGCAAGCCGTGCCGGTAGCGCACAACGCCTTCCCCGGTTGCGCGCGCAAAATGAATCTCCAAGTTGCCGCCGAAGAAATTGTTGCAGTCGCCGCACACGCAGTGGATCGTGAGGTTGTTTCGGAATGTTCCGAAGGAACGCGGTATGACGTGTTCCGCAGGAAATCGTGTCCCGCTCGTCGAGCCGCAGTATATACAGCGCCGCATGGTGGTGCGATTGCCTGACATTCAGCTCAGACTAGGGAAATGCGAGGAGCAAAGTCAATTGATGTTGAGAACAGATTGAGGACGGTTTTTGTGGAAGAAATCTCGCTCGTTGATCTTTGAGGTTCTTACAGCTACAAAATCGCTTTCAGTTGTGTAGGCGGAGACCAGAAATCGCTTGTATCTTATTGAGAAAATTGGTCGGCCCTAGAGGACGATTTTCGAACTTTCCTCGTGTGTGAATCGACTGTGAAATCAGTTCCAGGGCTGAGAGAACTTTAGGGCGGTTGCTCTGAGGTGATCGAGCGCGGCCTTAATGGCCTGCTAGCCCAGTAACCGCCCCTTGACGACGGGGCCATCGGCTTCCGACGATAAGGTTCGCCACAAGGCCTAAACAGCAGGTGCTCGGCTGCTAGCGGCCGGGGCAAGATAACAATTCGCCGTTCCCTTACGCGGCTCCCGAGTTACCTGCACAAGTGGCAGCGGGATGGTCTCATGAGAAGCTGCAGGAGCTTTTTCATGGTCATCACCTCGCTTTCAAGACCATTTTACGCCAAAATCGTCGGTTCTAATGTGTCGGATGGGCGTGCTCGCAGGTTCCTGAAATCATGGGGCTTATTTTGATTGGTCCGCCCTAGAGGACGATTTTCGAACTTTCCTTCAGGGTGCCCGACTCCCGGAATCCTTTTTGTCAGCTTATTTAAGTAGGGAGTAAAGACTTTGCGCCGCTACACGCATGTTGCGCCGTCTTCGGCCACGAGCATCGCTCGGTATTGGCGTTCTCTGCCCCGCCTCGCCGGGTTCCCGACGCCTTCAACTTAGTTCTCGCATTCTCGGACTGTCACTGACAGTTCGAGTCTGAACGTAGATTTAGCTTCTCTAGCGGATATACAGAATCTCGCCCTCTTGGCCTCTGAAGCAGACTCGTTTGGGCGACTGCAAAATTGTTGAATGGTTTTTTCAATCGTAATCCCACTTTCCAAAGCGATTCCTTCTTGTGTATGTAGCAAGGCTGAAACAATAGTTGTTGCATCGGAGGCAGTTGCACAATTGTTCCCGGGAAAAGCTTGCGCCAGTCGTTCGCCTGCGCAATTCCGATCCAGTACTGCCCTGATGAGTAGTACTGCCCAGCAAGGTGCCAATATGAATCGTTCTTAGCTATCGTTACGCTTTTGGGAACATCTCCGCGAATATGCGCCGCTAATGTTGGCTGCTGATTCCACCCCTCTGCCAGCAATTTTGCGCTGTTGTAGTCAGTTACGCCGCTCCGAGTGATTAGTAGGCCGGTGCCATTGTTTAGACTTTGAACATCGTTGGGGCAAGTATTTACATAAGCAACTTCTATGGCTCCGCCCGTAGGAAGATCGGTACCGCCAGATCTTGAGTCAATGCCTGGGGATCCAGGATTTAGGCCAACAATCACTTGTACCAGGCCCACGGGTCCAGACAAGCTTCCAACAATGATCTGCCCAAGATCGGCCAGAAGGGTATTATGTTTGTTCTGATTGAACACACAGCTAGAAGAAAAGTTGAGTAATCCGGAGCTCGCTGTTGGGCCATTCGCCGAGCAAGAAGTAGGTGATTCTGGATTCTGCAGTGAGATCGCGCACTTAACGTCGGGATACCATTCATCACTCTGATTCTTTATACCTAAGAAATATGTAAAGGACGTCGCCTGCATATACGTTACAGTTCGAATCGTGTGCGCGTCGCCGGGCTCCAGACCCGGAGCTTTCACCCAGAGATCAAGGTTATTGTCGTGACGAGTAGCGTTGTTCGCAACAACTCCAGCTACAAAGGCAGCGATGTCACCGGTCAGCTTTATCGAGCCATCGATGCTACATAACCCTGGATCACCGGCATAGTCAGAGAAATTCAAGCAGACCTCCTGCACTTTAAATGCAACACTCCCAGGCTTAGCTGCAGGTTGCCACTCTTGAGGAATTCCAGAGAGACAAGGACTTTTCATAGCAAATGTGCATTTCGAGCTGGCAAAGATTTGCTGCGACAATATCAATGCCAAAACCAGAAGCGTACCGATGCGCTTGTCCACGAATGTCCTCCCTCAGTGAAATCGCTGAAGACGAATGCATCCATTCTCGGTTGTGATTACGGTGCTGGCTTGAGTGCCTTCAGTTGCAAGCACTCGACCTCCATACATCTTCTGCCAGTCAGCGATCGGAAGCTGTATGACTGCCGTTTCTTCCGTGGAGGGAGCCATCGCAAACTTGTTCTTATCTCCACTAGTGTTGAACTTGCTGCCTTTTGTTATGAGAAGCTCCAGCGTACCAGCACGAGAATTGATATCAACGACGCACTGATTAGCAGAGCCAGTCACGGAAACAGATCGTTGCTGCATATTGGAAGCGTCGGGCGTTACGTCCAGTGATTCCTTGCATCCTGATAATGGATTCTTGGATGCGATTCCAAACAACATTCCAGTAGCCTTGTCGAGGTCGACCGTCTGAGCCTGCGTGAATCCAACCTTTAAACATGCTGTTGTAGTCATTTGGCAAATATCCGTGCACTGGGATTTAGCTTCCACTAATTTCGATGTATCGTAGGTGACGGCTTGCGATCTGACCGCCATGGACCTGAAGTTAGCGGCTGCCTTTACCTCTAAGTTCTGTTCCTGTGAGGTACAGTTTGCCAGGGTCGCTCCTGAGCGTGTCGTGGCACATTCCTTTACGATGTCATACTGATACTGAGTTCCGTTCTTGAAATCATAATCACAACTAAGCGGAACCTCTGTGCTGCCTTGTAGGGTCGCACTGTTCTGAGACGGGGTTACGTTGCCCTGTCCGTCATACTGGTTAATCAAGTAGAAAAAGTACACAGTAAGATTTGCCTGCGTTGCCGCGGCGTACGTGCGATTATTTTTCCCGCTAAATTGAGGGCAGGAGTTATCAAATCTCTTAGGGAGGGTTGCACAGTGTAATCCAAAACAACTTGTCGGCGGAGGATTGTCTGGTGGGCGAGAGCCGCCGCAAGAAACGCTCCCGGCTAGTATGGCCAACACGGTCAGGTGAAATAGAGGGAGTTGGAAACCAGAAGTTCGCTGCTTGACGAACAGTATTCTACTGAACATACAATCCCTTTCATGCCGCCGCATTCTTGACCCGCTCCAAAGGACAACACAAACTAGTCCCCTCAGGCAGACAGACCTTCGCTTCAACGCGTCATTACGCGCTCAAAAGTGATGTGGATTCCCTGGGGAAATCAACGAGTAGAAGCCCCTCGGACATGAGACTGACTTAGGTCTCACTCTCCCGTTCGCTGAGTTGTGCTAAAAAATATGCTCGTTCGCTTCGGATGTCAAGAACGATTTTCACAGGCAGGGATGTTCGCGCGGACGGTCACCACGTAACGGCGATTGCTCGTCATCCCGAAAAACTCCAAGGACAAGCCGGGGTGAGACCGGTTTTAGGGGACGTGCAAAACGAGAGCGCACTTGCCGCGGTGCTTGCTGGGCACGATGTCGTGATACACAGCGTCAAGTTTCTCAGTACGAATGCCTCGAAGATCATCGCCGCAACCAAGGCGGCTGAAGTGCCACGGCTGCTCGTGGTCGGGGGCGCTGGAACTCTGGAAGTTAGCCCCGGACTTACTCTTGTGAACACCCCAGACTTTCCCGCTGAGTACAAGCCTGAGACGCTCGCCGGCGTGGAGTTCCTGAATGTGTTGCGTGGGGAGAAGGAACTCGATTGGACGTTCTTATCTCCATCCTACTTTTTTGCTCCCGGCGAACGCACCGGCAAATTCCGACTCGGTAAAGACGAACTTTTGGTTGCTGCTGACGGCCAAAGCCGCATATCCACCGAAGACTTTGCGATCGCACTCGTGGATGAGTTGGAACAGCCGAAGCACTTTCGCCAACGATTCACGGTTGGGTACTGATAACTGATCTGTGCACGAACTGAACGGCGCAGCAACAAGCCAATCGTCGACCACGGACTATATGAAAGCGAGGGAGGTAGGGAATGGTTTTAGCAGGAATCAAAGTACCCGACACAGTTCTGGTTCGCGATGCGATTGACTTATCACGGAGCGCGTCAGAGCCATTTCTCTTCAACCATGCGATGCGCTCCTGGCTATTCGGCGTATTGCTTTCAGAAACCGCTGAACGTGCTCCGGATGCCGAGTTGTTGGCAGTATCCACGATTCTGCATGATCTGGGCTTGACTGACCGCTACGGCGGAAAATCGTTTCGAGGTGGATGGCGCCAATGCGGCGCGCTCGTTTCTGAAGGGGCGAGGCATCTCGACGCAGCAGATGCAAGTTGTTTGGGATG
>Ga0210407_10004290_pt1 | contig 11283 bp, 10 predicted proteins | sample IncBWC27MmetaG_FD_150860 | JGI IMG/M metagenome (GOLD analysis project Ga0210407, IMG submission 150860) | Forest soil microbial communities from Barre Woods Harvard Forest LTER site, Petersham, Massachusetts, United States - Inc-BW-C-27-M | ecosystem: Environmental > Terrestrial > Soil >... | reverse complement strand
CGCTTTTTGAAAATGAAAAATCGCCGGGTCGGTCTTTTGTTTAGCGGCCAGTGCCCGGCCCAATCCGAAATGCGCCGCTACATTGCCGTCGCGCAAACGCAACGCGCGCTCATAATGGTCGATCGACTCGTCGATTTGTCCGCGCACAAACAAAATTCCGCCGAGTCCCGCGTGCGCGACATCGCTCTCCGGCGTGACCGCAAGCGTGTGTCGCCATAACGCTTCGGTGTCACGCCAATGCGTCGTTTGTTTCCACGATAAGCTCGACAAAGCGATGAGAACGACCGCGGCGGCAGAGCTCAATATAATTTTTTGTGGTCGCCCCGCCTTGGCCGAAGCGCTCCGGCGCGGCCAGCACGATTTTGTCAGATCCCAAATCAACCAGACGAGCGCGATGTCCAATCCGATTTGTGGAAGATAAGTGTAACGGTCGGCGTGGCCCTGCAAGCCAACCTGCACGATTCCAATGACAGGAATCAGCATAACGATGTACCAAAGCCATCCGACGAGCAGATACGGATTTTGTTTTCGTCGGACGATCACAATCGCTGTCAGCGCAATCAGACTGATCGCAGCAATCAACAGCCTCCAAATTTCCAGCCGGTTCTCCGGATGGACATAAAATGGAATGAGATCGACCGGCCAAAACATTTGCCGGACATATTCAAAATAACTGAAGAGCGCGTTGGTGACCCGCCATTGCAGCGGCAGGAATTGAGTCGAACCGAGGGCAAAGTTCTGCGCCCACAAAGTGGCGAAACATGAACCGATCGATAACACGAACAGTGGAACTTTCTCGACGACAAGCTTTGTCCACGGCGGGTTCGAACTTTTCTGACTTCTGTTTAGCGGCCAATAATCGAGCAAGAGCAGAACGATCGGCGTCGTAATCAACATCGGTTTCGACATTAGCCCGCACGCGAACAAGATCGACATCGCCAGGTAGCGGCCAACCGTTCGTTTTCGGGTCCAGCGGAAATAAGCCAGAAGGGTGAGCATGAAAAACACGCCGCTGAGCACGTCCTTTCGTTCCGCAATCCACGCCACCGATTCGACCCGCAATGGATGAACGGCAAAAACAGCCGCAACAAACGCGCTTGCCCAAATGCTGTTGGTGATCTGCGCTAGCAAAATAAAAAGCAGCACCGCCGCGATGCTGTGGAAAAAGACGTTCACCAAGTGATGCGCGCCCGGGTTCACGCCAAACAACTGACAATCGAGCATGTGCGACATCGTCGTGAGCGGGTGCCAGTTCTGGGAATGAACATGAGTGAAAGCCCATCCGATCCCGCGCCACGTCAGCCCTGCTCGCACGTGCGCGTTGTCGAGCACGTAAAGCGGATCGTCGTAATTAACGAATTGGTAATTGCCCGTTTGACCAAACACCGCCCACGTCAGTGCGATCAAAAAAATGCTGATCCCAATCAGGGTCCAACGCGACTGTTTGATACTCACCGTCCGCAATTCAACGACGACTCAACGTTTTTCCAAATGAATCTTCGCTTCATCCTCTTGGCCGTTCTCCAAAAGTGCCCGGCCGAGGAAATCATCGGCGTCCGGATAATTCGGGTCGATTTGCAACGCCGCCTTATAATGAATGATCGCTTCCGAGAGCCGGCGATCACGATGGAGTCCGACGGCCAGATTATAGTGCGCGAGCGCACTGGCCGGCTGGAGCTGCACGACGTGCTGGTAATACTTTATCGCTTCGTCGATGCGTCCTGCCTCCAGAAGCAAATTAGCGAGAGTCGTTTCTATGTCCGGATTAGGATCACCAATCTTGGCGGCCGCTTCGTACTCGGCAATCGCGTCATTCATTCGATCTTTTTTCTCCGACAATGCGCCAGCGAGTCTTAATCTCGCGTCAACATCGTTGGGATGACGGGCAACAACTGTCTGCAGTTCGGCAATCGCGTCGTCCAGGCGTTTTTGGTCCAAGAAAAGCTGGCCGAGACCGAGATGAGCCATATCGTTCTGAGTTGTCACGGCGAGGCTATGTCGCCAAAGCCTTTCGCTATCGTGCCAGTACCAAGCCTGGGCCGCTGCACGCAAGGCGAGCGCACTTATTATGATTGCGGCCGCTGCGCCAAGGATAGCCCCATGGTAGCGCCAGAACCTGGCAAGATCGACAACTCCCCAGGTGGCCGCGAGGCAGAGCCCGATCTGCGGTAGATAAGTATAGCGATCAGCATGCGCTTGACCGCCGACCTGAATCAAACCGAGCACCGGGACGAGCATAACCAAATACCATAACCATCCGACGACCAGATAGGGACTTCGTTTTCTGAGCGCGAAAACGCCGAGCGTAACCGCGATCAATACGGCCGCTGCGCCCGCAACCTTCCAGATTGGGAGCTTGCCAGGATGGTTATAGATCAGCGCGAGATCAGCCGGCCAGATCATTTGCCAGATGTAAACAAGATAGGCCGCGAGGGCGTTGGTGATTCGCCATGAGAGTGGTAAAACTTCGAGCGGAACCAATCCGACTCCTCCGCTTTGCACAATTAGTGTCGCCACCGCCGAGCCAATCGACAAAACGAGCAACGGAATTTTTTCCGCGATCAGTTTCTTCGCGCTCAATTTCCCAAATCGTTCCAGCGGCCAATAGTCGAGCAATAGCAGAACGATCGGAAGCGTCACCAACATTGGTTTCGACATCAGGCCGCAGGCAAACAAGAACGACATCGTGAGGTACCGCCCAACGCCGGGCTTTCTCGTGTATCGAAAATAAGCCAGGAGCGTGAGCACAAAGAAAACGCCGCTCAATACGTCCTTGCGTTCCGAGATCCAGGCTACGGATTCGACATGCAAGGGATGAATCGCGAAGATCGCTGCAACAAATGCACTCCGCCAAATCCCGCCCGTCATCTGCTCGAGCGCAAGAAAAAGCAAAACCGCTCCGATCGTGTGTAGGAGGACATTGACAAAATGATGGGCACCTGGCTTCGCCCCAAAGAGCTGCCAATCCAGCATGTGCGACATGGTCGTGAGTGGATGCCAGTTGTGGGAATGAACGTGGGTGAAGGCCCAGACAATACTTTGCCAGTTCAGACCCGCATGGATTTGCGGATTTTCGCTGACATAATTTGGATCGTCGAAGTTGACAAATTCATGGCCGACCGCGTGGCCGAAAACCGCCCACGTAATCGCGATTAACGCAGCACAAATCGCGAATTTCAAAACGAGCTGGGCGCGCACAATTTCGGAGGAATTAAGTTCACCCCGACCGGAGTGCAAACAAGTTGTCGATCTTGCCCAGTTCCAGCGCTAAAAGTAACCGTGTGTTCACCGGATTGATCGAAGAGGTAGGTCGCGTGCTTTGGATTCGGATGAGCGACCGGCGCACTCAATTGCAGCTGACGGCGCCAAAGCTCGCGGTCGCGGTTGCGGTCGGCGATAGCGTAGCGGTGAACGGTTGCTGTCTAACAGTGAGCGCGCATCGCGGCGACCAACTCACATTCGACCTTCTCGAAGAAACGCTCGACCGCACCAACTTAAAGGGACTGCGACGGGACAGTCCGGTAAATCTCGAACGCGCGCTCATCGCCGGGGCGCCGATGGGCGGTCACTTTGTCCAAGGCCACATCGATTGCAGCGCCAAAGCGATTTCGTTTGAGAGGACCGGAGAAGATTATCGACTCGAGGTGGATCTACCGAAGGACTTCGCGCATTATGCGGCTTACAAAGGCTCGGTCGCGATCAATGGGATCAGTCTCACCATCGCGGAGCTTTTAGCGAAGAGCTTCGCCGTCTGGATCATTCCCCACACCAAGCGACACACCAACATCGACAACGTCGAAGTCGGCGCCTTGGTCAATGTTGAATTCGACATTCTGGCCAAGTACGTCGAACGGATGCTTGCGCGCCACACGCCGGATGATTAAGCGAGCGCCGCCCGAACTCTCTCTCTATCTCTCTATATATAGTACGTTTCGACGCGGCACTACTTTGCCCCTAGGCCCATGATCACTGCCGGGATGGTTCGTAGCAGAATCTTGAAATCCAGCGCGAGCGACCAACGGTCGATGTAATCGAGATCGAGCCTGACCCAGTCTCGAAAATCGCGCACCTGGTTGCGGCCGCTAATCTGCCACAGGCAGGTAAGCCCTGGCTTCACACTCAGGCGCCGGCGTTGGGCGGTATTCTCGAATTTTTCGACTTCGTAAAGTGGCAACGGACGTGGTCCGACCAAACTCATGTCTCCCATCAGCACGTTCAGAAGTTGCGGCAGCTCGTCGAAGCTCGTTCGGCGCAGCCAACCGCCGAACCGCGTGATGCGCGGGTCCGATTCCACCTTGAAAACGGGCCCGCTCATCTGATTGAACGGCTCCAGCTCGGCCCGCCGCATCTCGGCATCGTCGGTCATCGAGCGAAATTTGTACATGACAAAAGGTTTGCCGTATTTGCCGGCGCGGCGTTGTCGAAAAATTACCGGTCCCGGCGATGTGATCCGAATAATGAGCGCGGCAATCGCCATCGGAATTGCCATCAGTAAGACCGCCGTAAACGCAATGACGCGGTCGAAGACGTCCTTGATCAACAGCGCCCAGGAAACTTCCGGCGTTGAACGGAAAACCAACATTGGACGCCCAGCGAACGCGTCGAAATCCGGCTTCGCGATCGATGTCCGAATAAAATCAGCCACCAACCAGGCCGGGACGCCTTCTACTTCGCAGGCGCTGATGGCCTCTTCGACTCGGTTCAATTGGCTGTGGCCGGCGGCGAAAATAACTCGCGAAACCGCATGCCGATGCATCGCTTCGACCAGATCAGAGATTGGCTGCTGCTCGATGTCGATCCGCCCAACCACATCGATGAGTAACCTTTGTTCGGTTGTAAACGATCGCTCCAGCGCGGCCAAATCCTGCGGTAAACCCGCCAGCAACACCGGTTCGCGTTGCACGCCGCGCACCGCTCTGCGCCGCAGCCGCGCGGCGATTAATCGTTCCTTTACCAGCAACACGACCGTGCCGATCAAAATGAATAGGAGAGGAACCGTTCGATTGGCCAGCGGCAAACGGAGAAAAATCACGCATGCGCTGACGATGATGCTGAGCCCGATCATCGCGCGGGCGATCTGCATGATCGAGCGCCACTTGGTCTTGTTGAGTGGCGATTGATAAAAACCTTGCAGGTCGAGCAAAATCGGGCCGAACGCCATGATCGGAATGAGCAGCCAGGCGTAATTACTTTGCGGATCGACGCTCTTGCTCAGGTTAAACCACAATGTGCTGTAATAACGCAGGGCATAGGCAGCCCATAACGACAGCGCCAGTAGGAACGCGTCGATTAGGACTTGCAGTTGCGTGTTTAGTTCCTGTCGTCGCGCGAGCATGCTACAAAAGAAGCAATCATCGCCCTTTCCTGATTTTTGGAATTGCTAATTATATGATAACGCGCAGGCCGGTCAAAGAAGCGAACCAGCTTATCGTTGGCGTTATCGCCTCGCCCGCCGATCTCCGTTGCGCCGTTACCATGCATCAGCCGCCGGACCTTTTTGAGCTTCGACTCGACCATCTCCGCGGGATGCTCGATCCACTCGAGCGCAAGATGTCGATCTTGTCCGGTGGCCGTGGCGAGCCCGCCCCGGTCATCATCACCGCCCGCGACCCACACGAAGGTGGCGCGAATAATCTTTCGTTCCAGCAACGGCTCGACTTGCTTTTGCGTTTTTTGCCATACGCCAAATATCTCGATGTCGAACTGCGTTCGGCGCGCGGATTTAAATCTCTGCTTGAGCGCGCCCGAAAACAAGATGTCCGTCGGATTCTTTCGTTCCATAATTTCAAGTCTACACCATCGCCGCGCAGCTTGCGCGCCAAGGCAGCGTCAGCCAAAGCGCACGGCGCCGACATCTTCAAAGTCGCAACGCGCACCGATACCCCGGCAGAGCTCGCTCACCTTGTCGATTTTGCGATGAATAAAGGTGTCGATCTTTCGGTGAGCGCGATGGGCATCGGCAGACTCGGCGCGATCTCACGTTTGCTGCTCGCCAGTTACGGATCCGTTCTTAATTACGGTTCACTTCGCCGAGCACAGGTCCAAGGACAATTGCCGATCGAGCTGTTGCGTTCCGCGCTGCGGCGTTGAAATTGTTCCAGGCGTTGGCGCACTTCTTTTCATTTTCAACAAACAAGGGCGCCAACTTTACGGCGGGAGCCGCTGAGCGGCAGCGAATGCGGCTAGGGAGGCCGGGCACCCGGGATTAATAGCCGGCGTAACGCCCGAGCGCGGCGCTGGATCCTGACGTAGATTAAAATCTCTCGCGCGACTGCGCTCAAGGAAGGATAGTAATCCAGGGACGAAAATCGAAAGTGAAAAATGGGTCGGTAGATTTACCCGATGAAGTGCCGGTGATGCCCTTGCCGGGCGCAGTCCTGTTTCCGCATGCGCTGTTGCCGCTTTATATTTTCGAGCCGCGTTATCGCAAGATGCTCGAACACGCGCTCCAACGCGACCGCATGTTTAGTGTGGCGCTGATCAAACCGAGCTGTCCGGAATGGCACGCTCCGGAAGATTTCTTTCATTTCGCTACCGTCGGCCTCATCCGCGCCTGCGTCGATCGCGACGATGGCACTTCGAATCTCGTTCTCCAGGGTTTGCATCGCGTCCGTTTCTCAAGTTTCCAACAAGAAACGCCGTTCCCGATTGCCAGGATCGACATCATCGAATCGCGCAACGACACCGCGACGGTTGAGACGGAAGCGCTCGGCGAAAAAGTTCTCGAGCTTTACCGCAAATTAAAACGGGCCGAGCGCCGGCTCCCGCCAAAAGTTGACCGCTATCTTGCCCAGCTCGGCGATCTCGAAATGCTCGCCGATTTGGTTGCTTCAACTTTCGTCGACGATCCTCTCCGGCGACAGCGCATGCTGGAAGAATCCTCCCTCAACCAACGGCTGCGGCTGTTGATCACTTATTTGCAGGACGAAATCGGCAGCGCCACGATTTAAGGCAAATCGCCCCGCTCGCCTGAAATTCGCGCGTATTCCTCCATCAAATACCGGTCGGTCATTCCGGCCACGTAATCGCAGACGGTGCGGTGCAAACCTTCCTGATCGATCCGCTTGGTCGCGACGTCGCCGAGCTGACTTGGATTGGTCACGTAACTCTCGAAAACCTTTTTTAACATTTCACACGCGCGCTGATTCACTTTCGCCACCCGCGGATGATAATAAACATTCGAGTAAAGAAATTTTCGGAGCGCTGCATTCGCTCGATGCAACTCTGCGCTGTAACGAATGAGCGGCGCCGGTTCCTTCCGCACGTCATCGGGACTTTGCGCCTTTGCTTTGGAAATTGATTCCGCGCTCGTCGCCACCACGTCCTGCACCTGCTCGTCGATGATGTCGCGAATGATTAGCTTGTGCAGCTCGGGCTCGCGCGCGTCCGGATAACGCGTTTGCACGTTCCGCTGGCTGCCTTGCCAGACGGCATTTTCTTCCAGTTGCGCTGCGCTCAGAATCTCGAAATCGACCGCGTCGTCGAGATCGTGACTGTAGTAGGTAATCTCGTCCGCCAGATTCGCGATCTGCGCTTCGAGGGATGGACATTTGTATTTTTCTCCGCCCGGTGACGTCGCCTCGTAAAAATCCTGATGCTTTTGCAAACCTTCGCGTACTTCGAAAGTTAAATTGAGCCCCGGAAAATCCGGATACGCATTCTCGAGCAATTCGACCACTCGCAAGCTTTGCCGGTTGTGTTCAAATCCGCCGTGGTCGCGCATGCATTCAGCCAAAATTTCTTCGCCGGAATGGCCGAACGGCGTATGCCCGAGATCATGCGCCAGCGCGATCGCTTCGGCCAAATCTTCATTCAGCGCGAGCGCGCGGGCAATCGTCCGACTGATCGACGCGACTTCAATTGAATGGGTCAGCCGCGTGCGCAAATGATCGCCGGTGCCGTTCAAGAAAACCTGCGTCTTATATTCGAGCCGGCGAAATGCACGCGAATGAATGATGCGGGCACGGTCGCGTTGAAACTCCGTCCGATAGGCGTGGCTCTGTTCGGGATACTTTCGTCCGCGCGACTCGCCGGACTTTTGCGCGGACGGCGCGAGGGTGGCGCGCTCGGTTGCTTCCATTTCTTGGCGCGTTTTCCAACCGTCCTTCACCTGGCGGTTAATCCTTTGATGTCGATCTTGTCGGTTGCTCTGCCGCGCCAGAGCCTTGGCGAAGGCGGGCCGCGTCCAACTTTTCGCGCAACGCGCGCTCCGCTTGCCGCGCTTGCAATCGCAGGACCAGCAGATCGAAGAGCGCAAGCAACAGCGCGGTAAAAGTTAACCAGATGCAGACGATCCAAAAGAAAATCACTCGCCACGGGTGTTCCCGCGGATTCAAGGCCGGCGCCAAAATTGTAAAGCCTAAAAACAGCGACAAGAGCGCGAGCGCGAGCAAAACCAGCATCGCTTTCCGGCGGATGTTCTGGTCGCGAATCACTCCGCGGGTCGCGTGCACGACAAACGACGTTGCCTCCAACTGTTTTTCGTCGGACGAGTTTTCCATCAAGCGTTTGCCAGCGACGCACGCTAGCTCCTTGTCGATCTTACAATTCAAATAATTCAAGACAATCGACTTCTCAGGAACAATTCGCAGTGCTTTGATAACCCGGGATGAGAAAAGCGAAGAAGAAAACGGGATCAGGCAAAAAGAAGCCCGCGGCAACGAAGGAAAACCAGAGCCCAGTCTTAAAAGAGCGCCTCGAAGCGGAGTTCGCCCAGGCGGTGAAAAGCGCGAAAACCTACGTCGGAAATCCTCAACGGTTGCAGTCGCTCTTTCGGGAAGCGGCAAAGCAGTCCGCGGCGATGCCAAAGGAGCCGTTTGCAGAAACGTGGCCATACTTTCAGGCCATGTTGCGTTTGATTCGCGCTTATTCCGAAGGCAAATACCGGGACGTCCCCGAGAGCACGCTGGTCGTGATCATCGCGGCCATCATTTACATCGTAAATCCGCTCGATGTAATTCCGGACGCACTTCCAGCACTCGGTTTTCTTGATGACGCGACTGTTCTGGCACTGGCCGTTCGTCGAAGCCGCCAAACTTTGGACGATTTCATGGCCTGGGAAACCGCCACCTTATAGGCAGGCAGCGGTTGTCCAGTTTCGCCAAGAACACAGCCATTGCGAGTGTGCCAAAACTGGCTCTCACTATAAAAGGATATGAGGCGCGCCCGACAACCGAAGTCACGAGCGGAAAGATTATCAGCCCCAAAGAAGGACGACGTCTCTCCAAAAAGGGCGCCTCGTAGTCCTGCTTTCTCGCAAGCTCTAACCAACGCCCGGTCGTATGCCAAAGATCCGGAGCGATTGCGCCAGCTCTTTAAGGAAGCAGTAAAAATGGCGCCGACGATACCGAGAGAGCGGTTCAAGGACCTTTGGGCGTATTTCCTGGCGATGTTGCGGTTGATTCGTGCGTACTCCCGCCGTGAATACCGCAATGTCCCTACACAAAATCTCGTGATGATAGTCGGCGCGATCATTTACATCCTGAATCCGTTCGATCTTATCCCCGATTGGATTGCCGGCCTCGGTTTTGCCGATGATGCAGTTGTCCTGGCGTTTGCCGTCCGTCAAACCCGGCAGACGCTGGACGACTTTATGACATGGGAAATCGCTTCACGCGAACGGGCCGCACCTTGACCGCTGCGTCAAACCAAAAGCAGCGCGGGATTTTCGAGAAGATGGCGGAGCTCTTTCAAATACTCCGCGCCCAGAGCACCGTCGACCACGCGATGATCGCAGCTCATCGTGATCGACATCCGTCGGCCGACGACGATCTGGTCGCCATCGTCGATCACCGGAACCTTGGAGACCTTGCCGATGGCGAGGATGAATCCTTGCGGAGGATTGATTACGGCGGAGAAACTGTCGATCCCCATACCGCCAAGATTTGAAACGGTGAACGTGCCGCCCTGAAATTCCTCAGGCTTCATTCGCTTGTTCCGCGCCCGACTGGCGAGGTCTTTTACTTGCTCGCTGATTTCGCGGAGCGATTTGTTTTGCGCCGCGCGAATCACCGGCGTGAGCAATCCGTCTTCGATCGCGACCGCGATCCCAAGATCGACATCGGCATATTGAACGATGGCGTCGCCGTCGAACGAAGCATTCACTCGCGGAACTTTGACCGCCGCCTGCACGGCCGCTTTCAAAACGAAATCGTTCACCGTGATCTTGGCCGTGTCCGCGCCTTCGCCGGCCGACTTCAATTCTTCGCGTGCAGCCATCAGTGGCGCGGCGTTGATCTCGATTGTGAGATAGAAATGCGGAACCGGGCCAAGACTTTCCACCAAACGCTGGGCGATGATCTTGCGCATCCCGGAAAGTTGAATGCGCGCACCTTCGCCGGCCTTGATTGAAGGAGCGGGTTTCGGTTGCGCTTTTGCTCGACCGCGGTCAGCGGCCGCGGATACAGATTTTGCTGCCGCGCGGACATCGGTTTCGGTCACCCGACCTTCGGGACCTGTTCCCTTCACGCTGGCAAGGTCGACTCCGAGCTCGGCCGCAACCCGCCGTGCGACCGGTGATGCTTTAACTCGAGCCTCTTCGGTCCGAGCCGGGCTGGCGGTTGGCTGCGCCGGTTTTTTCTTGTCCTGTGATGGTGCGGCCGAGACGGCCGCCTCTACAGTCTTTTTCTGTGGCGACGCAGTTTCTTTTTCTTTTTTCTCAGCCGGCGCGGGCTTTTCCGTTTCTGCTTGCGGCTTCTTTTCTGTTGTTACCGGTTCCTTTTTTTCTTCTTTTTTCGGCGCTTCCTCCCCTTCACCGCCGATAAACGCGATTTTATCGCCGACGTTCACCTTCCCGCCTTCTTCCACGTAAATTTCGGTGAGCGTTCCGTCCTCGGGCGATTCCCATTCCATCGTCGCCTTGTCGGTTTCGATTTCAGCAATGACTTCGCCGGCCGAAACTTTGTCGCCCTTTTTCTTTTTCCACGAAACGAGCGTCCCCTCGGTCATGGTGTCGCTCAATTTCGGCATTTGAACTTCGGGCATGGCTCGTTAGGCGTAGCAGACTTTTTTCACCGCAGCCATTAACTTGTCGGCATTGGGCAAGACAAATTTCTCAAGTCGCTCGTTGTAGGGCATTGGCACATCCTCCTGGGAAACGCGGATGATCGGCGCGTCGAGCTCATCAAAAATACTTTTCTGGATGCGGTAACAAACTTCCGCGCCCACACCGCAGAAGGGACGATCTTGTTCGACAATCACCGCGCGGTGGGTCTTGGACACCGAATTGAAAATGGTGGCCTCATCGAGCGGCTTGATCGAGCGAAGATCGACAATCTCCGCGGA
>Ga0210407_10004289_pt1 | contig 11283 bp, 8 predicted proteins | sample IncBWC27MmetaG_FD_150860 | JGI IMG/M metagenome (GOLD analysis project Ga0210407, IMG submission 150860) | Forest soil microbial communities from Barre Woods Harvard Forest LTER site, Petersham, Massachusetts, United States - Inc-BW-C-27-M | ecosystem: Environmental > Terrestrial > Soil >... | reverse complement strand
TTTCGATCGCGCTCTCAGTCCCAAGACCGCCGGACGGCCGCAGTCCGCAAAAGAATTTGTGTCTGCTTTGGCAAAGGCATTTGCCTTAGCTGAGAGGTAGCCGCGCCCAGGCGCGATATACAACGTGATAACCTGAAGTTCTCCTCTAAAACTTTCAGTGAGGTATTTGACTTGATCCGTCTGCGATGGCTGTTGGTGATCTTTCCTATCCTTTTTCTGCCCTCCCTCCTTCTTGGCGAAGGGACGCGCACCTGGGAACAGTCCAAGTTCGAAGAACTGACCAAAGGCACGACCAAGGGCGTAGCCGTGCGCAGCACCGGCGGACTGGAACTGGCTCCGGCTTTCACGGCGCTGTCTACGACTCCATCGACGTACATCTGGTCGATCGCGGCGGACCGCGAAGGCAATCTCTATGCCGCCGCGGGTTCTCCCGCGCGCGTGTATCGCATCGCCCCCGACGGCAAATCGGTCGTTATTTTTGAGCCCCAGGAACTCCAGGTGCAGGCGCTGGTCGTGGATAAGACCGGGATCATCTATGCTGCCACCAATCCCGACGGAAAGGTTTACAGAATCGAGCATCACGCCGCCCCGGCAAACCAAAGCTCGAGGGACAAGAAATCTTCGGACAAGGCAAAAGACTCTCCGGAAAAAACCGCGGCGGCCGCCGATTCTGGCTGGAGTTCGTCGGTCTATTTCGAACCCGGTACCAAGTACATTTGGGATCTCGCGCTCGACGATGCCGGCAACCTCTTCGTGGCGACGGGGGATCGTGGAGAGATATTTCGGGTAACAGCCAAAGGCGAGCACTCCGTCTTCTTCAAAAGCGACGAGGCCCATATCCGCGAACTGGCTTTCGATGGCAAAGGCAATCTGATCGCCGGTTCTGACGGGAGCGGCCTGGTCTATCGCATTTCGCCCGGGGGCGAAGGCTTCGTCCTCTACAGCGCGCCGAAAAAGGAAATTACCGCTCTGGCTATCGACAAAGCTGGCGACATTTTCGCGGCGGGCGTCGGAGAGAAGCGTGGCGGAACGACTGCGTCAAGTTTCACCGCCGCACCTGTCTCGATCCCAACCGCTCCGAGTGCTCCGAGCGTCGGGCCGCAGAGTGGCATCGTGATCACCAGCGCGCCCAGTGCGCCGTCGTCGATCAGCTTTCCAAGCCCCGCTTCCGGCGCCGCTGGCGGTTCTGAGATCTATCGCATCGCACCTGATGGCTCTCCGAGCCGGGTGTGGAGTTCTCACGAAGACCTCGTCTACGCGCTTGCCTTTGACCAGCGCGGCCGCCTGCTCGCAGGAACAGGAAACCGCGGACACGTTTTCGCCATCACTGGCGACGACGAATTCACCGACCTGCTGAAAGCCAGCGCAACCCAGGTCACCGCCTTTGCCAACGCTCCCCAAGGCGGGCTCTACGCTTCGACCAGCAACCTCGGTAAAGTGTTTTTGCTGAGTGCTACTCCAGAATCTGAGGGAAGTTATGAGAGCGACGTTTTCGACGCTCACAACTTCTCGCGCTGGGGACGCGCCGAATTCCGTGGCGCTGGCAACGTCGAACTGTCTGCCCGCAGCGGCAACGTGGATAATCCCGACCGCAACTGGAGTCCCTGGCAGAAAATCGATCTGAGAAAGGATGGTGCAGTCAGCGTTCCTCCGGCGCGCTTCATTCAATGGAAGGCCGTTCTGCGGTCCGGCGATCCGGCGCCACGCGTCGAGAGCGTCATGCTCAACTATCTGCCCAAAAACGTGGCCCCCGATTTTGACGATGTCACAGTGCAGGCTGGAGTACGCTACCAATCGCTGCCCAAGCCCGCGGGCGTCGATATGAACACGGGGGGAGTCCAGCAACCTCATTTCGACACGCCCCCTCCGGCCACGCACGACCGCGATGCCATCGGCGTAAAGTGGAGCGTTCACGACGACAACGACGATCAGATGGTCTACTCGGTGTACTACCGCGGCGAGGGTGACACGCGATGGCTCCTGCTCAAAGACAATTTGACCGACAAGTTTTACTCCTTCGACGCTTCGCTTTTGCCCGATGGGGGATACAGCATCAAAGTCGCGGCTTCCGACGCGCCCTCGCATTCTCCCGGACAGGCGCTGACCGCGGAAAAAGAGAGCTTGCGATTCGAAGTGGATACGACTCCGCCACAGATCGAGAACCTTGCCGCGTCGGCCGAGGCTGGCCAGATCCACGTGAGTTTCCGCGCCGCGGATAGCTTCTCAAACATCAAACGCGCCGAGTACTCTATCGACGCGGGCGAATGGCAGTTCGTGGAACCGGTCGGCCAGTTGTCAGATTCGAAGACAGCGAGCTACGACTTTCGAGTCGGCGTGCCCACTGACCGCGCCACGACCCCGCCGGTCAAGACCCCGGGACAACTCGAGCACGTGGTGGTGGTCCGCGTCTACGACCGCTACGACAATATGAGCTCGGCAAAAACGGTGATCCGCGGAAAGTAGCGCCGGCATTTTCTATGGAGGCCGGACGAGAACGCCCATCCTCCACTAAGTCGCGCGGCGATCCCCATTCGTAAGCTGATCGGCTTTCCGCAACTCGGGAAACTTCCACGCCCAGATAGCAATCACCACCAAAGTTCCAACGCCTCCCAGCACTACGGCGGGGACGGTTCCGAACCATTGCGCCGTCAAGCCCGATTCGAATTGTCCAACCTCGTTGGAAACCCCGATGAAGAGCATGTCCACTGCGTTGACCCGCCCACGCATTTCGTCCGGCGTGCCTAACTGAATCAGCACGCCGCGAATGATCACGCTCACCATATCGGTCGCGCCGATCAGCAGCAGCGCAATCAGAGAAACGACAATGCTTCTCGAAATTCCGAAAAGGATGGTGCACACGCCAAAGCCAGCTACGCACCACAGCATCGTCGGGCCCGCCCGGCCGCGCAGCGGGCGATGAGCCATCAAGATCGCCATCAGGGCTGCGCCCACTCCGGGTGCGCTGCGTAACAGTCCCAGCCCCCATGGTCCCGTCTTGAGAATTTCCCGCGCATAGACCGGCAGCAGCGCGGTCGCCCCGCCAAGTAAGACGGCGAACATATCCAGCGAGATCGACCCTAGAATCAGTTTCTGCCGCCAGATATAGCGGAATCCCGCCAACACGGTGTTCAGGCTCACGCCTTCCCGCGTCAGCGGCTTCCTCTGCGGCTTGATTCGCACCGTAAACAGCAGCGCCACCAGCGACGTCAACATCGCAGTCAAATACACCGCTGACGGACCGCGAAAGAACGCATAGACAAGCCCGCCGACCGCCGGACCCAGAATCGTTCCGCCTTGCCAAACACTCGCGTTCCAGGCCACTGCATTCGCGAAGTGTTCCTCGGGAACCAGCTGCGGCAGCAGCGCCCGGCTCACCGGCCCACTGAGAGCGTTGGCCGCACCCACCAGCACCAACACTGCGTAAATCGGGTAGACCTGCGGATGCCCTCCGCGCGCACCTCGCCACGCAATCCCCCACAACAGACCCGAACCCACTGCGAATCCGCAATAACATAACATCAGCAGCTTGCGTCGATCGAAACGATCGGCCGCATGCCCAGTCACCAGAAACAACAGGATTCCCGGAAGAAATTGCGCCAGACCCACCAGCCCCAAATCCAGCGGACGCTTGGTAATCTCGTAGACTTGCCATCCCACCGCGACCGACTGCATCTCGAGGGCGACCACGATCAGGAAACGCGCCAGCTCATAAACGGTGAAATCCGGATATGTAAACGCAATACCACCCGCAAGCCTCGGATCCCTCGTTGCTGCCATCGCTAACTACTTTGCCACAAAACCAGCCAGTGGAAGACGGGCGTCTCGCCCGTCTGAACCATGGTGCACCCAGATCATAACCAGAGACCAATACCGGGGACGGCCGCCCTCGTCTGACCGGTCGAGCCAAGCCCGAGCGTGCGAGCTGATACACAATGAGACAATAACCGCATCACTCATGACGCGATGGCTCAATCTGTGTGGCTGGATGGCCTGCATCGTCTACTCAACCATCCCAAGTTTCTGGCTGCTGATCCACCCGCGCACCGAATATTGGCGCTCGCGCAAGCGCTCTCCATACCTGGTTTTGCTGCCGCTATGGATCGCGATGTGGATTCTTCTCGAATGGCCCACGTCCCGCTGGTGCTACACAACTCTCTACACCGCACCGTGGACATGGGTTCCCGCCATAGTGCTGTTCTCGACCGGCCTCTGGATCTACTCGCAATCTGGAACGCATTTCAGCCACAGTCAACTCGTCGGTTTACCCGAAATCTTGGCCAACAATAAAGACCAGCGCCTGGTAACGTCTGGAATTCGCAGCCGGATCCGGCATCCCGTCTATCTGGCACATCTCTGCGAGATGCTGGCGTGGAGCCTGGGCACCGGACTGACCGTCTGTTATGTGTTAAGCGCATTCGCGATGATCACGGGCACAATCATGATCCGACTGGAAGACGCAGAACTAGAGCAACGATTCGGAGAGGAATACCGAGCCTATCGAAAGACCGTACCAACACTGCTACCCAGGATCTTTTGAAGCCTGCAAAACAAAGATTGTCATTCCCAGCCTGCAAAACAAAGATTGAGGCCTGCAAAGCTAAAGATTGTCATTCCGAGCGCGGCGAGGAATCTGCTGTTCTTTGAACCGCGGAAATGCCCCCACTTACCCACCGAAAATATTTATTTGCAGTTTTGTCGACCATCAAACGTCCAGTTCGACTAACCAACAGTACAGGCAAGGAGGCCTACCAAAATGCAATATCTGCTGCTGATTTACGGAAACGAAAACCAATTCAACAAGATGACCCCGGCCGAACAGAAAAAAATCGACCACGAGTACATGGAACTCACCAAGAGCCTCGCGGGCAGCGGCCACTTGCTGGGCGGCAATGAACTGGACCGCATTTCCAAGGCCAAAACCGTGCGGGTCCGCGACAAAAAGCGCGCGGTCACCGACGGCCCCTTCGCCGAAACCAAGGAACAACTCGGCGGCTACTATCTCGTCGAAGCTAAAGATGTCGAAGAGGCCCTGGCGCTGGCCGCGCGAATTCCTTCCGCACGTTGGGGCTCAATCGAAGTCCGTCCTATCATCCCGCACGAAATGCCTAGCTAGTCTTCCGATCCAAATGAAGACCGGGCGTCCCCGCCCGGCGGGACGGGCCAGAGGCCCGTCCTCCATTCTCCATCTATAATTCCATTGGGCTGACGCCCAATGGTCCGATGAGATTTGAACTTTTTGTTGCATCGCGATATCTCCGCGCCAAGCGCCGCCAGGCGGTGATCGGTGTCATCACCGGCATTTCCATCGCGGGAGTCGCCGCCGGAGTTGCATCTCTCGTCGTCGCACTCGCCATCAACAACGGATTTCGCCAGGATCTCCAAGACCGCCTCCTCGGCTCGACGTCTCACATCAACCTGCTCCGCATTCAGAGCGACGGAATCAAAGACTGGCGTACGCTCATGGATCGCCTGTCAAGAGAACCGCACATCGTCGCCACCGCTCCCGCTATCTACGAACAGGTTCTGATCTCCCGCGGTCCCCGCGCCCGCGGCGCCGTGTTGAAAGGAATGATTCCCAACGAAGAAAAAAAAGTCAGCGATTTGCTGAAAACGGTAACGATCGGATCAGCCGATGCGCTTGGCACCGGAATCATGAGTGGAACCGTCAAGGATCTTCCCAATCCCACGGAAGCAAACGCGGGCAAGAGTGTCCGCGCCACGCAAACAACTCAATCCCCCACTGACCTGCAAGCCGTGCAAAACCGCGTCGCCGCCATGCCGCCCATCATTCTCGGCAAAGACATGGCCGACGAGTTAGCCGCCACCGTCGGCTCCATCGTGCTAGTCACCAGCCCGCAAGGCGAACTCACTCCCTTCGGCATGGTGCCCAAGTACAACCGCTTTCGCGTCGCCGGAATCTTCAACTCTGGTTTCTACGACTACGACAGTTCATGGGCATTCACCCGGCTCAGCGACGCGCAACAACTATTCGGCCTCGGCGATCTGGTCTCCGTAATCGAGTTCAAAGTCGACGACATTTACCAAGCTGATCAAATCTCCCGCCAACTCGAACAGGCCGCCGGCAAGGGTTTCATGGCCACGAACTGGATGGAGCAGAACAAAGCCCTCTTCCGCGCCCTGCGCCTGGAACGTCTGGTGACCTTTATCACCATCGGCCTGATCGTCTTCGTGGCCGCGCTTAATATCCTGATCTCGCTGACGATGATGGTAATGGAAAAAACTCGCGACATCGCTGTCCTAATTTCCATGGGCACTCGCAAATCGCAGGTCCGCTGCATCTTCATCGCGCAAGGTTTGCTGATTGGAGTGGTCGGAACCGCGATTGGCCTGGCGCTAGGCTACGCCCTTTCCTGGGCGGGCGGACATTATCATCTGTTGTCGCTGGCCCCAGAGGTCTACTCCATCGACTACGTGCCCTTCGCGCCGCGGGCCATGGACGGCGTACTCGTAGCGCTGGTGGCGATCGGCATCTCACTGATCGCAACCGTCTATCCGTCCTGGTCAGCCGCCCGCATCCTACCCGCCGAAGCTCTCCGTTACGAATGAGCCGTAGCCGAGCTTGTGAGGACGATTGCGTAAATAAGAAAGGCCACGTTCGAGTGAGCGTGGCCTTTTTCCACTTGGATGACCTTCACTGATTGTTGCTCTCCGTGGAAGTGGCCGGTGTTTCTTTGGCTACTTCCGGAATAGTTTTTTCCGGCGTGGCGACGGGCTGAATCTTCACCGTGGAGAGCATCCAATTCAGCTTGCGGAAAACTTCGTTGCGGTTTACCGGCTTGACCGCGGGCTTGGCCTCGTCCGGATTAGTTTGGTCGGCAGTTTCCAGGCCGAGAGCGAATTCGTAGCAGCTTCCGTTCTGGAAAACGTGATAGTACTTCACATCGGCCTGGTTGTTTTCTTCTCCGGCGAAGCCTTCGACAGTTTGGAACTCAGTGACGCCAACCTTGGTCTTCGAGGTTGCGACTGAATCGGTTTCCGGGTCCAGCGTCAGTGGGAACGCGAATTGCCCGCATTCCTCGGATGTCAGCTTGGGATTCACGCTGACGTTGAAGAACGCCGCATTGAAGTCCGTGCCAGGATACAGTTTGCGGGGCAGTTCCACCGCGCTGATTGTGGTCCCACCATCCTGGACGAAGTTCGTTTCGAGTGAACCCAGGCCGTCGAGTTCGAGATTCGCATCGTCGCCTTCCTTGAGGCTGCCATACTTCGGATAACGGAAGGAAACTCCGTAGTCAGGATTGTTGTACGTAGAAGCTGACAACTTTCGTTGACGCGACTTCTTTTTGGCAGGCGGCTGAGAAGCCACCGGTGTGGATGTTGCTATAGGCGAGATCGGTGCTAGCGGCGGGCTTGCTACGGTTTGATTGGGCATGGTGATGATCGCTGTCTTGTCGGATTCTTTGGAGCAGCCGCTTTCCAACAGGAAAACTGCTAACAGCAATGTCGCGATCGCTGATCCGACGAGCGCGGCGGTTTTTCGTTTGTCCGTGAGTTTCTTTGGGTTGGAGTTTGGACGTTGTTCTTGCGGCGATTGGTTGGACGATGTTTTTCCTTGTGGCTTGGTTTCTGGTTTCTTGTCTGGACTTCCTGAAATTCCGAGTTGCGTGAAATGCGCCATGGTGGCCTCCTGTGCTGGTTCCCCCAGTCGGGAACAGTAGGAGCAAGATCGCAGCCGTCGGGGAATGGGTTGGTTTCACGAGGGTTATAGAAAGGGCGACTCGGAACAAGCGTGGTGGGCGGGAGACGCTGTGGCGGGTGGTACACGCTTTCCCTGGAGGGGCAGAATCTAGGTCCTTCCCACCCCCACGGCTTACGCCGTGGGTTGCATTCTTACACCGCCTCGCAGCTATCGTAATCGATTCCCTCCGCTAGAACAGCGCGGTCGGGCGGCGCTTCCAGGGCTTTCCTTTTTCTTTGGAGACGTTTTCCACGTCGTTCACGTAGGCGCCGGTCTGGGTCAGGATATGGTGCAGGTCGTTACCGACGCTGATGAAAGTAAATCCCTTTTCCAGGAACTCGCCTACCCGGGCGGTGCCGAAGAGAAAGAGGCCGAGAATGACTTTGTTCTTGCGGGCGTTTTCGATCAGTTTCTGCGTGGCGGCATTCAGTTCCGGCGAGGTGTACATGTGAGGAAATTCGTATTTCTCGAAAAGGCCCATCGACATACACAGGTCGTTCTGTCCGAGGACCAGGATATCGACGCCGGGGACGGCCGCGATCTCGGCCATGTTCTCGATGCAGGAGGCGGTTTCCACCTGCAACGCGACGATAAGGTTTTTGTTGGCATTGCCGGCGTAGCCGAGCAGTCCGGCCTTGTTCATGCTGCGCTGCGGAAAATAGACCGAGCGCGTGCCGGTAGTCGGGTACTTGTTGCAACTCACTGCCTGGCGCGCTTCTTCGGCGTTATTGATATACGGGATGAGAACGCCATCAGCGCCGAGGTCGAGGGCCTGCTGAATTCCCGGGCGGTCATCGTATCCGCCGACGCGGACGATGGACTTGGCTCCGCCATTGGCAATGGCGCACAGCATGGTGGAAAGCTTTTCGTGATCCATCGGCCCGTGTTGGGTGTCGACCAACAGCCAATCGTAGCCGCTGTGGGCCAGTTGTTCGGCAACGGTCGGGCTGTGCGAATTCAAGAAGAGGCCCATCTTGGGTGTGCCTTCACGCAGTTGCTGTTTGAAATCGGCGCCACTGAGGGCGGCTTCGGACATAGGACAATTCCTCCAGATGAAAGTAATTTAGTTTAACCTACCCGGCTATTGGCGGCAGCGTACCTTTCTCTTTATCGATGCGGAGGCCGTGATTCGGACAGCCAACTGCGCGGCGCCAGCAGCTATTCGAATTGCTTTCGGAAGCTGGCGAGTTCTTGTTTCAGGTCGGCAACTTCTTTTCTGAGGTCGGATACTTCACTCTCCAGATGCGCGATTCGACGGGCGTCATCGAAGCTGCTGTGGACGGACGCGGGCGAGGGCGCCCGCGCCACATTCACATCGGGCGCGTCAGCCTCCTCCGCATCGCCCGCTAACAGGTGCTTGTAGCGGGATTCCTTCGTCCCAGGCTGTCTAGGGAGAACTCTGGCTAGCGGAGGGTCGCGCTGCATCAGGCGCTGCAAGCTCGATTGCACTTCGGTGAGATCTTCGAAGCGATGCATGCGCTCGGTGCGTCCGCGAAGTTCGCCGGGAGTTTGAGGGCCGCGCAATAACAGGACGCAGAGGGCGGCGGTCTCACCCCGGGTGAAGTTGAAGACTTCCTGCAAGCGATGCTCGTACTTGGTGACCCGGCTGTCGGCGCTGCTGGTGGGACCGGCAAGACGTTTTTCCTGGAGAGTCTCCAGGGCTTGCCGCACCGAGTCTTCGTCGAGATTCATCACGGGATCGCGGTTGTTTTTCTGGTTGCAGGCGTTGACCAGGGCGTTTAACGACAGCGGATAGTAATCTGGAGTGGTAACGTCTTTTTCTACCAGGGAGCCGAGCACTCGAGTTTCGATGTCGTTCAGCAGGATGTTCATACGATGAATCTGGTCTGGCTACGTCTGAGTTTCACGGGCGCCTTTGTGTACCTTTGTGTCCTTTGTGGTTACGGCATCTAAACTACATTAACCACAAAGGTACACAAAGGTACACAAAGGAAGAAGTACACCGCCCGCATTTGCATCGGCAACTTAATCATACGGTCCTCAAAGATTTTACAGATGCTGAGTGCCGCCCCAGGCTACCTGTGCCAAATAAATCTCTTTAATCCATCCTATAACCTTTTTTGATTGGCAGCGGGACGTGCTCCACGATACCCTATCTCGTTCCGATCATCCCCTAAATTCATCCGAGTCTTTGCGCAAAAACTAAAGGAGATCGATGCCGACTGAACTGCGAAACTTTCTGGCCATCCCGTACGACGAACTGGAAGAAATGAACCTGGGCGCGAAGGAGCAACGCAAGAATCGTGTCGATCCCCAGACCATTCAAGAGGAGCGCATCAAGTACCTGACCGACGAAAGGCGGATCAAGGCCGTGACCGTACTGTTCAGCGACCTCGAAGGCCGCCTGCACATGCTGGATTACGACAAGAAGTTTCTGATCAAGAGCTGGGACAACCTCACGTTTGATGGGTCTTCGATCCGCGGTTTCACGGCTCAGCGGGAGAGCGATCTTCGCCTGGGCATTGACTGGGCCGCCTTCTACTGGGGGCCAGCCGATGTGTTCGGTCCGGGCAAAGTGCTGGTGTTCGGCAACGTGATCGATAAGGGTGGGACACCCTATAGCGCCGACATCCGCGGCATCCTGAAAACCTATGCCGAGGGACTGTACAAGAAACACAAGTACACGCTCAACGCGGCCAACGAAATCGAAGGCTTCCTGTTCCAGGGGCCGGACGCGGAACGGCGCTTTCACGAGACGCTCAAGTTCGACTACGTCAACACCGGCGGCTATTATCATTCGCTTCCCGGCGACGTGTTGCGCACCTTCATCGACACCACGGCGGAAGTACAGCGCGCGATGGGTTTCCAGAACGAAAAAGATCACCCTGAAGTCGCGCCTTCGCAGTTCGAGATCAACTACGGCTACGGAGAGGTGGTGGCCGCGGCCGATCAGATCCAACTCTACAAGCTGATCTGCCGCCAGGTCGCGACCAAAATGGGGTGCACGGCGTCGTTCCTGCCCAAGCCGGTCGTGGGAGTGAATGGCAGCGGGATGCACACCAATGTTTCCATCAGCGAAAACGGCAAGAATTTGTTCTGGGACCCGAAGGGCGAGGAGAAGCTTAGCAAAATGGGCTGGGAATTTACCGATCGCATTCTCACCCACGGCAATGATCTTTGCCTGCTGCTGAATGCCAGCGTCAACGCCTACCGCCGTCTGGACCCGCACTTTGAGGCCCCGAACCAGATCAAAGCGTCGCCCACGGATCGCGGCTCCATGATTCGGATTCCAATCGGCAATGAAAAGAGCATGCGCGTGGAAGTTCGCTCGGTTGCCCCGGACGCGAATCCTTACCTGGTCATGCACTCGATCTTCAAGACCGGGCTCGATGGCGATACCGCGAAGATCAAGAACCTGCGCCAGGCGCAGCGCTATTTGCCGGACAACATCTATGACGCGCTGGCGAACTTCCGCAACGCAGAGTGGACGACGAAACTGCTGGGCGAGGATGTGAAGGCTCGCTATGCGGATTTGAAGCAGGCCTCAGCCGATCGCTGTCCGCGGCTGCTGGGAACGTTTGTGAAGGCCCCTGAAGTGCAGTATCACCACGATGTGTACAACC
>Ga0210407_10004288_pt1 | contig 11283 bp, 6 predicted proteins | sample IncBWC27MmetaG_FD_150860 | JGI IMG/M metagenome (GOLD analysis project Ga0210407, IMG submission 150860) | Forest soil microbial communities from Barre Woods Harvard Forest LTER site, Petersham, Massachusetts, United States - Inc-BW-C-27-M | ecosystem: Environmental > Terrestrial > Soil >... | reverse complement strand
ACTCTTCGAACAACTCGTTGCGGGTATTGGTGGCTTCCGAGACGCCGTCCGTATAGATGACCAGAAAATCGCCGGGCTCGAATTGCGCCCGCGCGCTCTGGTATTCGGCTTCGGAAAACATGCCCACAGGAAAATTCGCCGAGCCGAGGCCTTCCAACCCGCCCGCCTTGCGTTTCAGCAGCGGCGGCACGTGCCCGGCGTTGACGTACTCGAAGCGACCGAGCTTATCCAGAACGCCGTAGAACACCGTGGCGTAGCGGTCTTCCCCGGTGCGCTCACACAAATATTGGTTCACGCGCGAAAAAACTCCGGGCAGCGATATATCCATCGCGGCCGTGGTGAAAAAGACGCCTTGCAGCAGAGTGGCCAGCAGCGCGGCCGTAACACCCTTCCCCGAAATATCGCCGACAAAAAATCCATGCCGCCCGCCGCCGAGTTCGATGACGTCAAAACAATCGCCACCCACGGAATGGCAGGAAAGCGTCGAACCGGCGACCGCGACGTCCGGCAAATTGGGAAGTGACTTCGGTAGCAACTGCTTCTGAATCTGGCTGGCAATTTCAATCTCGTGGTCCAAGCGCTGCTTCGCACGGGAAGACGCAAACAAGCGGGCGTTTTCAACAACCGTCGCCGCCTCGCGCGCCAGCGTGCGCAATACTTCGCGGTCCAGATCGGAGAACGCGCTGGACGGCACATGGCTATCTAAGTACAGCACGCCAAGCAGTTCGCCTTGCCGCGTGGAAATGGTGGCGTCCAGAGTTTCGATCACCGGAAGCTTATCCACGGGAATCGCGATCACGGTATGCAGCTCCAGGCGCGCGACGCTCTCCTGTTGGCTCATGCCGCCGTCTTCGCCCGTGTCGCTGACGATCAGCTCCCGCCGCGTCTGCGCCACACGCTTCACCACGGATTGCGAAACTTGCAATTGGTCCGGCCGCAAAGTGCGTCGTTGCGCATCGCGCGCCACGATCATCTGCAATTCGTGCGACTCGTTCGCCAGCAGCAACACGCCGCGTTCGGTGCGCGTCACTTGAATGGCGGCATCCACGACGGCGGTGAGCACGTCTTCGAGCGACAGCCCCGTGCCCAGCGTGCGCGCTACCTCCAGCAGCACGCCCAGGTGATACAGCTCGCGCGAGCCGGAATGTGTCGGCGCCGGCGCTTCCACACGCTCGACCAGTTCTTCAATCGTCGCGCCCTCGCCCAAAAAGAGAAGCTTGTAGGAGTCCGCCATGCCGAAATCCACCTGGTCTTTCGGCTGCAACTCGTGCTTGATCACTTTTTGGCCGTTGACGAACGTTCCGTGGCGGCTGCCCATGTCCTCCAGGACCATGTTGCCGTTGACGGAAAGAATCTGCGCCTGTTCGCGGCTGATCCGGCTGTCGCGCAGGGTCAGTTCGTTGCCGGCTTGCCGTCCTATGCGGAACGGCGTGGTGGTGATGGCGACTTCCCGGCGAACACCATTCGGTTCTATAACAACAAGTCGTGCGGCGCGTGGCATCGGTTTTAGTTGCTTTCTTGGGGTCCTAGCAAAGGGTTGGCTCGCCCAGGAGCGACCTCGCTGGCACCGCACATGGTAGGTAAACTTGCGCCCGAAGTAAATAGCTGCCGCCGATTTGTGGCGCTTTTCCCGGGGCCACACAGGGTCACATAGGGTGCGGCTGTTGCCGTCGTTTCTCCGCCCATGTAGAATCCACTGCGGTTAGAAAAAACTTAGTTTTCGTTCGAGGAAGGGCCCTTGCGCAGGGCTGCTTGGTGAATTTTTCCGGTCCAAGTTGCTGCAAACGAATCGGGAGACTTGATGATCAAAGCTGTTGCCGCCGCGGGGTTGATCGCGGCGCTTATGCTCACCGCGCCTGCGGCCGAAAAAGAATGTGGCCGCGTTGAAGACGCCGGTCGGGTCATGAAAGAGATCATGAACATCCCGGACGACATTCCGAAGAGCGTTATCGGCAAGGCGGACTGCGTCGTGGTGCTTCCTTCGGTGGTGAAATTGGCGTTCGTGCTGGGCGCGAGCTATGGACGAGGCCTGATGACCTGCCGCAGTGGCCCCAATTTTAAGGGCCCTTGGGGAGCGCCGACGATGATGGCGCTGGAAGGCGGTAGTTTCGGCGTCCAGTTGGGCGGCCAGGCCACGGATTTTGTTCTGCTGCTGATGAATCAGCGCGCCGCTAGCAGCATTCTGACCAGCAAAGTGAAGTTGGGCGCCGATGCTTCGGTGGCGGCAGGTCCGGTGGGCCGCAACGTTACGGCCGAAACCGATGTACGCATGCACGCCGAGGTATTTTCCTACTCGCGCGCGCGCGGGCTTTTCGCGGGCATCTCGCTGGCAGGTTCCACACTGCGCCCGGACAATTACGCAAACACAATTTTGTACGGGAAACCTGTGGATTCGAAGGACGTGGTCCTCCTCGGCAAAGTCCCCGCGCCGGATTGCGCCAATCTGTTGATCGCCACACTGAATCAGAAATCACCGAAAAATCTTTCAGGGGATTAATGCGTGCGGCCTCTGCAGTGGCGTTCGACAGCCCGCCGTCGGCGGTCGCAGCAGTAATCTTCTGCCTTGCCTTAGGCGCATCCGCTCACCCGGTCGCTTCGCAGGCCAACTCCGCCAGCGTCACTTCCTATCAACTTGATGTGGACGCCGCCCAACAGTGGGTGGACACCAAAATTGATCTGCGCGCCGGCGAAAAGCTGCGTCTCACGGCCACAGGCACCATCACCTACCCCGCGGACAAGAAACATCCCGATGGCCGAACGTTCGGCCCAGACGGGCTCGCGCGCGGCTTCGAGGATCTGATCCATGAATACGCCGTCAGCAACGCCGGGCACGGCTCGCTGATCGGGCGTCTGGGTGACGATAATGTCGCGCAACCATTCGCAGTAGGCGTGAGCACAGAGTACGAGGCGCCGGTTGCGGGACGGCTGTTCCTGGGAATAAACCAGAGCTTGCATGACACAGCAGGAGCCAAAGGCAACTTCCAGGTGAAAATCGAAGTCCTCGATCCGGGGCTGAGCACCGCCGCAGCCATCGCCATCGGCGGGCCACCGGAAACTCCGGTGCCAGAAATCAGTCCGGCGCTTCTGCGGAAAATTCCGCGACGAGTTTCCGACCCGCAGGGCAAGCCCGGAGACATGGTCAACATCCTGCTCGTCGGCACGCCGGAACAGGTGGTGCAAGTTTTCGCGCGAGCCGGTTGGGTGCGCGTGGACCGTTCCGTGCAAGACGCGGTGGTGAACGCCGTGATTGATTCGCTCGAGAAAAAAGATTATCTGACGATGCCGATGAGCACGCTCTATCTGTTCGATCGCCCGCAGGACTTCGGATTTGCCCACGCCGGACCGGTGCGTGTGGCCATGTCGCGCAATCACCTGCGCGTCTGGAAATCGTCGTATGTGGTGGATGGTCGCCCACTCTGGTGCGTTGCGGCCACGCACGACATCGGCTTCGAGCGCGACGAGCGCAACAATAAAGTGACGCACAAGATCGACCCAGCGATTGACGGCGAACGCGAGTATGTCAACGACACTCTCTCGCGCACCGGTCTGGTCGTTCAACGCACTCACGTGATCCCCGCCGACCCCCTCACGGAAGCCGACACCGCAACCGGCGGCAGCTTCCACTCCGACGGCCGCATCCTAGTTCTAGTGCTAGGAAACGACGCAACCGCCGGCAGCAAATAGCATCCAGTGGATCGTCCGATCGCACGACTCTCGCTGCGATTCCAATAGTCCCAGCTCACCAAAGGCATTGCCTCAGCGCATGGTTTCGCCTATGATGGTGTCCCCGCCCTCAAGGACCCCCTATGAGCGGGCAATACTCCAGTTTTTTTGATCTGCGTGACAATCCCTTCCGCGCCAACCCAGACCCCCGCTATTTGTTCCTGACCCGGCAGAGTAAAGAAACTCTGGACCAGATCATCGAAGGAATCCGCGGGCGAAAAGGACTGCTATTGCTTACCGGCGAAGTAGGCACGGGCAAGACAGTGTTGCTCAATCGCCTGATGGAGTGGCTCGAGCAAGAGCGTATCCCCAAAGCATTCATTTTCAATTCGCATTTAAAAGCCAGCGAAGTACTCGAATTGACCCTCGCGGATTTTGGTATTCCCTTCAACGCGAACCGCGGAACACCGCTGGCGCACCTCGTGAGTTGGCTGCAGGACCGCAACTGCGCGGGCCAGACCCCGGTATTGTTCGTTGACGAAGCGCAAGGGCTCACGCTGCGCGCCCTCGAAGAGCTTCGTATGCTTTTGAATCTTGAGACCGGCCAGGGCAGCCTGTTACAGATCGTCCTCTGCGGCCAGCCGGAATTCGAAGAAACTTTGAAACGTCCCGAGCTACGCCAACTGCGCCAGCGCATCGCGCTGCGTTGCCGTACCGCGGCGCTGACGCTCCAGGAAACGCAGGATTATATCGATGCACGCCTGCGCGTCGCGGGCGGCTCAGGTGCCGCGGTCTTCCACCCGGAAGCGGTGCAGGCGTTGTCGTATTATTCGCGCGGACTCCCGCGCGTGCTCAACGCGCTGTGCGAGCAGTCCCTGATGCGAGCCGCGCGAGAGAAAATCCGCCCCGTGCCCGGACGCATGATCGGTGAAGCCGCCCACGAACTTCAATATGACGAGATCAGGCCGTACGCTCCGCGTCCCGCTTCCGATCACGCGGTCTTTTCAAGCGTGTTTGAACAGCCGCAGGGTTTTGCGGGAACTCCGGAATTTTTCGCAGCGGCCGCTCCGTACGGCCAAGACGTGCCGCTCGACGCCAAAGCGCCCGGTATCACGAGTCCGGAGCCGAACCGTCTCGCTGCGGCCGCCGCTGCGGGCGAATCCCCGCTCGCGCCGAGCGCTCGTTTTGACGCTCGCAAATTACCTCGTGAACCAGGCCTCGCCGCGCCACGAATTTTGCACGCGCCCATCGCGTTTCCTTCGCCGAGTCAACGGCAGTCGCCGTCGTATCCGGCGTCGGAGGAATTTATCGCCCGTCTAGCTTTGACGTCTAGAACTGACGCCGCGAGCGAACAGCGCGTCATCGAACGCACGGCCACGCCGGGCGGCATCGCGCCGCTTCCCGCCGTCCCGCGGAAAGCAGCGAGACAAGAAAATAATTTCCGCGATCACTTGAGAGACCGATATCTTGCCGCGACGAATGGCCTAAAGTCCGCGCTGTCAGCGATCGCGACGGCATCGCGAATTCGTATGGCCCAATTGCAAAAACACGCCGTCTCATCGTTCAAGTCTCTCGCCGGGCGATTGCGGGTGTGGCGAAATAAAGAATGGAACGTCATCAAGATCGACATCAAGTGGAGTGAATTCGCATCGTCATGCCTAGGATGGTTGCGCGCGCCGTCCCATGTAACGCGCGGCCATGCCTTGGCAAAGCCGCATCGGCTCGCGACAAAGACCGACTCGTCCCCGCGCATTCCAGCAACACAGCCTCTCCGGAGTCATCCGCTGCCTCGTCCGAGCCGCTCGCAGTTCATTCGCGGCCTCGAAACCGCCCCGCGTGTCACCACTTTCATTTTGCAGTGGCTTCACGAGCCGAACCACTCGGTGCGCGAGCGCAAGTCGCCACATGCTTCCGATACGCATTTGCCCTGATACCATACAAAGCTAGCGGTTCTCCGCAGCCGCGCAATTCCCCAGTTGGGTCCGCGCCACGTTGACGTCTCTGTGGCCACGACCTATGATTGCGCGGTTCTCGTACCCAGGAGACGCCTCGTGAAATTCAGCCGTCTTGCGTTGCTGCTCTTATTCTCGATCACCGCGCTCGCTGCTTCCGATTCCCCGGACACGCGCGAAATCACCGACCCGAAATCCGTCACTTCTCTACCCGCTATCGGCGCGACGCCGATTCCAGTTGACGATCTTTTCTACACGCGCTCCGTCAGCGGCGGCGCTTGGTCGCCCGACGGCAAACAAGTCGTCTTCAGCACGAACCTTACCGGCCGCAACAATCTCTGGAAAGTGAGCGCCGCGGGCGGCTGGCCGATTCAGCTGAGCCAATCCGACGATCGCCAGTTCGGCGCGACGTGGTCTCCCGATGGAAAATGGGTCGTCTTCCAATCCGATCAAGGTGGCGGCGAAATTTACGATCTTTTTGCGATTCCCAGCGACGGCGGCGAAGTCGTGAACCTCACCAACACGCCTGAAATTTCCGAAACCAGCGCGCTATGGTCGCGCGACGGCAAGACCATCGCATTTGCCTACAAACCCAAGGCCGCTTCCGCCACCGATATCGCCGTTCTCGACTGGAAAACTCGCGCGGTGCGCAACCTGACGCAGGAAAAAACAGCGAACCATCTGTGGAGCAACCCCATTTGGAGCCCGGACGGAAAATTCATCTATGCCACGCGCTTCGACGCCGGTTTCACCGATTCGGACGCATACCGCATTGATGCCGCCACCGGCGCGCAGGAAAATCTGTCGCCTCACGAAGGCGAGCACCGCACCATGGCTTCCTCCATTTCGCCCGACGGCAGCACGCTGCTGGTCGCTTCGGATCGCCCCGGCGGCTACAGCAACATCGCCGAAATCGATGTTGCCACGAAGAAACTCACCTGGGTGACCGACCTGAAGTGGGAAGCGAACGCGGGAGATTTTTCGCCCGACGGCAAGCAATTTACCTACGAGGTAAACGAAGACGGCCGCAGCGACGCCTACCTCGCCGATAGCGCCACGCGCCACGGCGCTAAAATCAATTTGCCCGCGGGGCTCAACAGCTACGCCGGAAATCCTTCGCCGTTCGCGCACATCGGCGCGCGCCTGCTGGTTTCGCACCAAAGCTCCACGCAGCCCGGCGATCTGTGGGTTTACGACAACGCGCAGCGCTCGGCGCGCCAGCTTACTTTTTCCGCCATCGCCAGCCTTACCGCGGCGAAAATTCCGCCATCGCGGCTGGTACATTATAAAAGCTTCGACGGAAAAATTATCAGCGCTTTCGTCTGGGTGCCGTTCAATTTGAAGCGCGACGGCTCGAATCCCGCGATCGTGCTGCCGCACGGCGGGCCCACCAGCCAGACCACCGATTATTTCAACCGCACCGTCGTGGCTCTCGCAACGCGCGGATATATCTGCATCGCGCCCAATGTGCGCGGCTCAACCGGATACGGCATGGAATTTCAGCAGGCCAACGTGAAAGACCTCGGCGGCGGCGACTTGCAGGATGAAATCTACGGCGTGAAATTCCTGGAAGCCACAGGCTACGTGGATTCCAAAAAAGTCGGAATCACCGGCGGCTCCTATGGCGGCTATATGACGCTGATGGCCATCGGCAAGGCGCCGGACATCTGGGCCGCAGCCGTGGAGGAATACGGCATCATCAATTGGCTCACGATGCTGCTGCACGAAGATCCTTTCCTGCAGCAGTACGAAAAATCCCTGCTCGGCGATCCGGAAAAAGATCGCGCGATTTACGACGCTGATTCTCCGCTCACCTATATCAAAAACGCCAAAGCGCCGCTGCTGGTGCTACAGGGCGATAACGATATCCGCGTCCCCAAGGAAGAAGCCGAGCAAGTCGTGAAAATCCTGCACGATTCCGGCAAGACCGTGGACGCGCATTACTACTCGAACGAAGGCCACGGTTTCGCCAAACGCGAAAATCAAATTGACGCGATTCGCCGCACCATTGATTGGTTTGACCGCTACCTAAAAGGCTCGAAGTAACGTCTAAGCGGGGCAGAAGCAGCCAGGGGTGCTACCGTGCAGTTTCTGTCTCGCAGTTTCGCCTTACGCATTTGTGTAATGCTGCTCGCGTTTGCGCCTGCGCATGCGCCGCGTCCCGCCGTCGCGCGCCAATTCTCGCCGAGCTCCGCCGCGAAAATTCCGCTCGCGATCACCCACGTCACCATCGTCGATCCGCAAGGCCCGCCACAGCAGAACATGACCGTGGTCGTCTCCGGCGGCATGATCGAATGGATCGGTAGCTCCGCTGACGCGAAGCGCCCTGCACACAAAGATGAACTGTTGCTTGATGGGCGCGGAAAATTCCTGATTCCCGGATTGTGGGACATGCACACGCACGTCGCCGGAATCAGCGCCGACCCCGCCTGGTCGAAAAACGTCTTGCTCCCCCTGCTCGTCGCGAACGGAATTACCGGAATTCGAGACATGGGCGGCGACCTCCGTGCTCTGCAGGAATGGCGCCGCGAAATCGCGTCCGGCGCGCTGCTGGGCCCGCAAATCGTGGCCGCTGGTCCGATGCTCGTGCCTTCGCCGGCACCCGGAACGGCAAAGTCATATGACCAGTCAATTTTAGAGGTCGGCAGCCCCGCAGAAGCCCGCGCGGCCGTTGATGCGCTGCAGAAACAAGGTGCCGACTTCATCAAATTAATTCAATTGTCGCGCGAATCCTATTTCGCGGTCGCGGAACAATCGAAAAAAGACGGCATCACCTTCGCCGGCCATATTCCCCTGAACGTCACCGCCAGCGAAGCATCGGCGGCCGGCCAGAAAAGCATCGAGCACATTATTTATAGCTCCCTTGCGCTGGACTGCTCGAGCCAAGAGGCAGACCTGCGCCGCCGCTTGCAGGATGCCGCCGAAAAAAAAGACGGCTCCGACGCTGCCGTGTACGACAAAGCGGCCAGAACTTTTTCGCCCGAGAAAGCCGTCGCCCTCTGGGCTACATTTATAAACAACGGCACCTGGGTCACGCCCACGCTTTACCCTATCTCAACGCTGGCACACGCACCACAAGAGTCGCCCGACGACCCGCTGCTGGCCTATGTTCCGCTCGCGCTGCAAAAACAATGGCGTCCGGCGGGTCCGCCATCGCAACGCGCGTTGGCCGACGCCGCTTGGTGGGAGCGCCAATATGAAAATGACCGCAAACTGACCGGCGAGATGCATCGTGCGGGTGTCCGCTTACTCGCCGGCAGCGATTCGCTCGATCGCTATGTTTTCCCCGGCAGCAGCCTGCATTATGAACTGCGGGAAATGGTCGCCGCAGGACTCACGCCGCAGGAAGCCCTGCAAACCGCCATAGAAAACCCCGCGGAATTTCTCGGAAGAAAAGATATCGGCAGCATCGCCCCAGGCCGCCGTGCCGATATGGTAATACTGGACGCCAATCCGTCGCAGAACATTGAGAACGCGCAGAAAATTTCGGGAGTGGTCCTTGCCGGACAATTTCTTTCGCGCAAAAACCTCGATGCGCTGCTAGAAAAAGCCCGCGCGACGGCCGCCGCGTGGCAAGAGAAGAGCGCACCGCAATAATTTGCTCAAACCAGCGAAACGCCGGATGCTGACCGCGCCGGCGACGATTTCGCCAAACGCGTCTGGCTATCCCAGGCGTCACTCAGCCGCCGAATGGTTTCGCGCAGCCGCACCGCGAGATCTACTACAGTCTGCAAACGCTGAGTGTCCGCCGCAGGCAACCGCACGCCGTGGGCAAGCAATAATTCCGCGTGGCCGAGGATTCCGGTGAGCGGGTTGTTGATCTCGTGACGGAAAATCTCCGCCACGTCGTCCGGCATCCATAAGCCATCATCCGCGCGATGGCATCCTCGGAAATCGTGCGCATGCGGCCATTCGCTTCGCTGAATTTCTCCAAAAACGAATTCACCAGGATCGGAATATCCGTTTTCCGTTCGCGCAGCAGTGGAATCTTGATCTGCACTACGTTCAACCGGAAAAAAAGATCCTGGCGAAAGGTCCCCTGCCGCACCGTCGCGTCCAGATCGCGATTCGTCGCCGCGATAATGCGCGCCGATAGCGGTATACGGTCCGTGGACCCCATGGGCCGCACTTCTTTCTCCTGCAACGCGCGCAGCAGCTTGGCCTGCATGTCAAACGGCAAATCTCCAATTTCATCCAGAAATAATGTGCCGCCGTCGGCGATTTCCATCAGTCCTTGCTTCGCGTGCAGCGCGCCCGTGAAAGCCCCTTTTACGTAGCCGAATAATTCGGCTTCAATCAACGTCGGCACCAGCGACGAGCAATCCACCGGAATGAACGGCTTGTTCCGCCGCACGCCTGAAAAATGCACGGAGCGCGCGACCAACTCCTTTCCCGTGCCACTCTCACCCAGAATCAGCACCGGATAGGCATGCTGGCTCACTCTTTCAATCAAACGATACACCCGCTGCATCTTCAGTGACACTCCGATCAAATCCGCGAACCCAGGGCGCGTGCGCAGCGTCTCGCGCAACACGCGATTTTCCTGATCCACGTCCAACAAGCGAATCATGCGGTCTGGTTTGCTGCGCAGTTCGGGAATGTGAAACGGCTTGGTTATGTAATCCGCAGCGCCCAGACGCGTCGCCTCCACCGCACTTTCAATCGTGCCGTACTGCGTCAGCACCAGCACGGCAGTCTGCGGGTAGTTGCTGCGCACACGCTTCAGCAATTCCAGGCCGCCGATCGGCGGAACGCGCAGGTCCGTGATCAGAATATCCACCGGCATCTGATCCAGGATTTCCAGCGCCTGCTCCGTCGTCGAAGCCGTGCGCGTGCGTAATCCCGAGTCCGTCACCACGTCGTGGCAAAGACTCCTGGTTGCGTCCTCATCATCTACAATCAGAACTGTCGCCGAAATCGGGCGCTCCGCTGTGAACACCGTTCCTACCGCCATGGTATTCGGTCCCCTTTTCCGTTTTCGTTCCCGACATCATTTGCAACCCAAGCACCAAATGGGAACGATTCCGGATCTGCCCGATCTAACAGTGTTTAATTGTAGATTCGGCGAAGAGTGAGGCGCAGAGTGTAGGAACAAAATGGGATAATTAACAAGTCGGTAATAGTACGCAGGCGAATAAGTCTATTTTCTCGTAGGTCGTGCAACGTTGGGAACGCAGAAGTGTCAATGAGGGAAAATTGCGACAACTGGCTTACAACTGACGGCGCATTCCGTCAGCATGGGACCGTTACCGCCCGTTCAGTGCTCATCCAATTCGTGTTCAGTGGCCGCCCGTCGCGCTCGTCGCGCCCGTGGCGCAAGATTTTGGCGCGGAAACGCCGGATAAGTCGAGAATATATAATCCGTCGTTCGCTGAGCCCGCGTAAATCCGTTCCGCCGCGCCTACCGGCACCAGCACCGGGAACTGGCCGTCGCTGGCACGCACCACGCCGCCCTGTGTGCTGGTAGATGAACTGACGGTCGAGCTGAGCGCTACCGAGTGCTTCACACGCGTCCACGTCGCGCCTTCGTCTCGCGAAATGTACAAACCGGCCACTTGCACCGAGACTAGCCAGAAATCCGGCCGCGTCAGCAAGCTATTCGCCACGCCGCCCGGGAGCCCAGCCTGCGCCTTGGTCCACGTACTTCCGGCGTCGCGTGCAATGTCCC
>Ga0210407_10004286_pt1 | contig 11283 bp, 8 predicted proteins | sample IncBWC27MmetaG_FD_150860 | JGI IMG/M metagenome (GOLD analysis project Ga0210407, IMG submission 150860) | Forest soil microbial communities from Barre Woods Harvard Forest LTER site, Petersham, Massachusetts, United States - Inc-BW-C-27-M | ecosystem: Environmental > Terrestrial > Soil >... | reverse complement strand
CGCCGTGTGCAGCGGTGCAGCCCAGCGCGAAGCACACGCACGTATGGTTTGGGCTCGACGATGGGCGGGAGTTGCGCTATACAGACCCGCGCCGGTTCGGACGCATCGCGTATCTTACCCGGGCGTTGCTGGCCGACGAGTTGACGGCATTCGGGGCCGATCCGCTGTTGGTGAGTGCTGAGGAGTTTGCCTCGCGAATTCGCTCGCGGAACGCCCAAATCAAAGCGCTGTTACAGGATCAGAGCGTGTTGCGCGGCGTCGGCAACATTTACGCGGACGAAAGCTTGTGGCGCGCAAGAATTCATCCCGCGCGGCGCGGAGCAGAGCTCAGCGAAAAACAGGCCGCAATTCTGCACAAAGTGTTGCAAGACGTTTTGCAAAAAGCGATTTTGGCGCGCGGGTCTTCGATTTCCGATTTTCTTGACGCCGAGGGCCAGCCGGGAGAATATCAGCGGCACCATCGAGCGTATGGGCGCGAAGGGAAACGCTGCTACCGCTGCGGGAGGGCGATCCGGCGGCTGATTGTCGCGGGCCGCAGCAGCTATTTCTGTCCGAAATGCCAGGCCGCTCCGCGTCTGGCGAAGCATGGCAAGCGGGGAAGGCAGGCGCGAAACGGTTGAGTAGCTCGTGCGCGTCTAAGAAGCCGGTGGAGACGGCGGGGGCTTGCAGCCTCTTGGTGGAATCAGTAGCAAAAATCCAGCTAGGGTTGAGGTAGATGAATGAACTTGCGTCGATTCAGTGTGCTGGTGTGCGGCGTTGTCTTGGTTCTGGTGGCGGTGCGCGGCAGTTTGGCGACCCTAGCGGACGACAAGAGCCCGTTTGCGGCTGCGGATGCGCAGATTCTCAGCGAGATTCGCGAGCACAGCGAGGCGGCGGCCAACCTGGAATACCTCTCGGACAGCATCGGCGCGCGGCTGACGGGTTCGCCGCAGCTCAAGCAGGCGAATGAATGGACGCGGGATATGTTCGCGAAGTATGGCGCGGTGAACGCTCATCTAGAGGGCTGGACGATGGAGCGCTCGTGGACGCGCGGGAAGGCCAGCGCGCGCATCGTCAGTCCGACCGTGCATTCCTTGACAATCGCTGCGGCGGGATGGTCGCCGAGCACGCCCGGCGCTGTTACTGGGCCGGTGGTGTACTTCGATGCGAAGGAGCAAAAGGATTTTGCAAAGTTCCACGGAAAGCTAAAGGGCGCAATCGTCATTTACCAGGAGCCGGCGACCCTTTCTCCGCCCAAGCCGGATGATCCGCACGCGCAACTAAGCAGGCCGATGCAGCAGCCGCCGGCGCGAATTGGAGAAGCGCCCGTGGCGGACCCGTTTGAGGCTTTTCAGAAAGCGGCAAAAGAGCGGACGGAGTTCTGGAAGCAGGAAGGCGTCGCGGCGGTGCTGCGCGACTCGAACAAGCCGCACGGATTGCTGAACATGACGGACGTGAGCCCGGCGCGCTACGACATCGGGCCGATCCCGACGGCGTTCATTACCGGAGAGGGTTATCGCGAAATCTTCAGGATGTTGCAGCGGCATCTGCCGGTGCAGGTGGAGATGGAAATGACGAACACCATCGGCGGCAAGCCGATGGAGGTGTATAACACCGTCGCGGAAATCCGGGGCTCGGAAAAGCCCGACGAAGTGGTGATCATCGGCGGGCACCTGGATTCCTGGGACCTTGGCACCGGCTCGACGGACAACGGGACGGGTTCCATGGCCGTTCTGGAGGCGGCGCGCGCGCTGGCCAAACTGAACCTGAAACCCAAACGCACGATTCGCTTTGTGCTGTTCTCGGGCGAAGAGCAGGGCCTGTATGGCTCGCAGGAATATGTAAAGGCGCACAAAAACGACTTGGACAAGATATCCGCGGTGCTCGTACACGACACGGGGACCGGCCGCGTGCTGACCCTTGGGCTGCACGACAATTATCAGGACCGCGAGCTGGTGGACCAGGTACTGGCGCCGCTGCACGAATTGAAACTGCTCGAGCCGCGCATGGCGCGCTCGTTCGGAACCGATCACCTCTCCTTTGACGAGGTCGGCGTGCCGGGATTCTTCTGCATCCAGGAGCGCGCCGAATATAACCTGACGCACCACAGCCAGTCGGACACCTTCGATAAAGTCTGGAAAGACGACCTGAATCAGGGCGCGGAAGTGTTGGCCGCTTGGGCGTACAACACCGCGAACCTGGCAGAGATGTTGCCGCGGCGGCCGCTGCCCTACAACCCCGCCAAGGATGCGAAGAAGGAAGAGGCGCCAAAGACTGATCCGGTTGCGGAACTGGACACCAAAATTTTGGAGCAGGTGAAAGCCGACGAGCCGGCGTTGAAGGCGGACTTGACGTATTTGACCGAGCACATCGGTCCGCGGCTAACCGGCTCGGCGAAGCTGGATCAGGCAAGCCACTGGACGGCGGACCAATTCAAAGCGGCGGGCCTATCGAACGTGCATCTTGAGGACTGGACCATCGCGAATAGCTGGACGCGTGGCCCGGCGACCGGCCGGCTGATTCTTCCGACCGAACAGACGTTGACTCTGGCAGCAGCAGGGTGGTCACCCAGCACGAATGGTCCGGTGCGCGGCCCGGTGGTTGGCGTTACGTTTGAGAAGATTGAAGATCTCGAGCCATACAAAGGGAAACTCAAGGGCGCGATTGTTTTGTTTGGCCGGCCGCGAAAGATGGAAGCCCCGGAGTTTCCCTTGGCGACGCCATGGGGCGAAAGCACGATTCCCGTGGCGCATGCCGCGAATGAAATGCCCATTGACCCGGCAGCGTACCGGCAAGCCCGCCTGGCAGCCATGAAAATGTTTGCCGAGGAGAAGGTCAGCGCTGTGCTGCTCGCTTCGGAGAAGGAGTTTGGCCTCCTGAATATGTCCGTGCAGTCCCGGGAGTATCAAGCCGCGCTAGTTCCTGTGGCCTATGCGGTTCGGGAGAACTATGAACAGCTGTGGCATCTGCAGGAGGAGGGGCGCGCGGAGGCGGAAGTCAGCATCGAGGGGAGCCTTAGCGGAAAGCCGATGCAGGTGTACAACACCGTGGCGGAGATTCGCGGAACGGAAAAGCCCGATGAGGTGGTCATCATTGGGGCGCACCTGGATTCCTGGGATCTGGGCACCGGCGCGACTGACAATGGGACGGGGTCGATGGCGGTGCTGGCTGCCGCTCGGGCGCTGCAGAAAGTCGGAGTGAAGCCGAAGCGCACGATCCGGTTTGTGCTCTTCACCGGCGAAGAGCAGGGTTTGAACGGCTCGCGCGCCTATGTGAAAGCGCACAAGGACGAGTTGCCGAAGATTTCCGGGGTGCTGGTGCACGATACAGGGACAGGCAAAGTGCTTACTATCGGCTTGATGGGAAATTATGCGGTGCGGGAGACGATCGACCACGCTCTGTATCCTCTCGCCAAGGCAAAGGAAATCGGATTGGTAGAGCCAAGCCTGCGCAGGGAAGGCGGTTCCGACCACGTGCCATTTGATGAAGCGGGCGTGCCGGGTTTTTGGTGCGTGCAGGACGTCGCCGACTACGACAAAATGCATCACTCGCAGGCGGACAGGCTGGAGCACGTGCGTTGGGATGACTTGACCGAAGGGGCTCAGGTGCTGGCGGTGTTTGCGTATAACGTGGCGCAATTGCCGGAGCTGTTGCCGCGGAAACCGGCTAAAGAGAAAAAGGCCGACCAGTAGCTACGTGCAAACGCACGCGGCTGTGTAGCGAGTGGAGCGACAACACTTTAATTTATGCGAGCTGTCGTGCAGCGTGTGAGCCGCGCCAAGGTTACGGTCGAGGGACGCATCACCGGGGAAATCGGCGCTGGGTTGATGGTATTGCTTGGCGTGGGCCGGGAAGATTCTCCCGCGGTGGCGGCTTCGCTGGCGGAAAAGATCGCAAACCTGCGCATCTTCGAGGATGAACAGGGGAAAATGAACCGGTCGCTGTTGGAAGTGAGAGGAGCGGCCCTGGTGGTGTCACAATTCACTCTGTATGGTGACGCGCGCGGGCAGCGCCGCCCCAGTTTCATTTCCGCGGCGCCGCCAGAGCAAGCGGCTGCTCTCTATGAAGAATTCAATAAGGCCCTGCGCGCGCTTGGGGTTACCGTAGCTACTGGGATTTTTCAGACCATGATGTCGGTGGAGCTAGTCAATGAAGGTCCAGTCACAATCCTCCTCGATTCCGACAAGACGTTTTAAAGGTTCTTCACGCAAGCGTATGGCGGAGCGTTGGAGCCGGGCAAGGGTCCTGCGCGAACTGAAGAGGGCTGCAAATCCAAAAGTTCGCGCCAAGATGGCATATTTCGGCGTCAAAGTGCCAAAGGCGTATGGAATTTCCACGCCTATTCTGCATGCGCTTGCGCGGCGTATTGGGAAGGGCCATGCACTGGCCGAGCAATTGTGGTCTTCGGAGATTCACGAAGCGCGAATTCTGGCAACATTGATCGGAGAACCGGACAAAGTCACGGTTACGCAGATGGAACGCTGGGCGAGAGAGTTTGATTCGTGGGACATCGTGGACGCTGCTTGCTGTTATCTTTACGCGGGTGCAAGCTCGGCGTGGCGACAGGTCGAGGCCTGGAGCAGCAGGCCAGAAGAATTTGTCAAGCGCGCGGCATTTTCCCTGGCTGCTTATTTGAGCTACAAGGATAAACAAGCCCCGGATGCGCAATTCGAGCGCTTTTTGCATGTCATCGAGCGAGAAGCGCACGATGAAAGGAACTTTGTGCGCAAAGCGGTCAACTGGGCGCTGCGAAATATCGGCAAACGAAACTTGCGTCTTAATCGTTCGGCCATTCGAGCGGCCGAGCGAATTCGGAAACAGGAATCTCGCTCGGCGCGATGGATTGCAGCGGACGCGCTGCGCGAGCTCAGGAGCGACGTGGTGCAGAGGCGGCTAAGGCGGAAGGCGGTATGAGACGATGGCATCATCGGCTAACGCGTTCGCATCAGCAAAGGTGAAGATTCGGAGGGCGCGGCGCGGCGATGCCGAGCGTATCGCGCAGCTCACCGGAGAGCTGGGCTATCCGGCTACGGCAGCGCAGATCGCCACGAGATTGCGGCAGCTCACTCCTGTTTCCAAGCATGCGGTGTTTGTCGCGGAAACAGGCGATGTAGACGCCGGCTTGATCGGTTGGGTGCACGTCAGCGTTTCGCATTTACTGGAGAGCGACATCCGAGCCGAAGTGAACGGTCTGATCGTTGCAGAAGGCCAACGCAGCGCGGGAGCGGGAGCGAAGCTTCTGGAAGCGGCCGAGGAATGGGCGCGCAGGCGCGGCTGCAGGGGGATGAACGTCCGGTCGAACGTGATCCGCGAGCGGGCGCACGGGTTTTACGAACGAAACGGATACGAGCATTACAAGACGCAGAAGGCGTTCCGCAAGGCGCTTTAGCTTTTCACACGCCTAAGACCAAAGACAAATAAGAACAGTCAGGATTGCCTGTTCCACGCCGACGAGCAGGCGTTTACTTGCGCGAATGTTCTACGGTCTGCCCTGCGTTTGTATATCGCAGTACGATATACTAGAGGCATGGCGATGGAGATAACCTCCGACGAATATCGGGCTTTGGCCGAATTGCGCTATCGAATCCGCCATTTCGTGCGTGAAGGAGACGTAGTGGCACAGGCGGCGGGGCTGGAGCCTCAACAGTATCTGCTGTTGCTGGCGATTCGCGGATTGCCCGCCGGTGAAGAGGCGACGATCCGGACTTTGGCGGATCGGTTGGCCTTAAAGCATCACAGCGCGGTGGAATTGATCGACCGCCTGGAGACGCGCGGCTATGTGCGGCGCACGCGCGGGCGTGACGACCGGCGACGCGTGCTGGTTTCGTTGCTGCCGCGCGGGGAGCGCATCCTGGAACAAGTTGCGCGGCACCGAATCGGTGAGTTGCGCTCGACCGGGCATGCGCTGGTGCGCGCGATCGATCAATTACTCGAGAAGCCGCAGCTAACAAAACAAAAGAAGTCTTCGAGGAAGCGGGGAAAGCGTGGATAGCATGAACGCTGCGGGATGTACTTAAGATTTACGGCTTCGCTGCGCAAAAAACAAAGGGTTGGTCCGCGTTGACTTGCCGGGAGGCGCACCCTAAGATGAACCGCGAATGGACGGTTTCCTTCCGATGACCGGGCAAACCATCTCCCATTACCGCGTTCTGGAAAAGCTGGGCGGCGGGGGAATGGGAGTCGTGTATAAGGCCGAGGACATTCGTCTCGGCCGCTTCGTCTGCCTGAAGTTTCTTCCCGAGCGCCTTTCCAAGGACCATCCGGCTGTTGAGCGCTTCCGACGCGAAGCACGAGCAGCTTCGTCGCTGAATCATCCGCATATCTGCACCATCTATGACGTTGACGAACACGATGGCCAGAGTTTCATCGTCATGGAGTTTCTCGAGGGACAGACACTCAAGCATCGCATTGCGGGCAGGCCCTTGGACATTGAACGCGTGCCAGAATACGGACATCAGATGGCAGATGCCCTTGAGGCTGCTCACGCAAAGGCCATCATTCATCGCGACATCAAGCCGGCAAATATTTTTCTAACGGAACGCGGCCAGATAAAGCTTCTCGACTTCGGTCTTGCTAAGTTGATGCCGGAACGCAAGGGAGTGGCGTCATTGAGCCATGCCGGAACCGCGTTCAACACCACGACGCAAGATCCGCATTTGACCAGCACCGGTGTTTCCATGGGTACGGTTGCTTATATGTCTCCGGAGCAGGTGCGCGGGGAAGAGCTGGACGAGCGAACGGACCTGTTCTCTCTCGGACTTGTTCTGTACGAAATGGCGACGGGCAGGCAGGCCTTTCTGGGAAATACATCGGGAGTAGTGTTCGAGGCCATTCTCAACCGTCCGCCGACGCCGGCCACGCGTCTCAATCCAGCCATCTCTCCGCAACTCGAACAAATCATCAACAAGGCGCTGGAAAAAGACCGCGGGCTGCGCTATCGCACAGCGGCGGACCTCAGCGCCGATTTGCAGCGCTTGAAGCGCGATACGGACTCGGCGCGCGCTTTTCAAATTACCTCGGGTACGCCTTCCGAGCAACCGACGAAACGCCGATGGATTCATTTCGCCTGGTCTGGAATCCTGGCCCTGGCGTTGCTTTTGTTTGGCCTGAATGTTGGCCATCTGCGCGACCGCGTGTTACACGGCTCCTCGCAGGGACATATCGACTCTATCGCGGTCTTGCCTTTTTCAAATGCAAGCAATGACCCCAAGACAGAGTATCTCAGCGACGGGATTACGGAGAGCTTGATCAACAGCCTCTCGCAACTTCCGAACCTTTCTGTGACGGCCCGCAATACAGTTTTTCGATACAAAGGGCAGCCGACGGATCCGCAGAAGTTGGGCCATGACATGGGCGTGAGAGCCATTCTTACGGGGAGGCTTATTCAGAACGGCGATGAGCTGATGATTAGCGTCAGCCTCGAGGACGTGCGGGAAAACCGGCAAATCTGGGGAGAGCAGTACAACCGCAAGCTTTCCAACCTGGTTTCGTTGCAGCAGGAAATCGCCGCCGACATTTACGGCCGTCTGCGCCCCAAACTTGAGGGCGAAGATCGCAAATTGCTGGCCAGGCGGCCTACGGAAAATGTCGAAGCGTATCAGCTTTATCTGCAGGGTTTGTTCTATTGGAACAAGTGGACCGAAGCGGACTTCAAAAAGGCCGCTGACTATTTCACGCAAGCGGTGCAAAAGGATCCGAGATACGCGCTGTCTTATGCCGGCCTGGCTGACACCTATAGTTTGCTGGGTGACGCGGGATATCTGCCGCCATCAGAGGCCTGGCCGAAGGCAAAGGCGGCGGCCATGCAGGCGTTGGAAATCGATGACACACTGGCGGAAGCGCACACTTCCCTCGCGCTCGTGAAAGAGCATTTTGAGTGGGACTGGACTGGTGCAGAAACAGAGTTCCGGCGGGCCATTGAGTTGAACCCGAATTCCGCCACGGCGCACCATTGGTACGGAGACTACCTGGCGAACATGGGACGCCAGGAGGAAGGACTACGAGAGACAAAGCGTGCCCGGGAACTGGACCCGCTCTCGCTGATCATCAACACGACGTTGGGTTGGCAGTTCTATCTGGCCCGCCGCAACGATCAAGCCATCGATCAGCTGCGCCAGGTTCTCGACATTGACCCGAAATTCACTCTGGCGCGACGCATACTCGAGGAGGTCTACGCGCAGTCGGGCAAACACAAGGAGGCGGTCGAAGAGCGAGAAAAAGTCTTGTCGCTTTCCGGCAGCCCTGAACTAGCCGCATCCATCGCGGAGGACTTTGCCAAGTCGGGGTACAAAGGCGTACAGCAGAGCTGGCTCGATGGGCTGACGCAAATCTCCAAGCGCGACTACGTCTCCTCCTACAGCATCGCCGAGGGCTATATGCGGCTGGAGCAAAAGGAGAAAGCCCTCGAGTGGCTGGAGAAGGCTTACGAGGAACACGACAGTGGGCTCGTTTCGATCGCCGTCGAGCCCATGTTTGACTCCATTCGATCGGAGCCGCGTTTCAAGGAAATTGTCCGGCGCATGAAGCTGGCGAGCTAGTTCGTCGGGATAAGGGCCATTGCCAGGCAGTCCTTAGCGCAGTGGATATTCTTTGTCTCCCGGCAAATGCCCATCGACGCGCAGTACTTTCAATCCCGGCCGAACGTTGCGAGCATCCATGAAAGCAATGGCTCCGGGTATGCCCGAAACCAGTTCATATTGCATGTCGTTTGAGTAGACGATTTTTGGGGGCGACGCTGCCTCCGCCCGAAAAATCTTGGCCACCCAGTATTGTTTGAATTGCTCCTCGCTCATCTCATAGATAACCCGCAAGACCACGTCCCGCTCACGCGCCACCGGGGCGCGAATGAGCAACACCACCGGAAGCTTGGCGTTCCAGTATTGTCGCTCTCCAAGGAGAACCTTGCGGACGTCGGACAGCGTCAGGTCGCTTACCGGCGTGTCAGGGTGAACCACGACAGCGATGTCCGGTCCTCCCCGCGTGGTTTGCGCCGGCAACCCGTTCTGAAGAATCGTTACAAGCGTGGTCAACGTAATCAGCACTGCCGCTATGCGTTTTGTATGGGCATTCATTGGCAGATCGCTCAGAAAGTGAAAGCCGTTTGGAAGAACGCGCCGTTGACGTACGGTTCTAGGATTTGGTGCTTGGTGTAGCGGTATTCTGCTTTGAACGCCGCATAGCTCGAGATGTCGTACCGCGCTCCGACGATCGAACCTACAACGTCCTGGTTGGTAAAAACCTGTTCGCTAAGCGGCGTGTGTATGTATTCGTACCGGTAGTACGGCTTCAGCGTTCTTTCAAACCAGGGTAGCCGATAAGCGAACTGCACGTAGAAGCCCTGACTATTAGTGGTGAGGTCGGTGAGAACGCCACGATGGCTGACATTTGCGAATTCCGCCAAGAACTCCGGGCTTCCCTTTGTCCATACCACATGCGCCGACGTGATCAATTCCCGAAAATTCCTGCCGTCGGGCAACGTGATCTTGTCGCGGTATGCCGAGGCACCGAGCTCCAGGCCATAGAGGCGTTGCGGCCGGGAATAAATGTTTGCCACCCAGGCGCGGTTATCGTTGTTGTCGCCTGCATCGCCGGGTCGACTGATAATCGTGCCACGACCGTTGCCTACACCGAAACTGTAACTCAGACCGGCTCCACCGGACGGAATGTTCCCCTCAGCCAGAAAACCCACGAAGTGTACTGGTATGAATACGCCCCCGATTCTCACGATCTCCGGTCGTGTGATAGTGGTTTGCAACCAGGCGCCGTGGTGATACGCCGTGTTCCAATAGCCGATCGGTGTGTGGAAGCGCCCGAAGGAAATCTTGAAATAGTCATTGTAGTCGTACTTTATGATAGAGCGCTCCACCTCCACGCCGTATCCCGTCGGCGAGGCATTGAAAGTGATTTCTCCAAAATAGCTGATCTTACGTGACAGCGCGGAGGCCAGGTGCAAATCGAGTTGCCCTAGAGTGAAACCACTGTTTGTTCCCTTTTGGTCCGTCGCGGAAAAGTCCACGTCACCAAATCCTCGGATTTGCAGTGACGGGTAGTGCGGTTCCAGCTGCTGTATGGTCTGAGTGGCGGCGGCCCGCTCCTCAACATCGTGGTGCATTGCAGCGGCCGGCGCACCAGTTTCCTGGGGTGGCTGTGCAGGCGCCGCGGCTGATTTGCTCGCGGTGTAAACGGGATTCGCCTCCGCCGGACCTTTTGCTTCCAGTTCGTTGACGCGCCGCTCAAGCTGCTGAATTCGCTCAAGCAGCATTTTCATTTGCTCAGCTTGATCTGTCGGCGGCAAGTCCTGCGCGCGCGCGGCGCCTACTGCAAGAAGCAATACTCCCAATATCGAAAATGCCCGCACCATGCTGCCCTCCCTACAACGTCATTAGAAACCGCGACCGCACACCAAGGTTTCAGCGGCACAGTGCACACACCCTGAGCGCTCCTCAGTCAAATCGAGTCTTGCTCGTAGGTCTTTAGATGAGGTGCGCACTTGCCGAAGAGTGCGGGTATTGTATTCTCGGCAAGCCCATTGTCAAAAGATAGTTTGCTGCGCCGGGTTAGAAACCGCCGCCGCCGCCGCCGCCGAATCCCCCGCCGGAGAAACCTCCGCCACCGGAAAAGCCCGAGCCTCCCGAGCTGCGCGGCGCCGAGGTCATCACGCTGCCCGCGCGCGAGGACATGTAGCTGAGATCGTTCATGAACATGAGCGGATAAAAGTTCGGACCATACGCCGAGCCGCGATACCACTGCGGCGGCTGCGTCATGATTCCTTGGAAAGCCTTGCTCCAATTCTTCTCCACACCGAGTGCCATCGCGAAAGGCAAAAACTTCTCGAACATTTCGGGCGTCTTAATCGTGCGATTGAAGCGATCGGATTCCACATGCACCAGAAAATCCTCAAAGCCCAGAACACCCTCCAACGCCCGCGCGCCCTGTTCCGTGTGCGCGGGCATGAACCACCCAAACCCGCAAATGATCAAGCCCGTCAGAATGCCCGCGAGGATGAACGTCAGCGGAGCCATACCTTGGCTCGAAGCGACCTTTAACCCTCCAAATATCAAGAGAAAGCCGACGACCACGCCCGCAGCGAGGTACGCGGAACGGACGCTATCCGGGCGCCGGTTGTAGTAGCCGTCCGACACCAGCGAGGAAAAAATGTTGCTCTTGATGCCCGGCAAGTTTGTGTAGAAATGGTTTTCCAGGCTGGACATCGACACCGATTCGCCGACCGCACCGGTCGTGAAAATACCTTCCAGCAACGCCTGCTCGTGCGGCTTCAGCTTCGCCCATTCCGCGCGATCCTTT
>Ga0210407_10004285_pt1 | contig 11283 bp, 4 predicted proteins | sample IncBWC27MmetaG_FD_150860 | JGI IMG/M metagenome (GOLD analysis project Ga0210407, IMG submission 150860) | Forest soil microbial communities from Barre Woods Harvard Forest LTER site, Petersham, Massachusetts, United States - Inc-BW-C-27-M | ecosystem: Environmental > Terrestrial > Soil >... | reverse complement strand
GCCCATGCGCCCGTGGCGGCAATCGTCACGGCCTTCTCAACATATTTAATCGGCTTGTGCATTCTGCTCTCGCTTTCCTAAACTCGGGAGTTAGAACTGTCCCCGCGGTCCCGCGTACGGGAACCTAAATAAACAGACCCTCCACGGAGAAACCTAGCTTTAACCCAGATGTTTCGATACGTGGAAAGGGTCACAGTGATCCTATTGAAACCGTGACCTTTAAGCACGAAGAAGGCAATGAAGGGGAGAAAATCGGGGTTAAGCGGCGAATTGGGGCATTTTACGGAGGTAAGTTATTGAAAAGACAGGGGAGATGGACCGATCCCGGCACTTACCCGGTGGAGAGGCCTTTCAGACAGATCGTGCACCTGACCGCCCCAACGGAAACCGCCGTCGAAGCGGGAACTTGGACGCGGCGCCGCAATAAATAAGTGCCGAAATAAATAAGTGCTGAGCGCCATAGCCCGCGCCCCGCGCCCACTTTGACGGGAATAGCCCTCGATTCAGATCATAATTTCATTGACATGCGGGCCATTCCAGTGCAGAATTCCGTCGCTGCGGTTGCCGGGTCTTGGATGACAAGGCGTTCGGACCCACTCGCCGCAATTGCAATTCATACTTTTCAACTTGCGCCAGGACTTTTGTCAAATTCAGGACTCCCCTTCCTGAATCCAGTCTTGTTTCGAGTCCAGGCAGAACTTCCCCATAAATAGAAAGAACGCACTATGACTGTAAATCTGCGCACCCTGACAAGAGAAAAGAGAGAGGTTCCCATGCAACAACATCGTGTTCGGATTGGCCATCAGGCAGCTCCGAGGATAGTCGGCAGAATGCCGCTCAGTAAGGAAGCCGCCATGTCGCGCAAAATCCAATTCATATGCCTTTTTGTTCTCCTGGGATTACTTTTGACAGCGGCGCAATCGGCCTTCGCGCAGTCTCCTCCGCTCAACTTCGTCAACAATTTTTTCGTAACCGGCGATTACGTTGTGGCCGGCGCATATGGGATGAATACGAACTTTAAGACGACTAGTGGGGTCAGCTACGCTGTTGGGACGATCTCAGTGCCTGATAACAACCCGGGAATTGCTGGGACGAATCAGGTTCCGACGGGCGCGCAGATCGTTGCTGCCTTGCTTTACTGGCAAACCGTCGAGAAAGTGGGTGTAAAGCCCGGCGCGCCCGGATCTGGCCAAAATGGCTACTTCAGACCGCTGAATGGCGGCCCGGCGGCGCCGGGTTATGCGATTTCAGGAACAAACGTGAGCGCCAGTACCACGGTTTCCTGGAATTCCGGCGGATGCACCGGCGGTTCAACAGGGAAACTGTTGCGGACCTACCGCGCCGATGTGGCTGGCGGCTTGCCGGTCGACGCCAGTGGCAATTCGATAGCGAACGGCCAGTTCGAAGTCTGGTTGCCGAGCGTGGGCAATGCAACCCCTCTTACCTTGGGCGCAACCCTGGTCGTTATTTATCGAATTCCTTCCGGCGCCGGCGGGCCAACCATTCCGCTGCACTCGGTTGTCATCTACGACGGCGACTATGCCCAAAGCAACGCGCAGCTGACCATGACCCAACAGCTGCAGGGATTTTATGACGCTGATCACAACCCCGTCTCTCGACTGACTCACATCGTTGGGAATGGCAAGAGCAATAAGTTCCAGACGGTTTACCTGAGCAGCGGGACGAATCCCCCTGTTCAGCTTCTGTCTCCCTATGGCAAGCTGCCCCCATTTCGTGGCTGGTACGGAACCTGGGACAATACGACATGGTTACTCACTAACGCCAGTAAGACGAGTCCGGGGGTACTGGAGGACGATAGCTACGCGACCACGCAAGTGGTGCCGTCCCCCATGAACCAGGGATGCGTCTCGTGGGGTGCGGTCATCCTCAGCACCACAGTCAAGAACAGCGATAACGACGGTATTCTGGATTCGTGGAAAACTAATCAGGGATATTGCGATTATTTAGCCAACCCCTCGTGCGCCGGGTCCTCGGACCCGGCTTGGATCGCGCTACCCGGCGCGACAACCGGAGAGAAGGACATCTACCTGCACTACGATTACATGTGCAGCAAGGTAACGGGTCCGAACAGCTGCACCACGTCTTCCACTGCAGCTTCCTTGAGCACAGTCGGCGCCTCGTCAGGGGCAACCGCGACATACAGCGGAACGTTTTCGCCGATATTCTCGCAGATAACCGCCGGCACTCTGGTTACTATTGGCGGATTTCACAACGCGTTAAATAACGGACAATTCTTCGTTGCAAGCTGCTGCGCAAATGGTCTGGTCGTAAATAATCAGAACGCCATCGCCGAGAACGCCGTCCTCGAGAACATCCCTCTTCCCACCGCCACCTATGGAGATTATTCCTTCGACCCGATGCTGGCAATTGACCCGCTCGACAACAAAGATGCTGTGCAAAAAATGGTTGACGCTTTCAACAATCACACAGGCAGCACCGAGCCTTTTGTTTTGCATGTGGAGCGCGGCAATGCTATTCAGGAAAAGCAAACGTCCTGTGCGGATACCGATACGGACGCAAATGGGAATTTAACCTGCATCTTCCCCAATGAACCCGGCACAGTCGGATTCAGGGAAGGTCTCGCTTGGATAAAGAATTCGACCATTGAGACAGGCACGGGCATGCTGGGTTGCGATCCCAGTTCGGATCCAAACTGTGTTGGCTTCCAGCACGGCAAAAAGGACAGCTTTCACTACGCCTTGTTCTCACACGGAGTAGGCCTGGCGAGTTGGTTTTTGTCGGACACATCGTTACAAAGCGTCACCCAGTCCGGTACCACAGTAACGTTCACGACGAAGTCGCCCCACGGTCTTATGCCCATCGCGGGCGACTCCGTTTGCTCGAAAACCAAAGGATATATCGGCCGCGTCACGGTCATATACGCAATCACCAACCCGAACTTGAATGGTACGTTTTGCGCTCAGCCGGTTGGAAACCCGCCTGCAGCTAATAAGTTCGCGATCACTCTCAGTAATAAGCCGCCGCTTCCCGGTACGATCCTGCCCAAATACACGCGTTACACCGATCCCAACTTGTCGGTTGCGGACGGCAACGTGACCAGCATGTCGGGATATTCCGATTTAGGTGGTCAGAACTCGGTGATCTCCCTCGGCGAAGGAGGCTGGGCTCCAGCACAGAATCTCAATCCTAATCCGTCCGAAGGCAACAAGTGGAATGTCAAGGCCGGCACCTTCATGCACGAGGTTGGGCACACGCTGGGCCTGACCCATGGCGGGGCCTTCTTGGATAACTTCAAGCCCTTGGCGAACCCGCCGGTCATCGACTACACGCCGACCTACGAGGTGAACTGCAAGCCTAACGTCCAGAGTGTCATGAGTTATATGTTCCAGTTCGACCTTCTCCAAGCCCCCGGTCCAGGAAACGAGCCTCCTATTAAAGTGTTGGACTACTCCAAAGATACGAACGCTGTCCCGACGCTCATGGAAAGCACGCCCAACGGTTTGACCGGTCTGACCTACCCCAACACGTCCTGGTTTCTACCCTCGGCAGGGACACTCCCGTCAAATCATTGTGACGGTTCGCCTACTGTAGCGGGCGAGAACTCGTATGTGTACACCAATCAGTCGGTGCTTGACTTCACCTACTCGGCTGGGCAGGACATCAACTTCAACGGAAGTACCACAGATGTTATGCATCCGCATAACGAGTGGGAAGGCACGCCAGCGGCGGCTGACGGTTCAGTAGGCCTTTCCTCCGGTGTTGATCTGCAGCAGGTTAGCGCGGCTGGAACTGTTTCTGCCATTGGGCCTGGTGGCGAGGCTGGCGGCTTGAAGCCGTCTGGTACCGGCGGCGGGCTCAAACCGGCTGGTACCGGCGGCGGGCTGAAACCTGCGGGCACCGGAGGTGCCGGATTTACCCCAGCTGGTGGCGGAGGCGGCTTTAAGCCTGCTGGCACCGGAGGTGCCAGCTTCGAACTCACCCACAACCAGGCAAGTTCTTACCCGCGTCCTCCGCAGAATTTGTTTATCAATCAGGAGGAAGCCTCGCCGCGGTTCATCGATCTGAACTGGTTCGCTGCCAGCTTCGGCACGGCTGTGCAGTACAACATCTACCGGTCGGCTGCAGTCGGCTCGTTTACGAAGATCGCCAGCGTTCCCGGTAGTCAGACGATGTACACGGATACTGTGACCTGCAACACAGATGGCTACCACTACAGAGTCACTGCAGTCACAAGCAACGATGCGGGGACGCAACTGGAAAGCTCACCTTCGAACACTGTCCCGGCAAGTGGTGAGCCCCTGCTGACGGGATGCTACACCGGGCCTGTTAACGTCGCGGTTGAGGCGAGCGGTGTGCAAGGGGACATCGTCCCAGTAACATGGACGCTGACGGACGACTTCTTCGTAACCCCGCCGACTCCTTGGGCGAGAGCCATTTCTACCAACCCCGTGACCAACTTGCTCGCAAACACGCTGGTCGCCAACGGTCCCCGTCCCGGCACTTGTGGAACAAGCGGTCCCACCACAATCTTGTTGAAGGGAGTGCCGCAGACCGGCGCAAGCACCTTTAGCGTCACGAACACCGGGCAGTTCACGTTTAACTGGGACACGGACGCTTTCTGCGCAGGCTCGTATACCTTGACGCTGACACTAGACAGCGGCCAAACATTCACCAGTTCGGCATTGCAGCTCAGCATTGACATTAACGATCAGGACAGTCCGCGTATCGTTCCCCAAACTCTTCCCCCTGGCACTGTAGCCCAACCCTATAGCAACACAGTCACGGAAGATGGTGGGACTGCACCATTCACGTGGTCCGCTACCGGACTGCCAACGGGCATTGCGTTCCCGGCGACTCCGGTCAACGCGATCCAGGTCACGCTCTCCGGCACGGCGTGCATGGCTGGCTCCTACAACAGTGTCAACGCGACAGTCACTGACTCAAGAAACAAATCTGGGACGGAAGCGTTCACGTTGCAGGTGGGCAAGGGGAGCACCACAACGGGCGTAACGTCGAATGTGCAGACGTCTGCGTTTCAACAGTCAGTTACATTCACGGTGACCGTCGCATCGCAACCACAAAGTACTTGCGTTCCGACGGGAACCGTAACCTTGTTGGACGGAGGGGTTTCGATCGCTTCCAACTTGCGGCTCAGCGGCGGGACAGCGATGTTCACGACATCCGCTCTGACGGTTGGCAATCACTTCATCACCGCAACTTACAACGACGATCCGAATTTCAATGGCAGCACTTCAGGAGTTTACTCACAGACCGTAAGCAAGGCGAGCACCCAGATTACCTTCCCCTCAGTGTTGCCTTCTCCGGTGTTCGTGGGCCAGCCAGTTACAATCTCTTACACTTTCTCGGTAGTCGCACCAGGAGCAGGTTCCCCAATCCCGCCGTCAGGCAACATCGTGGTGTCAGCCAGCGACGGATCCTCCTGCATGGCACCGGCTGTTCAGGGCGCTGGAATGTGCACGCTTTCGCCAGCACCAACCGCAGCTGCCAGCCTAACGTACACAATCGCATACGCTGGTGACGGTAACTTCGTTATGAGCGTATTCAACGGCGGCTACACCGTGTACCAACTCGTATTCACGAGCCAACTAACCAACACGGGAGTCGGTCTTACCATGACGCCCGCGGTCCAGGTTACGGCGGAGGACAGCACCAGCGCCCCGCTCACGACTTTCACGGGCGGCATCACAGTGGCTATCGGCTCAGGCCCGGGAACGCTTTCCGGGACGACTACGCAAAACGCGGTAGCCGGCGTTGCCACATTCGGCGACCTAAGCATCAACAAGATTGCGAACGGGTACACGCTCACGGCTTCGCCCAGTGGAGGTGTTCCCGACGCGACCTCAAATCCGTTTAACATCGACACATTCTACGTTGACGGCTCCGGCAATTTCGGGACATTGGATTTGCCCACAGGGACTGTCACCCAGATTGGCGCAGCAACGGTGCCTGGCAGCAACGGAATCGACCTGACACCTAGCCTTCAGGTGTACGCATACACCGCGTCGAACCAGTTGTTCCAGATAGCTCCATCAACCGGCGTGGCAACCCAGGTCGGTACCGGGACGACCGGATCCATCCCCGACCAGGCGACCACTGGAGCTTTGACCGACGGCTCGTACTTCGGAATAGACGCGGTGACGGGGAATCTATACAAGATTGACCTCACCACAGGCGCAACAACGCCGGCCGGCGGCGTCCCCACAGGAGCTGCAGTGCTTCCAGCAGGGTGCAATCTCGACTCAAGCCTGTCCGGGTCGGCCGGGTCGCCAAGCGTGCTTTACTACACCATTGGTTACAGCGGCACGAGTTGTAGTAGCCCTATGCCTGACACGCTGTATCAAATCGATCCCACGAATGGAAACACCACGACCGTCGGTCCGATCACTGGTACGCCTGCCAATGGTTTTGTTGGTTCGGCGTTCGTTGGCGGCGCGCTTTACGGATTCACCTCCGGCGGACAGGAATACACGATTAACCCTGCAACCGGCGCGGCGACGTCCCCAGTCAACACCGCCCCCACTACAGCGATCATCGGCGCAGGAAGCCAATGAGCGATGTCCTTACGAGATAGTGAAAATGCCCGGCAACATTGCCGGGCATTCTTTTTGTCGCGTGAACTCAGTTCGTGTCGGGCCTAACAGCAGCGTCCAGCTGCACTTTCGCGCAGACATTAATCTGAATAACTCCAACAGTTTTGATTTTGGGCCTATTGCCCCAGACTCTTGCGAACTTCAGCTACAAGAGGATCTTCGGTGGACTGTCCGCGGATGCTCAAATATGTGCGGTAAGAATCCGCGAAGGCGGGTGTTTTCAGGCCTTGTCGCTCGCGTCCCTGATAGTAGTAAACATAGGGAAGATAGCTGTAGGTAACCCCGTTGTCCATAAAAAGCTCCATCGCTTCGCCGCGCCGTTTGATGCAACGGTCAAACTCTGAATCCGCCTCAGCAAACTGCCCAGCGCCGAGATAGGCGCGTCCCAGCTCGAATCGGCCAATCCAGGTGTCCAGCAGGCTGTTGGCGTCAGTGATGTCTTTGATCGCCAAAGCAAAGGCGCCCTGCTTAAGTGCGATCTTTCCTTCAATGATCTTGGCGTATGCCTGCGGCTCAACTTGAGTCTCTTTAGCCAGGCTGTCTGCCATTTTTTTCGCTTGTGCCATCTCTCCAGCTTCCGCAAACACGCGCCCCGCCAGGAACCGAACCTGTATGGTTTGTCCATTTGCGAGGGCCTTGTCGGCAGCCGCGATTGCCGGCTTGCTCTGGCCGCGCAACAGCTCCGCGTAAGCCAGGGCAGCAAATTTGCTGGTCGCATTCTCCGGAATCTTCGCCTTCAGGTCAGCCTCCGCGCCTTGCTCGAGCAACTTCACTGCCTGGGAGAAATGGCCTTGATACAGCTCTAAATCAGCCAAGGATGACGTGGCCATCGAAACGCCTCTAGGTCCAAATTTTTCCAGCCCATGAAAGCTCGCGGCAGCATCGGCAAGCTTGCCGGCTCCAAATTGCGCTTCACCCAGATCGAGCTGTGGCACCTCCGAGGGAGTAATCTCCAACGCAGTCCGCGCCTCACGCTCGCCGCCTTGAAAATCCCCGGTGAACGAACTGAAGAACGCCATATTGACGCGCTCCAAGGCGCCCTTTGGCGCGATCTCTTCCGCCTTGCGGGCAGCTTCAAGGGCTTTGGGGAAATTACGCAGATATGCGTAGCACCACGCCAGGTCCGAGTACGCGGCCCTGTCGGCCGGGTATTGCCCAACTAGCGTGCCGTATTCCTCGACGCATTTTGGATAATTCCCGGCGACCAGGTAGTAAAAGCCGCGAGTGTGAAACCTTTCGCGCTCGGTCATGCGATCGAGGTGTTCCATTGCCAGCTTGATGTACTTCTCTGCATCCGCCTGCCGCCCCAGGTCATTTGCTGTGCCAGACATGCCAGAGTATGCGCGCGCAAAATTGGGATCGAGCTCAGCTACCTTCGAAAAACTCTGAAAGGAATCCGCGGTTTTACCCGCGAACTCCTGTTGCAAGGCGATGCTGTACTGGTGCACCACTTCCAACGATGCGGCGGTGAACGGCCCTGAGGTGGCGAGCTGCGCCGAGACGGGCGTGGTGTCACCCAGCGCCTTACGAATAGGTGCGGCCAGCTTGGGAATGTCGAGCAGCAGTTCGTCTTTGTTAGGCGCAGTAATGTCGGCGCTGGCGATGGTATTGCCGGTCTTGGCGTCCAGCGCTTCGACCGAAAGCTTGTAAGCGTCGCCGCGAAGAGTGAGGTCACCGGTTACGACCGCAACCAGACCCTGGCTCAGGCCGATCAGTCGGGCGGATTGCTCATCCAGTTTGTCCGAAGGATGCGGCAGCTGTTTCGCGAGGTTGTGGGCTGTTCCACGGCTAAAAGCGTTGATGAAGCTTGCGCCTTCCAGTGCGACGTTGAACATTGGTTCCAACGTGTCTTCAAAAATCGGGTCCCCGGTGTGATTCGTGAAATCGGCAACCAGCACTGAGACTGATTTGTTTGCTGCCGGGGTAGCTTTCGTAAATCTTCCGCGTAACATGATGCCGACAAAGGCCAGCACAAGCACCGCTGCAACTGCGCCGATCCAGTGCCACGGGATAGTCTGTCCCCAGGGCTGGCTGCTGTTGCGGAACTTCAGTGTGGCTGCGGCGCGTCCGCCCTGCCAGGCTTCGAGGTCGGTCAGTATCTCGGCCACATGCTGATAGCGGTCCTGTACTTTCGGTTCCAGGCACTTGCCGACAATATCGCTGAGCGCACGTGGAATGCTGGCGCTTTCGTCGGAGACTGGTGCAGCGCGTTCGTGTGTGCGCTTGACCAGACTTGCCAACGCGCTGTCAGCTTTGTACGGCATCTTGCCGGTCAGCAACTCGTAAAAAATCAATCCCACCGCAAACAGGTCTGAACGTTCGTCCAGTGGCTTGCCCAGTCCCTGTTCCGGCGACATGTACTCCATCGTGCCCACGATGGCGCCGGTCTGAGTCATGCCGCCGTGGCTGTCCAGCAAGCGCGCCAGGCCGAAGTCCATCACGACGACCCGCCCCTGCTTGTCGCGCATGATGTTTTGCGGCTTGAGATCCCGATGAATGACGCCCACCGCGTGCGCTGCTTCCAGTGCGCGGCAAACCTGCCGCATCATTTCCACGGCTTCCTCTGGCTGAAATACTTTTTGCTGGGCAATCAGGCTGCGCAGGTCCTGGCCCTCGATGTACTCCATGGTGATGAACTTGATTCCATCGGCATCGCCCATGTCGTAAATGCGAACCACGTTCTTGTGCGTGACCTGGTGGGAGAGGACAAGCTCCTGCTTAAAGCGGTCAAGTATGGCCGAATTTCCAGTCAGTTCCGGACGGATCACTTTAAGCGCGATCATGCGATTCACTTCCCGATCCCGCGCGCGATAAACCGCCCCCATGCCTCCTTCCCCGAGAATCTGGAGGATTTCGTACCGGCGCCCGAGCACGGTGCCTGGTCGCAAGAGGGTTTGGCTGTTCGAGTCGGACGGGCGGCTCGTTCCCGCACTGGGCGCGAACGTCCCTTCCGCAATGGTAGGAGCATCCGAACTGATTTCGAAAAGAGTCGGAGACGATTCCGAAGGGAGGGCGTCTGACAGGGGAGATGTGCCAGACTCCGAAGGGGATTTTACCGCAGCACCGCCTTCCGCCTTGGCTGCGGGCGGGTCCTCAGGACGGCCCACATGGCGTCTTTCCATGGCTCTGTCTCCGCAAGCACAAATGGGGGGAAGAAAGCGAGCCACAGTCGCCGCACCCGACCCAGGAGTGACTGGCCAAACCTGCCGCTCGGTTAACGAAGTATACAACACAATCGTTGGTTTTTTGGCCTATTTGCCGAACGAACACGATGCCTTCATATCAATTCAGACGGCTTCAGACTGGCTCCATGGACGCGTTCCCGAAACCGGGGCAAGATAGCAATCACTTCCCCGCTGAGCTCGTTAGCTCCCGGAGGCAGTTTATGAAGCATGCAAATTGGTTAGTCGTGGTGACGTTAGTGGTGCTCTCGAGCATGGCGGCTGCGCAACTGATCGGCAGCAGCAGGGTCGTGGCCCAGGTGCCATTTGAGTTCATGGTCGCAAACAAGATCGTTCCGGCCGGCGAATGCGAAGTGCAGGCGATCACCATGGACGGAAGAACTCTTGTGATTCGCAACGCGGAGGCAAGGGTGGGCTTGTTTTCTCCGTCGTCTCAGTCGGAAGGTAAACGAGACGCCGCTCATTACGCGCTGGTCTTCAAGCGCTACGGAAATCGTTACTTCCTGTCCGGTATCCAGCTCCAGGGCAGCAAGATCACCTACCGCCTGCCAGAGAGCAAAGTGGAAGCTGAACTGCGCGCCCAGAACGCGCCCGCGACCGAAAAGACTCTGCTCGCCTCACTCAAATAGTTAGGCAAGGCGAGTGGCCCGACCTGTCGCAATCGTCTGAGTTTTATAGGGTGCCCCGTCCAAGCTTCGCTTGGGCGGGATTTTTCGTCACCGACTTAGTAAGCAGTTTCGGAGCGTGCTTCTCGATGTGCGGCTGTCCCGAGTTACCGGCAAGTGCTGATCTAGGTAGTCTCCAGCAGCGGATCGGCCTCAGTCTCTGCGTCGAGCTTTAGATCGGACATCTCCAGCTGAAGATTGCCGGGGTTGGTCGCGTAAGCCAGTCCTGTGTCCATCTCGATGACCCCCTCGCGGATAAGCCTCTCGATATTGCCGTCAAAATGCTGCATGCCATCTTGTTCGCCAACGCGCATCGCATCGAGTAACGTCTTGCCGTCGGATTCGCCTTTCTCGACGTACTCACGAGTGCGCAGAGTGGACTTCAATATTTCAATTACAGCGATCCGCCCAGTCCCATCCTTACGAGGAATAAGTCTTTGTGAAATGATGTAGCGAAAGCTCTTCGCCAGACGGTTCCGAAGGGTGTGCTGCTCCGCCATCGGGAAGGCTCCCACGATTCTCTCCACCGTCTTCGACGCGTCGATGGTATGCAGTGTGGAGAGCACCAGGTGGCCCGTCTCCGCCGCTTCCATCGCGATTTCGATGGTTTCCTTGTCTCGCATCTCTCCCACAAGAATCACTTTCGGAGCCTGGCGCAGTGCCGCCCTTAAGGCGAGCGCAAAGCTGGGCGTATCGCTGTGCAACTCACGCTGATTGACAATGCAGTTTTTGTGGGGATGCAGGAACTCTATAGGATCTTCGATGGTGAGCACGTGATAGGACTGCTCTTTATTAATTTTGTCGATGATGGCCGCTAGCGTGGACGATTTGCCGGAGCCGGTC